>Ga0187892_10002392_pt1 | contig 37873 bp, 28 predicted proteins | sample MA1701073metaG_FD_139345 | JGI IMG/M metagenome (GOLD analysis project Ga0187892, IMG submission 139345) | Bio-ooze microbial communities from a basaltic lava cave in the Kipuka Kanohina Cave System on the Island of Hawaii, USA - MA170107-3 metaG ... | reverse complement strand
TTTTGAGCGAGCGTGATACGATTGATGTCGACGTGCTGCCCCTGACGGAAGCGGGGCCCAAGCGCGCCGGAGAGGCGCCGCGGCCGGGGCTGCCGGCCGGGTTGACGCTGCGCGAGTTGGAGCAGCAGTACATCCTCCAGACGCTGGAGGGGGTGGGGGGCAATCGAACGCAGGCGGCGCGCCTGCTGGGGATCAGCCTCCGGTGCCTGCAGTACAAGCTCAAGGCGTACCGCCAGGGCGGGTTCGAGCCGCTGGCGCAATTCAACCGGGCTGCGGAAAGCCAGCACCCGTTGGGGGTGTGACGATGCAGCAGGTAGTGGGGCTCACGCTTGTTGCAAGCCTGGCGTTCTGGCCGGGGCTGGCGATGGCGCAGACGCCGCCGGCGCAGCGGCCAGCGCCAAGCGCTCCGACACCAGCCCCGCCCACAACGGGGGCGCAGGTGCAGCCCATACCTCCCGACAAGGACTACATCATCGGACCGGAGGACGTCCTCGATGTCCAGGTCTGGGGCAGCAAGGAGCTCAATCAGATCGTGTTCGTGCGCCCGGACGGCCGACTCTCGCTTCCGCTGGTCGGGGAGATCGCGGTCGCCGGGAAGACGGTCCAGCAGCTCCAGGACCACCTCTCTGCGGTGTACGAGAAGACGGTCAAGGGTGCGGTGGTCACCGTCATCGTCAAGGACATCAAGAGCCGTCCCGTGTATTTCGTCGGCGGTTTCGGGAGGCCGGGCGTGATGCAGTTGACGCGTGAGCTGAGTCTTCTCCAGGCCATCTCCATCGTCGGGGGTGTCCTGCCCAACGCGGACTCCGAGAAGGGCTTCCTGCTGAGAGGCGACAAGCGGATTCCCATTGACTTCAATCGGCTGGTCCAGCGGGGAGATTTGACCCAGAACCCCAAGCTGGAGCCTGGGGACTCGGTGGTGGTGCCCCTCGCCGATAGCGTCTACGTGAGCGGTGAAGTCAAGCTCCCGGGAGCGGTCAAGTACACGGGAGATCTGACGGTTTTGAAGGCCATCACCCAGTCGGGGGGGATGACTCCCCTGGCGGCGGCCGGCCGGGTGGATATCCTGCGGGGCGGCGCGGAAAAAAAGGAACGGATCAGAGTCGATGTTGATAAGATGATGCGGTCGCCGGATGGGAATCCAGATCTCCGGCTGCAGCCGAACGACATCATCTTTGTTCCACAGCGACTCTTCTAGCCGCGACGGCGCAGTTCAGCGAGAGCGATTCGGTTCCGCTCTCGCGCGCCTCCTCCTTGCCGGGGCGTCTGCCTTCGCCCTCGCTGCCGGCGTGTCGATCGCATCGGCTCAAACCCCCGCGACCCCGCCAGCCGAGTCCGGCCAGCAGCCCGGACAGCCTCAGGAGCAACCACAGCCGCCGCCGACCCCGCCGACGGCGCCCACACCGGTCCCACAACAGCTCCCGATCCTGGAGTACCCGATCCAGGCCCCCGGCCGACCGCCGGCCACCCCGGCCACGCCGCCCAGCACGACCCTGCCTCCGTGGACACCGCCGGTCCTGCCGGCGCCATCGCAGACGAACATCCCGGCTCCGTTCCCCGGCTATACACCTGCGGCGCCCGGCGCTCCGCTACCCCCGCCGGGCTACGTGGGAGTACCGGGCCTCACGATCCCGGGGGCTTTCTCGCCTACGCTCGCGACGGTCCGCGGGGCGCTGCTCGAGTTTCATCCGACGCTGCGGTTGTCGGAGGAGTGGTCTGACAACTTCTTCCAGGCGAACAGCCGGGCGCAGGAGAACTTCCGCACGACTCTGGGGCCGGGCTTCATCGTGCTGCTCAACGGCGCGCGCACCTTCGGGACGCTGCAGACCACGGTGGATCTCGTGAACGACACCGCCCCGAACAGCGGTCCCGACGTCAAGGTCCACCCGAGCCTGAACGCGGCGGTCCGGTATGCGTTCACTCCGCGGCTGAGCCTCACGGTCATCGAGAACTTCATACGCCAGGACGACCCCGGTGCCGCCGACGAGTTCGGGATTCGGAGCGGCCGCCAGACCTTCAACCGCAACTCGCTCGGCCTGATCGTGGACTGGCTGCTAGACCGGGTCGCCACCCAGGCCTACTACCGCAACACCCTCTTCTTCAACGAGAACGAGGGCAGCAACAACAACCGTGGCGACTCGATCAGCCACATCCTCGGCGTCAATGCCGCGACGCAGGTCGCGACCGACTACATCATCCGCGCCGGGTACGAGTTTTCGCGCACGGACACCACCGGAGGTGGTGCGACGGGCAGTGACAACACCAGCCACACGGTGTTCGGGTCGGCGTCTCGCCAGTTCGGTCTCTACACGACCGCGGGAGTCTCCAGCTCCTACTCGTTGCAAACCCAGAACAACACCCGGATCTTCAACGCGTCGCTGTTCGGCGCCTATGGATTGCCGACCGGGCTCTCGGTGTCCGGCTCCCTCGGGTACAGCATCCTGGACAGCGATTCTCAGAACACCGAGGGCGCGATCTCGACCAACCTCAACGCCAGCTATCGCTTCGCGCGGGCCGTCATCTCGGTGGGCGTGCAGCAGGACTTCCGCCAGACCGCCCAGAGCGGACAGAACTTCGGTACCGTGGAGACGCGCTCCTACTTCGGGAGCTTCCTGTACCAGCTGACGCCCTTCATCAACACGGTGCTCTTCGCCCGCTACAGCGAGAATGAGCCGACCGGCACCGGCAACGTCAACAACAACCGGACGGCGACTGACCTCACCTACGGAGCCAGCCTGAACTGGCAGGTGCTGCGGTGGCTGACCGCGAGCCTGCGGTATACCCACACGAAGCACACCAGCAACAACGCGTTCGGCGGCGGCGGCGGCGACTACGCCGAGAACCGCGCGAGCATCAACCTCTTCGCGACCTTCTAGTCCCTGAGCTGTTCCACACCGCTCCAGCTTTTTGCCGTGCAAAGCTTGCATCGCCGGTTCGCAGCATAAGTGTGCAGTTCGCCTGACGAATTCCCCGGCGCTGCACTTCACCTCGAGCGAGCTCGTGCAGATTTCGAGAAGAACGGAAGTGGTTTCCCCAATCAGGGGAGGGAAATTCTTGTCCCAGTGGGCGATTCCAACCATATAAATCAGCTATTTATTTCGAAGTGACAGCCTTGACCCGTGGCACCACGCTTGCTTTGTACTCGCCGCGGGTCGAGACATGTTTCGCATTTTCCGCCACTACGTTTCTGGACTTGCGTTCGTCCTCTTCTTCGGGGACCTCGCGGTCATCCTCGGCGCCTTCTACATGGCCGAGCTCTCGACACCCTGGGCGGGGTACGCGTCGTTCACCGCCCGCTTCATTGAAGTCGCCGGGGTCATCGCGTTCATCTTCCATCTCGGCGATCTCTACCACCCACGGCAAGGTCTGGGCCAGCGAGAGCTGGTCGGGCGCGTGCTCGTCTGCCAGGGGGCCGCCGCGTTCATGCTGGCCACCATTGGGTTCGCCGTCCCGGGCCTCCGGCTCAGCCGTTCGGCATTCCTGGTTATCTTCCTGCTCACCACGCCGGGCCTCATGGTCTGGCGCGCGGCCCTTCTGGGCACCTGGTCCCGCCAGCAGATGACCGTCCGTGTCCTCGTCCTGGGCACCGGCGAAGTCGGTCGCTTGATCGCCGACCTCGAGCCGACCAGCTCCCGACCGTTCCGGATCATCGGCTACGTGGACGACGCCCCGGGGGCGGCGGACATGGTGCCGGAGGGTCTGGCGCTCCTCGGCAAGATCCAGGATCTCGACGTCCTGGTGGAGGAGACCCGTCCGGACATCGTGGTCATCGCGCAGCTGGATCGTCGCGGGTGCTTCCCCGCGAAGGCGCTGCTCGAGTGTCGGCTGCGCGGCATCCCGGTCGAAGACTGGCCGACCTTCTACGAGAAGGCCACCGGCAAGATCCTCGTGACCGCGGTCCTGCCGAGCTGGCTCATCTTTTCGGACGGCTTCGTCAGGACGCCCCGCACCGAGATCGTGAAGCGTCTCTTCGACGTGACCGTCTCCCTGGCCGGGCTCATCCTCTCCTTCCCCCTGATGGTCCTGGCCGGGCTCGCGATCAAGCTGGAGTCGTCCGGCCCCCTGCTCTACCGGCAGCCCCGGCTGGGCCAGAACGGATGCGTCTTCATCCTGAACAAGTTCCGATCCATGCGGGCGGACGCGGAGAAGGAGACGGGCCCGGTCTGGAGCGCCCAGCGGGATCCGCGCATCACACGGGTCGGCGCGATTCTCCGCCGCACCCGCCTGGACGAGCTCCCTCAGCTCTTCAACGTTCTGGTCGGCCACATGAGCTTCATCGGGCCCCGGCCGGAGCGCCCTGAGTTCGTCGCCGAGCTACAGAAGAGGATCCCCTACTACATGGAGCGGCTGGCCGTGAAGCCCGGGGTCACCGGCTGGGCGCAGGTGAAGTACCGTTACGGCTCCTCGCTCGAGGATGCGGTCGAGAAGCTCCAGTACGACCTCTACTACATCAAGAACCTCTCGCTCTTTCTGGACCTCCTGATCGTGCTCAACACGGTCCAGGTGGTCCTCTTCGCACGGGGACGTTGAACATGCAGCGCATGCACTTTCACGCCAAGGAGACACGCGGCTGATGGACACCAGGACGACCATCAAACAGGTAGCGCTCTCGCTGTTCGCGCGGCGAAAGAAATGGATCGCCCTGACCACGCTCGCGGCGCTCGGATTCCTCATGCCGGTCGCGTATGTCCTCTCGAAGGAGCCGCCGCGGTACCGGACCACCGCGACGATCCTCATCGAGAGCAAGGCGGGCCGCGAGCCGGTGTTCCAGGAGTTCACTCCCAATCGACCGGTGCCGGTGCAGCTCGCGATCTTGCAGAGTCGGCTCCTCGCCGCCTCCGTGGTCGAGGCCTTGCCGAAAGCCGCGGTGGACGACCTGATCAACAACCCCTACGGGCGGGACTACGTCGCCGAGCTCACCCGCCTGATCTCCCGCCTCCGCAGCAAGGAGCCGGCCCCGCCGGTGCCTCAGCGGAGGGCGGTGGGCGAGCTGCAACGGGATCGGGTGAGGTTCCTGATCCGGCGGGACAACTCGGGCATCGTGGAGATCCAGGCCGAGGCCTCGCGGTCGGAGATCGCGCTCGACATCGCCAACACCTACATCGAGGTTCTGCTCTCGCGCACGCGCTCATTCAACGTCGACGACGCCAAGAGCACGCGCGAGTACCTCTCGCAGCAGACCGCCAACGTGTCGGAGGCCCTCTCTCGGAGCGAGGCGGCCCTCCGCGCGTTCACTCTCGCCCGCGGGGGAATTCAGATCCCGGCCAAGAGCACCGAGACAGCCCAGAGGCTGTCTCAGCTCGAGACCACCCTGGCCGAGGTGCACGCCAACAAGAGCATCAGCCAGACGCGCCTCGGCGCGCTCAAGACCAAGCTCGAGGCGATGCCGGCCAGCCCACCGGCGGCCAAGCCTGTGGTGGTGCCGGCGAGCGCTCCCGCTCCCGCGGTGAGCCCGGCCAACGCCACTCGGCTCCGGGCGAAGCTCTCGAGCCTCGAGGCCCAGATGGTGGAGGCGAAGACCCGCTACCCGGACGGCCACCCGCGGGTTCGCTCGCTCGCCGAGCAGATCGGCGACGTCCAGCGGGAGCTGGGTGATGCCCTTCGCGATACCACCACCGCCAATCCGGCGGTGGTCAGCATCCCCGCGGACGATCGAAGCGCCTTTGCCGACATGATGGCCGCTCTGGAAACGTCGGTGGTCTCCCTCACCGCCCAGGAAAATGCCCTCAAGGATCAGATCTCGACGGTGCGGCGCGACCTCTCCGGCCTATCCAAGGACGAGCTCGAGTACCGGCGTCTGGCCTCGGAGGTCGAGACCAACCGCAAGCTCAGCACCCTGCTCTCCGACAAGCTGGGGGCGGCCCGGATCCGCGAGCAGGGCGAGATGAACGTGGTGAAGGTGATCGACCCGCCGGCGCTGCCCAGCAGCGCGCCCAACCAGCGGCGGATGCAGTTCGTGGGCATCGCCCTCGCGCTCGCGCTCATCATCGGCCTCGGTGCACCCGCGACCGCCGAGTACTTCAACCGGCCGATCATGGGCGAGGCCGACATCAAGCATCTGACCGGGCTGCCGATCCTGGCCGCCATCCCCCAGGTCCAATCGCAGAAGGTCCTGTTCAGCTCTGACGGCCAGCAGGCGTCCCAGGAGGACTATCACCTCTTCGTGGACGCTTTCCGCCGGCTGCGGGTCGAGCTCCAGATGATCGGCGACGAGACACCGCTCCGGCGGATTCTCGTCGCGAGCGCCCTGCCCTTCGAGGGGAAGTCCACGGTGGTCTTCAATCTCGGCCTGGCGTTCGGGGAGGTGGGCAAGCGGGTGATCATCGCCGACGCCGACTTCCACCGTCCCACGCTGCACCGCATCGCCAACGCGGCGGCGCGCAAGGGCTTCACCGATCTCCTGGCCGGCACCACCAAGCTGACCGATACGATCACCCCGATCACGGAGAACGTGCAGCTCGCTCCTCGGGGCGGCGCGCTCAGTGCGCCCGCGCGGACCGGGCTCGGCACCGACCGGCTCGCCAAGATCCTCGGTGACATGTCCGACGAGGCGGACTACGTGCTCATGGATTCGTCGCCCATCCTGCTCGTCCCCGACAACCTCTACATGGCGGCGGCCGCCGACGGGATCATCGTCGTCGTCGCGGTCGGGCAGACTCGCCCGCGGGACCTCCTGCGCATGAATGCCATCCTGCAGCGGGCCGGTACCCCGATCGTCGGCGTGGTGCTGAACCGCACCCCGGTCAAACAGCTGAATGCCTACTACAAGCAGTACAGCGCCTACTACAGCGCGTAATCCCAACCGGGAGGGGAGCCTCACCGCCGTGTGGACCAAGACTCTTTCCGACAGGCTGGAGACGCGCACCGCGCGCGTCAGCGTCATCGGGCTCGGCTACGTCGGGCTCAGCCTCGCGGTGGAGTTGGCCCGCGTGGGCCTGGTGGTCCGCGGCATCGATCTCGACCTCGAGCGCGTCAGTCGGCTGAACCGGGGCGAGTCCTACCTGGTGGACGTTCCCACCGAGGTGCTCGCGCCCCTCGTGGCGGAAGGCCGCCTGGCCGCCTCCACCGCCTTCGACGAGGCGGCGACCACCGACGCCCTGATCATCTGCGTGCCCACGCCGCTGCGGAAGAGCAAGGAGCCTGACATCTCGTTCATCCTCTCCGCCCTCGAGAGCCTCTTGCCTCATCTCCGGCCCGGCCAGCTCATGGTGCTCGAGTCCACCACGTACCCCGGTACCACCGAGGAGGTGGTCCAGCCCCGTCTGGAGGCGAGTGGCCGCGTGATCGGGGACGACTTCTTCCTGGCCTTCTCGCCGGAGCGGGTCGACCCCGGGAACAAGCGCTTCACCACCGCCAACATCCCGAAGGTCGTCGGCGGCGTCACGCCCGCCTGCACCCAGCTCGCGGCCACCCTGTACCGGCAGGTCACCACGTCGGTCTTCACGGTATCGAGTCCGCGGGTGGCGGAGACGGCCAAGCTTCTCGAGAACACCTTTCGAAGCGTGAACATCGCCCTGGCCAACGAGCTGGCTTTCGCGTGCCGGAAGATCGGCGTGGATCCGTGGGAGGTCATCGAGGCGGCGGCCACCAAGCCATTCGGGTTCATGCCGTTCTATCCGGGCCCGGGTATCGGCGGCCACTGCATCCCGGTGGATCCGCTCTACCTCTCGTGGAAGGTGCGGCTCACCGGCTACGAGGCACAGTTCATCGCCCTCGCCGACCAGATCAACCGGGCGATGCCCGAGCACGTGGTGGCGCTGGTCGCGGACGCCCTCAACGACCGGGGCCGCGCGCTGCGAGGAGCCTCGGTGCTGGTGCTGGGCGTGACCTACAAGCCCGATGTCAACGACATCCGGGAGTCGCCGTCGATCGAGATCATCGAGCTCCTGGAGCGCAAGGGAGCCCAGGTGTCCTACGCCGATCCGTTCACGCCGCAGCTCGCGGTGGGCGGCCTCAAGCTCTCGGCGGTGGAGCCGACCCGAGAGGCGATCGCCGGGGCGGACTGCGTGCTCATCCTGACGAATCACTCGAGCTTCGACTACGCGACCATCGCCGAGCGCGCCGCGCTGGTGGTGGACACCCGGAACGCGCTGAAAGCGCATCGAGGGGTCCGGCCCTCGATAATCACGCTCTGAGGAGTCTCCATGCGTACGGTTCTCGTCACCGGGGGCGCGGGGTTCATCGGCTCTCATCTCGTCGATCGTCTGCTGGACGGCGGGGTGGCCGTGCGGGTGCTCGACAACCTCTCCACCGGCTCGCTCGCCAACCTGCGGGCGGCCGCGGAGCGCCATTCCCGCGCCCACGGGATGCTGAGCGGCAGCCGGTTCGAGGTCATCATCGGCGACGTCCGTGACCGTGAGCTGCTGCGCAAGGCCCTGCGCGGCGTCAAGTACGTCTTCCACCTCGCCGCGCTGCCCGCGAGCGCGGTGCCCGTCACCGACCGCGGCGACATCCACGCGGTCAACGTGGAGGGCACGCTGAACCTGCTCCACGGTGCCCTCACCGAGGGCGTCTGGCGACTGGTGCTGGGCTCTTGCGCCTCGGTCTACGGCACCCCCGACAGCCTTCCCGTCCGCGAGGAGGCGCCCCTGCGGCCGACCACCCTCTTCGCCGCCTCCAAGGTGGCGGCCGAGACCTACTGTCGTGCCTTCCACGCCCGCCACCAGCTCGACACGGTGACCCTGCGCTACTTCAGCGTCTACGGGCCGCGCCAGGCGGCCACGCCCGCGGGCGGCGTGCTCGCCACGCTCGTCGAGGCCCTGCACCAGGGCCGGAGCTTCACCGACCTCGACGAGCGGAGCGCCGAGGACTTCCTGTACGTGGACGACGCGGTCGCCGCGACCCTGGCCGCCGCGAGCGCCCCGCGGGCGGCCGGCTGCGTCATCAATATCGGCTCCGGGCAGATGGTGACGGTCGGCGAAGCGGTCAGCATCGTCAGCGATCTCCTGAGGGCTCCGGCCGTGCCGAGCTTTCCGCGCGCGCCCGAGACGGCGCCCTATCGCATCTGCGCCGAGACGGGCCTGGCGTCCAAGCTGCTCGACTTCACGCCGCGCGTGTCGCTGATCGCCGGGCTGGCCCGGGTGATCCGCTCGCTGGGGGAGGCCGAGCAGCCGGAGCGGCGCCGGTTGGCGCCGGTCGGGCTCGACGACTGATGATCAACGCCTTGACGTTCGACGTCGAGGAGTACTTCCATGCCGAGGCCTTCGCGACGGTGATCCGGCCGGAGGACTGGCCCACGCTCGAGAGCCGGGTGGTCAGCTCCACCGAACGCCTCCTCGACCTGCTGGAGCGCGCGAGCGTGACTGCGACTTTCTTCGTGCTGGGCTGGGTGGCCGAGCGCAATCCGGGCCTGGTCCGCTCCATCGGCGCCGCCGGCCACGAGGTCGCCTGTCACGGCTACGGCCACCAGATGATCACGCGCCTCAGCCGCGCCGAGTTCGCCGATGACATCCGGCGGGGCAAGGCGGCGGTCGAGGACGCGGCAGGCGTAGCCGTGGTCGGATACCGGGCGCCGACCTTTTCGGTGGTCCGCGAGACGCTCTGGAGCCTCGAGCTCCTGGTCGAAGCGGGGTTCCGCTACGACTCGAGCATCTTTCCCATCCGCCACGACCGCTACGGGATCCCGGACGCGCCCCGCTTTCCGCACCGGCTCGCGGTGGGGGCGGGCGCCGGGCTCGGAGAGTTCCCGTTGTCGACCGTCGGCGGTCGCAGCTGGCGCCTGCCCGTGGCGGGCGGGGGCTACTTCCGGCTCCTTCCGTATCCCGTCACCCGGCGGGCGGTACGTCACCTCAACGAGCGGGAAGGACAACCGGCTATCGTCTACCTCCATCCTTGGGAGTTGGATCCCGGCCAGCCGCGGCTGCCGGTCGGCCGCCTGACGCGGCTCCGCCATTCGGTCAATACGACCACCACCGAGTCGAAGCTGCGCCGCCTCCTCGAGGATTTCCGCTTTGCGCCGGTTCGAGAGGTCCTGGCCGGCTCCGGGGTCCTGGCCGCGGGAGGCGTCGCGTGAAGATCCTCGCGGTGGTCGGAGCCCGCCCCAATTTCGTGAAGATCGCGCCGATCCTGGCCGAGCTGGCCGAGTATCCCCACGTCAGGACCACGCTCGTCCACACGGGCCAGCACTACGACGCCCAGATGTCGGACGCCTTCTTCGCCAATCTCGAGATCCCCCGGCCCGACGTGAACCTCAAGGTCCAGTCGGCGGGCGCGGTCACTCAGATTGCGGACATCATGACTCGGCTGGAGCCGGTCCTCGATTCGGCCCGGCCCGACGTGGTGGTGGTGGTCGGCGACGTCAACTCGACGGCCGCGGCCGCCCTGACCGCCGTCAAGCTGGGACGGCCGGTCGCGCACGTGGAGGCGGGCCTCCGCAGCTTCGATCGGACCATGCCCGAAGAGGTCAATCGGGTCCTGACCGATGCCGTCTCCGATCTGCTGTTCACCACGGAGCCATCGGCCGGCGAGAACCTGGCCCGCGAAGGCGTGGCCGCCGAGCGGATCCACTTCGTCGGCAACGTGATGATCGACACTCTCTTCCGTTATCGGGAAAAGGCGCGAGAGTCCACGGTTCTCGACCGCCTGGCTTTGACCCCCGGCGGCTACGCCGCTCTCACCCTGCACCGCCCCAGCAACGTCGACGACGAAGGCGCCCTCGGGATGCTTCTCGAGGCGGTGGGTCGGGTCCAGGCGGAGATTCCGGTGGTGTTCCCGGTCCACCCCCGGACGCGGCGACGGCTCGAGGCCCTCCGCGCCGTCCTGCCGCCGATGCCCGGCCTCCTGCTGGCCGAGCCCTTGCCGTACCTCGACTTCATACAGCTCATGGCCGAGGCGCGCTGCGTCCTCACCGACTCGGGCGGCATCCAGGAAGAAACGACCGCACTCGGGATCCCGTGTCTCACCCTCCGGAACAGCACGGAGCGGCCCGTCACCGTGAGCCGCGGAACCAATCGGATCGTGGGGACGGATCCGGAGGCCATCTACCAGAGCTGGCGCGCGGTGGCGGCCGGCACCTGGCCCGTCGGCGAGCTGCCCGAACTCTGGGACGGCAAGGCGGCCGGGCGCATCGTGCGGACCCTGCTCGAGATGGGGCGGTAAGGGGGTGCCATGGAGATCCGCCCCCTCACGACCGAGACACTCGACTGGGACGCCTTCGTGCGGAGCACGCCGGGCGGCAGCCCCTTCCAACTGATCGCCTGGAGGCGCGCGGTCCAGGCGGCTTTCGGGCACCGTCCACACTATCTGATGGCGGTTCGCGGAGGCGGCGTCGAGGGGGTGCTGCCGCTGTTCGAGGTGCGCGGGCTCCTCGGCGGGCGCGGGCTCGTATCCGTCCCCTACGGCGTGTACGGCGGGGTCTGTGCGAGAACCGACGACGCGCGGGCGATGCTCGTGGAGGCGTCCCGCGAGCTGGCCGCCCGCACCGGAGCGAGCTACGTGGAGCTGCGCCACCGGCCAGGCCAGGCCATCGCGGACCTGCCGACCAAGGCGCTCTACGTCACCTTCTCCCGCGCCATTTCACCGAACGAGGAGGATAACCTGAACGCCATCCCGCGCAAGCAGCGCCGGATGACGCGCCAGGGGAGCAAGCACGGCCTGCGCCCGGAGTTCGGCCTGAGCCACCTGGATCAGTTCTGGAATGTCTACGCCCACAGTGTCCACGCCCTCGGCTCGCCCGTGTTCCCGCGCCGGCTGTTCCACGCCATCGCGCAGGAGTTCGGCAAGGATTGCGAGCTGCTCACGATCTGGAAGGATGGCGAGCCCGTGGCCGGAGTGCTGACTCTCCTGTTCGAAGACCAGGCGCTTCCGTACTACGGCGGGGCCCTTCGGGACGCCCTCGCCTACTCGGCCAACGACTTCATGTACTGGGAGCTCCTCCGTCACGTGGCCAGCACCGGCTATCGGACGTTCGACTTCGGCCGCAGTCGTGAGGGCACCGGAGCCTATGACTTCAAGCGCCACTGGGGCTTCGAGCCGGTCCCGCTTCCCTATCAGTACCTGCTCCGGGACGGCGCCCGGATGCCCGATCTGAGTCCCTCGAACCCTCGGATGCATCTCGCCGTCGAGGCCTGGAAGCGGCTGCCGCTGCCGGTCACCAAGCTCATCGGCCCGAGGCTCACGGCCTACCTGCCATGAACATCCTCATGCTCGGTCGCTGGCTACCTCCCTCGCGCTGCCCGATCCGGGCCACGCGGGAGTACCAGTTCGCTCGGCACCTGGCGCGTGCTCACCGCCTCACGCTGGCCTTCGTCACCGACAACCAGGACGCGGCGGGGTCGATCTCCGTCCTGCGCTCGGAGTTCGGGGACCTCGAGTTCGCGGCCGTCCCGCGCGGCTGGCAGTCACTCCTGAGCGCGCTCCGGCTGGCCACCGGCGAGTCGTGCACGCTGTCCTATTCTCGATCGGCCGCCCTGCGCACCCGGCTCGCCGACCGGCTGAAGAGCACGCCCTACAGCCTCGTCTTCGTCACCTCCTCGAGCATGATCCAGTACGCGCTCGAGGTCGACCCCGCCATCCCCCTCGCCGTCGACTTCGGGGACGTGGAGTCCGAATGGTGGCGGCGACAGAGCGAGCGCGGCACCTTCCCGGGTACCCGCTTCTTCAACGCGGAGGCGACCCGCCTGCGGACCGCGGAGGCCGCGGGTGCCCGCCGAGCCGCGCGCTGCTTTACCGCGACCGACGCGGCGGCCGCCACCGTGCGAGCCTTCGCCCCGGAAGCGCCCCTCGCCGTCGTCCCCAACGGGCTCGACCTCGATTTCTTCGGGACCGGCTTGCGGCCCGGCAAGACGCCGACCCTCGTCTTCAACGGCTCACTCGTCGACGAGGCCGAGATCCACGACTTCCAGGAGTTCTGCCGGACCGTGCTGCCCGCAGTGCGGGCTCGGGTGCCGGGCGCCCGCTTCGTCGTCACCGGCCGGGAGCGGCCGGCCGCCGCCCGCGTCGGGGCCATGGCCGGCCTCGAGATCGTCGCGCCCGTGTCGGACGTCCGGCCGTTTCTCCACGATCAGACGGTGGCGGTTGCCCCGCTCCGCTCGGCGACCGACGTCCGGGCCCTCGTGCTCGAGCCCATGGCTGCGGCCGTTCCGGTGGTCGCGACCACGAAGGCGTGCGAGCAGGTCATGGGCCGCCCGGGCCGGGACCTGCAGGTCGCCGACGATCCGCTCGAGTTCGCGCTTCACGTGGTTCGGCTGCTCGAGAGCGCTCCGTTGCGGCGCGAGCTGGGTGACCACGGCCGGCGGCTGGTCGAGGCGAGCTTCGCGTGGGACGTCTACGGCGGGCAGCTGGCGGAAGCGATCGACGGCATCATGAAGCTCTCGGGCGGGCCGAGCGGCGCCGGGCCGGTGAATCCCTTGACGACGGCGGCGAAGCGGTAAGCTCTCATGCGGATCCTGATGCTGGCCCACCGGATCCCCTACCCTCCGCACACCGGCGACAAGGTGCGCGCCTATCACGTGGCCCGGCATCTCGCGCGGAGTCACGAGTTGACTCTGGCCTTCCTTGTCGACGACCGTGCGGATCTCGCCGGAGTCAGCGAGCTTCGGGATCTCGGTGGGCGCGTCGAATACGCCCGGGTGTGGAAGCCGTGGGGTATCCTCAAGGGGCTCGCCGCACTGGCGGCCGGTCACCCGCTGAGCCTCCGGTACTTCGCGTCGTCGCGCCTTCGGGCGCGCCTGGCCCGCCAGCTGACCGAGTACGACGTCGTCTATGCGTCCTCCACGCCCATGGCCCAGTACGTTCGCGGCCTCGGGATTCCGATGGTCATGGACTTCGTCGACGTGGACTCCGACAAGTGGACGCAGTACGCGCAGCACAGCGCGCCGCCTCGCCGCTGGCTTTACCGGGCCGAGGGACGGCGACTGCGGCAGTGCGAGGCCGAGATCGCGAGGTGGGCCGCCGTCTGCCTGCTCGCCACCTCGGCTGAGGAGGCTCTCCTGAGGTCGTTCGCGCCGTGGGCGCGGACGGCCGTCGTCCCCAACGGCATCGACCTCGCCTATCACACGCCGGTGACCGAGGAGTCCGCGCCGCCCAGCATCCTCTTCACGGGCGCGATGGACTACTTGCCCAACGTCGATGCCGTCCAGCACTTCTGCGCCGACATCCTACCGCGGATCCATCGGACGATCCCGGACGCCCGCTTCTGGATCGTCGGGCTGAACCCCTCGGCGGAGGTCCGACGCCTGGGCGCGCTGCCGGGGGTAGTCGTCACCGGCGCGGTACCGGACGTGCGGCCCTACTATGCGCGGGCCGCCGTCTGTGTGGCGCCGCTCCGGATCGGGCGAGGGGTCCAGAACAAGGTGATCCAGGGGATGGCGATGGGACTGCCCGTCGTGGCCAGCGCGCTTGCGGGCCGCGGCATCGATGCTCAGCCTGGCCGGCACTTCTATCTGGAGGACGATGCGGCCGCCTTCGCCCAGCGGGTGGCGGAGCTGCTGCGTGACCCCTCCGAGCGGAAGGCGACGGGTCGCCGAGCGCGCGCCTTCGTCGAGGCCAACCATGCCTGGGAGAGCTCGCTCCGTCGCATCGATGGCCTCCTGCGCGATCTGGTCGATCGCCCCGCCGCCCCGGCGGCCGCCGGCGTGTCAATGCCGCGCCTCCGAGCAGCCGAGGCCCACCGGAACGGGCTCGAGCAGGTCCGGCGCCCATGAGTCTTCTGGTCCGCCGCGTCGCGACCCGTGGCGCCTTCGAAGCGCTCGCGCCCGCCTGGGCGGAGCTCGCCTCGCAAAGTGGTCGGAGCACCCCGTTCCTGAGCCACGACTGGTTCGCCTGCTGCTGGGAAGCCGTCGCCGAGGACCATCGGCCCGAGGTCCTCGTGCTGGAGGAGTCAGGCAGCCCGGTGGCTATGATGCCCCTGCGCCACCAGTCCACCCGGGTGCGGGGCCTGCCCGTGCGCCGCCTTACTCTGCTCGACTGCCCCGACACTCCGTTCGTCGACCTGCTGGCCCCCGGAGCGCTCGCGCCGGTCGTGAGAACCTTGCTCGATCACTTCGACGGCCGCTCGGACTGGGACGTCCTGCAGCTCCAGCGGCTTCCGGTGGCTTCCCCGACCCTGAAGGCCCTCGAAGCCGAGCTCGAGGGCCGGTGGCCGTGGCGTCGCCGTGGTATCGAGCTCTCGCCGTATCTGGCCATCGACGGAAGGTGGGAGGCCTTCTACGGAGCCAAGAGTCAGCGCTTCAAGAAGACCGTGCGCAACATCCAGAACCGGCTGGAGCGTCTGGGCTCGATCGCCGTCGAGGAGCATCGCGCCGTCGCGCCCGAGAGCGGCCTGTTCCAGGAGCTCATCGACCTCACCACCCGGGGCTGGAAGGCTCAGCAGGGGGTCGCCATCGCCACCATGCCCCGCATGCGCCCGTTCTTCGACGACCTCACCCGGCGGGCATCCGCTCGGGGCTGGCTCAGCCTGTGGTTCCTCAGGCTCGACGGCCGGCCCATCGCCATGGAGTACCAACTCCACGCCGACGGCGTGGTCCACGCCCTGCGGGCCGACTACGACCAGGAGCGCGCGGCGGCTTCACCGGGCAGCGCCCTGAACTTCGCCATCGCCCGGGCCCTGTTCGAGCGGGGCGGCATCCACGAGTACGACATGGGCCCCGGCCTCAACGAGTACAAGATGCGCTGGGCCTCAGGGTGCCACGAGACCATCGACCTGGAGATCTACCGGCGCGCGCTCTACCCGCGGCTGGTTCACACACTGGAGACGCGCGTCATTCCCGTCGCTCGGCGCCTCCGGGAGCGGCTCCGGCCATGATCTTTGGTGGGCTGGTCTACCACGATCCCGCCCGGCGCATGGGGGCCGAGGTCGCTCGCGCCCTGGCCGGGAGTCGATCGGACGCCGGTCAGCCGGCCTGGATCAGCTCCGGGCCGTTCGGCCTCGTCGTTGCCGGGGCCGGGCCGGCGCCGGCCGACCATCCCACCGCCATCCTGGCCGCCGACGCCGACCTCCTGAACCTCACCGAGCTCCAGGACCTCACCGGGCAGGGGGAGCTGACGGGAATCATCGCTGGCCTCTACGAGCGCGAGGGGGCGGAGGCGGTGCGGCGGCTCCGCGGCGGCTTCGCCCTCGCCCTCTGGGACCGCGCCAGCCGTCAGCTGCTCCTGGCGGTCGACCACTTCGGGATCCGGCGGCTCCACTACACGGTGACGCCAGAGGGCTTGGCCTTCGCCTCGCGCGTCGCGTCGCTGGTCGCGCTGTCCGGGGCCCGCCGCGAGGCGGAGCCCAACAGTCTCTACTACTATCTCAACCTCGGGTTCGTCCCGGCGCCTCGATCGATCTTTCCAGGTGTCCTTCGCCTCCCGCCCGGGCACCGGCTGATCCTCCGCGACGGCCGCCCCCAGTCGAGCCGCTACTGGGACCTGGCCTACACGGAGCGGCCGCTCTCGGTGGACGAGGGTGTGGCGGCCACGGTCCGGCTGGCCCAGGCCTCGGTAGGCCTAGCTCTCGAAGGTGCGTCGCCCAAGACCACCGGAGCCTTCCTCTCCGGAGGCACCGACAGCAGTACCGTGCTCGGCCTCATGCGCAAGCTGACGGGGGAGCGCGGCAACGCCTTCTCGATCGGCTTCCATGAGGAGCGCTACAACGAGCTCGAGTACGCCGAGCTGGCCGCGCGCCACTTCGACGCCGCCCACTACGTCCACATGGTCAGTCCCGCCGACGGCCTCGCCGCGCTGCCCGACCTCGTGGAGGCCTACGACGAGCCCTTCGGCAACGATTCGGCCATCGGCACTCTTCTGTGCGCCCGCCTCGCGCGCAGCTGCGGGGTCACCCGACTCCTGGCCGGAGACGGTGGCGACGAGATCTTCGGTGGCAACCAGCGCTACGCGACCGACCACCTCTTCGCCCGCTATCAGCGCATTCCCGCTCTTCTCCGGCGAGGACTGCTGGAGCCTGCTCTGCGTTCCCTGCCCGAAGCGGGACTCGTGGGGAAGGCCCAGCGATACATCCGCCGGGCGAACATCCCGAACCCGCGGCGCTTCTACTTCTACGAGCTCTTCTTTGCCCAGGACGGGCAGTCCCTGCTCGCGCCCGAGTTCATGCGCGTCCTCGAGCCCGACGCCCCGTGGGCCCTCATCGAGGAGCACTTCCGGGGGGCTCCGGCCCGCGCCGAGCTGAACCGGCTTCTCTACCTCGACATGAAGCTCACGATCGGGGACAACGACCTGCTCAAGGTCACGCGGACCGGCGAGATGGCCGGCGTGGACGTCCGCTTCCCCTTCCTCGATCTGCCCCTGGTCGAGTTCACTTCGACCTGGCCGGCTCGCCTCAAGGTCCGCGGGGTCGAGAAGCGGTACCTGTTCAAGCGCGCATTCCGGGAGCTGCTGCCTCCCGCCACCCTGGCCAAGCGCAAGCACGGCTTCGGCGTTCCAACGAGCTCGTGGCTCAAGACGCACGCGGGCTTCGCTGCGCTCGCCCACGATTCGTTGCGAGGCTCGGACTGCCGCGTCCGCCAGTACTTCCGCCCCGGGGCTCTCGAGCAGCTCTTCGGGCTCCACGCCCAGGACCCGACACCGTTCTATGGCGGCATCCTGTGGAACATCCTCATGCTCGAGCTGTGGCACCGCCGGCACCTCTCGCCCGAGGTGTCGGCATGAAGCCCAGGGTGCCATCTCGCGTGGTCGAGGGATTCGCGACCGGCCTCGACCGCGCCGGGCTCAGCGCCGCCCTGGTGTACGCGGCGGGCCGCGCGCGCCGGCGGGCGGCCTTCCCCATCCTCACGTATCACCGGGTGAACGATGATCGCGACCCGTTCCTCGAGTCGCTCCCGACCGAGGTGTTCGAGCGCCACGTCGCCCACGTGGCCCGGCACTACTGCGTGCTGACGGTCGAAGAGCTCGTCGAGCGCATGGCCCGCCGGACCCTTCCGCGGAACGCGCTCGCGATCACCTTCGACGATGGTTACCGAGACACGCTCACCCATGCCGCCCCGATCCTGGCCCGGCACGGGGTGCCCGCCACCGTCTTCCTCGCCACCGGCTTCGTCGGGACCGCGGACGTCCCCTGGTACGACCGGCTTGCGCTGGCTTTCAAGCTCACCCGGGAGCGCTCGCTCGCGACCCCGTGGGGCGACCTCATCAGCCTCGACGCACCCGCGCTGCGCCTCCGCGGCCTGGATCAGACCCTGCGCTATCTCAAGCGAATGCCGGACGAGGTGGCCCGCCAGGCCTTCGACCAGCTGTTGGCCCGGCTTGGCGTCACGGACGCGAGGTCCTTCAAGAACGTCATGCTGACCTGGGACGACGTCCACGCCCTGGCGGGCCTCGGCTTCTCCATCGGCGCGCACACCGTCGGCCACCCGATCCTCTCTCGGGTGACCCGCGCCCGCGCCTGGCAGGAGATCGTCGGCTCCCGGCGCATGATCGCGGCCGCTTGCGACCGGCCGCCACGCGCCTTCGCCTATCCCAACGGCGGCGCGGAGGACTACACGGCCGCCGTCGTCGACATCGTGCGGCAGGCCGGATTCACCTGCGCGGTGACCACGCGGTTCGGGCTCAACACGGCGACGACCTCACCGTGGGAGCTTCGCCGCGGCGGCCCCTGGGAGAGCCACCTGCCGACCTTCGCCCTCAAGCTGGCGTGGTATCGGCTCACACTATCCTGATCTCAGGACGGAGAACTCACATATGTGCGGGATCGTCGGCTACGTTGGAGCGCGAGACGCCACCGAGGTCATCCTCGACGGCCTCCGGCGCCTGGAGTATCGCGGTTATGATTCGGCCGGCCTGGCCGTCCTCGAGCAGGGCGACCTTGCCGTCCGCCGTGGAGCGGGGAAGATCGATCGGCTGGAGTCGCTGCTCCAGCGCGAGCCGGCCGCGGGTCGCATCGGGCTGGGGCACACGCGCTGGGCGACCCACGGGCGGCCTTCGGAGGTCAACTCGCATCCCCACGCCGACTGCACCGGTTCGCTGGTGGTGGTGCACAACGGGATCATCGAGAACTACCTGCCCCTGAAGGATGGCCTGCTCGCCCGCGGTCACGGTTTCCGCTCGGAGACCGACACCGAGGTGCTCGCCCACCTGATCGAGGAGGGGCTGGGAGAAGGGCGTGACCTTTCCGCTGCCGTCCGCTCCGCGCTGGGCCACGTGCACGGCGCCTACGCGCTCGCCGTCCTGTCGGTGGCGAGCCCGGACGCCCTCGTGGTGGCGAAGAACGGCGCGGGGAGCGTCGTGATCGGCCGCGGCCGGGACGAGACCTTCGTGGCCTCCGACATCCCCGCGCTGCTGCCGTACACCCGCGACGTCCTGATCCTCGAGGACGGCGATGTCGCCCGGGTCTCCGCGTCCGCCGTCGAGATCGCCAGCCCGGGCGGCACGCCGGTCGAGCGCCCGGTCACCCGGATCGCCTGGGACGCGGCCATGGCCCAGAAGGGCGGCCACCCCCACTTCATGCTCAAGGAGATCCTCGAGCAGCCGCAAGCGGTCACCGACACGTTCCGCGGTCGCGTCGTGGAGGAGACCGGCGACGTGCGCCTGCCCGGCTGGAACCTCGACGAAGCGCAGATCGCCGGGCTGCGGCGGGTCGTGCTCATCGCCTGCGGGACGTCCTACAACGCGGCCCTGGTCACACGCTTCATGACGGATGAGCTGGCGGGTCTCCCCGCCGAGGTAGACCTCGCCTCGGAGTTCCGCTATCGCCATCTCGCCCTCGGCCCGGACACCCTGGTGGTGGCCCTGTCGCAATCCGGGGAGACGGCCGACACCCTCGGCGCCGCCAAGGCGGCGCGGCTGGCGGGGTCCCCCGTGCTCGCCATCACCAACGTGGTGGGCTCCGCTCTCTCTCGGGAGGCGACCGGGGTCCTCTACACCCACGCAGGTCCGGAGATCGGGGTGGCCTCGAGTAAGACCTTCACCGCCACCATCACCGCCGGCTACCTCCTGGCCCTCGCCCTCGGCCGCCAGCGGGGCCACCTGTCCGCCGCCGATGGTCGAAAGCGGATCGAAGACCTTCTCGAGGTGCCGCGCCTCATGGCCGCCACCCTGGGACGGACCGCCGAGATCCCAGTTCTCGCCCGCGAGCTGGCCGACCACCAGAACTTCCTCTTCCTGGGCCGGGGCGTCAACCACCCGGTGGCTCTTGAAGGAGCCCTCAAGCTCAAGGAGCTCTCCTACATCCACGCGGAAGGGTACGCCGCGGGCGAGATGAAGCACGGGCCGATCGCGCTCATCGACGAACGGATGCCGGTTCTCGCGATCACTCCCCGCGACCGGGCGTACGAGCGGATGCTGGGGAACGTCGAGGAGGTCAAGGCCCGGGGCGGCCGCGTCATCGCCCTCTGTCACGAGGGCGACGTCGACCTGGCCCGTCGGGCCGATCGGGTCCTGACCATCCCTCCCGCGGCCGAGCTGCTCACCCCGCTGCTCAGCGTGCTGCCCCTGCAGCTCCTCGCCTACCACGTGGCGGTGGTCCGCGGCTGCGACGTCGACCAGCCGCGAAACCTGGCCAAGAGCGTGACGGTGGAATGATGCGCGAGCACCTCCGGGAGTTCTGGCGGCACCGCGAGCTGACGCTGAGCTTCGCGCTGCGCGACATCAAGGCGCGCTACCGCCAGACCGCGCTCGGCGCCGCCTGGGCCGTCGTCCACCCCTTCTCGCTGATGGTCGTCTTCACCCTGGTCTTCTCGCGCTTCGCCAAGGTGTCGACCGACGGCATTCCCTACCCGATCTTCTCCTACACCAGCCTCATCTTCTGGACCTTCTTCGCGGCTACCGTCTCCCAGGGCACGGTGGCCATGACCGCCAACGCGAGCCTGGTGCGGAAGATCTACTTCCCGCGGGAGACCCTGCTGATCGCGGTCATTCTCTGCGCGTCCCTCGATCTGCTCATCGCCGCCACCATCTTCGGCGGCATGCTGGCGTACTACCGGATCGCGGTCTCGGTCACCGCGCTCTGGATCCCCGTCCTCCTCGTCCTGCAGACCCTCTTCGCGCTCGCCATCATCTGCCTCTCCTCCGCCCTTCACGTGAACTACCGGGACCTGGGCCACGGTCTTCCCCTCGTGCTCCAGCTCTGGCTGTTCGCGACTCCCGTCGCCTACCCGCTGAGCCTGGTACCGGAAGCGCTGAAGCCCTTCTACGTCCTGAATCCGATGGCCCCGATCATCGAGGGCTACCGCCGCGTCATCCTGCTCGGCCTGCCTCCCGACCCGGTCCAGCTGCTCCAGGCCGCGGTCATCGTGCTCGCCTTCGCGGCGGCGGGCTATGCCTTTTTCAAGCGCGCCGAGCGCACCTTCGCCGACGTGATCTAACCGACATGGCCGACATCGCGATCCGCTTCGACGACGTTTCCAAGCGCTACCGGTTGCACCGCGGGTGGCACGGCTCCTTGCGGAGTGCCGTCGCCGCTCGGATGAATCGTCTCCGGTCCCGTCCGGCTCCCGATGACGCGTTCTGGGCCCTCAGGAACGTGAGCTTCGACATCGAGCGGGGGGACGCGGTCGGACTCATCGGCACCAACGGGGCGGGCAAGAGCACGATCCTCAAGGTCCTCTCCCGGGTCACCACCCCGACCTCGGGCCACTTCTCCGCCCGTGGCCGGGTCGGCGCCCTCATCGAGATCGGGGCGGGCTTCCATCCGGAGCTGACCGGCCGGGACAACGTGTTCCTCAACGGGGCCATCATGGGGATGTCCCGGAGCGAGGTGGCCGAGAAGTTCGACCGGATCGTGGCCTTCGCGGAGATCGAAAAGTTCATCGACACCCCGATCAAGTACTACTCGTCCGGCATGCAGGTTCGGCTCGGCTTCGCGGTGGCGGCCCATATCGATCCCGAGATCCTGCTCATCGACGAGGTGCTCGCGGTCGGCGACGCCGCCTTCCAGACCAAGTGCCTCAACAAGCTGGCCGAGCTGAAGGAGCAGGCCCGCACCATCGTGCTCGTCTCCCACAATCTGGCCAATATCGTCGAGCACTCCAAGAAGGTCCTCTGGGTCCAGGGCGGCGTGGTGGCCGGATACGGTGATCCCGACACGGTGGTCGACCAGTACCTCAAGTCCATCGGCGAGCGGCTCGTCTCCGAGAATCCGGCCGACTTGGTCTCCCGGGCGATGACCGACGCGGAGAGCCCGATCCGGATCGAGCAGGTCACCCTCTGCGACCGACACGGGCACGCCCGCCCGGTCTTCCAGAGCGGGCAGCCGGTCTGCATCGACATCGCGTACTCCGTCCGCGAGGCGGTGCTTGATCCCGTCTTCGAGGTCACCATCTCGGACGAGCACGGCGACCCCCTCGGCGGCATCACCACGCGATTCGACGGACTCAAGATCGACACCACGCAGGAGCGGGGCGTCCTGCGGCTCGTCTTGCAGCCGCTTCTCTTCGTCAAGGGTCACTACGCCATCAACGTTCACGTCCGTGACCACCAGATCCAGCGCTATCACGACTTCAAGAAGCGGGCGGCCGTTCTCGTGGTGGAAGGTCCGAGCGTGGCGTCCCGCGAGCTGTCCGGCCACGTGAACTACCCGCACCAGTGGGAGCTCCGGTGACGGCGGTCAAGACGTCCGGAAGGCCGCTCGTCAGCATCGTGACTCCGGTCTACAACGGAGCCCGGTATCTGTCCCAGTGCATCGAGAGCGTGCTGGCCCAGACGTATCAGGAATGGGAGTACGTCATCGTCAACAACTGCAGCACCGACGCCACCCTGGCGATCGCCGAGCGCTACGCGGAGCGGGATCCGCGCATTCGCGTCGTCAGCAACGAGCGCTTCGTCGACGTGCTGGCCAACCACAACATTGCTTTGCGCCTGATCGCGGGCGACAGCAAGTATTGCAAGGTCGTCCACGCCGACGATTGGCTGTTCCCGGACTGCCTCCGGCAGATGGTGGAGCTCGCGGAGGCGCATCCCAGCGTGGGCATCGTCGGGGCGTACCGCCTGGACGATACCCGCGTCGGGTGCGACGGCCTTCCCTACCCCAGCACCGTCGTCCGCGGCCCAGTCCTCGGCCGGATGAGGCTGCTGGGGGGGCCCGGGGTATTCGGCTCGCTGACGTCGATCCTGATCCGCTCGGACCAGGTGAGGCGTCGCCGCTCCTTCCTCGACGAGTCGGATTTCCACTCGGATACCTCCGTCTGCTACGAGATCCTGAAGGAGTCCGATTTCGGATTCGTGCATCAGGTACTCACGTTCACGCGGCGCCACGCGGCCGCGCAGACGTCCCGGGCCGAGGCGCTGAACACCTACCAAGCCGGGCAGCTGCGGCGACTCCTGACCTACGGTCCGACCTTTCTGAACCGGGAGGAGTACGAGCGTCGCCGCGAGGAGGTTCTCCGCGAGTACTACCGGTTTCTGGGACGGAGGCTGCTCGAGCCGCAGCCACGGGAAGCGTGGAGCTATCACCGGCAGGCGCTCGAGGCCATGGGCCATCCCATCCGGTGGCGGTCCATGGCCTGGGCTCTGCTTCCGTACTGGCCCCGGGTCCTGACGCACCCGCTCAAGGTGGTGCGTCTCGCCGGCCGGATTCCGTTCTTGGTGGGTATTAGCCGGTTGCGGAGGCTCCTGAGGGGGTCCCCGCGACCCCGAGCCGGCGCGGCCAGTGGCAGCCCGGTTCCGCCCGGGCCGACGGGAGGCCGCGCGTGAAGGATCGCGCGGACGCGCCCATGACCACGAAACCGCCCTTCCGCATCCTCTTCATCGAGAATTCCCGTGGGCTCGGGGGCTCGACGGTCAGCCTGTGCAATCTGCTGAGCGGCCTGGATCGCAAGCTGTTCGAGCCGATCGTGGTCTTCGCGCGGGAGGACCAGCGGCGGTACGCCCTCGACTACTGCGGTCCCTCCCTCCAGACCGCGATCGTCCCTGTCACCAAGACCCTGGCCATGAGCGCGGCCTTGCGAGTCTTGCTCTCGCCCGCCGCCCGCATTCGAGGGCTGGGCTCGCCGCTGTCGGCCCTGCCGTCGCTGCTCGACGATCTCTTCCTGACCCTGCCGACGGTCTTGCGCCTGCACCGCATCGCGCGGGCCCACGGCGTGCGGTGCATCCACCAGAATAATGGGTTCGACGTCGCCGCCGTCCTCCTGGCCCGGCTCCTGCGGGTGCCCATCCTCGCCTACCAGCGTGGCCGCGAATGGAACTCGCCGGCCGTTCGCTTCTTTTCCCGGTCGGTCGACCTGTTTCTCGCCAATTCCCGGGCGATCCGGGAGGTCCTCCTCGGGCTCGGGATTCCGCCCGCACGGATCCGCGTGGTGTATCCACCGGTGGACGTCACGGCCTTCAGCCCGGACGCTTCCGGCGAGGCGCAGCGCCGCGAATTCGGCATCGCCCCCGATCAGCGCTGCTTCGGCATCATCGGCTCGCTCCGCGAGCGGAAGGGTCACCGGGTCTTCCTTCGCGCCGCGGCCCGGGTGATGCGGGCCCTGCCCACCGCCCGCGCCTTCATCATCGGCGAGGCGGCTCCCAAGGACGCCGCCTACGCGGAGGAGCTCCTTCAGCTCGCCCGAGACCTCGGCATCCGGGATCGGGTGGTGTTCACCGGGTTCCGGACCGACGTGAAGGAGCTCATCCAGCTCCTCGAGGTGGTGGCCGTGCCTTCGGTCAAGCCGGAGCCCTTCGGTCGCGTCATCATCGAGGCAATGGCAATGGGGAAGCCGGTCGTGGCCTCGCGGGCCGGAGGCCCACCGGAGATCATCACCCACGAGGAGAGCGGGCTCCTGGTCCCGCCACACGAGGAGGAGCCGCTCGCCGCCGCGATCACGCGTCTGCTGACCGAGGGCGGGCTCGCCGCCGCGCTGGCCACCCGTGGGCGGGAGGAGGCCCGGCGGCGCTTCTCTCTCACCACCCACGTCGATGTCATGCAGGAGATCTACGCGGGGCTCATCGGGGGTGGGGGGACGCCCCTGGCCGTCGCGGCCGCGGCTCGGGAGGATCGCTCGTGACCGTGCGCGACGAGGTGGCCATCGCAACCGCTGCCCTGAGCGGCGACCCGCTGGAGGAGGCGCGCCGTCTTCTGCTCGACAGCGGGCGGGAGCACCTCGGGACCGGTGGCCCGTTCCAGGCGACGGTAGTGGCGACCGAGGAGCGGCCCGAGTCGACGCTGCGACGGATCCGACTCACCGACGGCGTCCGGATCCGGCACTTCTACCTGAAGACCCTGCGCGCGACCGCCGTCACACGGGCCGAGCAGCTGGCCGCGGTGACGGCGGAGTACCGCGTGCTGCGCCATCTCCACGAGCGCTTCGTCCCGTTGGCACCGCTCGCCGTGGTCAAGCCGATCGCGTGCCTGCCCGAGTGCCTGTCCCTGCTCACCGAGGAGGCGGCGGGCCGGCGCCTGAACCTGGTGCTCTCCGCCGCCAGTCCGCTCCGCCCTTCCCGGCAGCTCCGGCGTCACGAGGATCTCTGTCGCCTCGCCGGCGAGTGGCTCCGCCACTTCCATTCGATCACGGCCACCACGGGTCGTTACGACGTATCGGAGATCTTCGGGTATTGCGAGGCCCGGCTGCAGCTCATCCTCTCGCGGCCCGGAGGCGGCCTGGACCTCGATACCGCCCTGGTGATCGAGCGCCACGTCCGGCGGCTCGCTTCCCGGGTCACCCCCGCGGAGCTCGAGCTGGTGGGTCGGCATAACGACTTCCGGCCGGAGAACATGCTGACGGACGGCCGCGGCCTCACCGTGCTCGACTTCACCGGGTTCACCTCCGGACCGCGGCTCTACGATTTCATGAAGTTCTGGTTGAAGGTCGAGAACCTCTCGCAGGGCTTGCTCCCGCGCCGCCGCCGCGCGGCCGCCCTGCAAGGCGCGTTCCGCGACGGCTACGGGTCCGCCGCCGACCCCCGCTCCCCTCTGGCCGAGCTGCTCCGCGTGGCCTACGCCGTCGACAAGATCAGCGAGGCCGTGGATCCGGCGCTGCCCCGCCCACCCTGGAGCCGCCGCCTGGTGATGGCCCACTGGTACCGGTCACAGCGGCAGTGGCTCTGCCGGGTCGCCCAAGGAGACGCTTGACTATGACGAAGACGCGCCGTTCGCTACTGCTCTGCACCATGCTCCTCATCGCGGCCGCGGCTCTGCCGCCCAGGGTCCTCGCGACCCATGTCCCGGTGTCGCCTCAGCCCGGCTTCAACACCGAAGAGGCCGATCGGCTGGTTCACCTGGAGCACTCCAAGCGCACCATCAGGGACGGGGTGATCGGCGAGCAGCTTCGGCTCGGGGTCGCCTACATTCGGCTCGCCCGGCAGCGCCTCGCCACGGGGCAGTTGGATGAAGGTCCGACCGGGTGGAGAGAGCCGGCCTACCTCGGCTACAAGCTGATCAGCGTCGGCATCCACGGGCTCGAGCTCAAGCAGGGCCGCCATCCCCTCGAGGCCCAGATGGTCAAGCGCAACATCGACATGCTCGATCTGGCCCGGGCGCCCATCCGGACTGCCCTCGACCGCGCCAAGCGCACCAGCCAGGGCAACGCCCACGACATCGCCCTGGCGACCGAGAAGATCCAGGAGGGCCTCACCCTCCTGCAGCGGGCACAGGCGGTCATCCCTTAGGCCCATGCGCGACATCATCCTGACGGCCGTCGTAGCGGGGCTCCTGCCGTTCTGCCTGGCCGCCCCGTGGGTGGGTGTTCTCGTCTGGTCGTGGATCGGCTACATGAACCCCCACCGGCTCGCCTGGGGCTTCGCCACCCAGGCCCCCTTCGCCCTCGCGGTCGCGGTCGCCACCCTGATCGGCATGCCCTTCGCCAAGGACCGAAAGCCCATCCCGTGGGAGCGGGAGACGTGCCTGCTTCTCGCCCTGTGGATCATGTTCACGATCTCGACCTTCTACTCTCTGTACCCGGCGGTGGCGTGGCCTCAGTGGGAGCGGGTCTCGAAGATCTTTCTCTTCACGTTCATCACGTTGAAGTTCTTCCAGGATCGGGAGCGCCTGCGCTATCTCTTCGTGCTGATCGCTTTCGCCATCGGCTTCTACGGCGTGAAGGGCTTCGTCTTCACGATCTCGACCGGAGGGCAGTACCTGGTCTACGGGCCGGAGCGGAGCTTCCTCAGCAGCAACAACTCGGTGGGCCTCGCCCTGAACATGGTGCTGCCGTTCCTCTACCTGTTGCCGCGTGACGAGCCACGTCCGTGGCTCCGGCGGGTGATGATCGGCAGCTTCTGGACCTCGGCGGTGGCCGTGATCTTCACCTACTCCCGGGGCGCGTTCCTCGGGCTGGCCGTCGTCATGACCCTGTTGTTCATGAAGGGGTCGAAGCGCCTCGTCTCGGGAGTCGCCACCGTCCTCGCCGCCGTGATCTTCTTCCTCACCGTCGGGAGCTCGCTCATTCCCGAGCGGTGGTGGATCCGGATGGGCACCATCTCCGCTTACGAGGAGGACCGGAGCGCGATGGGGCGGCTCGAGGCCTGGGGCATCGCTTACCAGATCGCACTGGAGCGACCGCTGGTCGGGGGCGGCTTCTGGGTGTTGCCCCAGCCCGACATCCGAGCCCGCTTCGACTCGCCGAGGAATCTGAGCGCCCACTCCATCTACTTCTCCATCCTCGGTGATCACGGGTTCGTGGCCCTCGGGCTCTACGTCGGCCTCCTGGTCTCGTGCCTGTGGACGCTCGCGAGCCTGCGGCGGACGGTGGGCCGACGGCCCGAGGGTGCCTGGCTCGTGAATCCGGCGAAGATGATCGAGACCAGTCTGATCGCTTACATGGTGAGCGGGGCATTCCAGACCGAAGCGTACTTCGACCTCTTCTACCACCTGGTCGCCGCGGTCGTCCTCTTGAAGGTGCTGGCCGCCCGTACCGCGCCGGCGGTGGAGCCGAGTGCCGTCCCCGCCGAGCCCGCGCCGGCGCCCGCCATCACGACCCGCCGCCGGCCGTTGCTCCAGCCGCGGCTGGGGACCGGAGAGGCCCGCCAGTGAGAGCGGCCAGTATGGCGAGACCGCCGGCTCTGGACAGCCGGGCCGTCCTCGAGGCGGTGTGCCGGCGACTCGAGAGCAGCAACGGCGCGGCTCCCGGCGCGGTGGCCTTGCTCGAGGTCCGGGACCACGCGTACTCCAGTACCGGTCTCATCCGGGTCGACGAGCCGGCCGGGGCCCGGCAGCTGATCGCCAAGACGCTGGCGGCGCGTCCTGGTCCGGAAGACGGCCGGGCGCGGCAGATCGAGCGCGAGTACCGCGCGCTCGTCGAGTGCACCGGCGTGTTCCGCGGCACCCCGACCCTGCGCATTCCGGCTCCGGTGGCCTTCTTCCCCGAGCTCCAGGCGGTCGTCATGGAGATCGCGCCCGGGCGCCTGCTCTCCGAAGTGATCAGCCACGCCCGCTTCTGGCCCAGCCGGGCGACGGTCGCGGCGATCTCGCATGCCTGCCGCCTGTGCGGGCAGTGGCTCGGGCGCCTGCACGAGGCGACCCGGTCGGTCGCGCCGGCGGCGACGCTGGACCTCCTCGGGCCCTGCGAAGTGGCGCTCGCCACCCTGGCGGCACGGCCGGTTCCTCCCGTCTCCGCGGACTTCATCGCCATCGTCCGGAGCCACGTCGGCGATCTCGGGAGGCGTCTCGAGGGGCACGACGTCCCGGTGACCGCCACCCATGGTGGACTGGCGCCGTACAACGTGATCGTGGCGCCCGACGGCCGGTCGGTCACCGTGATCGACTTCGCGTCGTTCCGAGTCGACGCCGCACAGTTCGACTACCTGAAGTTTCGCTCCCGGCTCGACATGCTCGCGCAAGGGCCGTCCTTCCGCCGGCGCGTCGTCGAGCGGCTCGTGGGGGCCTTCAGCGAGGGGTATGGACATGCGGTCGATGTGCAATCTCCGGTCGCCCGACTCCTGTCCATCGGCTTCGCGCTCGACCAGATGACCGCCTACGTGGACGCGGTTGGCTCCCCCGGGTTGTCGCTTCGGCGGCGCCTCGCCCTGCGCCGCCGCTTCCAGTCCCACCACCGCCGCCTGAGCGAGAGCTGTCGTGGTTGACGAATTCGGTCACGACCTGCTCGTTGCCGTGGCGCCCGGCGACTTTCCCGGGGTGGTAATTCGGAGGTATGTCATCCTGGCCGAGCGCGGCCACCGCGTCTGACCATGTGCGGAATCGCGGGAATCCTCAACGCCGACGGTCGTCCGAGCCAGCCGGATCTCGTCCGCGCGATGACCGACATCCTCGCCCACCGCGGTCCGGACGGAGCGGAGACCGTCGTCCGGGGCCCGGTCGCCCTCGGCCATCGTCGCCTGGCCATCATCGATCTGGTCACCGGCGACCAGCCGATGGCCAACGAGGACGAGTCGGCCTGGATCATCTTCAACGGCGAGATCTACAATTTCCGCGAGCTGCGTCGGGACCTCGAGGCGCACGGACGCCGGTTCCGCACCGCCTCGGACACCGAGGTCATCCTCCGGGCGTACGAGACCTGGGGCGTCGAATGCCTGACCCGCCTGCGCGGCATGTTCGCGTTCGCCATCTGGGACGCGGGGCGGCGACGCCTCTTCCTCGCCCGCGACCGGGTGGGCATCAAGCCGCTGGTGTACCACTGGGACGGCCGCCGGCTCCTCTTCGCCTCGGAGATCAAGAGCATTCTCGAGGACCCGACGGTCCGGCGCGAGATCGATTGGGACGCCCTGCACGACTATCTGGTCTTCCACTACATTCCGAGTCCACGCACGATCTTTCGCACGATCCGGAAGCTTCCGGCCGCCTCCTCTCTCGTGCTCGACGTGGGCTCCGCTCCGGTGGTGGAGCGCTACTGGGATCTCCGCTTCACGCCCGATCACCGCCGCTCCGAGGCAGACTGGATCGATGGGCTCCGCTGGCAGCTGCGCGACGCCGTCCGCAGCCACCTCGTCAGCGACGTGCCGGTGGGCGCGTTCCTCAGCGGTGGCCTTGACTCCAGCACCACCGTGGCCCTGATGGCTGAGGCCTCCGACCGGCCGGTCCGAACGTTCTCGATCGGTTTCGATGAGACTGATTTCGACGAGCTCGAGTACGCGCGGCAGGTCGCGCGTCGCTACGGCACCGAGCACTGCGAGTTCGTGGTCAAGCCGGACGCGATGGAGGCCATGCCGCGCCTGGCATGGCAGTTCGACGAGCCGTTCGCGGATTCGTCGGCGCTGCCCACCTACTATGTCTCCAAGATCACCCGCGAGCACGTCACGGTGGCGCTCTCCGGGGACGGCGGCGACGAGAACTTCGCCGGTTACCGGCGGTACGCCAGCGCCGAGGCGCTCAGCCGTCGGCTGGACTCCGCGACGGGTCGCCCGCTTCGAGGGCTGCTCGGCCTCGCCGCCGGTCTCCTGCCCGCCGAGGCCCGGGGCGAGGCCTACCTGAAGCTCCTCGCCTCCGACCCGATCGAGCGCTACTTCCGGATGGTCACGTACCAGCGCGGCGCCACGCTGCGCCGCCTGCTGACCCCCGAGGCGCAGCGGCAGGTGCCCACCGACGTCACGGATGCTCCATTCCGGCGCCTCCTCGAGGAAGGACGTCCGCCCGACTACGTCTCCGGCCTGCAGTATCTGGACATCCACCACTACCTCCCGGACGACATCCTGGCCAAGGTGGATCGCACCAGCATGCTCGTCTCCCTCGAGAGCCGGGTTCCCCTTCTGGACCACGTGCTGATGGAATACGTGGCTACCATCCCGACCGCCCTCAAGGTCCGGAATGGAGTGGGCAAGGCGGTGCTCAAGGCCGCGATGGCCGAGCACCTTCCCGCCGACATCGTGAACCGGGGCAAGATGGGATTCGGAGTGCCGCTGGCGACCTGGTTCCGCCGCGACCTCGCCGCCTACGCCCGCCAGCTGCTCCTCGAGCCCCCCGCCCGCACCCGCGGCATCTTCGCGCCCGCCGGCGTGCAGCGGCTGCTCGACGACCACCAGGCGGGCCGCCGCGACCACGCCGATCGCATCTGGGCGCTCCTTTGCTTCGAGGAATGGGCGCGCCGGTGGTGGCAGCGATGAGGTCGCTGCACGTGGTCCACGTGCTCGACTCCCTCCAGGTGGGCGGTACCGAGAACGGCGCCGCCAATCTGATCCAGGCCCTGGAGCGGGGCGACCTCCGCCACACCGTGATCGCCATGACGACCTCGGGGCCGGTGGCCGATCGGCTGCCCCGGTCCGTCGCCGTCCACTGTCTGGGCAAGCGCCCGGGCTGGGATCTCCGTACCGTCGCGCGACTGGTCGCCTTGCTGCGACGCCTGCGTCCCGAAATCGTCCACTCGCGGAACTGGGGAGCGTTCGATGCCGTCCCGGCGGCCCGGCTTGCTCGGGTCCCGGTCGTGATCCACGGCGAGCATGGGCGGGAGGCGACGGACCCGGCCGGCCTGAACTCTCGCCGGAATCGGCTCCGCCGGGCCTGCGCCCCGTTCATCGATCGCTACGTCACCGTGTCGCTCGACCTCGCGCGGTGGCTCGTCGAGGTCGTGCGGATCCCGCCCGCCAGAGTCGTCACGATCCACAACGGCGTAGACGTCCGGCGATTCTCGGACGACACGTCAAAGCGAGGGCGAGAAGCCCTCCGTCTGCCGGACAGAGAGCTGGTGGTCGGGACCGTCGGCCGTCTCGATCCCGTGAAGGATCAGGCGGGGCTGATCGAGGCCTTTGCGCGTCTCCGCCCCGGGACGGTTCCCGCGACGCTGGTGATCGTCGGTGACGGTCCCTGCCGGAGCGCGCTGGAAGCGCAAGCCTCGAGCCTCGGCATCGCGGACCGGGTGCGGCTCGTGGGCGCGCGGAGCGACGTGAGCACGCTCCTCGGGGCCTTCGACCTCTTCGCGCTGCCCTCCGTCGCCGAGGGAATCTCCAACACGATCCTGGAGGCGATGGCGAGCGGGCTGCCCGTCGTGGCTACCCGCACCGGCGGAAACCCGGAGCTGGTCGAGCACGGGGTCACCGGAAGCCTGGTGTCGGTCGGCGACCGGGACGGACTCGCGGCCGCGCTCGCCGCCTACCTGGGCGACGCGCACCTGCGGCTCCTGCACGGCAAGACGGGGCGGGCGCGGGCCGTCCAGCACTTCGGGCTCGAGCGGATGGCGGCGCGATATCACGAGCTCTACGGCGCCTTGGTGTCTCGCAAGGCGGCCTGAACAGGAGATGCACATGGGCATTCGGACCCTGATCGATCGACTGGCTCTCGCCGGGGCCCTGCTCGCCACCCTCGGGGCAGCGGCGGCTTGCGGGCAAGTCTCGGGAGGGGGGCGTGAGCCCTCGACCTCCGGTGTGATGGTTTCCTCGGCGCCCGCGGCCGCCCATAGCTGGCCGCTCGACCTGCCCCTGCGGACCTGGGTGCCGCGACGGGCGCCCGATATCGGTGCGGGACCGATGCCGAATGGCACCGGCAAGCACTCCCGCCTGCTGTTCGACTCCAAGCGCGCCCGCATGGTGCTGGCGGGCGGTGACTACGCGTACGTCGAAACCGGCCACAACACCGAGAACAACCGGAGTGGCATGCAGCTGGTCTGGGCCATCGACCTCTCGAAGGGCGAGCAGGCCACCTGGACGCGCCTGAAGTCCTGGTGTGCCGCCGCCGGAGAGATCCAGCCCGGCCGGCCCGACACCGTGGTGTGGGTGTACGACTCGACCCGTGACCAGGGCGTGATGATGCCGGGCTTCTATTTCATCACGCAGCAGGGCCATCGCGACCGCACCGTGTGTCCGGGCGTCGAGCAAGTCCACGACTCGGTGCTCTTCGACTTCGGGACCAGTACCTGGAAGCGGCCGCCCTACGGCCCACCGCCCAAGGGCTACGGCGGTGACCTCGGCGCGAGCTACGGCGTCTACGACCCGGTCACCGACGCGGTGTACCGGTTCCGCCGGCTCAACGGGAACACGATGGAAGTGCTGTACCGGAAGTCCAACAGCTGGGAGCAGATCCAGCTGGGCGCTCCGGCTACTCTGCTCGACCGCACGAACGCCAACCGCGACCAGTCGGCGATCGACGTCAAGGGCCGCAGCATCTACGCCATCTCGTGGCGGATGCGGGCCCTCATGCGCTATTCCATCCCGGCGAAGCGGGTGGTGGAAACCATCGAGATGCCGGCCAAGTGGGTTCCCCCCGACCCGCCCGGCGACCATGAAAGCTGGCTCGTCTTCGATCCCATCAACCGGGTCGTGCTGATCCCGGTCGCCACGGATTTCCACGGAGCTCTGCTCGGCCTGGCGATCTATCACGTCGACCAGAAGCGCTGGGAGTGGGAGGATCCCCCCGCGATCGGGCCCCAGGTCAGCGGCAACACCGTCGGCTTCGACCCCGTCAACAACGCCCTGATGATGGTCGGCCGCAACAAGGCCGGGCTCTGGTGGCTCTACCGCTACGGCAATGGCGTCGCGAGCGGCGGCACCGCGGAGCATCCCGACCGGCGGTGGTCCCGTCAGGCCGAGCACGGGATCATCCTGGCCGCCGACACCGGCCGGACGCCTGCGGTCGCCGGCGGGTCGCTCCCCGCCCGCGATCTCACCGCGGGGGCGCGCCTCGAGGGAATGACCGAGAACAGTTGGCTGCCCATGAATCCGAAGCCGCGGACCGCCTACCTGCCCGCCGTCGCTTCTCACGACGCCACCGCCCGTGACCTGCGCGATCGTCCCGTCACCCTGACCGATCCGGTCGGGCGCTCGTACTCGGGCCTCGCGTACGGCGACGGGATGGTCTTCAATTTCGGCGGAGGGCATGCCACGCATCCTGGCAACGACGTCGATCTGTACCTCGTCGACGCCAACCAGTGGGCGGTCCAGTATCCACCGGAGTCACCGGTCAACGGCAGCGCCGAAGCGCGGGTGATCGCGGGCGCCGGCTCGTCGGTGCCGGGCATCACCCCGCTGGGCCGTCCCTACACCGAGCACACCTATCAACAGTCGGCGTACGACTCTCGCCGGAAGCGATTCATGAGCGTGCTGAGATCGGGCACCTGGGCGTGGGACCCTGCAACCACGAAGTGGACCCTGCTGGCGGGGCCCGCGCGCGGGACCTTTAGCCCCGGCTGGCAGACCGGGATGGGCAACGTGGTCTACGACGCGGGCGCCGATGCCCTCCTCGCCTTCGTGACCGGCCCCCGCGAGGGGAGCCAGCGCGGCGCCTACCGGCTGAAGGGCGACAGCACGAGCTGGTCGTACGTCGGAGCGTTCCCGTCGCGCAAGGAGTACTCGTACAAGGAGATGTCCTCTGCCTACAATCCCGATCGGCGCGAGATCGCAGTCGTCGTGAGCTCATCGCGCCTGCTGCGCTATCGCCTCGACGACAACTCGTGGACCGAAGTGGCCTCGTTCCCCGACGCCCTCAAGGAGGGCTTCCCGAACTTCGCCTACGACTCGCGGCACAAGGTCATGGTCTTCCTCGTCACGCCCCGCAAGGGCGACAAGGGAGAGCCGGCCCGTCGGACGCAGATCTGGGTCTGGGACCCGGCTCGGGACACCTGGTCGAACCCGGCCACTCCCGATGGTGCCCCCGAGGCGCACGAATGGGTCGGCAAGGAGCGGGCCTCCTTCGTGTACGACCCGGACCACAACGTCTTCATCTACCTCCAGGTCCTGAACAAGTACTGCCGCGACTTCGGCGCGTACGCCTGCGGCGGCAACACCCAGACCTGGGCCTATCGCTATCGGCGCTGAGCCATGTGCGGCATCGCGGGCATCGTCCACGCCGACCCGACTCACCCGATCGACACGCTCCTCCTTCGGAGGATGACCGGCGTCATGGCGCATCGTGGGCCCGACGCCGACGGCTTCCACCTCGGCGCCGGGGTCGGTCTCGGCCATCGCCGGCTGAGCATCATCGACGTCGGTGGCGGAGACCAGCCGATCTACAACGAGGACCGGAGCAAGGTGGTCGTCCTCAACGGGGAGATCTACAACTACCGCGCCCTGCGCGAGGAACTGGAAGCCAAGGGTCACCGGTTCTCGACCCACTCGGATACCGAGGCCATCGTCCACGCCTACGAGGAGTATGGCGAGGCCTGCGTCGCGCGTCTCCGCGGCATGTTCGCGTTCGCCCTCTGGGACGGACCCGCGCGCCGCCTCCTCCTCGCCCGCGACCGAGTCGGCAAGAAGCCCCTCTACTACACCCACGACGGCGAGGGGCTCTGCTTCGCCTCCGAGCTGAAGGCGCTCCTCCAGGATTCGGGCGCCAAGCGCGTGGTGCGCCTGGATGCCCTCGACGACTATCTCACCTTCGGAGCAGTCCCGGCGCCGGCGAGCATCTTCGAGGGCATCCTCCAGATTCCGCCCGCCCACTACCTCGTGTGGGAGCGGAACGAGATCCGTCTCTCGGAGTACTGGGACGTGCCGGTCGACCTTCCGGTGTCGGGCACTGAGACCGCTATCCTCGAAGCCTTTGGTCACGTCCTCGACGAGGCGGTGCGGGTCCGGCTGATGAGCGACGTACCGCTCGGCGCCTTCCTGAGCGGCGGAGTCGACTCGACCGCGGTGGTGGAGTCCATGGCCCGGCTCTCGTCCGGCCCGGTGCTCACCACCTGCGCCGGGTTCACCGAAGAGAGCGTCAACGAGCTGGGACACGCCCGCACCGTCGCGCGGAGGCTGGGGACGGATCATCACGAGGTCCTGATCGAGGCCCGCGCGGCCGACGTGCTACCCCGGCTGGTGTGGCATCTCGACGAGCCCTTTGCCGATCCCTCCGCGCTGCCGACGTACTACGTCTCGCGGGCCGCCCGACGACGCGTGACGGTCGCGCTGTCGGGCGACGGCGGCGACGAGGTCTTCGCGGGCTACCAGCGCCGGTACGGGATCAATCGCCTGGAGGCGCGGTGGCGCCGGTGGCTCCCGGACTGGGTCCGGACGGGGCTGCTCGGTCCCCTCGGCCGCGTCTATCCAAAGGCCGATTGGCTCCCGCGGCCTCTGCGGGCGCGCTACGTCCTGCAGAACCTCGGCACGACCTTCGAGCGCGCGTACTTCGAGGACATGTCGATCCTGCGCAGCGACCGCAAGGCGGGCCTGCTCTCCCCAGAGTTCCGCCGGGCGCTGAGCGGGCACGATCCGTTCACGGCGTATGCCCGTCACTTCGCGCGGGTCCGCGGCCTCGATCCACTGAGCCAGGTGCTGTACGTCGACCTCAAGACCTGGCTCCCGAACGATATTCTGGTCAAGGTCGATCGTATGAGCATGGCCAGCTCGCTCGAGGTGCGCGCGCCGCTGCTCGACCACAAGGTGATCGAGTTCGCGGCCCGAGTGCCGGTCGATCTCAAGTACCGCGGGTGGACCTCGAAGTATCTCCTCAAGCGCCATCTGGAGGGCCGCGTGCCGCGCGAGGTGATCCACCGGCGCAAGCAGGGCTTCGACATCCCGCTGGCCGTCTGGCTCCGGGGAGAGCTGCGGCCGATGGCCGAGGATCTGCTCTTCTCGCCGCGGGCCATCGGGCGCGGGTACTTCCGCTCCGAAGCCCTGCGACGGATGTGGCGCGCGCACCAGCAGGGCACTCGCGATGCGTCGCGGGAGCTGTGGAGCTGCATGGTCCTCGAGCTGTGGCATCGTCTGTTCCTGGATCAGGTGCCCCCTCCGGTCGCCCCCTCCTCATGAGCACCTTCGACGCCGAGTGGCGCAGCCGGTTCGAACGCTTCGGCCGGACCCACACCGATGAGGCGGAGGTCTCGGGGTGGTCGGCCACCGGCCTGCGCCGACGCCTCGAGCTGTTCTCGAGGATCCTGCCGCAGCTATCATTGCCGCCTTCTGCCCGCATCCTGGAGCTCGGGTGCGGCGCCGGCACCTATGTCCGGCTCCTCGGCGGCCTCGGGCATCGCCCGGTGGGGCTCGACTACTCGCTGCCGAGCCTCGCGCGCGCCCTCGCCTCGGATCCCGGCGCCAAGGGCCACTATGTCGGGGGCGACGCCTACGGGCTCCCGTTCCGCGACGCGACCTTCGACATGGTGATGTCGATCGGCGTCCTCCAGGCGCTCTCGGACCCCGAGCGCGCTCTGGACGAGATGGTTCGTCTCCTGTCACCGGAGGGCGTCCTGCTCGTCGAGACGCTCAATGCCGGGGGCCTGGCCGCGTGGGCGCGCGCGGCCCGCGACCGCCTGCTCGGGCGGCCGCCCCGCGTGCGGACCTACGCGCCTGGCCACACGTTCCAGTGGCTGGCCGACCGCGGACTGCGCGTGGTTCACCAGCCGGGCGTGTGTCTGCCTCCGCGTCGGCTGCCCCAGCTCGAGCGCCTCCTGGATCTCCAGCTCCTGACGTCGGCCCGCCAGGCCTGCCCACCGCTCGGCCACGCGGTCACGCACGCCTACTGGTTCATCGCGCGCCGGACACCCTCCGGTCGGGGAGACACGCGGTGAGGGTCCTCCACGTCCTGGATCACTCCCTGCCGGTCATGAGCGGGTATAGCACCCGGAGCCGCAGCATCGTGACGTTCCAAAAGACGCTGGGGCTCGAGCCCATCGTGCTCACTTCCCCGAAGCACGGCCCCGCGCCGGCAGACCGCGAGGTGATGGACGGGATCCCGCACTACCGGACCTCCCTGCCCTGGGCGAGCCAGCTTCCGTACGTGCACGAGCTGGTTCTGATGCGCCGTCTCGCCCGCCGCATCGCGGCGGTGGCCCGCGCCGAGCAGGCCGCGATCATCCACGCCCACTCTCCGGTGCTCAACGGGCTCCCGGCCCTGTGGGCGGCCCGGACCCTGGGCCTGCCCCTCGTCTACGAAGCCCGCGCCTTCTGGGAAGACGCGGCGGTGGACCATGGGACCACCCGAGAGCGGTCCTTCCGCTACCGCGTCACACGAGCGCTGGAGACCCTCCTGTTCAAGCGAGCCAACCGGGCGGTGGTCATCGCGGAGGCGATGCGTCGCGAGATCGTCGCCCGCGGGGTCCCCGCCGAGCGGATCAGCGTGGTCCCCAACGGCGTCGATGTCGACCGCTTCCGCCCCGTCCCGAGGCGTGCGGACCTGGCGGCCGAGCTCGGCCTGGGTCCGGGTCCCACCCTCGGGTTCATCGGCTCCTTCTACCACTACGAAGGGCTCCGCTTCCTGATGCAGGCGCTGCCCGCGCTCCGGCGGCTGGTG
>Ga0187892_10002391_pt1 | contig 37929 bp, 31 predicted proteins | sample MA1701073metaG_FD_139345 | JGI IMG/M metagenome (GOLD analysis project Ga0187892, IMG submission 139345) | Bio-ooze microbial communities from a basaltic lava cave in the Kipuka Kanohina Cave System on the Island of Hawaii, USA - MA170107-3 metaG ... | reverse complement strand
GCGACGTCTGAAGAGGAAGCGCTGACCAGCGCCGAGAGATCTGGTGTGACCACGACGGCAGTGATATCCAATGGCGTGGACGTCCCAGAGCCAGCGCTCTCTCTCACCGACAGTGGTGTTCTACGGCTCCTGTATCTGGGCCGCCTCGAAGCGAAGAAGGGCATCGAGAATCTGCTCATGGCTTGCAAGAGATTGCAGGACCAGAGCCGGGTGCGATGGTCACTCACGGTTGCCGGTTCCGGCGATCAACGGTACGTGAAGCGGCTCTGCCGCACATCGATGAGCCGGCGTTATCAGACGTGGCGAGAATCGTCGGCCACGTCGAGGGAGATGCCAAGCGGACACTCTTCGAAAACGCGGATATCGTTGTGCTCCCCTCCTACACGGAGAACTTCGGCCTTGTGGTGGGCGAGGCTCTGGCGCATGGTGTGCCCGTGATCGCGAGCCGAGGCACGCCCTGGCGTCGTCGGGTTTCTCCTGCTCGGCACCGTGCTCATGCTGGTCGACGTGGCGGCTGGTCAACGCCTCGTGAGGAGCGACTGGCAGGGGTTCAACCGCTGGTACGTCCCCGGGCTCGCGTTGTTGCAGGTCGGCGGGTCGCTGCTCGAGGGCACCTCGAGCGCCGCGGCCGGGCTGCTCATGGCGCTGCTGCTGAATCAAGCCGTGAGCAGGTACCTGTCGGTCCGCGCCGGGGCGGCCAGGCGCAAACCTATTGGCACCGGCCGGGACTCGTCGTCTCTTGGTGGGCTGACCTGATCGGCCACACGCAGGTGACGGGACAACGACGATTGGCCGGGCACGCAGCCCGGCAGGGACTCCTGGGTCTGTTCACCGCGTTGGATGTTCACGAACAGCGATCACACGTGGCAGCGGTTCGTGAGCGCCAATCCGCGGTACGGCGGCGCCCCGCACCGGACCGTACACCTCGGGATCCTGTCTCCGATCGCGGGAAGCCTTCCTCCGGTCCGGCCACGGCCTACGGCCTTGATGCTGAGCCGGTTGCTCTCCGGGGAGGACTACAAGGGCCATCGGGAGGTGATCGACGTGTGGCCGGTCGTCATGGCGCGGGTCCCCGATGCGGAGCTGTGGATCGCCGGGGACGGCGACCTCAGACCGGAGCTCGAGCGACGGGTCTCGGCGCACGGTCTCGAACGGCATGTGCGTTTCTGGGGTGAGGTGCCGGAAGCAAAGAAGCAGGAGCTGCTCGCCGCCTGCCGGTGCCTCGTCCTTCCAAGCCGGGCCGGGGGATTCGGCCTGGTCTACCTCGAGGCAATGCGGCTGGGGAGGCCCTCGCTGGTCAGCACCTTCGACGCGGGCCGAGAGGTCGTCAATCCTCCCGAGGCAGGGCTGCACGCCGACCCCGACCAGGCCGAGGCTCTGGCCGAGGCGCTTTGCCGGCTGCTCACGGCGGGGCCCGAATGGGCCGCGTGGTCGGAGGGGGCGCGCGCGCGGTACGAGGCGCGCTTCACCGCGGACCATTTCAAGGAACGACTCGTGCGTGCTCTGGCCCATCTTCTCGGGTGACGAGCGGGCGACTCAAAGGAATCCATGATCGTGCGGGCGCTAGATCAGAGATGAACGTCGATTCGTACGTTCAGGAGTCGGTCGCCGGCACGAACGGAAGGATGTATCGCGCGCTGATCAACCGGCTTCGGCGTTACCCGATCCCCGATTGTCCGCTTCCCGCCGGCCGAGGCCAGCGACTTCTGGATATCGGATGCGGGTGGGGTCGGTGGATGGTCAGTGCCGGGCGTCGTGGGTACGTGCCGGTCGGCATCGACGTCGAGCTGGACGCGCTCCAGGCCACGCGTCGTGTCTTGCGCGATCATGGGCTGGAGAGGCCCGTCGTCTCGGCCGATCTGACGGCCTTGCCGTTCCAGTCAGGCACCTTCGACGTGGTGTTCTCGTACAGTACGATCCAGCATGCGCACCGGCAGAGCGCGTACCGGTGTGTGGAGGAGGTCCATCGAGTCCTGGCCCCTGGCGGCTCCTGCGTGCTCGAGTTCCCGAACAGACATGGCGTGGGGAACGTCGTGCGAGGTCGCTCGTTCACGCACGTCGACGAGGACGATCACGCGTCCTGGTGTGTCAGATACTACGCCGTCACCGAGCTCGAGAGGCTGTTCCTCAGGGTGTTCGGCAACTTCTCCTATGTCGCCGACTGCTACTTCGGCATCGGCGTGCAGCGGTCCGATCTGGATATGTTGCCCTGGAGATACAAGGGTATCGTGCTGTGCTCCGAGCTGCTCCGGCGCTGGTCGCGACGGTGGCCCCTCGTGAAGAAGCTCGCTGACAGCATCTACGTTCACGCGACCAAGAGTCCATCGGCGCGCGCCGCCTCATGAGGGTCAGCGCCTCCAGCGCCACGAGGCCTCGGTTCGGCTGATGTGCGGCATCGGCGGGATCCTGGTCTGGCCAGCGGGTGAGCACGACGCCGTGCGGGAGCGTGCCGGGCAGCGCGCCGGTGAAGCGGCTTCCAGGATGACGGCCGCCCTCGCTCACCGTGGTCCCGACGGCCAGGCCGTCGAGACGATCGTCGGCGACCGCGGACCGGTCGTCGGGCTCGCGCATACTCGTCTGGCGATCATCGATCTGTCTCCAACGGGACGGCAGCCGATGACCGATCCCGACACCGGAGCCTGCGTCACGCACAACGGCGAGATCTACAACTATCGCGAGCTGCGCGAAGAGCTCCCAGCCAGCGCCGAATCCGGCCGCCGAGCCTGGCGGTCCCGATCGGACACGGAGGTCATCCTCAAGGGTTATGCGCGGTGGGAACGGGATTGCCTGACGAGGCTCCGCGGAATGTTCGCCTTCGGGCTCTGGGATGACGCGCGCCGGCGGCTCCTGCTGGCGCGCGATCGGCTCGGCATCAAGCCGCTCTACTACTATCAGGGCGACGGCGTGTTCGTCTTCGCCTCCGAGGTGCGGGCGCTCCTGGCCACCGGCCTCGTCCCCCGGCGGCTCGACGCGCGCGGCCTGTGGGGATTCCTCGGCTATCAGTCGGTCACCGGCACCCAGACGCTGATCGAAGGCGTTCGCGCGCTGCCGCCCGGCGCGTGGTTGACCGTGGCTGAGGACGGCCGGGTGGAGACGGGGCGCTACTGGGATCTCCTGGAGAGCGCGTCGCGCGACCTGCGGGCGCCCGGCATCGAGGCGGGCCGGACCCGGGTCGCCGAGCTCTTGCGGGAGGCGGTCGCGCTCCATCTGGTGAGTGATGTGCCGGTCGGCGTGTTTCTCTCCGGCGGGATCGACTCGAGCGCCCTCCTGGCGCTCGTGCGAGAGGTGGGTCAGCAGCCGCGGAGCTTTTCGGTGGGGTTCGCCGAGCGCGTGTACGACGAGGCCCGGTACGCCCGCCTGGTGGCCAGCCGGTTCGGATCCGAGCATTCGGAGATCGTCCTGAAGGAAGCCGATCTGCTCGAGCAGCTTCCCGGGGTGCTGTCCGCGCTCGATCAGCCGAGCGGCGATGGGGTGAATGCGTACGTGGTCTCGAGGGCCGTCCGGTCGGCCGGGGTGAAGGTGGCGCTCTCGGGGCAGGGCGGGGACGAGCTCTTCGGCGGCTATCCCTCGTTCCGCCGGCTCGGCCGCGCGGGCGCGCCGCTCCGGGCCTGGGGCACGCTGCCGGCGGCGCTGCGCCGGCGCGCCGGGGCCGCCGCGGGCGTGCTCACCGCTCCGTGGCCGTGGAGCGCCAAGGCCGCGCGCATGGCGGCGACCGACGGCACGCTGGCCGCCGTGTTCCCCATCGTTCGCCAGCTCTTCGGTCCCGCCGAGCGCCGCGCCCTGCTCGTGAACCGCTGGCTCGAGCGCATCGACGAGGCCGCGGAGCCGTATGTCGATCTTCTCCGCGCGGCGTACGCCGGCGCGCCGTGGGCCGGCCCGTTCACGCGGATCTCGTTCGCCGAGGCGCGCACCTACCTGCATGACGTGCTCCTGAGAGACGCGGATCAGATGAGCATGGCGCATGGCCTGGAGGTGCGCCTGCCGTTGCTCGATCACCGGCTGGTCGAATGCGTGATGGGCCTGCCCGATGCGCACAAGCGGGCGGCCGGGACGCCCAAGCGCTTGCTCGTGCAGAGTCTGGCGGGGCTGCTCCCGGAGGAGATCGTCCGGCGGCCCAAGCAGGGCTTCACGCTGCCGTTCGACATCTGGATGCGCGGCGGGCTTCGCGCCTTCTGCGCGGAGCGGCTGGACCGGCTGGCCGCGCGGCAGATTCTTCGCAAAGCGGAGCTCGAGCGAGTGTGGCGCGGCTTCCTCGCGCGCGAGCCCCGCTGGCGGTATGCGCACGTCTGGACACTGATCGCGCTCGATGAATGGCTCGAGCGGAATGGCGTGAGCGCCGCCGATTGATGGACGCGCCCGGCGCTGGCCTCCACCCATGAGAGTGCTGCACGTCATCCCGGCCGTGGCGCCACGGTACGGCGGCCCCAGCCACGCGATCGTGCAGATGTGTGCCGCCCTCCGCGATCGCGGCACCGAGTGCCTCGTCGTCACCACCGACGCGGACGGACGCAGTCGGCTCCCTGTCCAGCTCGAGCGGCCGGTGACGTATCGGGGCATGCCGACGCTTTTCTTTCGCCGCCAGTGGAGCGAGAGCTTCAAGTACTCGCGGCCGCTGGCCCGCTGGCTCGACACCGGCGTGACACGGTTCGACGTGGTGCATATCCACGCGGTGTTCTCCCACGCGTGTCTGGAGGCCGGCCGCGCTTGCCGCCAGAGGGCCGTGCCCTACGTGGTCCGTCCGCTGGGCACGCTCGACCCGTGGAGCCTCGGCCAGAAGCCGGTGCGCAAGCGCATCCTGTGGCACTGGCGCGCCAGGGAGGTGCTCCGCAGGGCGGCCGCGATCCAGTACACGACGGCGGAGGAGCGCCGCCGCGTCGAACGAAGCCTCGGCCTCGAGCGGGGCGTGGTCATCCCGCTCGGCGTCGATGACGAGCTGCTCGTCGGCCGGGTGGAGCCGCGGAGCTTTCGCGGCAGGTATCCCGAGCTGGCGGGGCGGCCGTACGTCCTCGTGCTCGGCCGGCTCCACCCGAAGAAGGGGCTCGAGCTCTTGCTCGAGGCCTTCCTCGAGATCACCCGGTCCCACGAGCTCGCCCACTGGCGACTGGTGATGGCGGGCGATGGGGACACCGCGTATGTCGCTCGGCTGCGTCGATTGATCGAGCGGCGCGACGGGGCCAACCGGGTCCTGTGCGTCGGCTGGCTGGACGGCGTCGAGAAGGCCGCCGCGCTCGGCGAGGCTGCGTTGCTCGTGCTGTCATCGCGCCAGGAGAACCTCGGGCTGGCGGCGCTCGAGGCGCTGGCCTGCGGAGTGCCGGTGCTGGTCAGCGCAGCCGTGAATCTGGCGCCGGAGATCCAGTCGGCCGGAGCGGGCTGGGTCACCGGGCTGCAGCACGGGGCGCTCACCACGACCCTCATCGCCGCGCTCCAGTCCGAACAGGAGCGGGCGCGGCGGGGCGCGGCCGGTCGCGAGCTCGTGATTCGCCGCTTCCGCTGGTCGTCGATCGCCGCCGAGCTCGACGCGCTCTACCGCGCCGTGAGCGCCAGAGCGCTGGTGGCCTGAGCGCTGCGCCATGAGCCTCTCACTCACCGTGGTCGTGCTCACGTACAACGAGGAACGCAATTTGCCGGAGTGCCTGGCGAGCCTCGAGGGCCTGCGGGCGGAGCTGGTGGTGGTCGACTCCGGAAGCACGGACCGGACGCTCGAGATCGCGGGGCAGTTCAACGCCAAGGTGGTGAGGCACTCGTTCGAGACCCACGCCAGGCAGTGGCGCTGGGCGCTCGCCAACGCCGGGATCTCCACGGAATGGGTGCTCGCGCTCGATGCGGACCAGCGGCTCACGCCGTCGCTCCGGGAGGAGATCGATCGGACACTGACGGCGGCCGTCCCCGGCAGCGCGCCGGCCGGCTTCTTCATCAAGCGGCGGCAGATCTTTCGCGGCCGCTGGATCAGACATGGCGGATACTATCCCAAGTATCTGCTCAAGCTCTTCCGCTCCGCCCAGGTGTGGGTGGACGAGGCGGAACTCGTCGATCACCACTTTCGCGTGAAGGGCGACGTGGCGAGGCTCGAGCACGACCTCATCGAGGAGAACCACAACGAAGCCGACATCGCGGTCTGGGTCGCCAAGCACAATCGCTACGCGATGCTTCAGGCGCTCGAGGAGTTCGAGGCCGGACGCGACGGCCCGCGGCGGGGCAGCGCACGGCTGTTCGGCTCGCCGGACGAGCGGGTCGAGTGGCTGAAGCGCGTGTGGGCGGGGCTCCCGCTGTACGTCCGACCGTGCCTGTACTTCGGGTATCGCTACGTCGTCCGCCTGGGTTTCCTCGACGGCGCCGAAGGATTCGTGTTCCACGCACTCCAGGGGTTCTGGTACCGGCTGCTGGTCGATATCCGGCTGGACGAGCTCCGGCGCGGCGCCGCGCTGCCGCCGAGACCGAGCGGCGGATGACCATCATCGTCCCCTCATGATCATCCTGGGCCTCAACGCCTACCACGGCGATGCCGCGGCCGTGCTGCTGCGCGACGGCGTTCTGGTGGCGGCGGTCGAGGAAGAGCGGCCGCGGCGGCTGAAGCACTGCGCGGGCTTCCCGAGCGAGGCGATCCGCCTCTGCCTGGAGATCGCGGGCATCGCCGGGAACGACGTCGATCACGTCGCGCTGTCACGGGATCCGCGGGCGAACCGGACCCGGAGAGCCTTGTTCGCGTTGCGACGGCCCGCGGCGCGGCTCGTCAAGGCCCGGCTGACGACCTCCGCCCGGCTCCGCGGCACGGCCGACCTGATCGCCCAGTCGCTCGGATCGACGACCTCGGCCCGACCGCGGCTGCACCAGGTCGAGCATCACCCCGCGCACCTGGCCAGCGCCTTTCTCGTCTCGCCGTTCGAGCGGGCCGCGGTGTGCGCCGTCGACGGCTTCGGCGACTTCGTGAGCACGTCACTGGCGCTCGGGCAGGGGACGCGGATCGACGTGCTGGACCGCGTCTACTTTCCCCACTCGCTCGGGCTGTTCTATCTCGCGCTCACCCAGTACCTGGGCTTCCCGAGGTACGGGGACGAGTACAAGGTGATGGGGCTCGCGCCGTACGGCGAGCCCGACTTCGTCGAGCCGCTGCGCCGCGTCGTCCGCCTGGGGCCGGACGGCGGCTTCGAGCTCGATCTGTCCTTCTTCCGTCACTCGTCCGACGGGGTGAGCATGACGCGCGAGCTGGGCGAACCGCACATCGGGCCGGTCTTCACGGCGAAGCTAGAGGCGCTGCTGGGGCCGGCGCGGGCGCCGGACGATCCCATCGAGCCGCGGCACGAGGCAATCGCCGCCTCGCTCCAGGCGGTGTTCGAGGACGCGGTGTTTCACGTCCTCCGCGCGCTCCATCGGCGGACCGGCGTGGAGCGGCTCTGCCTGGCCGGCGGATGCGCGATGAACAGTGTCGCCAACGGGAAGATCCGGGAGCGCACGCCGTTCCGCGACGTGTACGTCCAGCCGGCCGCCGCGGACAACGGCACCGCGCTCGGCGCCGCCTTCCACGTGTGGACCCAGGTGCTCGGGCGCGCGCGGGACTTCGTGATGAGCCACGCCTACTGGGGCCCGGAGTTCGGCCGCGACCAGGTAAGCGCGGCGCTGGCGGGCCGGCGCGGCGAGCTGGACGCGGCGCGCTGCCGCCGCCGCGAGATGGCGGGCGACGACGAGCTCGCGGAGTGGACGGCCGGCCAGCTGGCGGAGGGCAGGATCGTCGGCTGGTTCCAGGGCCGCATGGAGTGGGGCGCGCGGGCGCTCGGCAACCGCAGCATCCTGGCGGATCCCCGTCGCGCCGACATGCGCGACGTCATCAACGCCAGGATCAAGCTGCGCGAGAAGTTCCGGCCCTTCGCGCCGTCCATCCTCGAAGAGGCCGTCGACGAGTACTTCGCCGGCGCCGTCCCCGACCCGTTCATGATCCAGGTGTATCCGATCCGGCCCGAGAAGCGCCGGCTGATTCCGGCCGTGACGCACGTGGACGGCACCGGCCGGATCCACAGCGTGAGCCGGGACGCCAACCCGCTGTACCGGCAGCTCCTCGAGGCCTTCGAGAAGCGCACGGGCGTGCCCGTGCTCCTGAACACCTCGTTCAACGAGAACGAGCCCATCGTCATGCGACCCGACGAGGCCCTGGACTGCTTCCTGCGCACCCGGATGGACGTGCTCGTCCTCGGCCGCACGGTGCTCGTCAGGGGCACCGAGGCCTAAATGGCGCCGCTCCGCATCTGCTTCTTCAACCGCTCCTACTACCCGGACCTGGGCGCCACCGGACAGCTGCTGACCGAGCTGGCGGAGGATCTCGTGCGTGTCTACGGGTGCGAGATCTGGGTGATCGCCGGGCCTCCACTCCGCCTGGCCGCCGAGGAGGGCGCCGACGCCGGCCCGGTTCCGGCGCGCGAGTCGCGCAACGGCGTCGAGATCATACGGGCGCGCGGCACCAGCGCCAGCCCGCGCCGCTTCCGGGGGCGCGTGGCGAACTACCTCACCTACTTCGCCTCGGCCGCCCTGGCGGGCTTGCGCGTGCCGCGCCCGGACCTGGTGGTCTTCCTCACCGATCCGCCGATCATCGGGCTGGCCGCGCTGCCGGCGGCTTGGTGGCATGGGGCCGGCGTCGTGTTCGTGTGCAAGGACGTGTTCCCGGAGGTGGCGAGCGTGCTGGAGGACTTTGACAGTCCGACGGTGAATCGCGTGCTCGACCAGATCAGCCGGCTGCTGATCCGCCGGTCGAGCCGCGTCGTGGCCATCGGCGAGACGATGCGGCAACGGCTGCTCGACACCAAGGACGCGGAGCCGTCCAGGCTCGCCATCATCCACGACTGGGCCGACTGCGCGGCCATCGTCCCCGGCCCCAAGCGCAACGCCTTTTCCGAGGCGCACGGGCTGGCGGACGCGTTCGTCGTCATGCACTCGGGCAACCTCGGGCTGTCGCAGGAGCTGGGGGCCCTGCTCACGGCGGCGGGCCGGCTGCGCGCGCACGGTGACATCGTGATCACGGTGATCGGTGACGGCGCCAGCCGCGAAGTGCTCCAGGCGCGGGCGCGCGCGGAGCGACTCGACAACGTGCGCTTCCTGCCGTATCAGCCCACGGAGCGCCTCAGGCACTCGTTCGCGACCGCCGATGTCTTCGTGATCTCGCTCAAGGCCGGCCTGGCCGGCTACATCGTCCCGAGCAAGCTCTACGGCATCCTGGCCGCGGGGCGGCCGTACGTGGCCGCCGTGGACGAGTCGTCCGAGGTGGCGGCGATCACGCGCAAGCACGATTGCGGCCTGCTCGCTGAGCCCGGAAACCCGGTCGATCTCGCCGAGAAGCTCATGATGCTGTACCAGGACGCGGAGCTCCGTCGACGGCTCGGCGCCAATGCGCGGCAGGCCGCGCTCGCCTTCGACCGCCCGGCCCAGGTGGCCGCCTATCACGCGCTGTTCGCGGAGGTCGCGGCGGGCCGGCCGCGCGGAGCGCGACGGCGCGAGCCGATGCTGAAACGGCCCTTCGACGTGCTGCTGTCCGGCGCCGGCCTGCTTCTCTCCTCCCCGCTGTGGCTGCTCATCGCGGCCGCCGTCAAGCTCGAGGACGGCGGCCCGGTGTTCTACGCCCAGGAGCGTGTCGGGCTCGGAGGCCGGCCGTTCCGCAGCTGGAAGTTCCGCAGCATGGTCGCGGACGCCGACGCCAGATTCGGGCGCCGGCAGGCCCGCCCGGCCGATCCGCGGGTGACGAGGATGGGGCGGGTGCTGCGCGCGATGGCGCTCGACGAGCTGCCGCAGCTCTGGAACATCTTCCGGGGCGATATGAGCTTCGTGGGCCCGCGCGCGCTCTTGCCTGAGGAGACGGAGGTCGGCCGCGACGGCTCGCCGACGCCGCTCGACGCGATCCCGGGCTACGAGGAGCGGCAGCGGGTCAGGCCTGGGCTCACCGGCATCGCGCAGGTCTACGCCCGCCGGGACATCCCCCGCCGGCAGAAGTTCAGGCTGGACCGCCTGTACATCCGCCGGCAGAGCTTCCCGCTCGATCTCAGGCTGATCGCGCTCTCGTTCTGGATCAGCGCGCGAGGCAAGTGGGAGCATCGAGGCCGCAAGATTTGAGGAATCAACACATGCCAGGGCCGGGGGAGGAAGCGTATAATCGCCGCATGTTCGAGCGGGCGCGGAAGCTTCTCCGCCTCTCGCCGTCGGATCGCCGGCTGATTCTGACGACGGCGCTGCTGTTGAGCGCGGCGCGGCTCGCGCTCGGGCTCCTCCCGGTCCGTACCGTGCGCCGCCTGACGACGCGCGCGATCCCCCGGCGCCCCGGAGCGGCCGCCCCGGATCCCGCCTATCCCGCGCGGGTCGGGTGGGCCATCCGCGCCGTCGCTCCGGACGTCGGCGCCAATTGTCTCCCACAGGCCTTGACAGCCGCGCTGCTGCTGCAACGGCGCGGCCACCCGGTGACGCTCACGATCGGGCTGAGGCGCGACGACACCACTCGGGTGGCCGGGCACGCCTGGGTCGAGAGCGAGGGCCGGATCGTCATCGGTGGTGACGAGCTTGCCGCGTACACACCGCTTCAGGCCTCCTCGCGCCACGGCTGGTGAGCGACGTGAATCCGGCCGTGGCATCGCGCTTTGAGCCGAGCCCGGACACGATCGCGACGCGTGTCGGGGAGGAGATCGTCCTCGTGCACCTGAAGACCGATCGGATCTACGTGCTCAACCGCACGGGCACACGGCTCTGGGAGCTGCTGCTGTCGGACCAGTGTGAGCGAACGGAAATTCTGCGTCGGATGCTGGCGGAATTCGACGTGGCCCCCGCCGAGCTCGAACGCGAGCTCGACCAGTGGCTCGCCTCGCTCACCGCCGACTCGTTGATCCGCGTGCGCGAATGACCTGGCTGCTGCGCTGGAACAGCGCCGACGAGCCGAAACCGCGGATCGTCACGGCGCCCGGCCCTGGCCCATCGTCGGCGACGGTGTTCGCGGCAGCATCGGGCACTGTCGTCGCGTTCGACGGCTACCTGTTCGACCGCGCCGACCTCGAGCTCGCCGGAGCCGCCTCCGACGCGGCGCTCGTGGCCTCGGCGTACGAGCGGTGGAAGGACGGGCTGTTCGAGAAGCTGAGGGGCGGTTTCGCCCTGGCCGTCTGGGACGAGCAGCGCCGGCAGCTCATGGTGGGCCGCGACGCCGTGGGCCTGCACCCGTGCTTCTATCACTGGGATGGTCGGACGTTGGTGGCGTCCCCCTCGCTCGATGCCCTCCTGGCGGAACCGGACCTCCCCGGGCGAATCGACCGGGTCGTCTTCGCCGAGTACCTCTTCGACGCGATCTCGACGCACCAGGCCCCGGAGACGTTTTACGAGGGGATCCGACGGCTGTTGCCGGCCCACGTGCTGTCGATCGTCGGCGGCCACCTGACGACCTTCCCCTACTGGGACCCCACCCCGCCCGGCTTCAGCTGGGCCAGTGAGGAGGAGGTGTCCGGCTTCGACTCGGTCCTGGAGCGCGCCGTGGCCCGCTGCCTGGCGGCCGGCGCGGACAGTATCTCACTGAGCGGCGGTTTCGATTCGGTGAGCCTGGCCGTCCTGGCGGCGGAGCAGCTCAAGGGCAAGCGCCCGCTGCACGCGCTGTCGTTGCGACTCGCGGGGACGGGGTGCGACGAGAGCCAGACCCAGCTCGCCGTCGCGGGCGCGCTCGGGATGCCGATCCTCATGCAGACCATCGAGGAGAGCCTGAAGGGTGAGAGCGCCGTCGCGGCGTCGATGCCGCTGGCCAGAACCAGCCCGAGCCCGATCCTGAGCCCGTGGCAGTCCGTGTACACGGGACTGTTCAGATCAGGGAACGCGCTCGGCATCAGTCGGCCACTGCTGGGCACGGGTGGAGACGACGTGCTCATGGTGGACCCCAGCTACGCGGCCGACTGCCTCGCCACGGTCGATCTGCCGGGCCTGTGGTGCTTCCTGAAGGCCTGGCAGCGCATGTCCTCTGAGCCACCCTGGCGGGTCGCGTGCGCGGTGCTCTGGCACTACGCGATCGTGCCCGGGTTCAAGCGACAGGCGCGTTCCGCGCTCGGACGCGTGAGCCCCCGCGCGCTCGAGCGCGTGCTCGAGCGGCGCCGACGGGGGTGGCTGCCGTCATGGCTGTTGCCGAGCGATCCGCAGGCCAGAGCGCGTATCGACGGTCGCTGGCTCAACCCCGCCGTGAGCCCGCGCGCGCCCGGGGAACGCTCGTACGTCGACAGCCTTCGCCATCTGATGCGGAAACCGCGGATGCTGATGGGCCGTGATCAGAGCCATGCCTGGGCCGGGCGGGTTGGCTTCACCTTCTTCTACCCGTACTTCGATCGCGACGTCCTGGAGTTGAGCGTGCGTACCGAGCCGAGCCGCTTGCTGGCCGGGGGCCGGATGAAGGCGCCGCTCCGGCGCCTGCTGGCGGAGCGGCTGCCCGGGGTGGCGCAGCAAGCGAGGAAGGTGGATGTGAGCGAGGCGGTCCATCGGCTGCTCCGGGGCGGGGGCCGGAGGGTCTGGCTCGAGCTGGGGGGACCGGCGAGGCTCGCCGAGCTCGGTATCGTTGATCCCGATCAGCTGAACCGACTGATGGACGACTACTTCGCGGGCCGCCACGACGGGTTCCGGCTGACCTGGAACGTGCTCAGTACGGAGATCTGGCTGCGCGCGCGGACCACCCATCAGTCTGCGTCGATCCCAAGGAGGCACGGAGATGGCAACGGAGATGCCCGAACCAGAGAAGCTGGAACGACCGGCGTCCAAGCTCGCGTGGGAAGCCCCTACGCTAACGCTGCTCGGGAAGGTGACCGATCTCGTGACCGCCGCCAAGACCGGGCCCCAACCTGACCCAGACCCCCACCATGACCAGTTCCCGGCGGGAGGCTCCGGGTTCAGGCGTCCGCGGGGCGACTAGGGGCGATTGGACGCTCCGATGGCGGTCGTTCCGCGGCTGATCATCGATCAGTCCGTCCGGGACCCTCTGGCGTCCTCCGACAGCCGAGCTCCCGGCACCCAGGTCTGGCGCGACCTGGACGGCGTCGTCTCCGCCCTCTGCCTGCGACGTGATGGACAGCGCTCGATAGAGTTTCCGGGGATCGCCCGGTTCTTCGTGCGCGACGATCGAAGCTGCGTGACCGCCGTGCCGCATGCGGATTGCCGCCTCGACGAGGTCGTCGATACCTACCGGCGCGCGGCGGTCCCGGTCCTGCTGCAGGCCCTCGGGACCGAGGTGCTGCACGCGAGCGCGGTCCACACCGCCCACGGCGTCATCGGACTCTGCGCGGTGGCTCGCACGGGCAAGTCCACGATCGCGTTCGCGCTCGCTCGGCGCGGGTACCGCATCTGGGCCGACGACGCCCTCGCCGTGGAGCTCTCGAGCGATCCCGTGAGGACGATTCCGCTGCCGTTCGAGGTGCGGCTGCGTCCGTCGGCGGCGGCGTACTTCGACTCGCGGGGGTTCGCGCCGGAACCACCGACGGCGCGCCCCGCCTCGGATGACGGCGCGCAGCCTCTGTCGGCGCTGGTCGTCCTGAGGAGGCGCTCGGGAGCCCCGCTCACGCTCCGTCAGATCCCCCCGGCTCGCGCATTCGCCGCGCTCCTGCCCCACGCCTACTGTTTCAGTCTGCAGGAGCTCGACGACAAGCGCCGGATCATCGAGCGCTACCTCGATCTGGCCAGACGGGTGCCCGTCTACGAGATCGAATTCCAGCCGGACTTCGAGTCGCTGCCGGCCGTTCTCGACGCGCTGGAGCGGCTCGCGACACGTCCGTCGTGACCCGGTTCTCGCCCCGGTTCTCACCGGAAGCCCGCCTCGTCCTGCTCCTCTGCCGGGCCGACCTCGAGTCGCCGGCGCGGGACGAGGCGAGCCGGCTCCTGACCGAGAGCGTCTCCTGGCCCCTGGTCCTGCAGCAGGTCGACGCGCACGGCGTGCTGCCGCTGTTCGCGCGAAACATCGAGTCACTCGGGGGGGTGCCCCCCGACGTCCACCGCGTGCTCGCGAGGGCCCAGCGCCTGAACGCCGCTCGCGCCGCGCTCCTGGCGCGCGGGCTCGTCGACGTCCTGAGCCTCTTCGCGGGCGCGGCGATTCCCGTGATCCCGCTCAAGGGGCCGGCGCTCGCCGAGTCGCTCCACGGCGACGCGACGCTCAGGGTCTGCTCCGACCTCGACATCCTCGTTCCGGCCCAGCAGGTGGCGCCCGCGTTCCAGCTGCTGCTGTCGGCCGGCTACGAGCACGGCGAGGAGCCCCCGGTGCAGCCGGACGAGCTCGCGCTGCTGCTCGACAGCAACATGGAGTATACGTTCCGCGGCCGGAGCGGCGGCCTCGAGTACCTGCTGGAGCTGCACTGGGATGTCGCGTGGCGCTGGCGCGGGGACCGCCGCGCGATGGACGACCTCTGGGCCGAGGCCCGGCCGCTCGTGTTCCACGGCGCCCCGGCTTACGCGCTGAGTCCGGAATGGCAGCTCCTGTATCTGGCCGTTCACGCCGCCCGTCACCGGTGGCAGGCGTTGAAGTGGCTCGTCGACATCCACGAGCTGTGCGCGACGAGCCCGATCGGCTGGGAGGTGGTCGAGGACAAGTCGCGGCGTTTCGGATGGCGGGAGCTGGCCGCGATCACGCTCACTGCCTGCCAGCAGCTGCTGGGCACCAGGATCCCGCCGGCCTTCTCGCGAGCGCGCCTCCCGCGCTGGATCACGCTGTTCCCCGCCACCCCGGCGCCGTCGACCGTCTGGCAGGACGCGCTGCTCCCGCTCCATCTGATGCCGGGCCTGCCGGGTAAGCTCCAGTATCTGGGTCGCCTCGTCCTCCGGCCGACGCTGGCCGAGCACCGCCTGTTGCGGATCCCCTCCGCGGTCTCCGTCCTCTACTCCCCCCTGCGCCTGCTGCGACTAGGCGGCAAGTGGGGATGGCCATTGGCGCAAGCCGGGCTCGGCCGGCTCCGGAGGGCGCGAGCGGAGTAGGCGCAACCACGCGAAAAAACTTGACATATCCGCATATCCCGATCACTATTGCGCGGCGAAACGGCTCGGTGCGGGCCCCATAACCCAGGAGGACGCGTGAAACGGACTGCTGCTGTCTGTGCGGCATGTCTCCTGATGGTGTCGTTGCTGACCTCGCCGGCGTCGTCGCTCGACCTGGGGCAGTGGATCCCGGGGCTGAAGCTGACGCCGTTCCTGAGCCAGCGAGTCGAGTACGAGACCAACGTCTTCCAGGTCCCCAGCCACGCGCAGGACGACATCATCTTCAAGACGATCCCGGGGTTCCTGGCGGACTACACGTACGGGCCGCACTCGCTGAGCGCCGGGTACCGCGCGGAGATCCTCCGCTATCTGGACCTGACGAGCCAGGACACCGTCCACCACATCGCCGTCGGTCAGCTCCGGCTCGACTTTCCCAGCACGCTCCTGAACATCCGCGATGACTACCGCCGCACGAGCGATCCGCCGAACACTGAGCTGGTCGGCCGCATCCTGAGCGACATCAACGTGCTGGCGCCCGAGGCGGAGTACCGGCTGTCGCCCCGCTTCGCGGTCGGCGGGAACTATTCCTGGACCTACGTCCACTTCGACGACTTCGCCGTCGGGGAGCTCCTGGACCGCAACGAGCACCTGTTCGGCGCGTCCGTGTTCTACAAGATCCTGCCCAAGACCGATCTGCGCCTCAATTACAGCTACGGGTTCAAGACCTTCACGTTCCTGTCGGACCGCGACGTCACCCGCCACATCTTCACGGTCAGCGTGCGGGGCGACATCACGGCCAAGCTCTCTTCGACGTTCCGGATCGGAGTCGAGAAGCGCATTCCGGACTCGTCGTTCGAGCCCGGCTACACCGGCCTCGTGGCCGGCGGCGACTGGACGTACAAGCCCACCGAGCGCACGACGATCACGCTGATCACGGAGCGGAGCCTGCAGGAGTCGACCTTCGGCGACGTGCCGTTCTTCGTGACGACCAGCGCGGCGCTGAGCGCCCAGCACCGGTGGAACAAGGTCACGTTCAATGCGCAGGTGGCGGCGGGGGTCAACGACTACCCGTCCAAGCAGACGATCTTCGACCAGACCAAGTGGCGCCAGGACACCTTCTACAGCTACGGCGGCGGGGTGGAGTACGATGTGCAGCCGTGGCTCACGCTGGGCGCGGAGTACACGCACGGCGCGCGGCGATCGAACTTCGACATCTTCGACTTCTCGGATGACAAGATCGTCGGGAGAGTGACGCTCCACTTCTGACGATCGCTGGGTGCATGAACACTTCAGGCTGGGTCGGTTGACAAGGCACGCTCGGCCTCGTAGATTGGTGGCGCCGATGGCGTGTTCCAGGCTCGGGCGGTTGCCGTTGATCGTCCCGCTCGTCGCGGGCCTGCTGCTCAGCCTGAACGCCTCCCCTCCCGTTCCCGCCCAGGAGTACGTCATCGGCGCGCGCGACGTCCTCCGGATCACCGTGTGGGGACAGGACGACCTCACGCGGGACTACCAGGTCGACGCCGACGGCTTCGTGCCGTTTCCGCTGGTCGGACGCGTCAAGGCGGCCGGGCTCAACGACAAGCAGTTCGCCACGCGCCTGGCCGACTTGCTCGAGAAGGACTACCTGGAGAACCCGCAGGTGATGGTCACCGTCAAGGAGTTCCTCTCGAAGAAGGTGCACGTGCTCGGCGAAGCGGAGAAGCCGGGGCTCTTCTACCTGGCCGGGCCCACCACGATCCTGGAGATCATCTCGAAGGCGGGCGGGCTCTCCAGGGCCGCGGGACGCCAGCTCGTGCTGATCCGCAGCGGCGGCTCGGCGCCGGATTCGGGGGCCAAGGGCAACGCGATCCTGCGCATCAACTTCGAGCGGATCCAGGGCGGCGACACGGCGGAGAACATCTTGCTGGAGGACCAGGACATGGTCTTCGTCCCGAAGGCCAACGGCTTCTTCGTCCTCGGCGAGGTGAAGGTGGCCGGCGCCTTCCCGCTCGAGAAGGCCTCCACGGTGCTCGACGCGATCACGCTGGCCGGCGGGTTCAGCGACAAGGCGGCCCCGTCCGGCGTCAAGCTCATCCGCCGCCTGGCCAGCGGGGAGCAGGAGACGATCTCACTGGATCTCTCGGGGGGCAGTCCGCGGGATCAGATCATCAAGATCCAGGAGGGCGACACGCTCCTGGTGCCGAAGGGCAACACGTTCTTCGTCTTCGGCGAGGTCAAGCGGCCGGGCGCGTATCAGCTCGACAAGGAGACCAACATCCTGGAGGGCATCACGATCGCCGGCGGCTTCACCGACAAGGCCGCCCCGGGCCGCGCGCGCTTGATCCGCAGCACGCCCACCGGACCGCAGGTGCTCAACATCGACATGAACGACATCATCCGGCGCGGTCAGCGCGACAAGGCGCTGCGGCTACAGGAGAACGACGTCGTGGTGGTGCCAGAAAGTTTTTTTTAGTGGTGAAGCCCAAGGTGAAGGGATTTGTCCCCAAATAGCGCGTCGAACGGGCAAATGACGGGTCCCCGCGGGGTGGAGGTGGAAAAACCGCTTCGCGACTACCTGCGGATGCTGCGCAAGCACCGCTGGCTGATCACGGGTGTGTTCCTGGTCACGGTGATCACGGTCGCGGTCTGGACCTTCGTGCAGGTGCCGATCTTCCAGGCGGCGGCGACGGTGCTCATCGAGCCCGAGCCGCCGAAGGTCCTGAACATCCAGGACGTCGCGCCGATGGGCGCCGCTGGCTGGGACCTGAACTACTACCCGACGCAGTACGAGATCATGCGCAGCCGTCCCGTGTTCGACAAGGCGATCCAGCTGCTCGCCCAGAAGCGCCGGGCCGGCGGCGGCACGCGCGAGCTCGACGAGGAGCTGCCCGGCTCGGTCACGATCGAGCCACGGCGCAACACGCGGCTGGTGCTCGTCAAGGTGGAGCACCCGGATCCCGCCGTGGCCGCCGACGTGGCCAACGCCATCGCCACCGCGTACACCCAGTACAACCTCGACCTGAAGCTCAAGGGCGCGCGGGACGCGCTGGCCTGGCTCACCGGCGAGGCGGCCTCGCTCAAGCGGAAGGTGGAGGACTCCTCGGTCGCGCTCCAGAACTACCGGGTGAAGGCCGGGATCCTCGGCACCCTCGAGCAGCGGCAGATCACCGCGCAGAAGATCATGGACTTCAACAAGGCCTATCTCGAGGCGCAGGCGCAGCGGCTGTCGGTGGAGGCCAAGCTGAGCGAGCTCACCCAGATCGCGACCGACCGGTCGGGCGCGCAGACGATCTTCACCGTGGCCGACAACCTGCTCATCCAGAAGCTCAAGGCCGAGGCGTCCGGGCTGGAAGTCGAGCGGGCCAAGCTCCTGAAGACCTACAAGGACCAGCACCCGGAGATCGTGAAGATCGACGCCCAGATCCGGCAGGTCAGCCAGAAGCTCGACACCGAGATCCAGAACATGCTGAAGGCGGTCCAGACCGAGTACAAGGTCGCCAAGGCGCGCGAGGAGACGCTCCAGGCCAACGTGAACCAGCTCCGCCGGGAAGGCCAGGAGCTGAACGAGAAGGAGATCCAGGCCCTCAGCCTGCAGCGCGAGGCCGAATCCAACCAGCAGCTCTACGAGGCGGTCCTGAAGCGCTTCAAGGAGACGGGCGTCGCGGGCGGGCTCGAGACGAACAACGTGCGCGTGGTGGAGGACGCCATTGCCCCGACGGCGCCGATCAAGCCGCGGAAGGTGTGGAACCTCGTGCTGGCGATCATGGCCGGGCTCTTCGCCGGCGTCGCGGTGGCGCTCCTGATCGAGTATCTCGACACCACGGTGAAGACACCGGACGACGTCGAGCGCTTCCTGGGTCTGCCCGTGATCGCGATCGTCCCGGCCTTCAGCGGCCGGAGCCTCGGAGGCAAGCGGTGAGGCTCGGGCGCGCGCGCAAGGCCTCGGGTGGCCCGCGGACGCTCATCACCGAGAGCGAACCCCGGAGCCCGGCGGCGGAAGCATACCGGACGCTCCGCACGAACATCCAGTTCGCCGGGCTCGACGCGCGCTGTCGCAGCATCGTGATCACTTCGGCGACGGCCGGGGAAGGCAAGACCACCTCCGCGGCCAACTTCGGCGTCGTCTCGGCGCAGGCGGGCTCGCGGATCTGCCTGGTGGACTCCGATCTGCGGCGGCCGGCGCTGCACCGGACCTTCGGCGTGGACAACAAGCGCGGGCTGACCACGGCGCTGCTCGAGGGACTGGCCTTCGCGACCATTGCCCAGCCCACGCGGATTCCGAACCTCTGGCTGCTGCCCAGCGGGCCGCTGCCGCCGAATCCGGCCGAGCTGGTCGCCTCCAAGCGCATGCGCGAGCTGCTCGAAGGCGCGGCCGCGGACTACGACATGGTCATCTGCGACAGCCCGCCGGTGATCGCGGTCTCCGACGGGGTCAATCTCTCGGCGCAGTGCGATGGCGTCATCATGACCGTCCGCGTCGGGATGGTCGCGCACGAAGTGGTCCGACGCGCCATCGAGCAGATCGAGGCCGTGAAGGGGCGGATCCTGGGCGTGCTGCTGAACAGCGTCAACCTCAACCGCGACGGCTACTATTACCCCTACTACCGCTACTACCAGTCGTACAACGGTCACGAGAGCAAAATCTGAGGGCCGCTGCCGGTCTGCGTGGCGTCCGCATGATCCGGGCGGTGACGATCGATTGCTGGGGCACGCTCCTGATCGACGGCCCCGCCGCGGATGATCGCTATCGCCGCCAGCGGCTCAGCGGCGTGCAGAGCGTGCTGACCGACGCCGCGGTGCCGGTGGAGCCGTGGGTGCTCGAGCGCGCCTACGGTGAGATGGCGCGTCGACTCGCCGCCGTCTGGCAGCGGATGCGCGACGTGCCCGTGCAGGAGCACGTGGGGCTCCTGCTGGACGGGGTCGAGGACGGCCTGCGCCAACGGCTGCCGGCGGGCGTGCTCGCCGCGCTGGTCGAGGCCTACGCGAAGCCCATCCTGACCGTGCTTCCCGTCGCTGATGCCGGCGCGGCCGCCGCGCTCGACACGCTCGCCGCGCGCGGGCTCACCCTCGGCGTCGTCTCCAACGTCATGCGCACGCCCGGCCTCGTGCTGCGCGAGGTGTTCGACCGGCTCGGCCTGCTGGCGCCGCTCAAGGTGGTGATGTTCTCGGACGAGTGCGGGATCCGCAAGCCGGATCCGGAGATCTTCCGTCTCACGCTCCGCCAGGTCGGCGTGGCGCCGGAGTCGGCGGTCCACGTGGGCGACGATCCGGTACTCGACGTCGAGGGGGCCAAGGACGCGGGCATGCGCGTCATCCAGGTCGTCCCCAACGGCCGCGCCACCTCGCCCGTCAGGCCCGACCTGGTCATCACCGGCTTCGCGGAGCTGCCGGCCGCGCTCGAGCGACTGGAATCGTGAAAGTTCCCGGGGGGCGGCTCATCGGCTGGCTCCGGAGTGGACGACATCGCGTCTACCTGATCGCGGTGGGGGTCATCGTGCTCGTGTTCGCGCTGTTCCTCTCGGCCCCCGACTTCCTGAAGACCCTGGAGACCAAGATCTACGATCTGCACTTCAAGATCCGCGGGGCGCGGAACCCCGGCGACCGTGTGGTGATCGCGGCCGTGGACGAGGCGAGCCTGGCCGCGATCGGCCGCTGGCCGTGGTCACGCTCCGTGATGGCCAGGCTCATCCAGGCGCTCTCCGACGGCGGCGCCAAGGTGATCGCGGTGGACTTTCTGTACATCGAGCCCGAAGTCGGCGGTGAGCTGCGCGCCGCGCAACAGCTCGGCGATCGCCTCACCGCGCTCGGGCTGCCGCCCGGCAACCCGGCGGTCCAGACGCTCCGGCAAGAGCTGGAGGGGCTGGTGCGCCTGTCGGATCACGACGGCCAGTTCGAGGAGGCGCTGCGCGGGAGCGGGCGGGTTGTGCTGCCGATCGTGTTCGAGATCAGCCCGGAGGTGCCCGAGCAGACGCCGCAGCCCAGCGGCACCCCGCTCAAGTCCGCGCTGGTGGCCTTCGGCCACTACGCCGAGCGCGGCCGCTACCCGCCGCCGGCGGCGATCGAGGCCGGCGCACCGATCCCGAGGCTCTCGGCCGCCTCGCGCGAGCTCGGCCACGTCACGATGATCGCCGACCCGGATGGCACCACGCGCTGGGAAGCCCTGGTCTTCGAGTACAAGGGGTACTACTACCCATCGCTGGCGGCGCAGGCCGTGCGTCTGGCCCTCGGCGTGGGACCGAGCCAGTTCAAGCTCGACTTCGGACGCTCGTTCGACATCGGTCCCATCCAGGTTCCGCTGGACCCGCGCGATCGGATGCTCATCGACTACGCCGGTCCCGTCAAGACCTTCCGCTATCTCTCCGCCGCCGACATCCTCACGGGCAAGATGCCGCCGGATGCGGTCCGCGACCGGCTCGTGTTCATCGGGGGCTCGGCCGCCGGCATCTACGACCTTCGGGTGACGCCGACGAGCCCGATCCTGCCCGGCGTGGAGAAGCACGCCAACGTGGCGGCCAACATCCTGAGCCAGAAGTTCCTCACGCGGCCGGACTGGGTCGAGCTCGTGGAGGGGGCCGGCATCCTGTTCTGGCCGCTGTCCCTCGCCTGGCTCCTGCCGCGCGTGCGGCCGATGGTGAGCCTGGGCTCGGTGCTGGTCCTCTGGCTGGCGGGCTTCGCGCTCGTGCATCTCGCGTTCCGCGCGGGACTCTGGCTGCCCGTGGTGTACCCGAGCGTGGCCATGGCGCTGACGTTCGTGGGCATCACCGTGCATCAGCTGCTCACCGAGGAGCGGCAGCGCCTGTGGATCAAGCGCGCGTTCCAGCGCTTCGTGAGCCCGGAGGTCGTGGAGCAGCTCGTGGAGAACCCCGCCGCGCTGCAATTCGGCGGCGAGGTGCGCAACCTGACCGTGCTCTTCACGGACATCCGTGATTTCACCACGTACACGGAGCGACATCCGCCGCAGGAAGTGGTGCAGGTGCTGCAGGAGTATCTCACCCGCATGGTCGACCAGGTCCTGGCCAACAAGGGCACGCTCGACAAGTTCATCGGCGACGCCGTCATGGCCATCTTCGGCGCCCCCATCCCGCAGCCCGATCACGCCGAGCGGGCCTGCCGGGCCGCCCTGGCCATGATCGAGGAGCTCGGCAAGCTCCAGGCCAAGTGGGCCGCCGAGGGGCGGGAGCCGTTCCGGATGGGGATCGGCATCAACACCGGCGAGATGGTGGTGGGCAACCTCGGATCCGACCAGCTCTTCGACTACACGGTGGTGGGAGATGGCGTCAATCTGGGCGCGCGACTGGAGTCCCTGAACAAGGAGTACAAGACCGACAAGCCCATCATCATCAGCGAGAGCACCTACGAAGCGGCCAAGGACCGGCTCAAGGTCCGGCGCCTGGGGGAGGTCGTGGTCAAGGGCAAGACCCGGCCGGTCGTCATCTACGAGCTGCAGGGGCTGGAGGACGCCCCCACCCTGGCGGCCGGAACTCTTGACAAAGCCCCCGGAATTATGAGCTAGTTGTGGGAACCGATGATAGGCAGGGTAGCGGCCCCTGAAGCTTCCGGGCAGACCCGGAAGTCCCCTCGGGGCCAACCAAGGAGGACGGTGATGCGTAGATTCCAACTGGCCCATTCGGTCCGCGGCGTGGTCGCGGTGGGCTTCGGACTGGCGCTCGTGCTGGGGCTGATCGGGGCCGCCCAGGCTCAGACCACGGCTCCGGGCGCCGAGGTGAAGGCTTTCACTGGACGGGTCGAGATCCTCCGGCAGGGGCAGACGCAGTGGGTGCCGGCGGCGATCGGCGCCAAGCTCGCCGAGGGCGACGACATCCGCGCGTTCGCCGGCGCGTCGGCCGAGCTGCAGCTGCCGGACGGCAGCACGCTCTTCCTGGCCGAGAACAGCCGGATCAAGATGGCCAAGCTCGAGTACGACCAGCACAACAACCGCAAGCTGGTGCTGGTGCATCTGGCCGTCGGCAAGGTGCGCGCGGCGATCTCGCAGGCGGCCATCACGCTGGTCCGCGGCCGGCAGTCCAACTTCGCCATCTCGACGCCGACGGCCGTCGCCGCGGCCCGCGGTACCAAGGTGTGGGTCTCGTACAACCCGACCGCGAACAAGACGCTGATGTCGGTCGAGCCCGAGGAACTTCCCTCGTCCGAAGGCGACAAGGTGGATCCCAAGCACACGAGCGACGCGCTGGAGGGCCGTCCCATCCAGCAGCGGGCCGAGCAGAAGTAAATAGCGCAGTCAACCCGACGAGCCGCTCGAGGCGGCTCCAGCGGGCCCGGGCTCCTCGGCTGCGCCTCGCGCAGCCGGAGAGCGCCGGGCCCTGCCGGGCTCGTCGGTTGCAGTCACCCGGGAGGGACAGGGATGCGCGGACGCTGGAGGCGCCACGTGGCCCGAGCAGGTATCGCGACCGGCGCTGTCGGGGTGCTCCTCTCGGTCCTCACCTCTCTCGCCCTCGCCCAGCCGACCCACGGTAGCGCGGAGATCAAGAGTGTCACCGGCCGCGCCGAGGTGCTCCGCAAGGGGCAGACCCAGTGGGCGCCGGCGGTGGTCGGAGCCAGGCTCATCGAGGGCGAGGACATCCGGACGTATCCGGGCGCGCAGGCGGAGCTGGAGCTGCCCGACACCAGCACCCTCATGCTCGCGGAGAACAGCCGGCTCCAGCTGACCAAGCTCGAGTTCGATCGCCAGAAACAGAGCCGGTTCGTGCTCGCCCACCTCGCAGTCGGCAAGGTGCGGGCGGCGATCGCCCAGACAGCGCTCACGCTCGTCCGTTCCCGGCAGTCGAACTTCGCGATCTCCACCCCGACGGCTGTCGCGGCCGCGCGGGGCACGATCGCCTGGGTCGCCTTCAACGCGGTGTCGAGCGCCACCGCCATGGCGGTCGAGCCGGTGGCGCGGCGAAAGAGAGTAAAGAGCGAGATCGACTGCACTCCATTGTGGAACCCGCGAGTCGCCACCAGGGTCGAGGAGGACCACTCCACCCTGGAATGCGGTCCGCCGTTTCGTACACCCCCCGCGTTCCTGAGCTTCACCAACCCGTTCGACCCCGGTGCCTTCTTCAGCGGCATCGTCACGGTCCCGTCCCTCGTGTTCCAGATCATCAGCGGGCCGCCGCCGGCGGGTCCCGCCATCACGAGCGGTCCGGCGAACCCGAACCCGTCGACCATCGGCCAGGACATCGGCCAACCGAAGCAACCCTGCACGAGCGGCCCCTGCTAGTAGACTCGGAAGGGGGGCGTCGTCCCCCTTCCGAACCGTGAGCGTTCTCCGACCGCTGAGCCTCGTCGCGCTGTACGCCTCGCTGCTGTGGCCCGCGGTCGCGTTCGGCGCACATCGCGGCTGGCCCCTCGCCCTGAGCGAGCTCCTGGCGCTGGCCGGGGTGCTCCTCTGGGTCGTTCGCATGCTGGCCGATCGGCGACTGCAGTGGCGGCGCACCGCGCTCGATCTGCCGCTGGCGCTGCTGCTGATCCTGGTCCTCGTTCAGCTCGCGGTCGGCAACGGACCGATGGCGGCCTGGGCGCTCGGCCCGCCCCCGGCCGCGAGCGGGCTCGCCGCGCCGTTTCCGTCCCGCTTCGTGCTCGGCACCGTGGCGCCGCCACACACGCTCCAGGCGCTCTGGCTGTTCCTGACCTACGCGAGCGTCTACGTGCTGGTCGTCAACCTCGTGCGGACGCGGCGCGAGCTCGCGCGCTTGATCCGGGTGCTGCTCGTCCTCGGCGGCATGCTCGCCTTCCTGGCTCTCCTCGAGTACTTGACCGGCGAAGGCTGGCTGATCCGCTGGCGCGAGGGGGCGGTCCGCGGCCGGCTGCGCGGCCCCTTCGTCAACCCCGATCACTTCGGGTCCTGGCTCGCGATGCTCGTGTGTCTCGGCATCGGGTACGTGCTGGGGCGGTCGGGAGCGAGCCGCGGCACGGCGCGGTTGCCGGGGCGCCACGAGCGGCGCGAGGAGCTCGTGCGGCGGTATCTGCCCTCCGTCGGCGTCGGCTTGATGGGGCTCGGGCTCATCTTCACGCTGAGTCGGGGCGCGATCCTGAGCCTGCTGGTCGCGCTGGCCGCGCTGCTGGCGCTGCAGGGCGCGCTCGGCCACATGCGGTGGAGCCTGGTACTGGTGAGCACGCTGCTGATCGTGACGCTCGGCTACGGCGCCTGGATCGGGTTCGAGCCGCTGCTCGAGCGCGTCTGGCACGCCGACATGAGCAGCCGGTGGGTCCAGGCCCTCTCGACATTGCCCATGCTCCAGGCCTTTCCCGTGCTGGGCGTCGGGCTCGGCGCCTACCGGGAGATCTACTTCCGGTACCAGCCGGTCGCGCTCGAGTCCGGCCGGATGTACTACCCCTACGCCCATAACGATCTGCTTCAGTTCGCGGTCGAGACCGGTATCCCGGGGGCCCTGCTCGGCCTGTTCGCGGTGTGGCGCGTGCTGGCCGACCTCGTGGGGGCGCACTGCCTCGGCCGCGGCCGCTGTCCGGTCGGCGGCGGCGAAGAGGACGGCGCCCGGCGGCACGAGCCGTTCAGCTTAGGGGTGGCCACGGGCGCGCTGGCCGCGGTCCTCGCGCTGCTCGTGCACAGCGCGTTCGACTTCTCCGCGCGCATCCCGGCCAACGGCGTGCTGGCCGCGGCGTGTCTCGGCATCGCGACCGTGGCGCTCCACACGCGGTTCAGCGGCAACGGGGACCGGCTCCTCACGGCGGTGCGCAGCCGCTCGTTGCGCGGGCGGCTGGCCCCCGCGCTGATCGGGGGCGCCACCGTGACGCTCGGCGTGGTCCTGGCGATGCTCATCGTGCGCCCCGCGCGCGTCGAGGCCACGCTCGAGGGCCCGCGCGGGGCCGCGCTGCTCACCCGGATCGAGGACGCGTTCTCGATCGATCCGACCGATGTGCGGGTCCTGAAAGCGCGCGCCCAGCTCCGGCTCGCCGCGGCCCGGCACGTGTGGAGCTCCGGTCAGGCCCCCGGCGGACGCACGCTCGCGACGTGGGACGAGCGCCGGCGTGAAGCCCTCGCGCTGCTGAGCGGCGCCATCGATGACCTGCGCGGAGCGATCCGCCGGACGCCGTCCGACCCCTACCTGCACGAGATCCTGACGTGGGCGCATGCCACGCAGGCGGCGCTGGCGCCGGCCTCCGCGCCCGAGCAGCAAAGGCTCGCCTTCGCGGCGATGCACCGGTCGATCGCGCTGCAGCCGGAGAACCCCTTCTTCTACCGCTCGCTGGCGATCCTCGCCGCCGGGCCGCCGGCACCGGTCGTCCCGCTCGTGCTCGAGTCGACGCGGGCCGCCCTCACGCGGTATCCCGCCTTGCTCGCCGACATGGTGGACGTCTTGCTCCCGCTCGGGCTCGACGGCGCGCAGTGGCTGGCGATCGTACCGGAGTCGCCGATCGATCAGCTCGAGCTGGGCGCGCTCCTGGAGAGCAGGGGACTCGGCGCGCGTGGGCGCGAGGTCTACGGCCGCGCGGCAGAGCTCGCGCAGCCTTCCGAGGAGCCACTCGCCCGCTGGATGCTCGCGCGACTGCTGCTCAGGCAGGAGGAGTACCGGCCCGCGCTCATCGAGATCCGGCTCGGGCGCGCGCGCGATCGCGACAATGCCGAGCTCGAGCTGGCCGAGGCCCAGGCGCTCGCCGGTCTGGAGGATCCCGGGGCACTGCCCGCGTATCGCGGCGCGCTCCTGACGGCCGAGGACGCGGCGAGGCGGTCGGCGTCGGAATGGCCGTTTCGTGTCTCGGGCGACCGCGGGCGCAAGCTCCTGACCCAGGCGCTCGGCGGCCTCGAGCCGCCGCGCCCGTCGAAGTATCGACGCGCGCTCGCCGGATACCTGGCCGATCGGAGACTTTGGGAGGCGGCGGCCGCGGAATGGGAGCGCGCGCTCGCCGAGACGCCGGGCGACGCCCGCGCGCAGTTCGGTCTGGGGCAGGCGCTGAGCGGGCTCGGACGCCGCGCGGACGCGCTCGAGGCGTATCGCAAGGCCGTGGCGCTGGACGGGAGCGCGGTGGCGTACCGACTGCACTACGCGCAGGGACTCTGGGACACCGAGCAGTTCTACCAGGCGATCAACCAGTGGCGCGCCGTCGTCGCCCACGAGCCCGGCAACATCGAGGCGCATCTCGCGCTGGCCCGCGCGTACCTGCGCGTGGGCGACCGCCTGGAGGCCTTCCGCGAGTACCAGCGGGTCCTGCTGTTGTCGCCCGATCAACCCGAGGCTCGCCGCGGGCTGGCCCGCCTGGGCGAGGGCCGCTGACGTAGGTGCCGTGAGTGGCCGGTCTTCGACTACTATAGGGGGCCGGCGAGGCCCCCTCCGATTACTATGAGTGGCCAATGATCGACGTCATCGTGGTGGGTGCCGGGCCGGCCGGACTGTACTCCGCGCTGCTGCTGGCGGAGGAAGGCTTCGACGTGACGGTGCTCGAGGAGCACGACGCGCTCGGCGTGCCGACCCATTGCACGGGCGTCGTCTCCGACGAGCTGTCGAGTCTGTTCAAGATCCCCGAGAGTCTGGTGCTCAGCCGCCCGACGCTCTGCTCGGTCTTCACGCCGTCGGGCCGCGCCCTGCCGGTCTCGAGCAGCGGCGAGGCGATCGCCGTCATCGACCGGGCGCAGTTCGACCTGGAGCTCGGCTCGGCGGCCCAGCGGGCCGGCGTCGAGCTCAGAACCGGCTCCCGCGTGCACCACATCAGCGCCGACCGGCGCGGCGTGCGCGTCGTGGGCGCGGACGGCGTTGGCCTGGCCGCTCGCGCCTGCGTCCTGGCCGCTGGCGTCAACTACCGGCTGCAGCGGCAGCTCGGCCTCGGCCTGCCGTCGCTGTTCCTGCACTCGGCTCAGCTCGAGGTCGACGTGAGCGAGGCGGGCGGCGCGGTCGAGATCCATCTCGGGGCCGCCGTGGCACCGGACGGCTTCGCGTGGACCGTGCCCGTGCTGCGCGAGGGCCGCCCCCGGATGAAGCTCGGGTTGATGGTGCGCGGAGACGCGGCCGGGTACCTGCAGCGCTTCTTGCGGCGTCCCGCGCTGAGCAGCCGCCTGGGCCCCGATGCGGGCGCGCCCATCCGGCGGCTCCTTCCGCTGGGCCCGATCGCCAAGACATATGCGGAGCGCGTGCTGGTCGTCGGCGATGCTGCCGGCCTGACGAAGCCGACGACCGGAGGCGGGATCTTTTACAGCCTGGTCTCCGCGGCCGTGGCCGCGGAGGTCCTCGCCGCGGCGCTCGGGCGCGATCGTCTGGGCGACGAGGATCTGCGCGCGTACGAAACGCGCTGGCGCGCGCGGCTGGGTCCGCACCTCAGAATCTCGACCTACGTCCGGCGCCTGTTCATGAAGCTGACCGATGCTGAGATCGAGACGGTGCTGGACGCGATCGCCGCCGACGACGTCCAGGGGCTGCTCCGCCGCGGCGCGCACTTCAACTGGCACGGGCCGCTGATCCGCTCGATCCTGCGCGAGCCGGGCGTGAAGTCCGTCGTGCTGCGCGCGCTGCTTCGCTAACTATCTACGGGACGTGCCAGCGGCGGCCGCTGCGCTGGATCAGCTCGTCGCCCTCCTGCGGTCCCCAGCTGCCGGCCTCGTAGTTCGGGAACATCCCGGGGTCGCCCGTGCTCCACTCCTGCAGGACGGGGTCGAGCAGCTCCCAGGCCAGATCCACCCAGTCGCCGCGCGCGTACAGCGTGGTGTCGCCCTTCATGGCATCGAGCAGCAGTCGCTCGTAGGCCTCGGGGGGCTCCCCGCCGAAGGCCCGCCCGTAGTCGAAATCCATCTCGACCGTCTTGATGTGCATGTCGCCGCCGGGCAGCTTCGCGGAGAAGGACAGTGCCATGCCCTCGTCGGGCTGGATGCGCAGGCACAGCAGGTTGGGCTCGACGACCGCCTCCGGGTCCCGGTGGAAGACCAGGTGCGGGGTGGGCTTGAACTGCACGACGATCTCGCTCGCGCGCTTGGCCAGGCGCTTGCCGGTGCGCAGGTAGAAGGGCACGCCGGCCCAGCGCCAGTTGTCCACCTGCAGGCGCAGGGCCGCGTACGTGTCGGTGATGGAGAACGGCGACACGCCCTTCTCCTCGCGATAGCCCACGACGCGGCGGCCCTCGACGAACCCCGGCCCGTACTGGCCGCGCACGGCGACGCGCTCGACCTCGTCCTTCGGGATCGGGCGCAGCGCGCGCATCACCTTCGTCTTCTCGTCGCGCACCGGATCAGCGTCGAAGGTGGCCGGCGGCTCCATCGCGACCAGACACAGCAGCTGCAGGATGTGGTTCTGGATCATGTCGCGCAGCGCGCCCGCCTCCTCGTAATACGCGCCGCGGCCTTCGACGCCGATCGTCTCGCTGACGGTGATCTGCACGTGGTCGACGAGATTGCGGTTCCAGAGCGGCTCGAAGATCGTGTTGGCGAAGCGGAACACCAGGATGTTCTGGACGGTCTCCTTGCCGAGGTAGTGGTCGATCCGGTAGATCTGGTCCTCGTGGAAGACCGAGGTGACCACCTGGTTGAGCGCGCGCGCCGAGTTCAGGTCGCGCCCGAACGGCTTCTCGATGATGATCCGGACCCACGCGGCCGTGCCCTCGGGCGGCTTGTTCAGCCCGGCCTCCCCGAGCTTGGTCACGATCACGGGATAGAGCGAGGGCGGCGTCGCGCAGTAGAAGAGCCGGTTGCCACCGGTCCCACGCTCCTGCTCGACGCCACGGATGTACTCGGCCAGCTTCGGGTACATCTCGGTGTCCGCCGGATCCCCCGTGTAGTAGAAGAGGGCCTGCGCGAAGCGGTCCCACACCCGCTGGGAGGGCGGCTGGACGCGCGCGAACTCGCTCACCGCCAGCCGCATCTTTGACCGGAACTGCTCGTTGGTCATCGGTGAGCGGCCCACGCCGATCACGGCGAACGGCTCGGGCAGGATGCGCCCCTGGAACAGCGACCACAGCGCGGGCAGCAGCTTGCGCTTGGTGAGATCACCCGACGCACCGAAGATCACCAGCGCACAGGACTCGTCGGCCATCGCGATCATCTCCTGATGTTCGTCTCAGGGTCAGGGAGGATTCGGCGCTCTCGGGCTATTGTCTCAGGAGACACGAGGACCAACAACAACGTCGTCGTAGAGCCGTTGCTGGCGCTCACGCGCCGCCCGGTAGAGGGCGTGACGCTCCGGATCCGGCTGGAAGGTGTCGGCGACGAGCGGGCGGGAATCCACCCGGACCCCGAGCCGCTCGAGGGCCAGCAGCGCCGCCCCGCGGGCCGAGGCTTCGATGTCCGCTGCCCGCGCGATGGGCACGCCGAGCGCGTCGGCCACGATCCCGGCCCACAGGGCGGACCGGCTCACGGCGCCGCCCGACGCGATGATCCGGTGATCGGGGGACGCCAGCGGCGCCAACCGCTCGTACACGAGCGCGAGGCGGTACGCCACGGCCTCCATGAACGCCCGCACGATCGCGGCCGGGCTCGTGCCGAGCGCCAGTCCCGTGACGGCGCCGCGGGCGTCGCCGCGCCATCCGACGCTGCGCTCCCCGGCCAGGAACGGCAACACGGTGAGGCCGTGCCCGTCGGCCGGCACCGCGAGGATGGCGCGCTCGAGCTCGTCGTCATCCGCGGGCAGCGCGAGCATGCGCCGGCACCAGGCGACGACGTTGCCGCCCTCCGAGGTGGCGCCTCCGACGAGCGCGCGAGCCGCATCGACGCGATAGCGCCAGAGTCCCCACGGCGTCACGCCGCCGACCGGCGCCACGATCCGCATCGCCGAGGAGGTGCCGACGTTCAGCGCCACGCGGTCCGCGCTCGCGCAACCGGAGCCGATGTTCGAGCAGGCGCCGTCCCCGTACGGCGGATACCAGGGCAGCCGGGCCAGGACGGACCAGCGGGGGACGAACGCCGGCTCGAGCCCGCTGACCGGGGCGTCATCGATCACGGGAAGCTGGGCGGCGCTGATCCCGCAGGACTCGAGCAGCTCTCGATCCCACGTGGCCGTCGTCTGGTCCATCAGCCCCGTGCCGGACGCCATCGAGATGCTCACGCGCAGGGTGCCCGTGAGCCGGGCCACCAGGTACTCGCCGAAGCCGCACCAGATGCGGGCGCGCTCGAACACGTCGGGGCGGACTCGCCGCAGCCACCGAAGCTTCGCGGGGAAGAAGGTGGAGTGGAGCGGGGCGCCGGTGCGCGCGTGCACCGCGCGCTCGTCGAGGAGCCCGCGGAGCTCCGCGGCGTCAGGGGCGCTCCGGGTGTCCGCCCACGTGATCACGCGCGTGAGCGGCGCGCCCGCGGCGTCGAGCGCGAGCAGGCTGTGCCAGAACACGGAGGCGCTCACCGCCGCGATCTCGGTCTCCCGCCGCCGGCGGCATCCGGCGAGACACTGGTCCAGCGCGAGCGCCACCGCGTCGACCAGCGCGTCGGGGTCGAGCTCGGCGCCGCCGTCCGGCGTGGTGACCACCTCGTACGCGACCTGAGCCAGGGCGCCCGGTACGAGCGCTCCGTCCGTGCCGAAGCAGGCCGCCCGGGCCGAGCTGGTGCCCACATCGAGCGCCATCACGAGCATTGCGTTATATTCAACTACAGCGCACGCGGCCGACGCGCGATTTTCTGGTTCCGGAGGTGGATGAATGGCAGCCGACTCGGAGTGGGAGCTGTTGACGTTGCGCGGCCTGTCGGGCACGGACGAGACCGCCAGCGAGTTCACGGGCACCCTCGTCATCCACCGGACCGGCAGCGCGGAGCCGGTCGAGCAGGTACGCGTGCGAATCAAGCGGAGTATGCTCGAGGAGATGTCCACCACCCTGCAGCGCCTGCTCACTCGCTCGACGCAGTTCAAGCGTTAAACCAGCCTTCACTGGAGACGACTCGATGAGTCGGATCACGGTGTTGAGTCCCGTCGCCACGCTTCGGCCGGGGACGGTGTCGCTGCCGGCGCTGCCGGCCGAGCTGCGCGGGCGCACGGTCGGATTCCTCGACAACACCAAGCCCAACTTCGACCGGCTCGCCGAGGGTATCGGCGCCCGGCTGCGCGAGCGGCTCGGTGTCGCGCGCATCGTGCACCGCCGCAAGGCGAATGCCTCAAGTCGCTGACGCAGCCGATCGCGCTGCACATCGGCGCCAACTCGGGGACGGCGGCGGTCGGCGCCACCAAGATCGAAGGCACCGCCGGCATCCGCTGGACCTATACGGCCTCGGGATCGGTCACCAACGTGGCGGCGCGGCTCGCCGCGCTCGAGACCGCCGACGGCATCTGTCTGGGCGCCGAGACCTGCCGCCGCCTGGGCCCGGACTTCGAGCTCGAGGATCTCGGCGAGCACCGGCTCAAGAACGTGGAAGAGCCGGTCCGCGTCTTCCGCCTGCTCGGCACGTAGCCAACCAACCTAGTATGCGGTCGACGCGTGTTCCGACCGCGGCACCGCCAGGATCGCGAGCGCGGCCAGGAGGAGCGCCCCGCCCACGACGCCCAGCGCGCCGAGCGTTTCGCGAAAGGCCACCACGCCCAGCAGCGACGCGGTGAGCGGCTCCAGCAGCGACACGATGCCGGCCACGCTCGCCGGCACCCGCCGCAGCCCCATGGTGAAGAGCGCGTACGCCCCGGCCGTCGGCCCCAGCCCCAGGTACAGCAGCAGGGGCCAGCCCGCGGCGATGGAGCCCAGCACGTGGCGCTCTGCCGGCAAGGCGGGCGCCAGCACCAGCGCGGCCACGACGAATGTCGCGGCCGCGACGGTGAGCGGGGCCATGCGGGTCAGCAACCGCTTGGCGAGCACCGCGTAGACGGCGTAAGATAGCCCCGCGCCGAGAGCCAGCAATGCGCCCAGCCCGAAGTGTCCCGAGATCTCGCCGAGGCCCCGCGGTCCCACCACGAGCATGCCGGTGCCGGCCACCGCCAGCCCGAGAGACACGCCAACCGTGGGCGTCAGCCGTTCATTCAGGAACGCCGCCGCCAGGAGCGCGATCATGAGCGGGGCGGAACAGATGGCGAGCAGCGCCGCGACGGCGACGCCGGTCAGTGTCACCGCCAGGAAGTAGCAGGTCTGGAACGAGGCCATCGCCACGCCGAGCACGAGAGAACCGGCCAGCGTTCCCGGGGCCAGGCGATGCGGCCAGGCCGCTCGACGTGAGCGCCGCGCGGCCCAGAGCGCGGCCAGCACGAGGCAGGGGGCGGCGATCGCCAGGCGCATCCAGCCGACGAGGAGCGGACTCGCATCCGCCTGGCGTACGACGAGGGTCAGCACCGCGCCGGTGGTGCCCCACGAGATCGACGCGAGCGCGACGAGGAGAAGACCGATGAGCATCGCCCGGGTAGTATACGAGAGTGCCGCGCCCCCGCCGCCGACGGAGCACTGACGTGGAGTGGACCGGTACCGAACTGACAACGCACAGCGGAGGCTGCGAATGACGCGGATCGGTTTCATCGGCGTGGGAACCATGGGGCGGCCCATGGCCGTTAACCTGGTCAAGAAGGGCTTCGTGGTGACCGCCTATGACACGAACCCGGAAGCGCTCGCGGCCGCGCGGCAGGCCGGGATGACGCCGGCGGCGAGCACGGCGGAGCTGGTGGCCGCCGTCGACCTGGTGATCACGATGCTGCCCTCGTCGCCGCACGTGGAGTCGGTCTACACGGGCGATGGCGGCGTGCTGGCCGCCGCGCGCAAGGGGATGCTCTGCGTGGACATGTCGACGATCGATCCGGGCATGTCCCGGCGCGTGGCGGCCGAGGCGCGCGAGCGCGGGGTGCGCTTCGTGGATGCCCCCGTGTCGGGTGGCGTGCCGAAGGCCACGGACGGCACGCTGACCATCATGGTCGGCGCCGCGCCCCAGGACTTCGAGGAGGCGCGGCCCGCGCTGTCGGCCATGGGGGCGAACGTGATCCACGTGGGCTCCGTCGGCAGCGGCGAGGTGGCCAAGCTCTGCAACAACCTGATCGCGGGCGTCGCGGTGGTGGCGGTGAGTGAAGCGTTCCGGATCGCCGAGGGCTTCGGCGTGGATCCCGTGGTGGTGACGCAAGTGATCGCCAAGTCCTCGGGGAACACGTGGGCGATGGAGCACATGCATCCGGTGCCCGGCCTGGTCGACAAGGCGGCGTCGACGAACGGGTACCGGCCCGGCTTCATGACCGATCTCATGTGCAAGGACCTCGGGCTGGCGGTGGACGCCGCGCGGGCGCTGCGCGTGCCCGTGTTCGTGGCGCCCGCGGCCCAGCAGCTCTACCGCCTCGCCTCGTCCCACGGCCTCGGCCGGCGCGACTTCACCAGCGTCTACACGATGCTCAAGCCCTCGTCCGACCAGGCCCCGGTGTAGCGGGTACGATGCGCGAGCCCATGGCACCCTCACCGCTCGAGCTTCGTGATCCCTCTCCCCTCTGGGGAGAGGGCGGGGTGAGGGGAGCTTCCACGCAACCAACATGACCGGACGCGCGCCTCGATGACCCGACGGCTCAGGATCCTCCTCTCCGTCGTCGCGCTCCTGGTGGTGCTCGGCGGCGTGTTCCTGTGGGCGCTGCCGGAGCTCGTTCGCCGGCAAGTCGTGACGCGCATTCCGGAGCTGACCGGCCGCGCGGTGTCGATCGAGGACATCGACCTGAACCTGTTCACGGGGCGGCTCGCGCTCAAGAAGCTGCGCCTGGCCGAGCGAAACCCGTCCGAGGACTTCATCACCGCGGAGCGCGTCGACGTGCGGGTCTCGCCGCTGCAGCTCGTCAAGAGTCACCTGTACGTCTCGGAGCTGACGCTGACCAGGCCCGAGGTGCGTATCATCCGGACCGGCGCGGTGGACTTCAACTTCTCGGACATCCTGGCCCGCCTCCCCGCCGCCGACCCGAGCAAGCCGAAGGGGACGTGGATCGCGAGCATCGGGCAGCTGGCGCTGCGCGACGGCGCGGTGCTCGTGTCGGACCGCGCCGTGTCGCCCGCGCGGGAGTGGAAGCTCCAGGGCATCACGATCCAGGCCGGCGGCCTCACGACGCGGGCAGCGCAGCAGCCGGGCAACCTCGCGGTGCAGGCCCGGCTCAACGAATCGCCCTTCGCGATGAAGGCGGACGCGGTCCACCTCACGCCGGCCGCGCTCTCGATGCGGGTCACGCTCGACCGCTTCGACCTGACGCAGCTGCATCCGTACGTGCCGACCGGATTGCCCGCGTCGCTGCAGAGCGGCACGCTGGGCCTCGCCCTCGACCTGAGGGTCGAGCGCGGAGAGCAGGGGCTCACGCGCGCGGTGGCCGCGGGCGACGTCCGGCTCGAGCAGCTGGCGCTGATCCAGCCGGACCGGCCGGCGCCGTTCGTGAAGCTCGGTCGCCTCACGGTCGCGATCAAGGAGGCCGATCTGCTCGCGCGAGCGGCGGTGCTGAAGAGCGTCGAGATCGATCAAGTCGATCTGCGGGCCGTGCGCGACCGCAATGGCGCGATCGACCTGCTCGCCCTGGCCGCGGCCGGGCGGGCGGACTCGTCCGCGGCCGCGCCGGCGTCGCCGGCGGTCGTCGCCGAGCCCTCCCCCCAGAGGGGACAGGGATCGGCTCCGGCGCGGCCGTTCAGGTTCGCCGTCGAGCGTCTCGCCCTCACCGGCGGCACGATCGGCGTGCTGGACGAGGCGGTGTCGCCCGCTCGACAGTGGCAGGTGGACGGGCTGAGCGTCGAGGGCCACGCTCTCGCCAACGGGGCCAGCGATCCGCCGGGGAGCCTTCGCGTCCGGGCGCAGCTCGTGGCCGGACAGGGAGCGAAGCCGGCGACGCTGACGCTCGAGGCGGATTCGGTCCGCCTCACGCCGCTGGCCGCCTCGGCCAAGGTGGCTCTCAACGGCTTCGACGTGGTCTCGGTCGTGCCGTACGTGCCGCCCGGCATCGAGGTCTCGCCGGCCAGGGGCAGCCTGGGCGCCACGCTCACCGCGGTGGTCGAGCAGGACCAGAACGGCGGGCTGAGGCAAGCCACGGCGTCCGGGAGCGTGCAGCTGTCCGACCTCGCGATGGTCACGCGCGGCGGCAGCACGCCCGTGCTCGCGCTGCCGAGGCTCGCGGTCGGCATCAGGCGCGCCGATGCGGTGGCGCGCGTCCTCGATCTCGAGGCCATCGAGATCGAAGGGCCCGACGTGCGGGCGATGCGCGATGCGCAGGGCAAGATCGATCTGCTCGAGCTCCTGACCGCCGCCAGCGCGCCGCCGGCCACGCCGACCACCGCGCCGCCGAGCCCGCCGGCGCGACGCGTCGCCGTGGCCGCGCCCCCGGCGCCGGCGAAAGCGCCGGCGGCCGCCGCCGCGTGGCGCCTGAGCCTGGATCGACTGGCCCTCACGAAGGGGAAGGCCACATTCGAGGACCGGGCGGTGACGCCGACCACGACGCTGCCGCTGACGGATCTCACGGTGAGCGCCACGAACGTCAAGTGGCCGGCCACCACGCCGGCGACGTTGCGCGTCTCCGTCGCGATGCCGGGCGGCGGCAAGACCGAGGTCCGGGGCGTGGGGCGGCTCGAGCCGCTGGACGTGCAGCTCAGGCTGGCCACGCACGACTCGCCCATCGATCCGTACCAGGCGTACTTCCCGTTCCCGGCGCGATTCTCGGGGCTCTTCAGCGGCACCAGCGTCAACGAGATCCAGCGGGCGCCCGACGGGACGCTCATCCTGGCCTCGCGCGGCTCGGCCTGGGCGCGCGACCTCGAGGTGCGGAAGCCGGACGGGGGCGAGGCCGTGGTCAAAATGCCGTTGTTCGAGATCCGCAACCTCGACTTCTCCTGGCCGAACTACGCGCTCGTCGACGAGGTGCGGTTCGTCCGTCCGCGCACGCAGATCGAGCGGGATGCCGAGGGCCAGGTCAATCTGCGCGAGCTCTTCACTGCGGCGGAGAAGGCCGCGGCGCCGCCCTCCGCCCCGCCGCCGGCGAGCCCGCCCGCGTCGGCGAGCGAGCCGGCGAAGCCGGGGCTTCTCCAGGAGATGGTGCTCGACTTCGCCCTGATCACCGTCGAGGACGCGTACGTGCGCTTCCTCGACCGCGCCACCACGCCCGCCTTCTCCGAGGACATGAGCCGGCTCACGATCACGATCCGCGATCTGTCCAACGTGCTGGGCCGCCAGCGCACCACGCTCACGGCCGAGGCCATCGTGGGCGGCGACGGCGCGCTCGACCTGCGCGGCGAGCTGTCCGGAATCGGGGAGACCCTGCGCGCGGATCTGGTCGGCGAGCTCCGCGACTTCACGCTGCCGAGCGCGAACCCGTACGCGGAGTACTTCACCTCCTGGATCGTGGAGCGGGGGAAGCTCACGGCCAAGGTGCACTACCGCATCCAAGGCGACCGGCTGATCGCGAATCACGACGTCACGTTCGGCGGGCTCAAGGTCCAGCAGGCGAAGCAGTCCGACGAGGCCAAGCGGCGGCTCGGGCTGCCGCTGGGGCTGATCGTGTCGCTGCTGAAGGACAGCCGCGGCGACATCGATTTCACGCTGCCGCTCAGCGGGAATCTCACCGACCGAAAGTTCGACTGGGGCGAGTCGATGTGGGCAGCGGCGAAGCAGGCCGTGCTGAAGATCCTGGCCGCGCCCTTCAACGCCATCGGTCGTCTCTTCACGGGCGGCGGCGATACCACCGCCTCGCTCGAGATCAACCCGCTGACGTTCGGGCCCGGGAGCGCGGTGATCGGCGTCTCGATGGAGCAGCAGACCACGCGCGTGGCCGACTTCCTGCGGCGGTCGCCCTACGTCCGGCTGCAGCTCACCCCGATCACCACCAAGGCGGACGTGGAGAACCTGAAGCTCCTGGAGGTCACGAAGCGCCTGCAGCAGTTCCAGCGCGAGCAGGGGCTGCGCGACATGGTCTCCACGCTGCAGCTGTACTATCAGCAGCGCGTGCCCAACGTCACGCCGCCGAAGACCATGGACGACCAGCTCGGGCTCCTCGTGCAGCGCGAGCCCACGCCGACCGCCGCCCTCGCCGACCTCGTGGCCCGGCGCCTGGAAGCTACCCGCGACCGGCTCGTGAAGGCCGAAGGCATCCCGCCGGAGCGGTTGCAGGTCGTCACCACGTCTCCCGACGCCGACGCCAGCGGGGAAGGGCGCATCGAGTTCGCCGTTCGCGAAGCCCAGTGACCGCTCTG
>Ga0187892_10002390_pt1 | contig 37937 bp, 43 predicted proteins | sample MA1701073metaG_FD_139345 | JGI IMG/M metagenome (GOLD analysis project Ga0187892, IMG submission 139345) | Bio-ooze microbial communities from a basaltic lava cave in the Kipuka Kanohina Cave System on the Island of Hawaii, USA - MA170107-3 metaG ... | reverse complement strand
CGGTCGGCACCTCGGGCAGCGCGCTCGAGCGCTGCGGCGCGACCAGCGCGAGCGCGCGCAGCCTGCCCGCCTTGATGTGCGGCGCCGCCGCGGGGATGCCGATGAACACCAGGTGGACGTTCCCCGCGAGCACGTCCTGCATCGCGAGGTTGACGCCCTTGTAGGGGATGTGCACCAGTCTTGCGCCGGTGACGATGTTGAACAGCTCTCCGGCGAGGTGGTTCGAGGTGCCGGCGCCGCCCGAGCCGAAGTTGAGCGCGCCGGGCTTCGCCCTTGCGAAAGCGATGAACTCCTGCAGCGACTGCGCCGGGACCGATGCCTGCGTGATCATCACGTTCGGCACCGTGGCGACCAGGCTGACCGGCGCGAAGTCCTTCACCGGGTCGTAGTTGAGCTTGGAGTAGAGCGTCGGGCTGATCGCGAGCGAGGGCGCGACCAGGACGATGGTGTAGCCGTCGGGCGCGGCCCGCGCCGCCGCCTCGGCGCCGACGTTGCCGCCGGCGCCGCCGCGGTTCTCGGTGATCACCGGCTGGCCGAGCTGCGCGCCTAGCCGCTCGGCGATCATCCGGCCGAGGATGTCGGTACCGCCGCCCGGCGGGAAGGGCAGGATCAGGCGCACCGTGCGGGTGGGCCACGCATCCTGCGCATGCACGCCGAAGAAGACGAAGCTCAGGAGGAACGCGATCGCGAGGCGCATGGGAAATATCTTAGCGCGCCGCGTGTTTGCACCGGCATGAAAACCCTCCTCGCGGTGATTACCCTGCTGCTCGCCGTCGGCGCGCAGGCGCAGCAGAAGGACATGACGTTCTTCATCACCAGCGTGGGATCCGGCAAGGGCGCCGACCTCGGCGGCCTGGCGGGCGCCGACCAGCACTGCCAGGCGCTGGCGAAGGCCGCGGGCGCCGGCCAGCGCGAGTGGCGGGCGTACCTCAGCACCGACAAGGTGAACGCGCGCGACCGCATCGGGAAGGGGCCGTGGAAGAACGCCAAGGGCGAGGAGATCGCAAGCAGCGTCGACGACCTCCACGCCAACAGCCGCATCAACAAGCAGACCGGGCTCGACGAGAAGGGCGCGATGGTCAACGCGCGCGGCGACTCGCCGAACAAGCACGATATCCTGACGGGCTCGACGCCCGACGGCCGCGCCATCTCCGGCGACAAGGACATGACCTGCGGCAACTGGACGAAGAGCGGCGAGGGCTCGGCGATGGTCGGGCACCACGACCGTATGGGCCTGAGCGACACCGAGGCGGCAAGGTCCTGGAACTCGTCGCATCCTTCGCGCGGCTGCAGCCAGGACGCGCTGCGCAGCTCCGGTGGCGACGGCCTGTTCTACTGCTTCGCCGCCCGGTAGCCCTGCCCGATCGCGCGGCGGCCCAGGCGCTGCGCGATGCCCGCCTCGCGCAGCACCCAGGCGACGAACGTATTGCTGTTCGGCCCGGGCCAGTAGCGATAGCGCTCGCAGTAGGGATACCTTTTGCAGTCATTGAGGACGCGGGCAATCCGGTCGGCCTGGTCTCCGCTCCATTCCGCGGCAAGGCGGAACGGCCCGCCGCCGACGCCGGCATCGGGATCCTTGAGGTCGCGATGCACGTGGCCGATACAGAAACCGCCGGCGTTCTTCGTCTGCCAGACTTCCCAGCGGTGGCATTCGCGCTCGCCGAACACCACGAACCAGTAGTGCACCGCGATGAAGCCGATCCAGGGCAGGGTGGCGTAGCGGAGCTGGACGACCACCCGCGCGGCGGCTACTTCTTGCCTTTGCCTCGCTCCAGGGTCGCCGAGCCGGTGACCGCGCCGCCCTTCACGTAGATGACCTTGCTGCCCGACGCGGCCTTGAGCTCGCCGCTGAACCACTCGGCCTTCACCGGCGCCGAGGCGCCGGAGAAGATCAGCGACAGCGGCACGCTCTTGCCGCCGCCGCACGGATCGACGTCCAGCTTGACGAGGTAGAGCGCGTTGTCGCGGATTTCCCAGGTGCCCACGTAGCCGCGCGCGGCCTCGGGGCAGGGCTTCTTCGAAAGATAGCGCTTCAGCCGGTCGTTGAGCTTCGGGTCGGAGTCGAGCGCGGGCTGCAGCGGGCTCACCGGCAGTGGCTCGGCCTTGCCGTCGACGATGAGCTGGTCCTGGAGCGGCGCGGCGGCACCGGCAAGCCCGGTCCAGAAGCAGAGAAGGAACACGATGGCAGTTTTCATGGGTCGCTATCCTATCAACGAAAGACGGCCACAACGCGCTTGCCATGCCGGTCGACGCAGGCGCGGAACATCCCTTCGCTGTTGAACGGCATCGCGACGTTGCCGCGGCGGTCGACCGCGACCAGGCCGCCGTCGCCCCCGAGCCTTGCGACATTGCGCAGCGCCGCTGCCGCCGCGGCGGCAAGCGACTCGCCGCGGTAGCGCATGCGCGCGGCGACGTCGTAGGCCACGGCGGCGCAGATGAAGGCTTCGCCGAGCCCGGTCCCGGAAACCGCGCAGGCGCGGTTGTCGGCATAGGTGCCCGCGCCCACGATCGGCGAGTCGCCGACGCGCCCGGGCAGCTTTGCCGTATAGCCCCCGGTCGACGTCGCCGCCGCGAGGTTCCCGTCGGCGTCGAGCGCTACCGCGCCGACGGTGCCGTGATAGGTTTTTTGATTACGCTTCAGCGCCGCGAGACGCTTAGCCGTGTGAAAGTACGATGCCGGTTCCAGCTTCAATCCGTGCTTGCGGGCGAACCGCTCGGCCCCTTCGCCGGCGAGCAGCACGTGCCGCGTCTTTTCCATCACCGCGCGCGCGGCGAGCACCGGGTTCCTGATGCGCCGCACTGCGGCGACCGCCCCGGCGCGCAGCGCCGCGCCTTCCATCACCGAGGCGTCCATCTCGATCTCGCCGTCGCTGTTGAACGAGGAGCCGCGCCCCGCGTTGAAGAGCGGCGAGTCTTCGAGCACGACGACGGCAGCTACGACTGCTTCGATGGCGGTTTTTCCTTCCTTGAGAATCTCATAGCCGACCTCGAGGGCCTGCTCGAGCACGGCGCGATGTCGCGCGCCGGGCCGGTCGCCGCGCATCACGCCGGCGCCGCCTTGGATCGCGATCGCGGGTCTCATCGCTTCAGGAGCGCCTCGATCTCGTCGTCGGACAGGTCGCGCCATTCCTCGTAGGCGTCGGCGACCGCGAAGCGCATGCCGCCGCGGATGTCGGGGCACACGATGTCGTCGGCGAGCTTGCGCAGCGCCTTGACCGGGCGCTCGTGCCCGGTCGGCACCGCGACCACGATGCGCTTCGCGCCGTGCTTGCGCAGTGCTGCAATCGCGGTGCGCATGGTCGAGCCTGCGGCCACTCCGTCGTCGACAACGATGACAGTTTTGCCTCCGACAGCCAATCCTTTTCCAGAGGAAAACCGTGCGCTGCGCCGCTCGACCTTGGTGCGTGCTTCATCGACGGCCTGTTTCACCTGGGAAGGCTTCAACTCGTAGCTGCTGACCGCTTCGTGGTCAATCCATTCCGTGCCGTCGAAGGCGACCGCGCCATATCCGCCCTCGGTGGTCCAGGGGAACAGCACCTTGCTCACCGGGATCACCTGCAACGGCAGGCCCAGTGCTTCGGCGATCGCGGCGGCGACGGGCACGCCGCCGGCGGGAATGGCGAGCACGATGGCATCGCTCTTCCGATAGCGCTCCAGCAGCGCCGCGACGCTGCGGCCCGCCGTCTGCCGGTCACGGAACATCGGGCAGCCGGGCGTAATCGGCGCGCTCGAGGCGGAACACGAAGCAGTCGTCCCCGCCGAAGCTGCGGCGCTCGACCAACCGGAAGCCCAGGCGCTGGTAGAAGCGATGGCTGGCGATGTTGCCCGCCAGCGGGTCGACCAGCACACCCGTCACCTCCGTACTGGCAAAGCAGCGCTCGAGGGCGAACCGCATCATCGCGCTGCCGTAGCCCTTGTTCAGGTCGGCCGGCTCTCCGATCCAGATGTCGATGGCGCGCTGGTTCGCCGCGACATCGCCCCAATAGTGGCTGTCTTCCGTGGCCGGATCGATGATCTGAACGAAGCCGACGGGCCGGCTGTCGCGCTCCGCGATCAACAGCTCGCGCCACCCGGGCGAGCGGCGGAGCTCGACTTCCCAGCCCCAGTCGGAGCCGGCCGTCGCGGCGCTCACGTGCGTCTGCCTGTCCCAGCGCCGCAGCAGCTCCAGGTCGGAAGGCTTGGCGGGGCGCAGGCGCATCGCTCAGAGCCCAAGGTACGCCTGGCGCACGCGGTCGTCGTGCAGCAGCTCGGCGCCCGGGCCGCTCATCACGATGCGGCCGTTCTCGAGCACGTAGGCGCGGTTCGAGATCTTGAGCGAGACCGCGACGTTCTGCTCGACCAGCAGGATGGTGAGGCCGCGGCCGTTCAGCACGCGGATGGTGTGCAGCACCTCCTGCACCACCAGCGGCGCGAGACCGAGCGAGGGCTCGTCGAACATGATGAGCTGCGGCGCGCCCATCAGGCAGCGGCCGATGGCGAGCATCTGCTGCTCGCCGCCCGACAGGGTGCCCGCGACCTGCTGGCTGCGCTCGGCCAGCCTCGGGAACAGGGAAAGGACGTCCTGGAGGCTCTTCTTCGCCAGTGGGCGCGCGCGCGGCAGCAGCGCGCCGAGCTCGAGGTTCTCGAGCACGGTCAGGCTCGGGAACACCTGCCGGCCCTCGGCGACCTGGCCGATGCCGAGGTTGCAGATCTCGTGGGATTCCAGGCGGGAGATGTCGCGGCCCATGAAATGGATCGAGCCTGAATGCAAGGCCTCTATGCCCGCGATGGTGCGGATCAGCGAAGACTTGCCGGCGCCGTTGGCGCCGACGATGGCGACGATCTCGCCTTTCGGCACCTCGAGCGACACGCCGGACAGGGCCTGCGCGTCGCCGTAGTAGAGGTTCAGGTTTTCCACGGAAAGGAAAACGTGGTCTGTCCCTGGTTTTTTCATATTTCTGTTTCTTCTCCCAGGTAGCACTCGAGCACCGCCGGGTCGCGCACGATCTCGGCGGGCGTGCCGCGCGCGATGACTTCGCCGTGGTGCAGGACGCCGACGTGCCGCGCGAGCGCCATCACCGCGCGCATCACGTGCTCGATCAGCAGGATGGTCAGGCCTTCGGCGCGGTTGAGGCTGCGGAACACTTCCACCATCTGGTCGCATTCGGTCGGCCGCAGCCCGGCCATCACCTCGTCGAGCAGCAGCAGCTTCGGGCGCGTGGCGAGCGCGCGCGCGACCTCGAGGCGCTTGCGATCCGGCAGCGTGAGCGAGGACGCCGGCAGGTCGCGCTTCGGCGCGAGCCGGAGCTTGTCGAGGATGTCGAGCGAGATCCTGCGCGCCGCCTGGGTCGAGCGCTCCCTGAGCAATCCTCCGACCATCACGTTGTCCAGGACCGAAAGGCCGGCGAAGGGCTTGACGAGCTGGAACGTGCGCCCGATGCCGGCGGCGCACACCTGGTCCGGCCGCAAACCATGAACAGGTTTGTCCTGGAAATAAATCTCCCCGGAGTCGGGCGCGAGGACCCCGGCCACCATGTTGAAGATGGTGGTCTTGCCGGCGCCGTTGGGCCCGATCAGCGCGTTGATGCTCCCTTCGGGCACTTCGAACGACGCTTTGCGCACCGCCTGCAGGCCGCGGAAAGATTTCGAGACTTGTTTGACTTGCAGAAGACCCATCAGCGGCCAATTCCCATTTTTCTGGAAACTGCCGGCCAGATGCCGTGCGGCAGGAACATCACCACGAGCAGCAGCACCACGCCGTAGAACACCTGCTTGATCCCCGGGATCTCCCAGCCGAGGGCCGCGAGCGCCTCGGTGATGCCGTCGGAGAGCAAAGTTAGGACCGCGGCGCCGAGGATCGGGCCGAACAGCGTGCCGATGCCGCCGATCACCGGGCCGAGGATGATCTCGATCGAGCGGCTGATGTGGAAGATCTGCTCGGGAAAGAGGTTGTTGTAGTAGAACGCGAAGAACACGCCCGAGACCGCGGTCATCGCCGAGCTGATCGCCACCGCCAGCATCTTCCAGCGGAAGGTGTTGACCCCCAGCGCCTGCGCCGCCTGCTCGTCCTCGCGGATCGCCTGCCAGTAATAGCCTGCTTTTGAGCGTAACAGGAGCCAGCACCCGGCGAAGGCTGCGGCTGTCAAAAGCAAAATCGCGTAGTAGTACATGAGCGGCGGGCCGCGGAAATTGGCGAGGTCCCACGCGTCGCGCTGCGCGACCTTGAGGAACATGCCGCCCGGGCCGCCCAGCCAGTCGAGGTGGTCGAAGCCGATGCGGGTGAACTCGGCGAAGGCGATCGTCAGGAGCGCGAAGTACACGCCCGAGATGCCGAAGCGGAAGGCGAGGAAGCCGATCGCCAGGCCGAACGCCACGCACAGGACGATCGCCAGCCACAGCCCGAGCCAGGGGCCGATGCCGTAGTGGAAGAAGAGCGCGCCGGCGGCATAGGCGCCGACGCCGACGTAGAGCGAATGGCCGAGCGAGAGCTGTCCGGCGAACCCCATCATCACGTTCCAGGCCTGCCCGGTATAGGCGAAGAACAGGATCAGCGTCGCGACCGACAGGGCATACGGCCCGGCGAACGCGGGAAATACGAGGAGAAGAAGGGAAAGCGCGGCCAGCCCGATGCCGGCCCGGGTCATGACTTCCTCCCGAGGAGCCCCTGCGGCCGGAAGAGCAGCACCATGATCAGCAGGCCGAAGCTGAACATGCTCTTCGCCGAGGGCGCGATGAGCAGGCCCGCGAGCGCCTCCGACACGCCGATCAGCACGCCGCCGAGAAGCGCCCCGGTCATCGAGCCCAGGCCGCCGACGATCACGATCACGAACGCGAGCAGGGTGTAGTAAGGCCCGAGCGCGGGCGTGACGTCGACCAGCAGCACCATCGCGCAGCCGGCCACCGCCACGCAGGCCGAGCCCAGGCCGAAGGTGAGCGCGTAGTAGCGCTTCACGTTCAGGCCGACGACCTTGGCGCCGAGGTAGTTGTCGGCGCAGGCGCGGATCGCCTTGCCCGTCAGGGTGAAGCGGAAGAAAGCGAACAGGGCCGCGGCCGCGCCCACTGCCGCGAGCGCGGCATACAGGCGCGCCTTGTCGATCAGGATCTTGCCGATCTCGAACGACTCGAGCTGGTAGTCGACCTGCACGTTGCGCGCGTCCGGGCCGAACGCGAGCAGCAGCGCGTTCACCATGATGATCGCCACCGCCACCATCAGCATGAACTGCGAGTGCTCGGGGCGCGTGATGAACGGGTTGATGAGCCCGGCCTGCAGCAGGTAGCCGAACACGAAGAAGCCGGCGGCGGCGGGCAGCACGGCGAAGAACGGGTCGAGCTTCCAGGCCGCGAACAGCACCGTCACCGCGTACATCGCGATCGTCATCATCTCGCCGTGCGCGAAGTTGACGACGCGCACCACGCCGAAGATCACCGACAGGCCGAGCGCCATCAGGCCGTAGACCAGGCCGGTGAACAGCCCCGCGACGACGACGTTGGCGACTAGGTCAAAGGACATTCGAAAAAGGGGTCAGAGCAATTTTTCTGTAACACGTGCGCTGCGAAGGTGTTACCGGAAAATTGCTCTGACCCCTTTTTCTGTTCAGGCTTTCTTGTACCCCGGCATCGGGAACACCGGCTTCGCCTTCGCCGCGCTCGCCGGCAGGACGACCGTCGGGACCTGGTTGAGGTTCTGCACGCAGGCCGAGCCGATTCCCTCGACCTGTCCCTTGGCGTTGAACCTGATCGGCCCGCCGAGCATCATCTTGCTTGTAATGTTGGTCTGGCGGATCGCGTCGGCGAGGGTCTTCGGATCGGTCGAGCGCGCGCGCTTGAAGGCGTCGGCCGCGACCAGGATCGCCTCGAAGGTGAAGCCGACGTTGAGGCCGTGGAAGTGCAGCTTCTCCTTAGGGAAGCGCTTGGCCATCGCCTTCTCGACCACCTTGGTGAGAGGGGCGTTGGCGTTGTACCAGGGGACGTTCGAGATGCAGTAGTCGGCGAGCTTGCCGAGCGTCTTGGTGAACTGCTCCTCGTACATGCCGGGCGAGCCCGGGCTGACGATGCCCATCGGGTTCCAGCGCTGCTTCACCATCTCGCGGCGCAGGATGATCGCGTCGTTCAGGCGGCACACGAGCAGCAGGAAGTCGGCGTTCGACGCCTTGGCTTTCGACACCTCGACCGTCAGGTCCTTGGCCGCCGGGTCGTAGGAAATGGTGTCGACGATCTTGAACGGCAGCTGGGTGAGGCGCTGCATGGCGCCGCCGATGCCCTTGGCCATCGCCTGGCCGAAGGTGTCGTTGACGTGCATGAACACCGCGCTGCGCGGCACGGTGTTGGTCGCCTGGAACAGCTCGCCGATCAGCGAGAGGCCTTCGCGCACGATGTCGGGCGCGGTCTGGAAGTTGCGGAACACGAACTTGTAGCCCTGCTCGGTGAGCGGCGGCGCGGCGGCGATGTTGACGACGTGCGGGATGCCGCGCTGCTCGGCGACCTGGGCCATCGACATCGTCTGGCCCGAGTCGAACGCCCCGACCAGGACGTGCGCGCCTTCCTGGATCAGGCGCTCGGCGCGCGTGCGCGAGGTGTCGACGTTCGACTCGTTGTCGGCGCTCATGATCTCGATGTCGACGCCGAGCATCTCCTTGATCACCGCGGGGGCGATCTCGGCGCCCATCTGGCACGACTGGCCGATCTGGCCCTGCACCCCCGAGCGCGGCAGGATCACGCCGACGCGCAGCTTCTGCGCCTGCGCGCGCACGATGCTGAAAGGATTCGCTAGAGAAACCACCCCTGCGGCGGCGACGGCCTTGTTGAACTGGCGGCGTTTCATGTCTCCTCCTCTAGAGAACCGCATTGTTATATAGGACTACAATTCCCCGGTCAATGAGAAGGAAGCCCGCACGCGGCCCGCGCCCGAGCAGCATCGCGCGCGTCGACGGCATCGACTATCTGGACCTCGATCAGCACCTGGGCTACGCCCTGCGCCGCGCCCAGGTCGCGGCGTTCGACGCGTTCCACCGCGCCACCGCCGGCGCCGGCATCACCCCGCCGCGCTTCACGGCGCTGGTGATCCTGCAGGCGAATCCCGGAATCAGCCAGAGCACGCTGGGCGAGGTCCTGGGAACCGCGCGCTCGGGGGCGATGCTGCTGACCGACTGGCTGGAAGCGCGCGGCTTCGCCGAGCGGCGCCACCGGCGGGACGACGGCCGCGCCTGGGGCCTCTACCTGACCGCGAAGGGCCAACGGCTGATCGAGCGTCTGCGGCGCCGGGTGCGCAGCTACGACCAGCGCTTCGCCGCGCGCGTCGATCAGCGCGAGCGCCGCGAGCTGCTGCGGCTATTGGAAAAGCTCGCGCGGTGAGCCGACCGCTGCGCCAGGTACGCCTGGGGCCGCGCGACGTGGAGGCCGAGCGCCGCACGGATGGCAGCATCCTGCTGCGCTCGCCGCACGCGCTCGGTCCGTATCCCGCGAAGCTCACCGAACGCCTCGAGCAGTGGGCCGACCGAGCCCCCGAGCGCATCCTGTTCGCGCAGCGCGAGGGCGAAGGCTGGCGCACCCTCACCTACGGCGCGGCGCTGGCGCGCGCGCGTCGCGTCGGCGAATTCCTGCTGCGCAAGAAGCTTTCCGCCGAGCGGCCGCTCGTCGTGCTGTCCGGCAACGACCTCGAGCACGCGCTGCTGCACCTCGGCGCGATGCTGGTGGGCGTTCCTTACGCCCCGGTCTCGCCCGCGTATTCGCTGCTGTCTTCGGACTTTGGGAGGCTGCGCGCGATCTTCGAGCTTCTGACCCCGGGGCTGGCCTTTGCGAAGGGGAAGCAATTCGGCCCGGCCGTCAAAGCCGTGGCGAGGTGCGACGTCATCGATGACCTGCAAGAGCTGCCGGCCACTTCCGCGGTCGACGATGCGCATGCACGCGTCGGCCCGGGCACGATCGCCAAGTTCCTGTTCACCTCGGGCTCGACCGGAACGCCGAAGGCGGTGATCAACACGCAGCGCATGTGGTGCTCGAACCAGGCGATGATCGCGACCATGCTCGCCTATTTCCGGGACGAGCCGCCGGTGCTGGTCGACTGGGCGCCGTGGCACCATACCGCGGCGGGCAACCACGATTTCGGGCTGGTGCTGTACAACGGCGGCTCGTACTACATCGACGAGGGCAAGCCGCTGCCGGGCGCGATCGAGGCCACGGTGCGCAATCTGCGCGAGATCGCGCCGACGTTCTACTTCAACGTGCCGAAGGGCTTCGAGATGCTGCTGCCGTACCTTCGTTCGGACGCCGAGCTGAGAGCCACCTTCTTCTCGAAGCTGAAAGTGCTCTGGTTCGCGGGCGCGGGCATCTCGCAGCCGGTGTTCGACGAGATGAAGCGCCTCGCCTACGAGAGCTGCGGCGAGGAGATCCTGTTCCTCACCGGCCTGGGCTCGACCGAGACCGCGCCGTTCGCGATCGCACGCGTCTGGGACAGCGCCGACGCTGCCAACATGGGCCTGCCGCCGCCCGGGGCGGAGCTCAAGCTCGTTCCGTTTCAGAAATTCCTTGAAATGCGGGTGAAGGGGCCGCACATCACCCCGGGCTACTGGCGCCAGCCCGAGCTCACAGCGCGGGCGTTCGACGAGGAGGGCTGGTACCGGCTCGGCGATGCGTTCGTGTTCGCGGATGACAAGCGACCCGAAGCCGGCCTCTTGTACCGCGGCAGGATCGCCGAGGACTTCAAGCTCGCCACCGGCACCTGGGTGCACGTCGGACCGCTGCGCGCGCGCCTCATCGAGCACTTCGCGCCGCTGGTACGCGACGTGGTGATCGCGGGGGAGGGGAGAAGCGAGGTCGGGGCCCTGATCTTTCTTTCCGGGAAAGCCACGCGCGACGAGCTGCTGGCGAAGCTCGGCTGCCTTCCGAGTTCCGGCAGCTCAAACCGCGTCGCGCGCGCCATCGTGCTCGACGAGCCGCCCTCGCTCGACGCGGGCGAGGCGACCGACAAGGGCACGATCAATCAGAAGGCAGTGCTTTCCCGTCGGGCGTCGGTGGTGGAGGAGCTTTACTCGGGCTCCGATAGAGTCCTGCTCGCATGAACCTCGAGAACCTCGTCGCGATCGATGTCCACACCCACGCCTGGAAGTCGGCGCTCGCGCTTGACGAAGCGCTGACCGAGTCGCAGCAGGCGATGGGCCGCTATTTCCGCTACCAGCCGCAGCACGCCACCGTGCCGGAGATGGCCGACTACTACCGCAGGCTGAAGATGGCCTTCGTCGTGTTCACCGTCGACAGCCGGCTGATGCCGCGCAAGATCACCAACGAGGAGGTCGCCGAGCTCGCGCACAAGCATGGCGATGTCGCGATCCCTTTCGCGAGCATCGATCCGCACCGCGGCAAGGAAGGCGTGCGCACGGCGCGCAAGCTGATCAAGGATTACGGGGTCAGGGGTTTCAAGTTCCATCCCTCGACGCAGGGGTTCTTCCCCAACGACCGCCTCGCCTATCCTTTATATGAGGCGATCGCCGAGGCGAAGCTCCCGGCGCTGTTCCACACCGGGCAGACCGGCGCCGGCGCCGGGATGCGCGGCGGGGGCGGCATCCGGCTGAAGTACTCGAACCCGCTCTACCTCGACGACGTCGCGGCTGACTTCCCGGACATGCCGATCATCCTCGCCCATCCGTCGTTTCCCTGGCAGGAAGAGGCGCTCTCGGTCGCGACGCACAAGCCGCAGGTCTACATCGACCTGTCGGGCTGGTCGCCGAAGTACTTCCCGCCGATCCTGGTGCAATACGCGAACACCCTCCTCCAGGACAAGATCCTGTTCGGCTCCGACTACCCCGTAATGACCCCGGAGCGCTGGATGGCCGATTTCGACAAGCTGCCCATAAAGCCCGAGGTCAAACAAAAAATTTTCAAGGAGAACGCGGCGCGCCTTCTCAAGCTCTAAGCTAAGCCATGCCCGTCCGACAGGAAATCAGCGAAGGCCTTGTTCCCGTCAAGGTCTATATCGGCGAGATCGAGCCGGCCGCGCGCCAGCAGCTCGTCAACATCTCCCGGCTGCCGATCGTGCACCACCACGTGGCCGCGATGCCCGACGTGCACCTGGGCATCGGCGCCACCGTCGGCTCGGTGATCCCGACGAAGAAGGCGATCATCCCCGCCGCTGTCGGCGTCGACATCGGCTGCGGCATGATGGCCACTCGCCTTTCGCTTTCTGCAGATGATTTGGATGAAAAAAAGCTCAAAAGCGTGTTCGCCCAGATCAGCCGCGACGTCCCGGTCGGCTTCAACTCGCACGGCGACCGCGACGCGCGCACCGATGCCGCGAAGGGATTCAAGAAGGAGCTCTCGCGCATCCTGGAGAAGCACCCCGGGATCCAGAAGCGGGTCGGGCGCAACTCGAACTGGGTGAACCAGATCGGCACGCTCGGCGGCGGCAACCACTTCATCGAGGTGTGCCTCGACGAGTCGCAGCGCGTCTGGGCGATGCTGCACTCCGGCAGCCGCGGGATCGGCAACGCGATCGGAAGCTATTTCATCGAGCTGGCGAAGAAGGATGCCCAGAGAAACAACATCGCGCTCCCCGACCGCGACCTCGCCTACTTCCCCGAGGGCGCGCAGCACTTCGACGACTACGTCGCCGCGGTCGGCTGGGCGCAGGACTACGCGCGCGCCAACCGCGAGGAGATGATGGACCTCGTGCTCGGCGCGCTGCGCCGCCACCTGCCCGCGTTCGAGGTGACCGGCAGCGCAGTCAATTGCCACCACAACTACGTCGAGCGCGAGACGCACTACGGCGAGCCGGTGTGGCTCACGCGCAAGGGCGCGATCCGCGCCGGCGCCGGCGAGCTCGGCATCATCCCGGGGAGCATGGGCGTGCGCAGCTACATCGTGCGCGGCAAAGGCGCGGCCGAGAGCTTCCAGTCGTGCGCGCACGGCGCGGGGCGGCGCATGAGCCGCAACGAGGCGAAGCGGAGGTTCTCCGAGAAGGACCTGGAAGCGCAAACCCAGGGCGTGGTCTGCCGCAAGGACAAGGGCGTGGTCGACGAGATCCCGGGGGCCTACAAGAACATCGACGAGGTGATGGCGAACCAGTCCGACCTCGTGGACGTCGTCCACACCCTCAAGCAAGTCATCTGCGTGAAAGGCTAGACATGGCGATCTGGAGCCGCCGCCGCATGCTCGCTGCTTCACTTCTCGTTCCACTGGAAGGGCTGGCCCAGACCTGCGGCGTGATCACGCCGCGGCAGACTGAAGGCCCGTTCTTTACGCCGAATTCTCCGAAAAGAATCTCTTTGGTAGAACCGGGGAGCAAAGCTCAGCTCTTGGTCGTCACCGGAACGGTGCTCTCGGCCGGCTGCAAGCCGGTGCCCGACGCGCTGCTCGACTTCTGGCATTCGGACGAGCAGGGCGCGTACGACAACCGCGGGTTTCGCTACCGCGGCCACCAGCACGCGGACGGCCAGGGGCGCTACCGGCTCGAGACCATCGTGCCCGCCGAGTACCCGGGCCGCACGCGCCACATCCACGTCAAGGTGCAGGCGCCGGGCGGGCGCATCCTCACCACCCAGCTCTACTTCCCCGGCGATCCCGGCAACCGGCGCGACGGCATCTACCGGCCGGAGCTGGAGATGAAGCGGCTGAAGGCGGGGGAAACGAGCTTCGACTTCGTCGTCGAAGCCTAGTCAGCGCCGGCCGTCGTACCAGACGTGGCAGGCGTCGCGGCTGCGCAGCGCGCGGCGGCCGAGGAGCAGAAACTTCAGCAGGAATACGAAGTGTTCCCGTACCGCGTAGAGGCGCGCCTTGCGGTCGCTCGTCAAGAGCGGGTGACGGTGCAGGATGGCGATGCGGCGTCCGCGCTCGCGCGCCATGCGCTTCAGGCGGCGAAACAGATCGATCTCCTCGCCGGCGTAGAGTTCTTCGCTGAAGCCGCCGGCGTCGCGGAACGTGCGTGCCTCGCAGAAGATGAACGAGCCCGCCGCCCAGTGCGCGGCGCGGCTGAGCGCGTTCCAGAAGGCGAGCCAGAAGCGCACCAGCGGGTCGCGCGTGTCGCAGGCGAGCGTGGCGCCGCCGGCCAGGCAGTTGCGTCGTATCGCTTCGGCAGCCTCGACAAAGAGTTCGCGGCTGGGATACGAATCGGCATCCACGAAGACGAGCCAGTCGCCGCTGGCGCGCGCGGCGCCGGCGTTGCGGGCGCGCGCGATCTGGTTCACCGGCTCGAACACCACCGTCGCGCCCGCCGCACGCGCGATCTCGGCGGTGCGGTCGGTCGAATTGTTGTCGCACACGATCAGCTCGGAACCCCATCCGGCCGCGTCGAAGGCGGCCATCGCCGCGCGGATGCTCTCGAGCGAGCCGGCGAGCAGCCGCTCCTCGTTGAACGCCGGCACGACGACCGAGACTTTCAACCGCCGGACCTGGCGAACTGCCGGATCGGGGCGATGTTCATCACCCAGGGCAGCGCCGAGCGGCACCACACTTGGAACTTCGGCGCCAGCGCCTGGCGCTGGCGCACCGTGCCGAGGCGCACGTTGAAGACCGGCGAATCGAACTCGGCCGCGGCGTACATGCGCGTCCCGCACTCCGGGCAGAACGCCTGCGCGCGGCGGTTGCCGCTCTCGGCGATCTTGACGTAGACCTTCGGCTGGCCGCGCAGCCGGAACGCCTCCTTCGGCACCTGCACGAAGGCCGAGAACGCCGAGCTGGTCAGCGTCTGGCAGTCTGTGCAGTGGCACACGCCGACCTTCTCCGGGTCGATGTCGGCCTCGTAAGTGATCTTGCCGCAATGGCAGGCGCCGTCGATTCGCATGCGGTCTCCTCAGCGGTCGAAACGTGCATAGAGTACCGGCGCCAGCACGTTCAGCGCGATCAGCGCCGTCGCCAGCATCGGCGCCGTGGCCACCAGCATCGCGAGGGGCAGGAACAGGAAAAGCGCCGCCATGACCCAGGGCACGGGCGGCAAGCTCCCCATGTCGGCGCCCAGCCGCGTCGTGAGCTGCATCGCGAGCCAGCCGTGCGCCGGCGCGGCGCGGTGCGGCAACGCCCTGGTCAGCGCGCGGCTTTCCAGCCAGGAGGCGAAGACGTAGCCCTGGACGAACAGGCTGCCGATCAGCACGACCGGCATCAGCACCAGCGCGAGCAGCACCAGCGCAGGACGCGTGCCGCCGATGAAGATTACGGTCGCCAGGGCGCAGGCGAGGCTCGTGACGAGCATCAGCGCGCACGCCGGAACCACGAGCTGCATCCTTTGCTGCGCGTAGGCGCGCAGCCCCTCGCTCTTCTGGAATCGCTGCAGCAGATTGAGCGCGTCGTTGAGCACGCCGAGCATAAGCCCTCCCTGTCACGCAAGCAGACCAGCATACAAAGAGCGCGTGCGCGGCCCGCGTGCATATTTCACGACTTGGGAAGTTGAGGGACGATCCGCCTGCCGTCGAGGATCTCGATGCCGCACAGGCGCCCGCGGTCGCTGTCGAGGTTCACGCCGAGCTCGTCGTACAGCGACAGCCGCTCGACGTTCGCCATGTCCACCGGCGACGGCGTCAGGTACAGGTAGGTCGTATCCGAGAAGTCGTCGTAGCTCCAGCGCTCGAGCGTCGCGTCCTTCAGCTGCATCACCAGGTCGCCGCGGCCGAGGTGCACCAGCGGGGTCTCCAGGTCGGAGACGAGATCGGGCAGCGCGTCGGCGAGCTTCGCGAGAGTCACGGCTTCTTGATGCCGGTCACGATGTTGCCCTTCTCATCCTCGATCCAGAAGTACATCGCGAATCCCCGGCCGTAGGTCCGGTCTGCGCGCAGCTTGTAGGTGCGGCCGGCGTCTAGCGCAAGGGTCGCGCCGAATGACCGCGACACCTGCATTCTCGGATCGACCAGGAAGCTCACGCCCCAGGTCTTGCCGTACTCGATTCGATAGGTGCCGGGAAGCAGCTTGACGGCGCTGTACTTGGCGCCCTCGATGCGCAGCTCGTCGAATGTCGCCCAGTACGCATCTCCCATGTGCACGGTCACGAGAGATGTCTCGGGAAGATCGGTTCCGGAATACCTGAGGTACACCTCTCTCGGTGTCGTCGCACATCCCGGCAACAGCGCTATTAGCAGAACAAGTACCGTGAGCTTCATTGCTCATTCGATGATCCGGTCGGCGCGCAGCAGAACCGATTGCGGAATCTTGAGGCCGAGGGCGCGGGCGGTCTTGAGGTTCACCACGATCTCGAAGCGCTGGGCCTGCTCCACCGGCAGCTCTGCCGGGTTCGCGCCCTTCAGCACTCGAGCCAGCACATCCGCGCCGCGCCTCATGTCGTCCGGGAGGCTCGTTCCGTAAGAGATCAGTCCTCCGTTCTCCGCCGCTCCGGCGTCTGCATAGATCACGGGAACTCGCTTTGCAGCCGCCAATCGTATGAGCTCGCTGCCGGATACCGGCTGGAGCGCATGGAGCTCAAGCATCAGCAGCACCTCGGCGCCCTCTCGCAGGAACGCGTCGAGCAACGCGCCGCCCGGTACCCTGCCCATTTGCTTTTCCACAAGCGTGATTCCCAGGTCGGCCGCTGCCTTGCGCAGGAGGGAAAGGAGCGACGGGTCCTGAAACTGTACCAGCCCATGGACCGCAACCCGTTTCGCCCGCGGCATCAGCTCGCGAACAAGCTCCAGGCGCTTCACCAGCAGCTCGCCGGAGCGAGTCGTCACGCCGGTGACGTTGCCTCCCGGCTTTGCATAGTCCTTGACGATTCCCGATACAACCGGGTCCCAAACCCAGACAAAGACGATCGGCACTGTCTTGGTCGCAGCCTGGGCTGCCTGAGTGACGCGGTTCAGGCAGGTGAACAACGCATCCGGCTTCGCCGCGAGCAGCTCGCGGACGGTCTCGCGGTCTTCGTGGAATTGTTCCGTCGCCCCGCGCGCATCGATGCGCAGGTTGCGCCCGTCCACGAAGCCATGCGTCGCCAGCCGCTTCGTCAGGACGGATTGGTAAGTGTGCAGCGCGTCGCCGCCGACGCCGATCATCGCGCCTACGCGGTAGCGGCGGCCGGGTTGCTGTGCGCGAGCGATCGTCGCGCCGAGCAGCGCGCTCGTGGCGATCACGAATCGCCTGCGTCCCACGCGAGCCATGCTCGCCCTCCCACTAGAGTAGCGGGAGTGTACGCCGATTGATTAGGCCGCGAGGCGGGCGCGGAGGAAGGGCTCGACTTCGTCGGCGGCGCGCGCCGGCGCGAACAGGTCGCCCTGGCAGACGCGGCAGCCGGCCTCGGCCAGGAACTCGCGCTGCGCGTGGGTCTCGACGCCCTTGGCGACGACCTCGAAGCTCAGGCCGCGCGCGAGCGCGATCAGCGCGCGCGCGAGGCCGGCGCGCTCGGTGTCGTGCGGCACGCCGGCGATCAGGCTGCGGTCGATGCAGACCGAGCTCGCGCGCAGGCGCTGCAGCATCGGCAGGGAGGCGTAGCCGGTGCCAAAGTCGTCGACGCTCAAGCGCGCGCCGCAGGCGGTGAGCCCGGCGAGCGCCTGCTCGATCGGCTCGGCGAGCTGGCGCAGCGCGGCCTCGGGCACCTCGACCAGCAGCGACTCCGCCGGCAGGCCGCTCGCCTTCAGCGCCTCGCCGAGCTCCTGCGCGAAGCTCTCGGCTCGCAGCTGGCGCGCGGTCATGTTGATCACCACCGAGAACGGCCGGATGCCGGCGTCGATCCAGCGCCGCCCCTGGACGCAGGCCTCGTGCAGGATCCAGCGCCCGAGCGGCACCAGCAGCCCGGTGTCGTCGGCGAGCGGCAGGAAAGCTTCGGGCGCGAGCACGCCGTGGCGCGGGTGGCGCCAGCGCAGCAGCGCCTCGGCGCCGACCACCTGGCGCGTCGCGATGTCGATGCGCGGCTGGTAGACGAGGAACATCTCGCCGCGTTCGATGCCGGCGCGCAGCTCGTCGGCGAGCGCCGCGGCCGCCGCGGCGTCGTCGTTCAGCACGCCGGAGAAGAACTGGTAGCCGTTGCGGCCGAGCTGCTTGGCCCGGTACATCGCGTGGTCGGCGAGCCGCAGCAGGGTGCCGACCTCGTCGCCGTCCTGGGGCACGCAGGCGATGCCGATGCTCGCGCCGGAGCTCACCTGGTTGCCGCCGATGCGGTAGGGCTTGCCGAGCTCGTGCACCAGCTTCTGCGCCACCGCCGCGGCCTCGCGCGGGTCGGCGATGTCCTGCAGCAGCACGCAGAACTCGTCGCCGCCGATGCGCGCCACGAAGTCGTCGCCGCGCACGCTCGCGCGCACGCGCGCCGCCATGATCTTCAGCAGGTCGTCGCCCACCTCGTGCCCGAGGCTGTCGTTGACCTCCTTGAAGTTGTCCATGTCGAGGAACAGGAACGCCGCGGCCTTGTCGTGGCGCCGGGCGTGCGCCACCGCTTCGCGCGCGCGGTCGGCGAACATCGCGCGGTTGGGCAGCCCCGTCAGCGTGTCGTGGTGCGCGAGGAACTCGAGGCGCCGCGCGTCGTGCTGCAGCCGGTCGGCGGCGACCCGCAGGTCTTGCTGCGCGCGCTTCAGCGCCGTGACGTCGTTCGCCAGCATGTAGAACCCGAGCACCGCGTTCCCCGCGCCGGGGCCGAGGTGCGGCACGCACGAGACTTGCAGGGTGCGCTGCCGGCCCCCTTCCGAGGTAGTGAACTCGAATTCGACCGTTTCGCCCCCGAGGCAGCGCTCGATGTCCGGGTGCATGCGGCCATAGGCCTCCTCGCCGAAGATCTCGGCCGGCGTGCGCCCCTCCATCTTCTCGTGCGCGATGCCGAACCAGTCGTCGTAGGTGCGGTTGCTGAAGCGGTAGCGGTGGTCGCGGTCGACATAGGAGATGAGCGCCGGGACGTTGTTCGCCACCAGGCGCATGCGCTCCTCGCTCTCGCGCAGCGCCGCCTCGGCGGCGAGGGTGCGCTGCACCGAGCGGCGCGTCATCAGCACCGCGGCGGCGAGCAGCAGCGCCGCGCCCGCGACCAGCGCGTGCAGGATGAGCTCCTTGGGCAGCGGCCCTTCGCCCGCCAGCCACACGCGGGTGGCGGCGGCGATCTCGGCGCCCGCGGTGACGATGAGGAGGGCCGCGCCGACGATGATCAGCAGCGGCGCGATGAACGACGGCCGGGCCATCGCCTAATGATCGCCCCTCGCGCCGCGTGCGGCAATGCCTTTATGTCCGTGTGGTTGTAACGAAATTCATTAACCTCGCGTCGCTGCTTTTCTACGCGGGCGTCTATAATCGGCCCCATGACTTACGTCGTCACCGAAGACTGCATCAAGTGCAAGCACATGGACTGCGTCGAGGTCTGCCCGGTGGACTGCTTCTACGAGGGCGAGAACATGCTCGTCATCCACCCCGACGAGTGCATCGACTGCGGCGTGTGCGAGCCCGAGTGCCCGCCCAAGGCGATCCTGCCCGACTCCGACGGCAAGGCGGAGCGCTGGCTCAAGATCAACGCCGACTTCTCCACCAAGTGGCCGAACATCACCCGCAAGGGCACCCCGCCGCCCGACGCCGACGACTGGATCGAGGTCAAGGGCAAGTACGAGAAGTACTTCTCCCCCAACCCCGGCAAGGGCGAATAGCCGGTTGGAGCTGACGGCCGAGGAGCGCGCGATCCTCGCCGGCTCCTGGGGCGAGGCGCCGCGCCGGGCGCTCGAGTACCAGGTCGAGGTCGGCCGCTTCTGGGGCGCGAGGCGCCTGGTTCCCGTCACCAACGTCCACATGATGGGCGACATCGAGGTGATGGGGGATGCGGGTCTCGAGTATTTGCGCGCCCAGCAGGGCCGATGTTCCGTTCCGACGACCACCAACGCGCGCTGCATCGACTTCGCGCACTGCCGCCGGCTCGGCCAGGACGGCGCCGAGGTGGCGAAGGAGCGCGAGCTGATCCAGCACCTGCGGCGCATGGATGTCGTCACCACCGACACCTGCATCAACTACCAGACGGTCTACCAGCCGCATCTTGGCGAGCACGTCGCGTGGGGCGACACCGGGACCGTGATCTACGCCAACTCGGTGTTCGGCGCGCGCTCCAACTTCGAGTCCGGCCCCGCGGCGCTCGCCGCGGCGCTCACCGGCAGGACGCCCGAGTACGGTTTCCATCTGGACGAGCACCGCCGCGGCAGCTTCACGGTTGAATTGAAGGCAGGCCTCGACGACCTGGCGGACTGGGGGGCGGTTGGCAAGATCGTCGGCGAAGCGCACCAGGACTATTTCGCCGTGCCCGTGTTCCACGGCTACCGGCGCACGCCCTCGGCCGACGAGCTCAAGCACCTCGGCGCCGCGCTCGCGAGCTACGGCTCGATGGGCATGTTCCACTTCGTCGGCGTGACGCCCGAGGCGCCCTCGATCGAGGCTGCCCTGGGAGGCAGAAGGGACGTCGAGAAGATCGTCATTTCTCAAGAGCGTATTGAATCCGTTTACTCCAGCTACAGCCTCGGCGACGGCGACGCGCGGCTGGTCGTCTTTTCCGGTCCGCAGCAGTCGCTCTTCGAAATGAAGCGGCTCGCGAGCCTTTTCCAGGGCAGGGAAGTGAAAACCGGCTCGAGCTGCTTCGTCACCACGAACGGCGCGGTGCTCGCGCAGTCGCACGCGCTCGGCTATGCGAAGGCGCTCGAGGACGCGGGCGTGACGATCCTCGAAGGCGTCTGCTTCTACATCCTGCAGAACCTCTCGCCGATGCGCCAGGCCAACCGCTGGACCAACATGGTGTCGAACTCGGCCAAGATCGTGAACATCATCGGCGCGCACCGCTTCAACACCATCCTGCGGCGCACCGCGGACTGCGTGGAGATCGCATGCAGCGGAAAATTGAAGTAGCGCGGGCATACGGCCCCGTGGTGGAAGGCGAGGCCCTCGTTTCCGAGGAAGGCTTCTCGCCGCGCTACGACCTCGACCGCTGGACGGGCGTGATCACCAAGCCCGGCCACCGCCTCGAGGGCGCGAGCATCGTCGACAAGGTGTGCTTTTTCCCCACCGCCAAGGGGGGGATCGCGGCCGGCTGGGCGTTCCTCGACCTCAAGTGGAAGAAAATCGCGCCGAAAGCGTTCATCTTCGGCGTGACCAACCCGGTGATGGTCCAGGGCGCGGTGTTCGCCGGCATCCCGATCACCGCCGGCTGGACGCCGCACCCGCGCGAGGTGGTGAAGACCGGCGACTGGGTCCGGGTCGACCCGGCGCGCAGACTGATCGAGGTCATATGAAGACGATCCTGCCTTTTGCCGCCGCCGTGCTCGCGGCGGGCTGCGCGAGCTTCGACGGCCGCGCGCTCCAGCCCGGACGCTCGACCGCCGCCGAAGTCGAGGCGGTCATGGGCCTCGCCGCGGACAGGCGCCCCGCTGCGGGCGGCGAGACCGTGTACTACTTCCCGCGCCTGCCGTGGGGCTATGCGACCTACGCCGCGCGCATCGCTCCCGACGGCACGCTGATCGCGCTCGAGCAGCGGCTGACGCTCGAGTACACCGGCAGGGTCAGGTCCGGCGTCACCCGCGCGGGCGAAGTGCTCGACCTGCTCGGCCCGCCGTTCCAGCCGGTGAAGGCGCCGCTCAGCGGCAACGACCTCTGGACCTACCCGATGCGCGTTCCCGGCGACCCGACGCCGAAGTGGTTCCTGGTGCAGCTCTCGCCCGACGGCGTGGTGCGCGAGACCTACACCATCAACGACCCGCACTGGGACCAGCCGGACTCGCCGCGCAGGTCCCTGCGCTGAGTCAGTTCGGCGCGGCGTGCGTCTCGAGCAGCACCCATCTGCCGTCGCGGATCTCCTGGACGTAAACCGGCTTCAGCGCGTCGTTGTCCTCGCCGAACGAGACCGCGCCTTCGAGCGCGGGGAAGTTTTTCATGCGCTTGAGCGCGTCGCGGATCGCCGTGCGCTCCTCGGCGAGCCGCTTCGGGTCGCCGGTGACGTTCGCCTCGCGCATCGCCCAGGCATAGTAGAGAACGATGTCGTAGGTGGCCGCGTCGAACTGTGCCGGCAACTGGCGCTCCATGCCGGCCGCTTTCGCGCGGCGCGTGAACTCGGCCGCGAACTTGCGCGTGTTGTCGTTGAGATCGGCGAAAAAGGTCGTCGGGCAGATCGTGCCGTTGCCCTCTCTTCCGATGCGCATCGGCAGCTCGGGATCGGCAATCATCGAGCCCGAGACGATGCGCCCGGGGTGACCCTGGCGGCGCATCTCCTGGGCGAGCTTGACCGCGGTTTCCGGCAGCGCTCCCATGCCCACCAGGTCGCTCGGCTTCGCCTTGAGCTGCGACACCTGCGCGGAAAGATCGAACGCGGCGAGCTTGAAATCCACGGTAGCGACCAGTTCGACCCCCGCCTTCTTCATCAGGCCGGGGAAGACCTTCTCGCCCATCACCCGCATGATGGTGTCGTCGTTCGCATAGGCCACCGCCGCGGTAGTCGCCGGCAGGTTGCGCGACTTGATCGTGCGCATCACCCGGTCGAACATGTAGCCTTCGTCCGAGGTGTTGCGGAAAGCGTACTTGAAGTTCGCCACCAGCTTCGGCGCCGAGGACGCCATCGCCATGGTCACCACGCCGATGCGGTCGGCGGCCGGCGCCGCCACCTGCACCTGTCCCGAGCTGAACGGGCCGATGATCGCCAGCACCTTGTCGTCCTCGGCGAGCTTGCGCAGTCCGACGACCGTCTGGCCGGGGTTGGCCGCGGTGTCGAAGGTGATGTAGCGCAGCTTCTTGCCGCCGACTCCGCCCGCGGCGTTGATCTCGTCGACCGCGACGCGCGCCGCGATCTCGTTGGTGCGCGAGAGGCTGACGAAGGGACCGGTCTCGGCGGTGAGATAGCCCAGAACCAGCTCGCTCTGGGCGAGCGCCGGGGCTGCGAAGACAGCGGTAACGAGCAGAGTCAACGTCGCTTTCATGGCTTGCCTCCTCCTAGATAGGCGGCGACCAGGCGCTGGTCGCCGAGCAGTTCCTCGGGCTTCGCCTCCATCACCATAGCACCGAGCTCCATCACGTAGGCGCGCGCGGCGATGCGCAGCGCCTGCCGCGTGTTCTGTTCCACCAGCAGCAGCGCCAGCCCGCCGCGGTTGAGCTCGCGGAGCAGGCGGAACAGCTCCTGCACCAGGAGCGGGCTCAGGCCGAGCGAGGGCTCGTCGAGGAGCAGGAGCTGCGGCCGGGCCAGCACTCCCCGGCCGATGGCGAGCATCTGCTGCTCGCCTCCGGAGAGCACCGCGGCGGGCAGGTGGCGGCGCGCGCCGAGGTTGGGAAAGCGCTCGTAGAGCGCCGCGATCTCGGCGCGCACTGCCGCGCCATCGCCGCGCAGATAGGCGCCCATCAGCAGATTCTCCTCGACCGAAAGGCTCATCACGATGCGCCGGCCTTCGGGAACCAGGGCGATGCCGGCGGCGATGCGTTCGCGCGGCGATTGCGAAGCGAGGTTGGTTTGACCCCATTGAACCCGCCCCGCTTCGCTCGGGACGAGACCCAGAATACCCTTGAGCAGCGAGCTCTTGCCCGCGCCGTTCGCGCCGAGCACGGCCACGACCTCGCCGTCTTGGACCGTCAGGCCGACACCGCGCACCGCATGCACGCGCCCGTAGCGCACCGAGAAACCGTCGATCTCAAGCCGCATGCTCTTCGGCCCCGAGATAGGCTTCGCGCACTTTCCCATCGGCATGGATGTCGCGGGGCGCGCATTCCGCGATCTTGCAGCCGAAATTGAGCACCACCACGCGCGAGCACAGGCGCCCCACGAACTGCATGTCGTGTTCCACCACCACCAGCGTGACGCCGCGGCGCGCGATCGCCTCCAGGGCCTGATGCAGCGCCTCGGTCTCGGCCGCGTTCAGGCCGGCGGCGGGCTCGTCGAGGAGCAGCACGCGCGGCGCAGCGGCGAGCGCGCGCACCAGCTCGACGCGCTTCTGGATGCCGTAGGGCAGGGCGCCCGCGGGTTCGTCGGCGTACGCCTCGAGGCCGGCTTCGGCAAGCGCAGCGCGCGCCTCGGCGCGCCAGCGGTTCGCGCGGCCGAAACCGACCGGCTGCAGCATCGCCGCCGCACCCGGGGCGCGAGGGTACTGCGCGATCATCACGTTCTCGATCACCGTGAGGTGCGCCATCAGGCGGATGTTCTGGAACGTGCGCGCCAGCCCGCGGCGGATGCGGTAGCGCGAGGGCAGCGCCGTGATGTCGTTTCCTTCCAGAAGAATCTTTCCCGCATCCACGGGATAAACCCCGGTAATCAGGTTGAAAACAGTCGTCTTGCCGGCGCCGTTGGGGCCGATCAGCGCCAGGCGCTCGCCGCGCTCGACGCCGATCGAGAGCGCGTCGATGACCTTCAGGCCGCCGAAGCTCTTCGAGAGGCTCCTTATTTCGAGAACCATGCGCGCTTCAGGATCACGCCCTGCGGTCGCAGCGACATGATGGCGATGATCAGGCAGGCGAAGATGACGTAGCGCCACGCGGCGCTGCCGCGCAGGAGCTCGGGTAGCAGCGTGAACACCGCGGCGCCGAGCAGCGGCCCATAGACCGTCTGCGTGCCGCCGAGCAGCACGTAGAGCACGATGTAGATCGAGAACAGCACGCCGTAGTTCTGCGCCTCGATGTAGTTGAAGTGATGGGCGTAGAGCGCGCCGGCGAGACCGGCCAGCGCCGCGCCGGCGGTAAAGGCGGCGCTCTGCACGCCGCGCACCGACAGGCCCATCAGGTCGGCGACGCGCTCGTCGTCGCTTACCGCGGTAACACTGATGCCGAAGCGCGTGCGGAAGGCGAGGAACACCAGCACGATCACCGCCAGTGAGAAGGCCGCCACTACCGGAAAGCCGATATGCGCCGGCACCGGATAGCCGGAGGCGCCGCCGACCACGTTGAGGTTAAGGATCGTCCCCTGCACGACCTGATTGAGGGCGAAGGTGGCGAGCGCGAGGTAGATGCCGCGTGTGCGTAGGATCGGGAACGCGACCAGCCAGCCGGTGAGCGCGGCGATTGCCACCGCCATGAGCGCGGCAGGCACCGGGTGCAGCCCGAACGAATTCGAGAGGTAGCCTGCGCTATAGGCTCCGATCGCCACGAAGGCGGCGACGCCCAGGTTGAGCTGTCCCGCCACCATCGGCAGGAACGCGGCGTAGGCGAGGATGATGTTGATCGCCAGCAGCACCAGCACGCTTTCGAGATAGCCGCTCATCACACCCGCGCCTGGCGCACTGCGCCGCCGAGGAGCCCGGTCGGGCGCACGAACAGGATCGCGAGCAGCAGGCCGTAGACGCTGATGTCCACGGCGCGTGCGCCGAGCAGATGGATGGAGAAGGTCTCGACTATGCCGATCAGCAGGCCGCCGAGGATCGCGCCCCAGATGTTGCCCATGCCGCCGACCACCATCGCGGAGATCCCCTTCAGGGCGATCTCCTCGCCCATGAACGGGCTCGCCTGCTGGTAGTTGAGCGCGAAAAGAAAGCCGCTCAGCGCGGTGAACAGGCCTCCCACCAGGAACACGACCGGCACCACGCGTCCGACGCCGACGCCGAGCATGATCGCGACCTCCGCATCCTCGGCGATGGTGCGCAGGCCCCGGCCGATTCTCGTTTTCCTCAATACAAGATCGAGGAGCGCGACTGCGAGCACCGCGCAGGCGAGCCCGACCAGCTGCGGCACCGCGACGACCGTCGGCCCGAGCTTGAAGCTCACGCTCTCGAAGGGCAGCGGCACGCGCTGCAGGTCCGAGCCCCAGACGATCAGCACCAGGTTCTCGAACAGGATCAGGAACGCCATCGAGGTGACGAGCGGCACGAAGTGCTCCGAGCGGCTCATCAGTCGGTAGGTGAAGCGCTCGACCAGCAGCGACAGCAGCCCGCCGGAGGCGATGGCAAGCGCCGCGGCGAGGGGCCAGGGCATTCCGGCTCTCAGGAGAAACCACGTCAGCATCCCCGCGACCATGAACAGACCCGGGATGCTGAAGTTGAGGAAATTCAGCACCCCGATGGCGAGCGTGAACGCGACCGCGACGAGCGCGTACACGCTTCCCAGCATCAGCCCGTTGACGATCTGCTGCTCAAGCATGTTTCGGGATCTGGGCCAGCGCCTGCGCCGAACCGTCGGCGAGCTGCTCGAGAAAGCGCTTGGCGTGGCGAAACGAGTCTTTGGTCACCTTCTCGAAAAACAGGTCGTTGACCCGCCGCACCTCCGGGACCACCTGCTCGATGCGCCGCCGGCCGGCGGCGGTCACCGAGAGGAGCGTGCTGCGCGAGTCGTGCGGGTTGCGCCGCCTGGCAAGCAGACTCCGCTCGATCAGCCGGCGCGACTCGGCGGTGATGAAGGCGCTGGTGACCCGCAGGTTGCGCGCCAGCGATTGCACCGTGATGCCGGTCGCGCCCTGCAGGTAGGCGACGCTGATGAGCAGCATGTACTGCGGCCCGGAGAGCCCGATCAGGCGGCCGAAATGGGCGCGCGCGTGGCGCAGGCGCTCCTCGACCACCACCAGGCGGTAGATCAGCCTGCGGAACTCGAGGTCGCTGCCGCGGACGAGGAGCGCCCGGCGCGAGATGCTGAGCGGCGGGTGATACCCGCGCTTCAAACGTCCACGTACCGCGTGTCGTTCAGCAGGTGCTCCTCGACCGGGATGTGCAACGAGTCGTGCACGGCGTTGTAGAACTTCCAGAAGCCGACGACACAGGCGAGCTCGACGATCTGCGGCGGCGTCAGATGCTTCTTGAGATTCTGCAGAATGGCCTCGGGAACCTCCGAGGGATTCGTCGATGCCACCCGGACGTACGCGAAGCAGGCGGCTTCCATCGCATTCTCCGGCCGGTAGTCGTCGTCGAGGATCTTGAGGAGCTCGTCCTGCGACAGGCCCCAGCCCTCGGCGCCTTCCTTCGGCCGCATCAGCATGTTGCAGCAGTGCGCGGTGCAGTAGGCGCAGCCGTTGGTCTTGCTCGCGAGCGCCGAAAGCTTGCGCTTGAGGAACTGGTCGAGCGTCGAGCTCGGATCGCGCATGATGTTGCTGTTCAGGCGGAACAGGGTCTCGGCGATCTCGGGGCGATACGCATACAGCTTGAGCGCGTTGGGCAGGAAGCCCATGCGCTTCATGTAGGGCTCGACCACCGGTCTCAGGCGCTCGATCACCTGCTGGTCGGGGACGTAAGGGATGAACGGCTCTTCGACCTTGGTGAAGCGCGGTTCGGGCATGTTCACAGGTAGTCCTCCAGGTTCACTTTGCCCCAGTGCTTGGGATAGCTGCGCACGAAATCTTTCGGGTCGTGGCGCGATTTGATCGTGGCGTCGATGCCGAGCTTGCCCACGGTGCGCCAGAAGGGATCCTTCGCGAGCGGCCGCGCCGAGGGGTCGTAGGGCGATCCGCGCGTATGCGGCACCATGACGAGGTCGCGAGCCGGATCGCAGCGCGTGGCGATGGCGTAGTAGACGTCGGCCGGGTCGTCGAGGTTGGTGTCGGGGCTCACGGCGACCACCATCTTGGTGTTGAGCCAGGGCGCGCCCATCGCGGCCATCAGCGCATCGTTCACCATGCCCTCGCGCGGGTAGTCGAACTGCAGGATGCACGAGAGCGCCGCGCCCCAGGTCGGGAAACGCACGTCCTTCACCGCGAGGCCCATCTCCGTGAGCCGGTTGTACAGCACCGCTTCGTGGCACAGGCGCGGCAGCGGCTGGTGGTCGGTGTCGGGGCAGGTCTGGTGGTTGCGGACGATCGGCCGGTCGGCGCGCATCGTCATCGCGCTGAGCGTGAATTCCGGGAGCTTCGAGCTCTTCGGCAGGTAGTAGCCCGACGGCCCGACCGAGACGCCGACTTCCCGCAGCCCCTTGAGATCGACATAGCCCTCGGCCACGATCTCGGCGTGCGCCGGCACGCGCAGGTCGAGCGTCTCGCAGGGCACCATCTCGATATCCTGGTCCATGATGGTGCCGGCCATCTCCAGCTCGCCCCACATGTCCATGTGCAGGCCGGAGAAATTGGCCATGATCTCGTAGGCCGGGGGCAGGCCGAACACGATCACGAACGGCATGCGGTCGTGCCCGAGCTCGCGGTACTTGCGCATGATGATGTGCGTGTGCGGCGTGACGAAGCTCGGCAGGCCGCTCCTCGGCCCGGTGACGATGGTGCCGGCGTGCGAGGTGTTGTGGAACCCGGTCTCGGGGTCGACCACGATGTTCATCGCGGTGACGTAGGGCTGCGTCTCCTGCTCGCTGTGGATCGGGATCGGGAGCCGGGTCCAGTCGAGGCCCCTTCCGGCATGCTTTTTCTCCTTGACCGGACCGTCGGCGACGTTCACGAACCCGCGCGGCGGCCGGCGCAGGCGGTAGGCGAGCGTGCGCAGGTAGTCCTCGCGCGTCACCCCGAGGGCGCGCGCCTGCAGCTCGCGATGCTTGACCAGGATGTCGCACAGGCGAAAGCCGGGTTTCTCGACGATGTTCTCGAACAGGATCGGGCGTTCGCTCTGCGCCGACAGCGCCGGCACGAGCTCAAGGCTGACCGGCTTGGTGACGCGGGTGACGATGTCGGCATTCGAATCGAGATAGCCGCGCAGATCCTTGTCGAGCGGCCTCGCGGGAGTGTACGGTGGGGCGGCGTGGCTGACGGAAAGGCGTGCGCTGCGCATGGGCCCTCCAGGGAGAAGGTCACTTTATTAAGCTACTTACCTAAAGTCAACGGCCCAGCCACCGACCGGGGTCAGCTCGCGGAGATCAGGCGGCTGCGCAATTCGGTCTTCAGTACCTTGCCGTAGTTGTTCTTCGGCAGCGAATCCACGAAGCGGTACTCGCGCGGCCGCTTGAAGCGGGCGATATTCTCGAGGCAGAGAGAATCGAGCTCCGCAGTCTGCACGGCCCCTTTCGTCACCACAAAAGCAACGACCTCTTCCCCCCATTCAGGATGCGCGCGGCCGACCACCGAGCACTCGGCGACCGCGGGGTGGCGCAGCAGCACCTCCTCGATCTCGCGCGGGTAGATGTTGGCGCCGCCCGAGATGATCATGTCCTTCGAGCGGTCCTTGATGGTGAGGAAGCCTTCGGCGTCGAGGCTGCCCAGGTCGCCGGTGTGCAGCCAGCCGCCGCGCAGCGCCTTCGCCGTCGCCTCGGGGTTGCGCCAGTAGCCGGCCATCACGCAGTCGGAGCGCGTCACGATCTCGCCGACTTCTCCCGACGGCAGTTCTTCGTCGTTCTCGCTGAAAATCTTGACCTCCACGCCGGTGCGCGCAAAGCCGCAGGACTCGAGCTTGTTTTTCCTCAGGTGCTCCGACTGGGGCAACCCTGTGATTGTCATCGGCGCCTCGCCCTGGCCGAAGAGCTGGTAGAGCCGCGGCCCGAACAGCTCGATCGCGCGCAGGGAATCGGCGACGTACATCGGCGCGCCGCCGTAAGTGATGGTCTTGAGCTTCGCCGGCGAGCGCGCGGCCGGGCTGGCCAGCAGGCGCACGATCATCGTCGGCGCGGCGAAGAACGACAGGTTCGGCCAGTGCTCCAGCAGCTCGAAGATCTCGGCGGGCTCGAAGTGGCCCGACTCCGGCATCACGTTCACCGCGCCCGCGGCGAAGTGCGGCAGGCCGTAGAGGCCCGAGCCGTGCGACAGCGGCGCCGCGTGCAATGCCGCGTCCTGCGCTCCGAGCTTGTCGATGTCGGCGAAGTAGGCGTGCGCCTGGAACAGCATGTTGCGATGGGTGAGCATCGCGCCCTTCGGCACGCCGGTCGTGCCGCTGGTGTAGAAGAGCCACGCCGTGTCGTCCGGGCTCACGTCCGCCGGCGGCGCCGGCTCGGCGAGAAACGAGTCAAGGCGATCGATGCAGACTCCTCCGGGAACCGCCGACTGTAAATCGGGAGTGACGAAGCACGCCCTGGCGCCCGAGTTTTCGAGGATGTAGGCGAATTCCTTCGGGTGCAGCTTGGCGTTCATCGGCACCGCGGCGAGCCCGGCGTGCCAGCAGGCGAACAGGATCTCGTAGTACTCGGGGCAGTTCTTGGCGGCGAGAGCAACCCGATCGCCAGGCTGCAGATTCAGCTTCTTTCTCAATCCGCCGGAAAGCTGTGCAACCCGCTCGCCCATCTCGCCGAAGCTCCGGACGACCCGCTTGCCGACCGCGAGCGCCGGGCGCTCAGGCAGCGAGCGGGCGCTGCGCAGCAGCAGATGAACCAGGTTCATGCAGGGCGAACAGCTCTCTCGCGTTGCGCGCGGTGTCGGCGGCGACTTCCTCCGCGGGCCGCCCGAGCGCGCGCGCCACTGCCTTCAGGATATGCGGGAGGAACGCGGGCTCGTTGCGGCGCGCCTTCGGCTGCGGCCGGAGGTCGCGCGGCGTGAGGTAGGGAGAGTCGGTCTCGAGCAGCAGCCGGTTCGCGGGAATTTCCTTCACCAGCGCGACGAGATGCTGCCCGCGGCGCTCGTCGCAGATCCAGCCGGTGATGCCGATATGGAGGTCGAGGTCGAGATACGCCCGCAGCTCGACTTTTTCACCCGTGAAGCAGTGGGCTACTGCGTTTTTCACCCCATGGTGCTTGAGAATCTGCGCGAAGCGCGGGTGTGCGTCGCGAGAATGGAGGAACAGCGGCTTGCCGAGCTCGATGCCCAGCTCGAGCTGCGCGCTGAACCACTTCTCCTGGTCGGGATGCGGCGAGTAGTTGCGGTTGAAGTCCAGGCCGCATTCGCCGATCGCGACATTCCGCGGATTCTTCGCCAGCGCGCGCAGCGCGGAGATCGTATCGGGCCCGCAATCGCGCGCGTGATGCGGATGAACCCCGGCTGTGAAGGGCATGCCCAGCGTCGCCGCCTGCCGGCTTTCCTCGACCGTGGTGCCGGTGACGATGATCTGCGCCACGCCGGCCTCGCGCGCGCGCGCGAGCACCGCGTCCAGGTCAGGCTGAAAGGCCGGGTGCGTGAGGTTCGCGCCGATGTCGACCAGCCGCATCGGCCGAGTATAGCTTCAGCTAAAAAGCTCCTGTGCCGTGCGCCCGACCTCGCGCAGGGCGCGCTCGTGCCGGTCCGCCCAGGCCTGGCCGACGCTGAGGCGCATGCAGTTGCGGTAGCGCTGCGACGCCGAGAACATCGGCCCGGGCGCGATGGTGATGCCGCGCTCGAGCAGCCTTTCGAACAGCAGCACGGAATCAACCTGTTTTGGGAATTCAACCCAAACGATGTACGCGCCCGAAGGTCGGGTTACGCGCGTGCCGCGGGGGAAGGACTCGGCGATGATGCCGCGCGCCACGTCGACCTGCGACTCGAAGCGGCGCCTGAGGCTCCGCAGCGAGCGCTCGTAGCCGCCGGATTCGAGGAGCTCCGCGACCGCGAGCTCGACCAGCTCGTTCTGGCCGCCGCTCGACATGAATTTCAGCATGCGCACGCTGTCGCGCCAGCGGCCGGGCTCGATCCAGCCGACCTTGAGGCCTGGGGCGAGCGTCTTCGAGAACGAGCTGCACAGCATGACGTTGCCGCTGCGGTCGAAGGCCTTCGCCGGCCGTGGCGGCGAAGCGTCGAAATGCAGCTCGGCGTAGATGTGGTCCTCGATCAGCGGAACGTTCTTCTGCGCGAGCAGCTCGACCAGGCGCTTCTTCGCCGCGTCGGTCATCGACGCGCCGATCGGGTTCGAGACGTTGGGCATCACCAGCACCGCCTTCACCGGGTGCTCGGCGAGCGCGAGCTCGAGCGCCTCGAGCGAGATGCCGGTGCGCGGGTGCGTCGGGATCTCGAGCGCGCGCAGCCCCAAGCTCTGCAGAATTTGCAAAAACCCGTAGAAGGTGGGGGATTCCAGCGCCACCAGGTCGCCCGGCCTGGTGACCGCGCGCAGCGCGAGGTTGATCGCTTCCATGCAGCCGGTGGTGGTGACCACGTCGCGGTGGTCGGTGCGGCAGCCCCATTCGAGCGCGCGGCGCGCGATCGCGCGGCGCAGGCGCTCGGTTCCGGGCGGCAGGCCGTAGCGGCCGAGGGCGTTGCGGTCGCGGCGCGCGAGCGAGGAGAGCACGCGGCGCACGCGCTCGAGCTGGAACAGCTCCGCCGCCGCGCACGCCGAGCCGAAGGTGACGAAGCCCGGATCGCTGGCATGCGAGAGCACCGCGTCCGCCAGGTCGTTCACCTCGACGTTGAGCGCGCGCTTCGGCGGCCGCGACGACTCGGGCTCCTGCACCGGGGCGGCGAGGCGCCGCACGTAATACCCCGACTGCGGCCGCGCCTCGATCACGCCGATGTCCTCCAGGCGCTGGTAGGCCTGCAGCACCGTCGAGACGCTGACGCGCTGCTGGTTGGAAAGGCGGCGCACCGAGGGCACCCGGTCGCCCGCGCGCAGCGTGCCGGCGCGGATCAGCTCGTGGATCTGGTCGGCGAGCTGGTGGTAGAGCGGCGCAGTTTCCAGCATGAACCAATCCTCCCAAGGCGGCTGTGCCGCGGCCAGACACAGTTGTCCTTGCCCGCGACCATAACAGTTAGCTTGCGGCCCGACTGTTACCGGCACAGTTTACGGGAGGTGACGCTGTTGCGGCGCGCCCGGCGCGCCTAGCCTGTGCGTCATGGTGCTGCGGCTGAACAACAAGGACTTCCTGCGGCTGCGCGGCGCGCGCGGCGTGGCGATCGAGGTGGTCGGCGGCCGCGTCTGGATCACCGAGGACGGCCGCACCGCCGACAGCTTCCTCGCCGCGGGCGGACGCTACCGCGTCGGCGGCGACGGGCTGGTCCTGATCGGCGCGGAAAAGGATGAAACGGCTCTTCGACTGGTTGCTTAGGGCCTAGCAGATCCCCTTCATCCGCGTCTTTTGAGCGCGTCGTGCTCGCCGAGCGCCGGCTCGCGCAGGCCCGGGCGCGCGGGCTCGTCGCGGAAGCGGATCGGCGGCGCGAGGTGGCGGCGCCCGGCTTCGTCCTGCAGGAGCTTGCCGCGCGCGGCATCCATCGCCTCGGGAAGCGTGTTGACCGGCGCATAGCAGACGTCGAGGCGTGACAGGAGCTCGAGGTTCTCCTTCAGCGTCCGCGCGCGGAAAGTCTGTTCCAGGAAATCCATGACGGGCTGCTGATGCGGGCCAGGCTTCCCGCAAAGCGGCGCGAGCTCCGGCCGGCCGAGCGCGCCGAGCAGGTTGCGCACGAACTTCATCTCCTGTCCGCCGAGCGCGAGGTGGCGGCCGTCCGAGGTCTCATAGAGCCGATAGAAAGCCGACCCGCCGGTGGTGCGCTCGTGGCGCGCGACCGGCTGGCGGTTCTCGGCAAAGGTCGGGCCGAGGATGTTGGCGCTGCCGGCGAGCATCGCATCGTGCATCGCCATGTCGATGTAGTCGCCCTTGCCGGTTTTCTCCCGGCGCAGGAGCGCCATCAGGATGCCGGCGAGGCCCTGCAGCGAGCAGAGCAGATCGGCGAGCGGCAGCCCCGGAATCGTCGGTCTGCCGTCCTGGCCGAGGGTCATGCTGATGACGCCGCTCAGCGCCTCGACCGCGAGGTCGTGCGCCGGCCGGTCGCGATAGGCGCCTTGCTGGCCGAACGCGCTGATCGAGCAGTAGACAATGCGCGGATTGCGCGCCGACACCTGCCCATAGCCGACGCCGAGACGGTCGACCACCCCGGGCCTGAACGATTCGACGAACACGTCCGCGGTCTCGCACAGCTTCAGCAGCGCATCGCGCTCATCGGGCTTCTTGAGGTCCATCGCCACGCTCTTCTTGCCGCGGTTCAGGTTGCGGAAGTACACCGTGCTCGGGCCGTCGGACAAGCCGAGATGGCGCGTCGGATCGCCTTCGCCCGGCGGCTCGATCTTGATGACCTCCGCGCCGTGGTCGGCGAGCGCGAGCGTGAGGTAGGGCCCCGGCAGGAAAAGCGACAGGTCGATTACGCGGATGCCTTCGAGCTTCACTTGCACACCTTGGGCTTGGGACGCTCACCGTCGATCTTCACCGGGAGCGAGAGCACGCGAAGGCCGGGCTTCTTCGGGTGATCGACCGATTGAATCATGCCCGTGGCGGCAACGAACGGATTGCCGAACGCCGCGCGCATGTCGTTGACCGGGCCCACCGGCACGCGGCCGGAGAGCAGCTTGAGCCAGTCCGTCGTGGTTTTCTTTCGAAACACCTCGTCGAGCACTGCGGTCAACGCCGTGCGGTTTTCGAGCCGCGCCGCCATGGTGGCGAAGCGCGCGTCGACGGCTAGAGACAGTGCTTCCACCAGGGACGCCCAGAAGCGGTCATGCATGCACATGACGAAGATCCAGCCGTCGGCGGTCGGGAAGGCCTGCACCGGCGTGAGCGAGTAGTGCGCGCTGCGCGGCTGGCGCGACGACGGCTCGCCGCCGTTCAGGTACCACGTGCCCATATAGGTGAGCTGGTGCAGCGCCACGTCGAACAGGCTCGCATCGACGTCGCAGCCCTTGCCCGTGCGCCTTGCGCGCAGGATGCAGGCGAGCAGGGCGGCGGCGCCCGTCATCCCGGTCATGCAGTCGATGATCGAGGTGCCGAAGCGGCTCGGCGCGCCTTCGGGCTCGCCGGTGAGGTCCATCAGCCCGGCCTCGGCCTGCATCAGGAAGTCGTAGCCCGGCCAGGACGCGCGCTCGTTGTCGCGGCCGTAGGCGGAAATATGCAGGCACACGATCGCGGGGTTGATCTTGGACAAACTTCCGTAATCCAGACCGAGCTTCGCGGGCACATCACCGCGCAGGTTGTTCACTACCGCTTCGGCGTCCTTGACCAGGGCATGGAATGCGTCCTTATCCCTGTTGAGGTCGAGCGAGACGCTCTTCTTCCAGAGATTGAATGTCTGGAAATACTCGCTGTCGTCCTCGCCAAGGAAGCGGGGCCCGACGCGCCGGCTCGTATCGCCCCCGGTCGCCGCGTTCTCGACCTTGATCACCTCGGCGCCGAGCCCGGCGAGGAACATCGTGCCGTAGGGGCCGGCGCCGAAGTGCTCCAGCGTGAGGATCCGGATCCCCTCGAGCGGCTTCACAGGCGCTTCAGCCGGTAGAGGAGCTCGAGCGCTTCGCGCGGCGTGAGCTCGTCGGGATTCACCTTCTGCAGCTCCTCGCGCACCGGGTCGAGCGCCGGCTCGGGATCTTTTTCGATCCTTCTGGAAAACAAATCCTCCTGGTTTCCGCGGGCCAAGCTTGAGTCCTCGAGGAGCTGCAGATAGCGGGCCGCCTGGCGGATCACCGGCCTCGGCACGCCGGCGAGCGCCGCGACCTGCAGGCCGTAGCTGCGGCTCGCCGGGCCTTCCTCGACCGCGTGCAGGAACACCACCGTGTCCTTGTGCTCGACCGCGTCGAGGTGAATGTTCGCCACCTCCTTGTACTCGAGCGCGAGGCGCGTCATCTCGAAGTAGTGCGTGGCGAACAGGCTCAGCGACTTGTTTTTCTCCACCAGGTGTCTTGCGATCGCCCAGGCGAGCGCCAGCCCGTCGAAGGTCGAGGTGCCGCGCCCGACCTCGTCCATCAGCACCAGGCTCCTCTCGGTCGCGTTGTGCAGGATCGCGGCGCTCTCGGTCATCTCGACCATGAAGGTCGAGCGCCCGCCCGCGAGGTCGTCGGCCGCGCCGATGCGCGTGAAGACCTGGTCGATCGGCCCGATGCGCGCGGCGCGCGCCGGGACGAACGAGCCGATGTGCGCGAGCAGCACGATGAGCGCCACCTGCCGCATGTAGGTCGACTTGCCGCCCATGTTCGGGCCGGTGATCAGCAGCAGCCTGCGCGTCGGCGACAGCCGGCAGTCGTTGGCGATGAAATTCTCGATCTGCGCCTCGACCACCGCGTGGCGGCCGGCGTCGATCTCGATCCTGATGTCCTCGGTGAACTCCGGCCGGCAGTAGCCGCGCTTCGCCGCGGTGCAAGCGAAGCTGCAGAGCGCGTCGGCCTGCGCCAGCGCCCGCGCGACCTTTTGCAGCGGCAACAGGTGCCGTTGCAGGGCGTCGAGGACTGCCTCATACAGTGATTTCTCCAGCGCCAGGGCGCGGTCGCGCGCTGACAGCGCTTTGTCCTCGAACTGCTTCAGCTCGGGGGTGATGTAGCGCTCGGCGTTCTTGAGGGTCTGCCGGCGGCGGTAGTCGTCGGGCACCTTGCCGGCGTGCGAATTGGTGACCTCGATGTAGTAGCCGTGGACCGAGTTGTACGCCACCCGCAGGTTCGGAATTCCGGTTCTTTCCTTTTCACGCTTTTCGAGCTCGACCAGAAAACTGCCGGCATTGGTCTGCAGGCGCCGCAGCTCGTCGAGGTCGGCGTTGTAGCCGTCGGCGATCACGCCGCCGTCGATCACGCGTGACGCGGGTTCGGGGTGGATGGATTCTTCGAGAAGCTTCAGGGCTTCTTCCGGAGTCGAGAGGTCGGCGACGAGCTGCTTCAGCAGCGCTGTCGTATCCGGCATTGCCTGCCTGAGCCCGGGGAGCAGCTTGAGGCTGTCGCGCAGGCCCGAAAGCTCGCGCGGTCGCGCGCTCTTGAGCGCGACTCGCGCCGTGATGCGCTCCACGTCCGAGAAGCGACGGAGGATCTTGTGGAGTTGAGAGTCTTGAAGTCCCGCGACGGCCTCGTGCCGCGCCCTGAGCGCTTCCCGGTTCCGAAGCGGGTGATGCAGCCAGTGGCGCAGCAGCCTGCTGCCCATGCCGGTGGCGCACTCGTCGAGCAGCGAAAAGAGCGTGGGCGCCGGCTCGCCGCGCAGGGTCTCGGTGAGCTCGAGGTTGCGGCGCGTCGCGGCGTCGAGGCGCACGTACTCCCCGGAGCGCTCGGCGCTGACCGAGGTGACGTGCGCGAGCGCCTGGCCCTGGGTCTTGGCGGCATAGTCGAGGAGGGCGCCGCACGCGCCGATGGCGAGCGTCAGGTCCTCGCAGCCGAAGCCGGCGAGCGTCGCCGCGCCGAGCTGCTTCAGCAGCCGCTTCCTTCCGCTCTCGATGTCGAAGTGCCATTCGGGCAGCTTCGTGACGAAGAAATCCTTCAAATCAAAGGCGCAAAGCACTTCTGCCGGCCCGATGCGCCGCAGCTCGTTCTCGAGCGCCTGGGGGGCCACCTCGGCGACGCGCAAGGTTCCGCTCGCGAGAGAGAGCCACGCCAGGCCCACGGTGGATTTGTCCCGATGCAGGGACAGGAGAACGTTGTCGGACTTGTCATCGAGCAGCTCGGAGTCGGTCAGCGTTCCGGGCGTGACGATGCGCGTGACCTGGCGCTCGACCGGGCCCTTGGCGCTCGCCGGGTCGCCGATCTGCTCGCAGATCGCGACCGATTCGCCGAGCTTCACCAGCTTCGCCAGGTACTGCTCGACCGAATGCACCGGCACCCCCGCCATCTTCACCGGCGCTCCGGCCGAGGCGCCGCGCTGCGTCAGCGTGAGGTCGAGCAGCCGCGACGCCTTCTCGGCGTCGTCGTAGAACAGTTCGTAGAAGTCGCCCATCCGGTAGAACAGCAGGATGTCCGGATGCTCGCCCTTGATGCGCAGGTACTGCTGCATCATCGGCGTGTGGTCGGAATTTCCGGCCGCCGCGATGGCCTTGTCCGCGCTGCTATTTTGCTTTATAAGGTCTTGTCGTTCCAAAGAAATTAGGCCTTCACGGACCCGTTTTGCTGGTCAAGCTTGGGCAAGGATTTGCAAGTCCTTGCCGGGCTGTTCAGTGTAGGTGGCAGTGTAGGTCGGACCACAGGGAGGCAGGATGTCGAAGCGACCTACACCAACACCTACACCGAAAAAGCCCGAGCCTCTGACCGCGCCGATTATCGCCGACATGGCCCCCGGCGAGGAGCGCGGCGATGCCCAAGCCCCCGGACTGCGCGTGCGCTGCTCGGCCACGGGCAAGAAGGTCTTCTTCTATCGCTACCGCTCGCAGGACGGGGCGCTGCGCGAGATCATCCTGGGCGACGTCGGCCCGCTGACGCTCGCCAAGGCGCGCGATGCGGCCATGAAAAAGCGCCTCGAACGCCAGCAGGGCAAAGACCCCTCAGCTCGAGAAGCGCAAGGCGCGTGAGGAGGCGATGCGCGAGCGCGCGGCGGAGCGCCAGCGCGAGTACACCGTGGGCGACCTTGTGGAGGAGTACATCAAGGAAGCGCTCTCCAAGCAGAAGCGCGGCGCCGAATCCGCGCGCCTGCTGCGGCGCGACTTCGTTCCGCTGTTCGGTAACCAAGCCGGCGATCGAGCTTACGCG
>Ga0187892_10002389_pt1 | contig 37956 bp, 38 predicted proteins | sample MA1701073metaG_FD_139345 | JGI IMG/M metagenome (GOLD analysis project Ga0187892, IMG submission 139345) | Bio-ooze microbial communities from a basaltic lava cave in the Kipuka Kanohina Cave System on the Island of Hawaii, USA - MA170107-3 metaG ... | reverse complement strand
CCTCGTAGTCGCGGTGCACGGCGACCCAGCGCCGCGCCAGCGGCCCGACCCGGACCAGGAGCACGACCCGGCCGCCGTCCCGGATGCCGCCCGAGCGCTCGAGGACCCGGAGGCGCTGCCAGGGCGGGGCGAGCCGCTCCAGCGCGCCCGGCCGCTCGTGCCAGGCGAACACGAGGCCGGCCGGGGCGGGCAGCCGCGAGCGGGCGACGAGCGTGCTCACCGGCCCGGCCGCCCCCCGCCGCCCGGCCCCGGCGCCGTCAGCGCCAGTCCTCGGCGCGATCCCGGGGCGCCCAGCCCAGGACCGCGCGCGTGTGGCCGAGGTCGCGGTACCCCCATCGGTTGTCGGAGGTCACGAAGCAGACCGCGAAGCGCACGGCGTCCGGGGCCTGGATGGCCCGCTCGATCACGTCGGCGATGTCGCGCTGGCTGCACCAGACGGCGAAGTGGCGGGGGTCGGTGGGCCGGTCGGCCTGGTTCACGAGGCCGATCCGGAGGCAGATCATCGAGAGGCCATGGGCGTCGGCGTAGTGGCGGGCCAGGGCCTCGCCCCACACCTTGCTCGCCCCGTAGAGCCCGTTGGGGCGCACCGGCGTCTCGTGGGTCACCGGGGGCCAGGCGGCCGCGTCCGCGTAGCGCCCCGCCACGAGCGCGCGGTAGGGCTCCTCGCGCTCCAGCGCGCTGACGGTGGCGCCGCTGGAGGCGTAGACGACGCGGCGGACGCCGGCCTCGCGGGCGGCCTCGAAGACGTTGTAGGTGCCCACCACGTTCTGGGCGAGGACGTCGGGCCACGGCGCGCCGCCGTGGGTGTTGGCGGCCAGGTGGACGACCACGTCGACGCCGCCGAAGGCCGGGCGGATGGCGGCGAGGTCGGCGATGTCGGCGCGGTGGCACTCCACGCCGAGGAGCGGCCCCCGGTTCAGGGCGCGCAGCCGGTAGCGCCCCTCGAGGCGCCGCCGCACGGCGCCCCCGATGAGGCCGCTCATCCCCGTGACGAGCACGGTCTCGCGAGCCATGTCGCGCCGATTCTACACGGGGCCGGCCGGCGGCGAGCGCGGCTCCGCCATCTGTTGCCCCGGCCCGAGCCCGGGGGATAGAATCGCGCCCAAGCCATGACCACCCGGCCGGCCGAGCCGCATTCCCTGGACGACCGCTACGTGACGGGCAAGGGGCTCGTGTACCTCACGGGCGTGCAGGCCCTGGTGCGCCTGCCGCTGGACCAGAACCGCCGGGACCGCCGCGCGGGGCTGCGCATCGGCACCTTCGTCAGCGGCTACCCGGGCTCGCCGCTCGGGGGCTACGACGCCGCGCTGCAGCGGATCGGGGCGCTCGCCGCCCAGCACGACATCGTCCACGTGCCGGCGGCCAACGAGGAGCTGGCGGCCACCGCCATCATGGGCACCCAGATGCTGGACCGCCATCCGCGCTCCCGCTGGGACGGCGTGACGGCCCTCTGGTACGGCAAGGGGCCGGGGGTGGACCGCGCGGGCGACGCCCTGAAGCACGGCAACTTCGCCGGCACCAGCCGGCACGGGGCGGTGGTCCTCCTGGCCGCCGAGGACCACGAGGGCAAGAGCTCCACCATGCCCTTCCAGGACGACTACGCCTTCATGTCGGCCGGCATCCCCGTCCTCTACCCGGCGTCGGTGGCCGAGTTCCTGACCCTCGGCCTGCACGCGGTGGCCCTGTCGCGCTTCTCCGGCTGCTGGGTGGCGCTCAAGTGCGTGGGCGCGCTCTGCGACGGGGGCGAGACGGTGGAGGTGGCCCCCGACGCGTCGCCGACGGTGGTGCCGGAGGTGACCATCGACGGCCGCCCCTTCGCGAAGCGGTCGGACTTCACGTTCTTCCCCGGCAAGAACATCGAGTTCGAGCGCCACCTCTACCAGGAGCGGCACCCGGCCGTCGTCGCCTACGCCCGCGCCAACGCGCTCGACCGGGTGGAGGTCCGCACGGCCCACGACCGCCTCGGCATCGTGACGGCGGGCAAGAGCCACGCCGACACCCGCCAGGCCCTCCTCGACCTCGGGATCGGCGACGAGGACCTCCGGCGGGCGGGGGTGCGCCTGCTGCGCATGGGCCTCGTCTTCCCGGTGGACCAGCGCCTCGTGCGGGAGTTCGCCGAGGGGCTGGACGAGGTCGTGGTCGTGGAGGAGAAGCGCGGGTTCCTCGAGGCCCAGGTCAAGGAGGCCCTGTGCGGGCTCGGCCGGCCGCTCTCCGTGGTGGGCAAGCTGGACGAGGCCGAGCGGCCCCTGTTCCCGCTCCACGGCGGCCTGGACCAGGACGTCATCGCCGAGCGCCTCGGCCCCCGGCTCCTGCCCCGCCTGGCGGACCGGACGCGCGCGGAGCGGCGCCTCGAGGCCATCCGGGCGGTGCGGGAGCGCGCCTACGAGGTCCACCCGGGGCGCACGCCCAACTACTGCTCGGGCTGCCCGCACAACACGTCCACCGTGCTCCTGCCCGGCCAGGCGGCGTGGGGGAGCCCGGGCTGCCACTCCTTCGCCACCGTGATCGAGCAGCCCACGCGCCACATCGAGGCCATGACCCAGTACGGGGGCGAGGGGCTGCCGTGGGTGGGGCTCGCCCCCTTCACCGACCAGCCCCACATGGTGCAGAACGTGGGCGACGGGTCGCTCTTCCACTCGAGCTACCTGAACATCCGCTTCTGCGTGGCGGTGGGGGCCAACATCACGTTCAAGATCCTGTACAACGGGGCCATCGCCAACACCGGCGCCCAGGCGCCGGTGGGGGCGCGGAGCGTGCCCGCCCTCACCCGGCTCCTGACCGAGGAGGGGGTCGCGCGCATCGCGCTCGTGACCAAGACGCCGCGTCGCTACGACGCCGGCGCGCTGGGGGCGGCGACCCGCGTGTACCCGGTGGACCGGCACGCCGAGGCCATGCGGGACCTGGCCGCCGAGCGCGGCGTGACCGTCCTGATCTACGACGAGGACTGCGCCAACGAGCGGCGGCGCCGGCAGAAGCGGGGCACGGCGCCGCGGCCGAACCGCTTCGTGGTCATCAACGAGGAGGTCTGCGAGGCCTGCGGGCACTGCGGCGAGCTGACCAACTGCATGTCGCTCGGGCGGGTCCAGACCGAGCACGGCGAGAAGACCCAGGTCCACACCTCGACCTGCAACCAGGACCTCGCCTGTCTCGGCGGGGACTGCCCGTCGTTCCTGACCGTGGACACGCGGGAGGGCACGGGCTACGCGCGCCGCCGCCCGCCCGCCCTCGAGGCCGACGCCGTGCCCGCGCCCGAGTCCCGGGCCGCCCCCGACCGGCCCTATCACGTCTACGTCCCCGGCGTCGGCGGCACCGGCGTCATCACCGTCAACGCGCTCCTGGCCTGGGCGGCCCTCATCGACGGCAAGCGCGTGCTGTCCTACGACCAGACGGGCGCGGCCCAGAAGTGGGGCCCGGTGCTCTCGAGCCTGGTGGTGGCGCCGCACGCCGAGCAGGCGGCGGCGAGCAAGGTCGGGCTCGGCACGGCCGACCTCTACCTGGCCCTGGACCCCCTGGCCAGCGCCGCCCCCGCGAACCTCGACCGCTGCGCGCCCGACCGCACCGGCCTCGTGCTCGTCACCTCGGTCATGCCCACCGGCGAGATGGTGCGCACGGGGGCCTACGACGTCCCCCTCGGGGCGATCCGCGACAGCATCGCGCGCCACTGCCGGCCGGACCGCACGGTGTTCGCCGACGCGCGGTGGGCGGCCGAGGGCCTGTTCGCCGACCACATGATGGTCAACGTCCTGGCCGTGGGCGTGGCCTGCCAGGCGGGGCTCCTGCCCGTCAGCGCGGACAGCGTCGAGCGGGCCATCCGGCTGAACGGGGTCGCCGTGGAGGACAACCTCCAGGCCTTCCGCTACGGGCGGCTCTACTACCACGACCCGGCGCGGGTCGAGGCCCTGGTCCGCGCCGCCGAGCCGACGCCGGCGGAGACCCTGGCGGCGGCCGTGGACGCCCTCCGCCCGGCCGAGCGCCAGGCCTGGGAGCGCCTGCGCGCCGGGGTCAAGGGCCTCGACGCCGAGTCGGAGCGGCTGGTGGCGCTGCGCGCCGCCGAGCTGGTCGCCTACCAGGACGCCGCCTACGCGGAGCCGTACGTGGCGTTCGTGGCCCGGGTGGCGGCCCGCGAGCGGGAGGTGACGGCCGAGCGCCACGACCTGACGCGCGCGGTGGCGCGCCACCTCTACAAGCTGATGGCCTACAAGGACGAGTACGAGGTGGCCCGCCTGCACCTCAAGCCGGCGGTGAGCGGCCGGATCGGCCGGCTGTTCGCCTCCCCCGAGCGGGTGGCCTACCATCTCCACCCGCCGCTCCTGCGGGCCCTCGGGCTTCGGCGAAAGCTCGAGCTGGGCCCGTGGTTCACGCCGGCGCTCCGCTTCCTGCACCGGCTGCGGCGCCTGCGCGGGACGGCGTGGGACCCGTTCGGCCGGGCGCCGGTGCGCCGCGAGGAGCGGGCCCTGCCCGGCTGGTACCAGGACCTCGTGACGCGGGCGCTGGCCGGGCTCACGGCGGAGACCTACGAGACGGCGGTGGAGCTGGCGCGGGTGCCGGACGCGATCCGCGGCTACGAGGACATCAAGCAGAGGAGCGTGGTGGCGGCGCGGGCCCGGGCCGCGCTCCTCCTCGGGCGGCTCGAGGCGCCGGCCCCCGCGGCGGGCCCGGCCGCTCCGCCGCGGGCGGGCTGACGGGGATGCGGCTCACCGTCGACGGCCGGCCGGTGGAGGTCGCCGCGGGCGCGAGCGTCCTGGACGCGGTGAACCGCCTCGGCATCCCGCTCCCCCAGCTCTGCAAGGACCCGGACCGGCCCCCGCTCGGCGCCTGCCGCACCTGCCTCGTCCGCGTGGAGGGCCAGCGCGGCATCCCGGCCGCCTGCCACCTGCCCGCGCGCGAGGGGATGGTGGTGAGCACCACCCATCCCGACGCGGCGCGCGTGCGGGCCACCGTGCTGGCGCTGACCCGCGGGATGCTCACGCCGCGCGCGGGGGACGGCGCCTTCGGCCAGCTGGACGTCGCGCTGGCGGGCCACGAGCCGGCCGGCCCGGCCGTGGCGCCGCTCCATCGCTTCGACGTCGACGCGTCCAAGAGCTTCTTCTCCCTCGACCGCGAGGCGTGCATCCTCTGCGGGCGCTGCACCACGGCCTGCGGCGAGGTGCAGCAGATCGGCGCCATCGCCATGCTCGGCCGCGGGCATGCGATGAAGGTCGGGGTGGCCGGCGACGGGCTCCTGTCCGCGTCGGTGTGCACCTCCTGCGGCCAGTGCGTGGCCACGTGCCCCACCGGCGCCCTCCGTCCCAAGGAGGCGCCGGCCCCCGTCAGCCGGGTCGTGGAGACCACCTGTCCCTACTGCGGGGTGGGCTGCGGGATCCGGATCGGCGTGCGCGCGGACCGGCGCCTCGCCCTCATGGCCGACGACGCGCCCGGCAACCCGTCGAGCCTCGGCATGCTGTGCGTCAAGGGGCGCTTCGGCACCGGCTTCGTCCACGCCGCGGACCGCGTGCTCCGCCCGCTCGTCAAGCGGGACGGGCGCTGGCGGGAGGCGTCGTGGGACGAGGCCCTCGACGCCGCCGCCCTTGGCCTGGCCCGCCACCGGGGGCGCTTCGGGGCGCTCGCCAGCGCGAAGGCCACCAACGAGGACGGCTACCTCGTGCAGAAGCTCTGCCGGGTGGTGATGGCGACCAACAACGTGGACCACTGCACGCGCCTGTGCCACTCGCCGTCGGTGGAGGCCATGCTCGCCTCCATGGGCTCGGGGGCCACGTCCAACTCCTACGTCGACTACGAGGAGGCGGGCTGCCTCATGATCGTGGGGGCGGACGCCTCCGCCAACCATCCCGTGATCGCCGTGCGCTTCCGGCGCGCCATGGCCCGCGGGGCGCGCATCGTCGTGGTCAACCCCAAGCGGGTCGAGCTCTGCGACCAGGCCGACCTGTGGCTCCAGCAGCGGCCGGGCACGGACGTGACCCTGTTCAACGCCATGGCCCGCGTGATCCTGGACGAGGGCCTGGCCAACCTCGACTTCGTCCGCGACCGGACCGAGGGGTTCGAGGCGTGGCGGGCGTCGCTCGGGGACGTCACGCTCGAGCGGGCGGCCGAGGTGACCGGGGTGCCCGCCGCCGCCATCGCCCAGGCGGCGCGCTGGTACGCGCGGCCCCCGTTCGCCGGCTCCTGCCTCGTCTGGGGCATGGGCATCACCCAGCACGTCAACGGCATCCACAACGCCCACGCGCTCCTCAACCTCTCGCTGCTGACGGGCCAGCTCGGCTTCCCGGGGGCGGGCATCTCCCCGCTCCGCGGGCAGAACAACGTGCAGGGCTGCGGCGACGCCGGGTGCATCCCGACCAACCTGCCCGGCTACCAGCACTACGTGCCCGACACCCTGGCGAAGTTCGAGCGGGCGTGGGGCGTCCGGCCCCCGGCCGAGCCGGGCCTGGTCGTCACCGAGATGGTGGAGGCGTGCCTCACGGGCGACGTCCGCGCCCTCTACGTGGTGGGCGAGAACCCGCTCCTGTCCGAGCCCGATCTGCACCACGCCGAGAAGGCCCTCGCCCAGCTCGACTGCCTGGTCGTGCAGGACCTCTTCCTGCACGAGACGGCCGAGATCGCCCACGTGTTCCTGCCCGCCGCGGCCTTCGCCGAGAAGGAGGGCACCTTCACGAACTCCGAGCGCCGCGTGCAGCGGGTGCGGGCGGCCCTGCCCCCGCCCGGCGAGACGCGGCCCGACTGGTGGATCACGGCCGAGCTGGCCCGCCGCGTCGCCCGGCGGATCGGCCTCTCCGTCGGCGGCCAGTTCGACTACCCGGGGCCGGCCGCGATCTGGGACGAGATGGCCGGCCTGACGCCGTTCCTCGCCGGCATCTCCCACGCCCGGCTGGACCGGGAGGGCGGGCTCCAGTGGCCGTGTCCGGCCGCCGACCACCCGGGCACCCGGTTCCTCTACGCGGAGAGCTTCCCGCGCGGGACGGGGCGGTTCGTGCCCGCGCGCCAGCTCGTGGAGGCGGCCGAGCTGCCCGACCCCGAGTACCCGCTGCTGCTCAACACCGGGCGGCTGCTCTACCACTGGCACGGCGGCACCATCACCCGGCGGGTCGAGGGGCTCCTCGAGCTGGCGCCGCGGCTCGAGGTGGCCGTCCACCCGGTGGACGCGCGGCAGATGGGCGTCGAGGACGGCGAGCCGGTCATCCTGGCCTCCCGCCGCGGCGAGCTCGAGGGCTACGCGCGCCTCACCGAGGCCGTGCGGCCGGGGGCGGTCTTCGTGCCGTTCGTGAAGCTCGCCGCCTCGGCGGCCAACTTCCTGACCAACTCGGCCTTCGATCCTGAGTCGCGGATCCCCGAGTACAAGGTCTGCGCCGTGCGCCTCCTGCCCGCGCGCGCCGCCGCCGGGCGCGCCGGCTAGCCGGCGCCGCCCCCCCTGCCGCCATGGCCTCCGATCTGGACATCGCCCGCCGCGCGCACCTTCGGCCCATCGGCGAGATCGCGGCCGCCCTCGGCCTCGACGAGGCCGAGCTGGATCCCTACGGCCGCTACAAGGCCAAGGTGGACCTCGGCGTGCTGCGCCGCCTGGCGGGACGGCCGCGCGGCAAGTACGTCGACGTCACCGCCATCACGCCCACGCCGCTCGGCGAGGGCAAGACCACCACCACGATCGGGCTCAGCATGGCGCTCAACCGCGTCGGCTGCCGCGCCGTGGCCACCATCCGGCAGCCGTCGCTCGGTCCCGTCTTCGGCATCAAGGGGGGCGCCGCCGGGGGCGGGCACGCCCAGGTCGTGCCCATGGAGGACGTGAACCTGCACCTGACCGGCGACATGCACGCGGTGTCGCTGGCCCACAACCTCCTGGCCGCCCTCGTGGACAACGCGCTCCACCACGGCAACCGGCCGGGCCTGGACGCGCACACGATCACCTGGCCCCGGGTGGTGGACGTGAGCGACCGGGCGCTCCGGCAGGTGGTGGTCGGGCTCGGCGGGCGCGACAACGGCGCGCCGCGGGAGTCGGGCTTCGACATCTCGTCGGCCTCCGAGGTCATGGCGATCCTCGCGCTGGCCACCGGCCTCGGCGACCTCCGCCGGCGGCTCGGGCGCATCGTGGTGGGCCTCACCCACGACGGGCGCGCCGTCACCGCCGAGGACCTCCGCGGCGCCGGGGCCATGGCCGTGCTGCTCAAGGACGCCATCAAGCCCACGCTCGTGCAGACGACCGAGAACACGCCCGTGCTCGTCCACGCCGGCCCGTTCGCCAACATCGCCCACGGCAACAGCTCCATCGTGGCCGACCAGGTGGGCCTGGCCCTGGCCGACTGCGTGGTGACCGAGAGCGGGTTCGGCGCCGACATGGGCATGGAGAAGTTCATGAACATCAAGTGCCGCGCCTCGGGGCTCGTGCCCGACGCGGTGGTGCTGGTGTGCACGGTGCGCGCGCTCAAGATGCACAGCGGGCGCTACCGCATCCCGCCCGGCCGCCGCGTGGACCCCGCGCTGCTCCAGGAGGACGTCGGCGCCGTCGAGGCGGGCTGCGCCAACCTGGACAAGCAGGTGGAGAACGTGCGGCTGTTCGGGGTGCCGGTGGTGGTGGCCATCAACGCCTATCCGACCGACGCCCCGGCCGAGGTCGAGCTGATCCGCCAGCGCGCGCTGGCGGCCGGCGCCGAGGACGCCGCCGTGAGCCAGGTCTGGGCGCGGGGCGGGGCGGGCGGGGAGGAGCTGGCCCGCGCCGTGCTGAAGGCCACCGGGCGCCCGAACCGGTTCCGCTTCCTGTACGAGCTGGACCGGCCCATCGAGGAGAAGATCGCGACCATCGCCACCCGCGTCTACGGGGCCGACGGCGTGGACTACGCCGCCGCCGCCGTGCAGCAGATCAAGCGCTACACCGACCTCGGCTACGGCGCCCTGCCCATCTGCATGGCGAAGACCCACCTGTCGCTGTCCCACGACCCCGCCCTCAAGGGCCGGCCCCGCGGCTTCCGGGTGCCGGTGCGGGCCGTGCGCGCGTCCCTGGGCGCGGGCTTCCTCTATCCGCTGCTCGGCGAGATGCGGACGATGCCGGGGCTGCCCTCCGAGCCGAACGCCTGGCAGATCGACCTCGACGACGAGGGCCAGGTCGTGGGGCTCGCGTGAGCGAGCGGGCGGCGTGACCGCCGCCCCGCGGCCGGCCGCGGCCGACCTCTCCCGCCTGCGCCCCGGCTGGCTCGAGGCCAAGCGCCTGGGGGACCTCCTGGACGCCCTGGCCTCCGTCGCGCCGGCCCCGGCCGGTGGCGCCGCCGCCGCGCTGGCGGGGGCGCTGGGCGCGGCGCTGGCCGGGATGGTCTGCCGGGTGGCCGAGGCGGCCGACCCGGGGCGCCCGCCGCTCCGCCGCCTCCGGTCCGAGGCGGACCGCCTCCGGCGGCGGCTGGCCCGGCTCGCGGCCGCCGACGCCATGGCCTACGCCCGCGTCGTCTCGACGCGCCGCCGACGGCCGCCGGCCCCCGCCGCGGTGGAGCGCGCGCTCCAGGCGGCCACGGAGATCCCGCTGGCCGTCCTCGAGACCGCGCGGGACGCGCTCGAGCTGTTCCGGAGCCTCGCGCCGCGCGCCCGGCCCTCGACGGCGAGCGACCTCGCCGTGGGCGTCCACCTGGCGTGGGCGGCCGCCCACTCGGGCGCGGTGACGGCGCGCGCCAACCTGGACGACCTGCCGGCCTCGCCGGCCGCCACCGCGCTCGACCGGCGGCTCCGGCGCGGCCTCCTGGAGGCGGAGGCCCTCCACCGGGAGCTCGTGTCCCGGCTCGCTGACCGGCCGGCGCCCGGCCGCGGCGCCCCCGGCGGCGCTCCCGGGGCGGCGGGCGCCGCGGCGTCCCCGACGGCAGGGCCGTAGCGTGACGGAGGCGCACGGCCCCGCCGTCGCCGCCGCGCTCCATCGCTTCCCGCGCGAGCGGACGTGGCTCCTGCCCGCGCTCCACGCCGTGCAGGCCGTGTGTGGACACCTGCCCGACTGGGCCCTGGCGCGGGTCGGCGCCGCGCTGCGCGTGCCGCTCAGCGAGGTGCACGGGGTGGCCACGGGCTACCCCGAGTTCCGCCTGACCCCGCGCGGACGCCATCACGTCCGCGTCTGCGCGGGGGTGAGCTGCGCGCTGGCCGGCGGCGGGGCGCTGCTCGCCGCCGTCGAGCGCGGCTTCGGCCTCGCCGCCGGCCAGGGCGGAGAGGGGAGCGAGCTGACCCTGGAGGCGGCCGACTGCTTCTTCGCCTGCTCGATGGCGCCGCTGGTCGAGGTCGACGATCGGCTGCACGGCCGCGTCTCGCCCGAGGACGTCCGTGACCTGTCGCGCTGGTTCTCGGCGGAGCCGGGCGGCCACGCGCCGGCCCCCGACGGCGGGGAGGACGCCGCCGCGACGCCGGGCGGGCCCGGGGCCGGTCCCGCCCGCCCGGCGGGCCCCGCTCCACCCGGCCAGACGCTCGGGCGCCTCGTGAGCCGAGCCGGGGAGCGCGCCCGCGGCCGTCCCCCGCTGCGGCTTGCCGCGCAGGTGGGCACCTGCGGGGAGTCCGTAGGGGGCGCCGCGCTCCTCGCGGCCCTGCGCCGGGCGGCGGCCGGGAGCGGGCTCGCGGTCGAGGTCATCGAGGGCGCCTGCGCCGGCGCCTGCCACGCGGCGCCGAGCGTGGAGATCCACCATCCCGAGTGGCCGCGGGCGCTGCTGGAGCGGGTCGACGCGGCGCGGGCGCCCGCGCTCCTGCGGACGCTCGGCGACGGGACGGCCAGCCTCGCCGACGCGGGGTTCTCCGGCGTGGCGTGGGCCGACGCGCCGTGGCGCGGCCTCCGCCCGGCGGGAGGCGACCCCTTCTGGGCGGCGCAGGAGCGGGTGCTCCTGCACCGGGCGGGACGGGTGGATCCGTCGGATCTGGACGATGCGCTCCGCCACGGCGCCTACGCGGCCCTGGCGCGCGCGCTGGAGGCCCCGCCGGAGGCGCTGATCGAGACCGTCAAGGCCTCGCGGCTCGAGGGCCGCGGCGGCGCCTTCTTCCCCACCGGCGTCAAGTGGGAGGCATGCCGCCGGGCCGGTGGCGAGGAGCGCTACGTGGTGGTGAACGGCGAGGAGGGGGAGCCGGGGATCTTCAAGGACCGGCACCTCATGGAGGCCGATCCCCACCAGGTGCTGGAGGGGGCGCTGCTGGCCGCGTACGCGGCGGGCGCCCGGCGCGTGATCCTGTACGTGCACGGCGAGGCGCATCTCTCCGCGCGGCGCCTGGCGCGGGCCGCGGCCGAGGCGCGGCAGGCCGGCATCCTGGGCGACCGGGTGCTCGGCGCCGCCGTCGCCTGCGACGTCGAGCTGCGCCGCGGGGCGGGGGGGTTCGTGCTGGGCGAGGAGACGGCGCTGCTCGAGTCCATCGAGGGCCGGCGAGCCCAGCCCCGCACCCGGCCCCCCTTCCCGGTGGAGTCCGGGCTCTGGGGGCGGCCGACCGTCATCAACAACGTGGAGACGCTGGCCGCCATCCCCGCCATCGTGTCGCGCGGGGCCGAGTGGTTCGCCGCCCTCGGCACTCCCCGCGCGGCCGGCACCAAGGTCTTCGGGCTGTCGGGCCCCATCCGGCGCCCGGGGGTGGTGGAGGCGCGCACCGGCGTCACGCTGTCCACCCTCGTCGAGACCATGGGCGGCGGCCTCGTGGACGGCGGCGCGTGCCTCGGCGCCGTGGTCGGCGGGCCTTCGGGCACCGTGGTGCCGGCCGCGCTCTTCGGCACGGCCATGGAGCCGCGGGGAGAGGCGTCCCCCGGCACGGGCGGCGTGGTCGCGGTGCCCGCGGGCGCCTCCGTCCAGGAGATCGTCAAGACGCTGCTCGCGTTCAACGCGCGCGAGTCCTGCGGCAAGTGCACGCCGTGCCGCGAGGGGACGCCGCGGCTGCTCGCCCTCGTCGACCGGCTCGACGAGGGTCCCGACGCGGCGGGCGAGGCCCGCCTCCTGGCCGAGGCCATCCAGCTCGGCTCCCTCTGCGGCCTCGGCCAGGCCGCCCCCCTCGCCCTCCTGCGCGCCCGGGCCGACGTCGCGCGCTAGGGAAGGAGCCATCCACGCATGGACTACGCGGACTACCGCCATCTGCTCTTCGAGAAGCGGCCCCACGGCGTGCTGCTGGTCACGCTCAACCGTCCCGAGGTGTACAACGCCACCAACGCGCGCCTGCACTGGGAGCTGACCCAGCTCTGGCTCACCGTCGACCGCGACCCGGACACGCGCGCCGCCGTCGTCACCGGCGCCGGCAAGGCGTTCTCGGCCGGCGGCGACCTCGCCCTCGTCGAGGAGATGGCCGGCAACTTCGAAGCGGCCGGCCGCACCATGCGGGAGGCCTCGGACCTCGTCTACAACCTCATCAACCTCGACAAGCCGGTGGTCTCGGCCATCAACGGGGTGGCGGTGGGCGCGGGGCTGGTCGTCGCCCTGCTGGCCGACATCAGCATCATCGGCGAGACGGCGCGGCTCACCGACGGTCACACGCGCCTCGGCGTCGCCGCCGGGGACCACGCGGCCATCATCTGGCCGCTCCTGTGCGGGATGGCCAAGGCCAAGTACTACCTGCTCACGTGCGACTTCCTGGACGGCCGGGAGGCCGAGCGCATCGGCCTCGTGAGCCTCTGCGTGCCCGACGACCAGGTCCTGCCCCGGGCGCTGGAGACGGCCGAGCGGCTGGCCCGGGGGCCCCAGCCCGCGATCCGCTGGACCAAGCGGGCGCTGAACAACTGGCTGCGCCAGGCCGGCCCCATCTTCGACCAGAGCCTGGCGCTCGAGATGCTGACCTTCATGGGCCCCGAGGTGCACGAGGGGCTGCGCGCCCTGCGCAAGCGCTGACCGGCCACGCCCCCCCGGGCGGCGGCGGGGCGCGGGCGGGCGCCCAGTCGCCCCGGAGCGGCATCATAACCCTGTCGGGTGGACAGGCCGCCGCCGGCTCCGTCCGGGGGATCGCGGGGACGCGAGCCCGGCGCGGACAGGGCCGGCCGGCGGCCGTGGCCCATGGGCAGGGGGCATGCCAAGGGGCCAACTAGCGAGAATGGAAAGCCTGGCCCCGTTTCACGACCCCGGGGGTGTGGTGTCTCAATGGTCAAAGTGATGGCCGAGGACGCTTTCGAATCCATCGTGGCGGCGCACCATGGGGAGATCCGGCGGTACCTGCTGCGAACGACGGGACGGGCGACGGAGGCCGATGACCTGTCGCAGGAGACGTTCCTCCGGGCGTTCCGGGCCTTCCGGGGCCTGCCGCCCGATGCCAACGTCCGGGCGTGGCTCTTCGCCATCGCCACGAACCTGATGCGCAACCACTTCCGGGCCCAGTCCCGGCGGCGGCGGGCCTACGCGGCGGTCGCCGTCGAGCCGCGGGGGCCGGACGGCCGGCCCGAGGCGCAGGCCGAGAGCAGCGAGGCCCGGGCCCGGCTCGAGGGCCTCATCGAGGGCCTGCCGCTCAAGCAGCGGCTGGCGTTCACCATGAGGAAGATGCACGGTCTCGAGTACGAGGCGATCGGGCAGAGCCTGCGATGCTCGGTGGACAGCGCCCGGGCCAACGTGTTCCAGGCCCTCCGGAAGATCCGGAGGGGACTGGACGACCTGGCGCCGGTCGCGATGGAGCCAGAGCGATGAGCGACCTGGACCGCACGTGCCGGGAGATCGAGCCCGACCTGGTGGCCCTCGGGGCCGGCGAGGCCGGCGGCGCCGAGACGGAGCGCGTGGAGCGCCATGTGGCGCGCTGCGCGCCGTGCCGCGACGAGCTGACGCGCTACCGCGCGCTGGACGGCATGGTCGGGACGCTCAGGGAGGGGAGGCTGGCGGGGGAGGACCCGACCCTGGCGCGGGCGGAGCTGGAGGCGCGGCTGGCGGACCTCCGGAGCCGCGTCGTGCACTTCGGCGTGTACCCGTCGGCGCTCGGCCCCATCCTGATCGCCCGCTCGGAGCTGGGCGTCGCCCGCGTGCGCTACCTCGAGGGGGGCGCGCGGTCGCTGGCCGCTCAGGTGCGGGAGGCCCTGGGGGAGGACGCGGTCGAGGACGAGGAGGCCGTCGAGGGGCTGCACCGCGAGCTGGTGGAGTACCTCGAGGGGCGGCGGGCCCAGCTGGACTGGACGCTGGACCTGCGCGGGGCGCGCAGCGGCTTCCAGCGCCGCGTCCTCGAGGCCACCGCCCGCGTGCCCTACGGGGCCGTGATGTCGTACGCGGGCATCGCGCGGGCCATCGGCCGGCCCGAGGCCGTGCGGCCGGTCGCCCAGGCCCTCCGCCACAACCCCGTGCCCATCGTGGTGCCGTGCCACCGGATCATCGGCAGCGACGGCGCCCTCGTGGGCTACGCGGGCAAGAAGCTCGGCCTCAAGGAGCGGCTCCTGGCCATCGAGGGCGTGCGCACCGAGGCCGGGCCCGGCGACCCGCGGGTGAACCGGAACCGGATGTACGCCCTCCAGGCCGGCGAGACCGAGTACTGCCTGCCCACCTGCGGCTCCCTGAGCCGCCAGCAGCTGGCGGGGCTCACGCTGTTCGGCTCCCGCCGGCGTGCCGAGGCGGTGGGCCTGGCGCCCTGCACCAGCTGCCGCCCCGACCTCCACCCGCTCCCCGAGCAGGGCTAGCGAGCCTCGCGCGGCCGGCCCCGCTTCACGTCGCGGCCCCTCCGGTGTCTCACCGGACAAGGAGGTGGACGCGATGGACACACCCGGAAACGTCGCCCGGCTGATCTTCGCGGGATCCGTGATCCTCATGGCCGCCCTCGCCATGGCCGTCTCGTGGGTCGCGGCCTGGCTCGACGAGCGTCGGCGGACCCGCGTCAGGCTGGCATCGCCCGCGGCGGCCGGCCCCGGGGGCGCGGAGGCGCCCTCACCGGCGCGGGGCCTGGAGCGAGTGCGGAAGGCGGCCTGAACCCTGAGCGAGCTCGACGCGCCCGGCCGGACCCCGACGCCGGGGACGCGCCCGCGCGAGACGGAGGAGGCGGTGATGATAGGCGAGATCGTGGTGGCGACGATGCCGTTCGTGGCGGTCGGCGGCGCGCTCTGGCTCGCCGAGCGGCGGGAGCACCGGCGGGAGGAGACGGTCGCGCGACAGATCGCCCTGACCGACGCGGTGCACCGGGCGCTCGGCGCCGTGGCGGCGCCGCAGGTGACCCGCCGGTGGGACGGCACGTGGATCGTGCGCATGCCGGTGCCGCTGGACGACGAGCTGGTCGGCGTGCTGTCCCGGCTGACGCACGGGCTGTTCGCGCAGCTCGACCGGACGGACAGCCCGCGGGTGGACGTGCTGTTCACGAGGCCCGAGGTCCCGCCGCGCCGCCGTCCCGCGCGGCCCGCGGCCGGCTCCGCGCCGCGAGGACTGCGTCCGCTGGGGGCGCGGCTCGGCTGAGCGGAGGGGGACGGAGCCGGGCGGAGGCCCATCCCGGGCCCGCCCGGCTCCGCGCGCCCGGGGGAGGCCGGTCCCCCGGTGACATGGCGCCGGCCGGCGGGGCGTACAATAGGCGCCCGATGGGAGAGCCCACGGATCGCCGCGCGGGCGCCGATTCGGCCGCCGCGCGGTACCGGACCCTGCTCGAGATCAACAACGCCCTCGTCAGCAACCTGACCCAGGACACGCTGTTTCGCGCCATCGCCCAGGCCCTGCGCCGCATGGTGCCGTTCGAGCGCACGGCCGCCTTCCTGCACGACGCCGGCCGGGACGTGCTCAGCCTGTTCGTGCTCGACTCCTCGCTGCCGTCCGACTACTTCGTGGTGGGGCTCGAGATGCGTCCGGACGACAGCCACGTGGGCGAGGTCTTCCGCACCCAGCGATGGCTCATGCGCGAGGACCTGGCCGCCGAGCGGCGCTATCCCATGGAGGAGGCGGCGTACCGCGACGGCGTGCGCTCCTACGTCGTGGTGCCGCTGGTGGCGCGGGGCCGCTCCGTGGGCACGCTGGCCTGCGCGAGCGTGCGGGCCCACCAGTACTCGGCCGACGACGCGCTCTTCCTCCAGGAGGCGGGCGCCCAGATCGCCCTGGCCATCGAGAACATGAAGGCCTACGGGGAGATCGCGACGCTGAAGGCGCGGCTCGAGCGGGAGAACGTCTACCTCCGGGAGGAGATCCGGAGCGAGCTCAACTTCGACGAGATCGTGGGCAGCAGCCCGGCCCTGCTCGCCGCCCTCGCCAAGGTGGAGCAGGTGGCGCCCACCGACACGACCGTGCTCGTCCTCGGCGAGACGGGCACGGGCAAGGAGCTGGTGGCCCGCGCGCTGCACGAGGGCAGCCGCCGCCGGGGCCGACCGCTCGTCAAGGTGAACTGCGCGGCCATCTCGGCCGGGCTCGTGGAGAGCGAGCTGTTCGGCCACGTCAAGGGGGCCTTCACGGGCGCGCTCGATCGGCGGGTGGGGCGCTTCGAGCTGGCCGACGGCGGCACGCTGTTCCTCGACGAGGTGGGCGAGCTGCCGCCGGAGACGCAGGTGAAGCTCCTGCGCGTGCTCCAGGAGCGGGAGTTCGAGCCGGTGGGCAGCAACCGCACCGTGAAGGTCGACGTGCGGATCATCGCCGCCACCGGCCGCGACCTGGCCGCCGAGGCGCGGGCCGGCCGCTTCCGGGCCGACCTCTACTACCGGCTGAGCGTGTTCCCGGTGGCGATGCCACCCCTCCGCCAGCGCCGGTCCGACGTGCCGCAGCTCGTGACGTTCTTCCTGGACCGGTTCGGGCGGAGGCTCGGCAAGCGCGTGGAGGGCGTGGCCCCGGACACCATGGCGCGCCTGGTGGACTACCCCTGGCCCGGCAACGTGCGCGAGCTGCAGAACGTCGTGGAGCGGGGCGTGGTGCTCTCGGAGGGGCCGGTGCTGAGGCTGGACCAGGACCTCCTGCCGAGCGCGGGCCCCGATCCGGCGCCGGCGCCGGCCGACGCCGCGCGCCCGGAGGCGGGGGCGCGCGCGGAGCCCGCGCCCCGGGCGACGCCGACGGCCGGGGCGGACGCCGTCGGCGACGACGGCGCCGTCCTGCCGCTCGCCGAGATGGAGCGGCGGCACATCCTGCTGGCCCTCGGCCGCGCGGGCGGCGTGATCGACGGGCCGAAGGGCGCCGCCGCCCTCCTCGGGCTCCACCCCAACACGCTCCGCAGCCGGATGCAGCGCATGGGCATCACGCGTCCGGCCCCCGACCACTCGTGACCGTCGGGCCACGACGCGCCGTGGCCTCCACGGCGGCTCGTGGCCGTTCCCGCTTCCCCGGCGGCCGAGCCTCTCCCGCCGCGCCCAGTCGGCCCGCGCAAGCCCCCATTTCGGACGCTGGGCCACCGCGCGAGCCCGGCACGGCGCTTGCCTTTCCTCCGGGTCATGCTGAGGATCTCTTCGAGGTCGATGGCCAACGGCGCGATGAACGTGCGAGTGGAAGGTCGGGTCAACGGCCCCTGGGTGGAGACGCTGCGCCAGTCCTGCGAGCCGTGGCTCGCCGAGGGACGTCGGGTGGCGCTCGACCTGTCCGCGGTGTCCTACGTGAGCGCGCCCGGCATCGGCGTGATCCAGGATCTCGCGAGCCGAGGGGCGGAGGTGGTGGACTGCTCGGCCTTCGTGGCCGAGCAACTGCACGGAGGGGGGGCCATGGTGGCAGCCGATACGCTTGATGGACTGCTCGCTCCCACCGGCGCCCAGGGGCCGGATCATCCCGTCCGGCCGCCGCAGGACGCCCAGCCGACGTCCGGCGGCCGCGAGGCGCTCCGCGCCGCGCGTCGCGGCGACCGCTCGAGCCTCGAGACGCTCGCCTGGGAGCACGGCGCGCGCATGCTCGCGGTGGCGTGGCAGCTCCTGCGCCGGTCGGACGAGGCGCGGGAGACGGTGCAGGAGGCCTGGCTGGACGCGCTCCGGGCGGGCGAGGCGGAGCCGCCGGGCGTCCCGCTGGGGGCGTGGCTCGAGGAGCTGACGACCCACGCCGTGTTCATGCGTTTCCGGGCCGCGAGCCGGGGCCCGGACCAGGACCTCTCCGCCCTGCTGCCGCGCTTCGACGGGAGGGGGCACTGGGCCGAGACGCCGCCCGTCGTCGCCCGGGACGACGAGCCCGACGGGGCGCCGGAGGCCCGGCTGTGCGACGCCGTGGAGCGCCTGCCGCTCCAGCACCGCGCGGTGATCATGCTGCGCGACTTCCTCGGCGTCTCCCAGGCGGAGGCCGCGGAGGTGCTGGGGGTGCCCCCCTCGACGGTGGCCCGCCGGCGCCACGCGGGGACCCAGGCGCTGGCCGCCCTCATGCACGCCCAGCTCGCCCCGTAGCTCCGCGGCCGCCGCCCGGCGGACGGCCCCGCCCGCCGGAGGCGAGCCGGCGCGCGGGGCCGTCAGTCCACGACGAGGACGGCCGTGCCCTCGACGCGGTCGGCGGCGAGGTCCTGCAGCGCCTGGTTGGCGCGCGCCAGCGGATAGCGCGTCACCCGCGGCCGCAACGGGATGGCCGCCGCCTCCCGGAGGAGGTCGAGCCCGTCCTCGCGCGTGCTGGCGGTCACGCTCCGCACCGTCTTCTCCCAGAACAGATGCGGCTCGTAGGCCATGGCCGGGACGTCGCTCATGTGGATCCCGGCCAGGGCCAGCGTGCCGCCCTTGTCGAGCGCGCGCAGGGCCACCGGCACCAGCTCGCCCGCGGGGGCGAACAGGATGGCCGCGTCCACCGGCTCCGGCAGGGCCTCGGCCGGCCCGCCGGCCGAGGCCGCGCCGAGGGCGAGGGCGAGGCGCCGGTGGGCGGCGTCGCGGGTCGACACGTGCACGCGGCAGCCCCAGTGGCGCGCCACCTGCAGGGTGACGTGGGCCGAGGAGCCGAAGCCGTAGAGGGCCAGCCGGCCCCCCCTGGGCACCCGGCTCTGACGGAGGGCGCGGAAGCCGATGATGCCCGCGCAGAGCAACGGGGCGGCCTCGGCGTCGTCGAAGCCGTCCGGGATCGCATAGGCGAAGGCCTCGGGCACGCAGCAGATCTCGCCGTACCCGCCGTCGTGCGTCCAGCCCGTGTAGGTCGACGCCTCGCAGAGGTTCTCACGCCCCGAACCGCAGAACCGGCACGCGCCGCACGTCGATCGCAGCCAGGCGACGCCGACCCGGTCGCCGCGCCGGAACCGCGCCGCGCCCGGCCCCGAGGCGTCCACGGCGCCGACCGCCTGGTGGCCGGGGACCAGCGGCAGGCGGCGCGGGGGCAGGTCGCCCTCGATCACGTGCAGGTCCGTCCGGCAGGTAGCGCACGCGCGGACGCGCACACGGATCTCCCCGGGCCCGGGCTCGGGCGGCGGCAGGTCGACCGGGCGCAGCGGGGCCGAGGCGATGGGGGCCTGGGCCGCGAGTGCCATGGCGCGCATCAGCGGGGCGCGGCGGGCCCCCGCGGGGCTCGGGCCGGGCCACGATCCATGACGGGATTCTCCCACCCGGGTCGGCCATCGGAGCCCTCCCCGTGTGACCGGAGGGGTCGGGGCGAGGCTCCGGTGGCTCGAGCACCCGGGCCGGGCTCGGTCGCCGGCCTCTGGTCAAGTCTCAGGTGATGTAGTCGAAGCCATAGACTTTCAATGCGCTACGGGCCGGCCAAGCGGGCGACCGGATCGCGAGGGTCGGGCGCCGGCGTCACCAGGCGACCGTCGCCGGCCGCGGCCCGTGTGATATCCTCCCCGCGCGAGAAGCGACAGGCCCCGCCCCGGCGCGCCGCGGCCATCCCAGGAGGCGTTCATGTCGACCGTGCGCTACGAGCAACAGGATCGGATCGTCACCATCACCATGAACCGCCCCGACGCGATGAACGCCATTGACCCGGAGACGAACCAGGCGCTCATCGAGGCCTGGACCCGCTTCCGCGACGACGACTCGGCCTGGGTCGCGATCCTGACCGGGGCGGGCGAGAAGGCCTTCTCCGCGGGGGCCGACCTGAAGAAGATGATCCCGGCCTCCTTCTCGCGGCCGGGCGGGGGCCGGCACAACGATCTCGGCCTCGGGGGCATCACCCGGGGGCTCGAGATCTGGAAGCCCATGATCGCGGCCATCAACGGCTTCTGCCTGGCCGGGGGCCTCGAGCAGGCGCTCTGCTGCGACCTGCGCATCGCCGCGCCGCATGCGACCTTCGGGCTCACCGAGGTGCGCTGGGCCATCATGCCCGGCGCGGGCGGTACGCAGCGGCTGCCCCGGTCCGCCCCTCTCGCCAAGGCCATGGAGATGATCCTGATGGCGCGGACCCTGACCGCGGAGCAGGCCCTGGCCCACGGTCTCGTGAACGCGGTCGTGCCGCTCCCCGAGCTGATGCCGACCGCGCGCAAGTGGGCGGAGGAGATCTGCGGCCTCGGGCCGCTCGGGGTGCGGGCGGCCAAGGAGGCGGTGCTCCGCGGCCTCACCATGCCGCTCGGCGACGGGCTCCGGCTCGAGGCCTTCCTGTCGGGGACCCTCCGGGGCACGGAGGACGCGGTGGAGGGTCCCAAGGCGTTCGCCGAGAAGCGGAAGCCGAACTTCAAGGCGCGCTGATGCCACGGCCGTCCGGCGGCGCGCCGGGACGGTAGGACCGGGTGGACCTGCCAGCGCTCCGGGCGCGGCTCGATCACGCGCTGTCGGCGCGCCCCCGCCTCGCCCGGGACCGGAGCGACCTGGTGTCGGCGGCGGTGCTGGTGCCCATCACCGACCGCGCGGGCCCTCATCTCCTGTTCACCAAGAAGACGGCGTCGGTGCCGCACCACAAGGGACAGTTCTCCTTCCCGGGCGGGGTGGTGGAGCAGCGCGACGGCTCGCGCGTGGAGACGGCGCTGCGCGAGGCCTGGGAGGAGATCCGGCTGCCGGCCTCGGCCGTGGAGGTGCTGGGGCTGCTGGACGACACCGAGACCCGCGCGACCCCGTTCGTGATCACGCCCGTGGTGGGGATCGTCACCGAGCCGGTGGCGTTCCGGCCCGACGGGCGGGAGATCGAGCGGGTGCTGGAGGTGCCGCTCCCCGTGCTCCAGGATCCGGCCGTGTTCCGCGCCGAGACGTGGATGCGGGACGGGGCGCCCCATCAGGTACTCTTCTACCAGGTGTCGGCCGAGGACGTGATCTGGGGCGCCACCGCGCGCATCGTCAAGCAGTTCCTGGACCTGCTCCAGGACGAGGCGGCGGCGTGAGCCGGGGCCCCGCCGCGGGGCTCTGCGCCGACTGCCGCCACGCGCGCCGCGTGGGCTCGGCCCGCGGCTCGACGTTCTGGCTGTGCCGGCGGGCCGAGCGCGACGCGGCCTTCGTCCGGTATCCCCGGCTGCCCGTGCTGGCGTGCCGCGGCTTCGAGCCCGGCCCGGCCCGGGCGGGCGGAACCGAACCCGACCACGAGGAGGAGACGGCGACATGACACCCGCGACGCTCAGGCCGGGGGTCGAGCTGGCCCCGTACCGCGTCACCGCCCACGCGGCGGAGGAGGTCGTCGAGAACAAGATCCACGAGGACGGGCTGGCCCGGACGTACGGCTTCCGGGGCGGCCTCGTGCCCGGCGTGGTGGTCTACGCGTGGATGACCCAGCCCGTGATCGAGGCCGTGGGCCTCGACTGGATCGAGCGCGGCGGCTTCTCGACGCGCTTCCTGAAGCCCGTGTACTACGGCGAGCCCGCCACCGTGCGCGCGACGGTGGCCGAGCGGCGGGGCGACGGCCTCACCATCGAGGCGCGGACGCTGGACCAGGCGGGGCAGGTGTGCGGGGTCGCCACCTTCACCCTCGGCGAGGGGCCCGGGCCGGCCGCGCCCGACCCCGGGGCCTACCCGGCGGCGGCGCTGCCCGCCGACCGCCCCCTGGTGAGCCGCGAGGTCCTGGCCGGCCGGACGGTGCTGGGGTCACCCTCGACCCTGGTCGATCGGGCGGTGGCCGACGCCTTCCTCGCCAAGGTGGGCGACCGGCTGCCCCTCTACCAGGGCGCCGGGGCGCTGGTGCACCCGGGCTTCTACCTGGACCAGGCGAACAAGGCGCTGAGCCAGAACGTGCGCGTGAGCCCCTGGGTCCACGTCGAGAGCGAGGGCCGGCACTTCGGGGCGGCGCGGGTGGGCGAGCGGGTGGACACCCGCGGCCGGGTGGCGCGTCTCTACGACAAGAAGGGCCACGAGTTCGTGGAGCTGGACCTCCTGCTCCTGGCCGAGGGGGCGCGCCCGGTGGCGCGGGTGCGCCACGTGGCGATCTACCGCCTGCGCCCGCCCGCGTGAGCGGCGGGGCCGGTCAGGGCAGCCAGAGGTAGAGGAAGCGCGGCCCGGCGGCGCCGAGCACGGTCGCCAGGTGGCCGAGGGCGGCGTCGGCGCCGGGGGCGGGCGCCGAGGAGTAGAAGGTCGCGCGGTACTCCTTCGGACGGTGGTACACGACCACCCGCGCCTCGGTGAGCTTGGCCGCCTGCTTGGCCGCCTCGACCACCTCGTCCATGTAGCCGATGCGGTCGACGAGGCCGAGGGCGAGCGCCTGCTCGGCGGTGTAGATGCGGCCGTCGGCCAGCGCCCGCACGCGGCTCTCGGACAGCCGGCGCGACTCCACGATCAGCTTCACGAAGCGGCCGTGCATCTCGTCGATCACCGCCTGGAACACGCGGCGCTCGTCCTCGGTGAGGGCGCGGAAGGGCGAGCCGGCGTCCTTCTGCGCGCCGGACTTGATGGCCAGCGGCGCCACGCCGATCTTCTCCAGGAGCCCCTGGGCGTTGACGGTGACCATGACGACGCCGATGCTGCCCGTGACCGTGGTGGGGTGGGCCACGATCGTGTCGGCGGCCAGCGCCGCGTAGTAGCCGCCGGAGGCGCCCACGTCCATGATGGCCGCGATCACCGGCACCCGCGTCCGAGCCTTGAAGGCGCGGATCTCCCGGTACAGCACGTCGGAGGCGGTGATGGTGCCGCCCGGGCTGTTCACGCGCACGATGAGCGCCTTCACCCGGTCGTCCTTCTCGGCCTTCTTGAGCTCCTCGCGCACCCGCGCCAGGATCGGCACCCGCGGCGGCGGCGCGGTGAGGGACACGGACGGGCTCTCCTCGGCCAGGAACCCCGAGAGGTCGACGAGGAGGATCTTGTCGCGGCCCTCGCCCTCGACCGTCTCCTCGGCGAGGGGGCGGATGCGCGGCTGGAGGTCGATGGAGATCAGCGACGAGCAGCCGGCGGCGAGGAGCGCGACCAGGGCCAGCGCGGCCGGGCGCATGCCCGGAGTATATAATGGCGCCCCCATGATCACGCTGGCCCACGTCCAGGAGGCCGCGCGGCGACTCGCCGGCCGGGTGCACCGGACGCCGGTCGTGACCAGCCGCTCGCTCGACGAGGCCACCGGGCTGTCGGTGTTCCTCAAGTGCGAGAACCTCCAGCGCGCGGGCGCCTTCAAGATCCGGGGCGCGCTCACCAAGCTCCTGTCGCTGTCCGAGGACGAGCGCCGCCGCGGGGTGGCCGCGTTCTCCTCGGGCAACCACGCCCAGGGGGTGGCCCTGGCCGCCCGGCTCACCGGCACCACGGCCACCATCCTGATGCCGACCGACGCCCCCGCGCTGAAGCTCGCCGCCACCCGCGGCTACGGGGCCGAGGTCGTCTTCTACGACCGGCAGCGTGAGGACCGCGAGGCGCGCGCCCGCGAGCTGGCGGCGCGGACGGGCCGCGTGCTGGTGCCGCCCTACGACGACCCCGCCATCATGGCCGGGCAGGGGACGGCGGCGCTGGAGCTGCTCGAGGAGGCGCCCGACCTGGACGCGCTGCTGGCGCCGGTGGGGGGCGGGGGGCTCCTGGCCGGCTGCGGCACGGCGGCCCGGGCGCTGGCTCCGCGCATCGAGATCTTCGGCGTCGAGGCCGACACCGCCAACGACACCTGGCTCTCGTTCAGGAAAGGCGAGCGCGTCTCGATCCCGCCGCCCCCCACCATCGCCGACGGCATCCGGAACCTCTCGCCGGGGGCGCTGACGTTTCCGATCCTCCTGCGCACGCTCACCGACGTCCTGCTCGTGTCCGACGCGGAGATCGCCGCCGCCGTGCGGTTCCTGCTGCTGCGGGGGAAGCTCCTGGTGGAGCCGACGGGGGCGGTGGCGGTGGCCGCCCTCCTGGCGGGGAAGGCGCCGCTCCGCCCGGGCGCCCGGGTGGGGGTGATCCTGTCGGGGGGCAACGTGGACCCGGCCACCCTCCGGGCCATCCTGGAGGCGGACGCCTAGCCGCCGCCCGCCGAGCGAGGCGGGGCCGGCCCGCGCGCCGGGCCGCCGTCTCAGCCGGGCCGGGCGCTCGCGCCCGGGCCGTCGGCCGCCTCGCCGATCAGGCGCTCGACGATGACGCAGTCGCGCCACCGCCCGTCCAGCTTGCCGTGGCGGCGGTACACGCCCACCACGCGGAAGCCGCAGCGCTCGTGGAGCGCGAGGCTGGCCGTGTTCTCGGGGAAGATGCGCGAGCAGAGCTTCCAGAACCCGCGGGCGGCGTAGACGCGGGCCAGCTCCTCGAGGGCGGCCCGCCCCGCCCCGCTGCCCCGCGCCTCCCGGGCCACGTAGACGGAGTGCTCGGCCACCCCGGCGTAGGCCGGACGGCCCCGGTAGGGGCCCGCCCCCGCCCAGGCCACCACCACCCCGTCCCGCTCCACCACCACCGTCGGGAAGCGCTCGCCCCGGTCGCGCAGCTCCGCCTCGACCCGGGCCGGGGTGCGCGGCTCGGTCTCGAAGGTCGCGATGCGCTCCTCGATCCCCTGGGCGTGGATGCGGGCGATGGCGGCCGCGTCGGCGGCGGTCGCGAGGCGGACCAACGGGGGCGGGCCGGCTACCGGCGGTGGTACTCGGGGGCGACCGCGTCGGCCACGATCCCGAGCTGCTCCAGCATCCGGTCGGGCGGGCAGAGCGGACGGAGGATGAACTTCGACGCGCCGGCCTTGACGTACTCCTCGAGCTTGTCGAGCAGCACCTCGACGGGGCCGAAGGCGGTGGACTGGCGCAGGGTCTCCTCGTCCACGCGGCCGCGCTGGACGTAGGGGTCGGCCAGGGCCCGGGCGGCCGCCGGCGTCGGGGCGACGGCGAAGTTGATCAGGGTGCCGAAGTGGTCCTCGGGGACGGTGCGGCCCTCGCCTGCCGCCAGCTCCCGCACGCGCTCGACGCCCGCCCGGAGCTCGGCGGGGGTGATGAAGGAGGGGATCCAGCCGTCGCCCAGCCGCGCCGTCCGCCGCTGCGCCGCCTCGCTCTTGCCGCCGATCCAGATGGGCGGCGGGCTCTGCCACGGCCGCGGGAACACCGTGATGCGCTCGAGCCGGTAGAACTCCCCCTGGAACGTCACCTCGTCCTGCGTCCACAGGAGCCGCATGACGCGGATCATCTCGTCGGTGCGCCGGCCGCGCTCGCGGAACTGGACGCCGGAGGCCTCGAACTCGCGCGGGAGCTCCACCCCGACGCCCACGGCCGGGAAGAAGCGGCCCCGGGACAGCCAGTCCAGCGTGCCCATCTCCTTGGCCGCCACCACCGGCGTCCGGTACGGCAGCACGACCACGCTCGGGCCCAGCTTGAGCCGCGTGGTGCGCGCGGCAACCGCGGCCAGCGTCGTCATCACCTCGGGCACGGGGGCCGGCGACGACAGGCGGTCGGAGAGCCAGAGGGAGTCGATGTCGCTCCGCTCGAGGAAGTCCGTGAGCGTCCACAGGAAGTCGACGCCCTCGCGGCCCCGCGGCCACGGACCCGGCATGACGCCGATGCGGTACTTGATCACGAGCCCGGATGGTACGCGGGGGCCCCCGGCCCGTCAAGGCGGCGCCCGGCGCGGGGCTACCGCCCGATCCGCGCCAGCGCGTAGCGCACCGGCTCCGGCGAGATCCGGATGAGGCCGTCGAACGGCCCGTCCAGCTCGAGGATCAGGAAGATGGCGCCGGCCACCGAGAGGGCGCAGACGAAGAAGGTCGCGAGGACGATGGCGTTCCGCGGCGCGAACAGGCCGAAGCTCGTGAAGGTGGCGGTGAGCCAGAACGAGCATACGCCGGCGGTCCCGCCTTGACAATCGGCGGCGGGCGGCGCCGCGCCGTCGTTTGACACCTCGCGGACCGATGCATACAATGAACCGCGGTTCAGTGCCCGTCATGCGCGATCCCGACAAGCCCCAGCAGATCATCGAGGCCGCCGTGCGCGTCTTCGCCCGCAAGGGCTACTTCAACGCGCGCGTCTCGGACATCGCCCGGGAGGCGGGCATCGCGGCCGGGACCATCTATCTGTACTTCACCACCAAGGAAGACATCCTGGTCACGCTGTTCCGGCAGAAGATGGACGGGTTCGTGGCCGCGGCGCGCCGCGCCATCCGCGACGAGGTGGGGGCGGAGGCCAAGCTGCGGCGGCTCGTCCGCCTGCACTTCTCGATCCTCGAGGACCATCCCGAGCTGGCGGAGGTGGTCCAGGTGGAGCTGCGCCTCGGGCAGAAGCTGTTCCGCGGACCGGCCAGCCAGGAGATCGGCGCCTACTTCGCCCTCATCGCGGGGGTGCTGGAGGCCGGGGTGGCCGAGGGCCGGTTCCGCGGCGACCTGCCCGTCAAGGTGGCCACCAAGCTCCTGTTCGGCGCCATGGACCAGATGGCCACCTCGTGGGTGCTGGGCAAGCGCGGCTACCGGCTGACCGACACCGCCGACGCCGTCGCCGACATCTTCCTGGACGGGATCGCCGCGCGGCGCTGAGCCGAGAGAAGGAGCGCCATGCCCTACGAGACGCTGCACCTCACCCGCGAGGAGTCCTGGGCCGTCATCACCCTGGACCGCCCCCCCGCCAACGCCATCAGCGCGGACCTCATGCGGGAGCTCAACCAGGCCCTCTCCGACGTGGAGCCCGACGAGGCCGTCCGCTCGGTCATCATCACCGGGGCGGGAGAGAAGATCTTCTGCGCCGGCGCCGACCTCGGCTCGGCCTTCTCGGGCGGCGACGTGACGACCTTCATCCGCTTCGGCAACAGCGTGGTCCGCCGCATCGAGCGGTTCCCGAAGCCGGTCATCGCCGCCATGAACGGCCACGCCCTCGGCGGCGGCTGCGAGATCGCCATGGGCTGCCACCTGCGCATCCTCAAGGAGGGGGCGCGGATGGGCCAGACCGAGTCCAACCTCGGGATCACGCCGGGCTACGGCGGCACCCAGCGGTTCCCCCGCCTCATCGGCCGCGGGCGGGCGCTCGAGTACCTCCTGCTGGGCACCCAGATCCCCGCCGACGAGTGCCTGCGCATCGGGCTCGTGAACCGGCTGGCGAAGGAGGGCGCGGCGCTCGACGACGCCCGGGCCCTGGCCCGCGAGCTGGGCAAGCGCGCGCCCATCGCCACCCGCATGATCATCGAGGCGGTCGACGACGGCCTCCACGCCCCCATCGACCAGGCCATCGAGATCGAGATCCGGGCCTTCCTGACCTCGCTCCGCACCGAGGACGCGGGCGAGGGGATCCAGGCCTTCTTCCAGAAGCGGCCGGCCGCGTTCAAGGGCAAGTGACGGGTGGACCTCGGCATCGCGGGCCGGGTGGCGCTGGTCACGGGCGGGGCGCGGAGCCTCGGCAAGCAGGACTGCCTCACGCTGGCGGCGGAGGGCTGCAAGCTGGTGGTGCTCGACCTGAACGGCGACGGGGCGGCCGAGACGGCGGGGGAGATCGCGGCCGGCGGCGGCGTGGCCCGCGCCTACGCGGTGGACATCACCGACCGGCCCGCGGTCCGGGAGGTCGTCGAGCGGGCCGAGCGCGAGGTGGGGCCGGTCGATATCTGCGTGAACAACGCCGGGTGGATCTACACGCTCGGCCAGCTCAAGGACCTGAAGGACGAGGACTGGGACCAGAACCTGGCCGTCAACCTGACCGGCACCTACAACGTGACCAAGGCCGTGTTCCCGGGGATGCGGGAGCGCCGCTGGGGGCGCGTCGTGTGCATGGCCTCCATCGCCGGGCTCATGGGCGGGTTCGGGCAGACGGCGTACGCCACCGGCAAGATGGGCCTGGTGGGGTTCGCCCGGTCGGTGGCGCTGGAAGGGGCCCGGGCCGGCGTCACGTGCAACGTCATCGCGCCCGGCATCATCGGGCCCAACGCGAACCTCTCGCCCATGTACGAGCGCATGGTCAAGCGGGTGGCCATGCAGCGCGAGGGCGCGCCCGAGGACGTGGCGAGCGCCATCGCGTTCCTGTGCTCGGAGCGGGCGCGGTACATCACCGGCGCGGTGCTCACCGTCACCGGGGGGATGGACCTGTTCACCTTCTAGACCAGGCCGGCGGGGCCGGGGCGGGGCGGGGGAGACGGCGCGAGCCGGCCGCCGCGGAGCCCGGGCCCAAAGGACGAAGGCCAGAGGAGGACGGACGATGCCGACGGTGAAGGAGACCTTCGACGCCATGGCGTCCCGATTCCGCGCCGACAAGGCCGCGGGCGTCAACGCCAGCATCCAGTACGACATCACCGGCGACCAGGGCGGGGCCTGGCACGCCGTCATCAAGGACGGCGCGTGCACCGTCACGCCGGGCACCGCGCCGAGCCCGACCCTCACCGTCACCATGTCGGGACAGGACTGGCTCGACATGATCGGCGGCAAGCTCTCGGGCCAGATGGCCTTCATGTCGGGCAAGCTGAAGCTGAAGGGCGACATGGGCCTGGCCATGAAGATCGGGGGCATGTTCCAGACCTGAGAGGTCGGGCCTCCCGTCCCCGCCGTCCCGCGCCGGGCCCCGGGGCGGCCGGCGGGGGCGGCGGGCCCGAGCGTGTTGACGCGAAGCGTTAGGGGCGGGTAAGATGCTGGCATGCGAGACGCCCTGTTCACGATGACGCCCGAGACGCCCGTCCCGAGCCCGGAAGTAGTGGCGCGGCTCGCCGAGGAGATGGAGCGCCACCTCCTGCGCCTCCGGCACCTCGGCGAGATGGTGCTGAACCCGCGCGAGCCAGAAGTCGGGCCCACCCCGCGCGAGGAGATCTACCGGACCAACAAGTCGCGGCTCTGGCGCTACGCCAGCGCCCGCACCGTCAAGACGCCGCTCCTGTTCGTCCCGAACCTCGGCATCAGCCGCCCGTACATCTTCGACCTCCTGCCCAAGGGCTCCTTCATCGAGCACATGACCGAGCGCGGCTTCGACTTCTTCCTGGTGGACTGGGGGGTGTTCGGGCCGGAGGACAACGGGCTCACCTTCGAGCACGCCGCCACCCGCATCCTCCCGCGCCTGGCCCGCAAGGCGCTCGAGGCCTCGGGGGCGCGGGAGATCTCGGTGCTCGGGTACTGCATGGGCGCGCCCCTGTCGCTGTCCCACGTGGCGTCGACGCCGGAGTTCCCGCTGAAGAACTACGTGGACATGGCGGGCCCGGTGGACTTCGCCCACGCCGGGCTCTTCGCCCGCTGGCTGCACGCGCGGCAGTTCGACGCGGACAAGTACGTCGACACCCTCGGCCAGATCCCGGCCGACATGGTCAAGGTGGGGTTCAAGCTGCTCAAGCCCACCATGGACCTCACGACGAACCTGAACCTCTGGTGGAACCTGTGGAACCCCGAGTACGTCCGGGGCTTCAACGCGCTCAACAAGTGGGCCAACGAGTACCTGCCCTTCCCCGGCGAGTTCTTCCGCCAGTGGGTGAAGGACTTCTACCAGCAGAACAAGCTGATCCGCGGCGAGCTGACCATGGCCGGCCGGCCGGTCCGGCTGGAGAGCCTCCGCTGCCCGGTGCTGGCCGTGGGCGCCAAGGAGGACAACATCGCCCCGCCCGCGTGCGTCCGCCCGCTGGTGGACGCGGTGGGGAGCGCGGACCGGGAGTACGTGGAGCTGCCCGGGGGCCACATCTCGTTGATCGCCGGCCGCGGCGCCTCGGTCCACTGCTGGCCCCGGGTGGCCGCCTGGCTCGCGAGCCGCTCCTAGGAGGGCGGACCATGGTCGACACGAGCACGCAGCAGCTTCTGGACCTCTGGAAGCGCCAGATCGACGAGGGGGCGCAGGCGTGGCTCCGGATGCTCGGCCAGGGCCAGCCCGTCGACGCCCAGGCCTTCTGGCGGCCCTTCATGGACCAGGGCGTGGCGACCTGGGCCAAGGTGATGAGCCAGGGCGCGCCCTCGCCCGACCTCATGGCCCAGTGGAAGCAGTTCCTCGACCAGTGGATCGCCGCCTGGTCCCGCGTCCTCGAGCAGGCCATGGGCACCGAGGCGTTCGCCCAGGCCCTCGGCAAGCAGCTCGACGGGTTCCTCAACGCGGCGGGACCGGCCAAGAAGGTCGCGGACCAGCAGGTGGAGGCGGGCCTCGCGGCGGCCGGCCTGCCGTCGCGGAGCCAGCTGACCCGGCTCGCCGCGCACCTCGTCCAGGTGGAGGAGAAGATCGACGGCCTCGAGGACAAGCTCGACGCGGCCCTGCGCCGCCTGGACCAGGGGGGCCGGGGGCCGGGCGCGTGATCGGCCTGCCGATCGACGCCATCGAGGTGGGCGACAGCGCCGAGATCGTCCGCCGGGTGTCCGCGCAGGACATCGCCGGCTTCGTGGACGCGGTGGGGGACGACAACCCCCTGCACGCCGACGCGACCTACGCCGCCACCACGACCTTCGGGGAGCCCATCGCGCCCGGTCTGTGGACGGCCGGGCTCATCTCGGCCGTGATCGGGACGCGGCTGCCTGGTCCCGGCGCCGTCTACCTGTCGCAGGACCTCAAGTTCCACCGGCCCGTGAAGCGGGGCGACGTGATCGGGGCGCGGGTCGAGGTGCTGGAGGCCAACCGGCAGAAGAACCGCATGCGGCTCGCGACGGTCTGCACGAACCAGCGGGGCGAGGCGGTGCTGACGGGCGAGGCGCTGGTGATGCCGCCGCGGACGCGCGTCGTGTACGAGCCGGCGCCGGCCGGGCGCGGCCTGCCCGCCTTGTGGTCGCTCGTGCCCTGGGCCTGGACCACCCAGGCCATGACGCTCGGCGCCATGCTCGGCCTGTCGGGCTGGCCGAGCGCGCCGCGAGCGAGCTGAGCGGCCCCGCCCGCCGTCCGGCCGCGCGCGCCGGGTGAGCGGCGGGGAGAAATCTGGGAAAATTCTGGCGCCTCCGCCCCTTCTGTGGTCGAATACCCGACGGTCCCGTGCGCCACGCCAGAAGGGGCAGGCAGGCCGGGCCGTCGCGAGGAGCTCGTCCATGTCCCGGCCGTGCGTGGCGTCGCTGTTGGCAGCGCTCGCCCTCGTCCTGTCCATCCCCCCGACCGAGGCCGATGCCTCCGCCGCCGCCGGCGGCGTCCTCCAGCCGGCCCTGGCGGCCCTGAACCGCGACCTCCTCGCGCTGGCCGCGCAGCTCCGCCGCGCGGCGCCGGAGGCGCGGGCGCGACTCGGCCAGGAGCTCCAGGCCCTGGCCCGCGTCCGCCGCGAGGCCTTCGAGGCCGCCGCGCTGGTCGAGCCGGACGCCGTCCTGGCCAGCGCGCTCGACGACCGCCAGCGGGCCCAGGTCCCGCCGGAGGTCCACGCCGACCTCGAGGAGGCGGTCGCGGCGGAGGGCGAGGTGGACGTGCTTGCCGTCGACGCCGGCGCGCACAGCCGCTACGTGCACCTGCTGGCGAGCCCCGGGGGCCCGCTGCTCCTGCGCTTCGCCCGCCGGCTGCCCGCGCTCCTGAGCGGCGATCGCGTGCGGGTGCGCGGCGTCCGCGTGGGCCAGACCCTGGCCGCCAACGGCGGCGCCGGCGGCGTGACCGTGGTGGCGGCGGCGACGTCCGCCACCCTCGGGGAGCAGCGCCTCCTGGCCGTGGTGGTGAACCTGTCCGATCGTCCCGCCCACTTCACCAGCGGCACCGTGACCCAGACGCGCAGCCTCCTGTTCGGGGCCAGCTCGTCGGTGGGGGCCTTCATCCACGAGGCCTCCTACGGCCGCACTTGGCTGACCGGTGACGTGGTCGGCCCCTTCACCGTCGGCATGGCCAGCACCACGTGCGATCCGTACGGGCTCGCGACCCTGGCCCAGCAGGCGGCCGCCGGCGCCGGCGTGAACGTGGGAAGCTACCGCCGCCTCCTCTTCGTGTTCCCGCCGTCCGCGTGCCCGTGGGGCGGGCTCGGCACGCTCGGCGGCAGCCCCTCCAAGGCCTGGATCAACGGCGGCCTCTCGCTGGGGCTCATGGCCCACGAGATCGGCCACGGCTTCGGCCTCTACCACTCGCACGCGCTCGACTGCGGGCCCGCCACCGTGGGCGGCGTCTGCACGAGCCTCGAGTACGGCGACACGCTGGACGTGATGGGCGTGACCAGCCAGACGCTGCACTTCAACGCCGTCCAGAAGGAGCGGCTCGGCTGGCTCGGCGGCCCCGGCGCCCCGCCCATCACGACCGTTCTCGCGAGCGCCGCCTACACGGTGGCGCCCTACGAGCCCGAGGGCAGCGCGCCCAAGGCCCTCAAGGTGCGGCTGGCCAACGGCGACTGGTACTACGTCGAGTACCGTCAGGCCATCGGCTTCGACGGGCCGGTGCCCGTCAGCGTCCGCTCCGGGGTCGTCGTCCACCTCTGGCAGGCCGGCAACCCCGACGGGATCTATCTCCTCGACATGACTCCGCAGACGGCGTCGTGGAGCGATCCGGCGCTGCGCGTGGGATCGGGCTTCACCGATCCCGAGGTCGGCCTGACCCTGAGCCCGGTCTGGGCCGACGCCACTGGCGCGGTGGTGAACGTGAGCCTGCCCGGCGCGATCTGCCTGCGCGCCGATCCCGTCGTGAGCGTGACGCCGGCCCAGGAATGGGGCGCCCCCGGGGACGCGGTCGAATACACGGTGACCGTCGCCAACCGCGACAGCAACTGCCCGCCGACCGTCTTCGCGGCCCTGGCCACGGCGCCGGCCGGCTGGAGCACCGGCTTCGCCCTCCCCACGCTGACGGTTGCCGCGGGGGCCGCCACCTCCATCTCGCTCGTCGTCGCCTCGCCCGGCTCGGCCTCGCCCGCCACGTACCCGATCGGGATCACCGCCGTGGACGTGACGGCGCCCACCCACGCGGCGAGCGCGAGCGTTGGCTACGCGGTGGTCGGGTCCAGCGCGACCTTTCGCGACGACTTCGGCCGGCCCGACGCGGCCACCCTCGGCAACGGGTGGATCCAGGGGGCGGGGGGCCTGTCCGTGGCGGGCGGGGAGGCGCGCACGAGCCCGAACGCCTCGCTCCAGCAGGCCCTCCGCAGCGACCTGGAGGGCGAGACGCAGGAGGCCCAGGCGCGCTTCGCCCTGGGCGACGGCCCGGGCGGCGCGCGGGTCGGCCTCTTCGTCCGCTACCGGGACGCGCGCAACTACTACGCGTGCTACCGGTCCGTGGGCCCGAACCGCCTGCGCATCGTGCGCGTGCAGAACGGCAAGGAGCGGGTCCTCGCCGGCGCCTCCATGAAGAGCCCGATCCCCGGCCACTTCTTCACCCTGACGTGCCGCGCCGAGGGATCGCGGCTCGAGGCCTCGGTGGACGGCCGGACGATCACGGCCGACGACGGCGCGCACGCGCGGGGCCGCGTCGGGCTGCAGATGGGCTACCAGCGGAAGCTCAAGAACCCCGGCTCGCACCGCGCCGACGACTTCGCCGCGACCGTCCGCTAGCCGCGGATGGACGCGCGGCCCGCCGGCTTGTCGGCCCTGACGCGGGGTGTTAAACTCGCGCCATGCCGTACGTCATCAAGCGGTACTCCAACCGCAAGCTGTACGACACGCAGGAGAGCCGCTACGTCACCCTGGAGGAGCTCGAGGAGCTGATCCGCGCCGGCAAGGAGATCTCCGTCGTCGACGTCTCCACCGGCGAGGACCTCACCTCGGTGACCCTGGCCCAGATCATCCTCGAGAACGAGCGCAGCCGCCGCGCCGCCCTGCCCACCGCGTTCCTGCACCAGCTCATCAAGCACGGCGAGGCGTGGCAGGAGTTCTTCCAGCGGTCGCTCAAGCAGAGCCTGGAGGGCATCATCACGAGCCAGCGCGAGGCCGATCGCGCGTTCCGGGACTGGGCCGCCCGCTCGGGCTGGGCGTCCGCGGCGCCCGCCGCCGAGCCCCGGAACGACCGGCGGGCCGGCGGCGACGAGGCCGACGCCCTGCGCGAGGAGGTGGCGGGGCTGCGCGAGCAGCTCCGCGCGCTGGAGGAGCGGCTGGAGAAGAAGCGCGAGAAGTGACGTCCCCCCGCTGACCCGGACCGGTCGATGACGCTGACGCGGGGCTGGCGGAGGACAGCCTCCGCACCTTCGGCGAGTACCCCGCGCTCCACTTCGAGGGCCGGGACTACACCAACCTCGAGCAGCACCGGGCCGCCTGCCGCGTCGCCGCCGCCCTCCGCCGCCTCGGCGTCGAGCCGGGCGACCGCGTCGTCGTCCTGCTGCCCAACTGCCCGGAGGTGATGCAGAGCTACGGCGGCATCCTGCGCGCGGGCGGGGTGATCGTGCCGATCATCTTCCTGCTGGGCGACCGCGAGGTGGCCCACATCCTGGCCCACTCCGAGGCCCGGGTCGTGATCACCTCCGTCGACATGCTCGGGAAGGTGCAGGGGCAGCTCGGCGCGCTGCCCTCGCTGCGGCACGTGCTGCTCGTGGACGGGGACGGGTGGCTCCGCACCGGCGACATGGGCCGGCTCGACGCGGACGGGTTCCTCTACGTCGTGGAGCGGAAGAAGGACCTCATCATCCGCGGGGGCCTCAACATCTACCCGCGCGAGGTGGAGGAGGTGCTCCACGCCCACCGCAAGGTGGCCGAGGCGGCCGTGGTCGGCATGGCCGACCCCTTGATGGGCGAGGAGGTCCGCGCCTGGGTCGTGCTGCGCGAGGGACAGACGGCGACGCCGGCGGAGATCACGGCCTTCTGCGCGGAGCGGCTCGCCCGGTTCAAGTGCCCGAAGGACGTGCGCATCACCGACGGCCTGCCCAAGAGCCCGGTCGGCAAGATCCTGCGCCGCGAGCTGCGCGCCCGCGCCTGATCCGGCCGGCCCTAGCGGCGGGCCAGGTGCTCGCGGATCAGCCGGTTGACCAGCGCGGGCTGCTCGTGGACGACCCAGTGGGTGCCGTCGGGGATCCGCCGGACGGTGAGGTTGGGTACGTAGTCCTCGAGCCCGCGCAGGTTGCCGGTCAGGAGCGCCGTGTCCCGCTCGCCCCAGATGACGAGGGTCGGCACGCGCACGGTGAGGCCCTCGCGGTCGACGGGGTCGCTCCGGGCCGGCGCCCCGCCGCTCGGCGGGCCGATGCCGGCCGCGCGGTAGTAGTTGAGGCCGCCGGTGAGGGCGCCCGGCTGGGCCCACGCCTCCCGGTAGGCCTGGCGGTCCTCGGCGCTGAAGGCGTGGCTCGACGGCGGCTGGCCCCACAGCGCCCGCTCCAGGGCGGCGAAGCCGTCGGCCGACAGGGCCTGCTCGGCCTTGTCGCTCCGGAACAGCAGCATGTACTGGCTGGCCTGCTGCTGGGCCGGGTTGTCGGCGAGCTCCCGCGCGAACACGGCCGGATGGGGGGCGTTGACGATGACCAGGCGGTCGAGCCACCCGGGATGGACCATCGCGAAGACCCAGGCGGCGACGCCGCCCCAGTCGTGCCCCACGAGGGTGAGGCGGCGGTGGCCGAGGGCCTCGGCCAGCGCCCGCAGGTCCTCGACCAGGTGATCGATCCGGTAGGCGTCGACCCCGGGCGGCTTGGCCGAGAGGTTGTAGCCGCGCATGTCGGGCGCCACGGCCTGGTGGTCGCGCCCGAACTCGGCGAGTTGCGCCTTCCACGCGTACCAGAACTCGGGGAAGCCGTGGACGAAGAGGACCAGCGGGCCGGTGCCCTGGGTGGCGTAGTGCAGGCGCACGTTGTTGACCTCGACGTGCCGGCGCTCGATCACGGCCCGGAGCCTATCCCGCCGCCGGCGCGGAGTCCAGCAGCGCCCGCACGCGGGCCTCGAAGGCGCGGATCTGCCGCTGGGTCTGCATCTCCATGACGAGGCCGGCGGGGACGGCCATGAGGGGGCTCCACCAGGGCAGCTCGTACTCGGCGTGATAGGCGACCTCCGTCTGCGGACCCCGCGACACGAACGTCCAGCGAGCCTCGAACCGCCGGAACGGGCCCCGGACCTGGGTGAGGGTGATGGACTGGTTCGGCGCGAAGCGGGCGCGGGTCACCAGGGTCACGAGGAGGAGGCCGAGCCGGAGCGTCATCGACACCAGGTCGCCCTGACGCTCGACGCGCGCCACGTCGGGCAGGAACGAGGGGTAGCGCTCGACGTCGGCCACGACCTGGTAGACGAGATCCACCGGCGCCGGCAGCCGGGCCGTGAGACCGAGGGTGGCCACGGGTCAGCCGCGGGCCGGTCCCCGCGCGGCGGCCGGCGCCTCGGCCGCGGGGGTGAGGATCGCGAAGGAGACGCCCAGCGCGGCCCAGGGGGCGAGCCCCATGGCGAGCCACGCCAAGAGCGGCGTCGCGGCGCGCGGGTCGGGAAGGCCGCCGCCCGGCCCCAGCACGACGGCCCTGGCCGGCCGCCGCCGGCCGTTCATCCAGTAGTGGACCCGGGGCTCGGCGGCCAGGTTCCTGATCCACTGTGAGCCCGGCCGCACGGAGCCAACCAGGAGCAGGTCGCCCAGGACGGTGGCCAGCACGGGCACGCGGTGGGCGCGGCCGCTGCGCCGGCCAGTGGTCTCGAGCACGACCGCGCCCCACGGCAGGACGCCCGGCGAGCCGAAGCCGGCCCGGACGAGCGGCTCGGCCACGGCGTTGAACGCCCGGAGGGCCTCGGCCTCCAGGCGCGCCACGGTGGGCGCGGGGGAGGTGCGGGTCATTCGGCTCCCTCCTGCGCGGGGCCGGGTCCGGCCCGACCCCGCGCAGCGGGGGCGGCGGCTCAGCCCTGCGTGTAGATGTCCCTGATGCGCTCGCTGCAGGCGGTGACGGCAGCGCGGATGTCCTTGCCCGCGCGCTCCGCGGTGGCGTGCCACCGCTCGGCCCCCCGGGTCACGATCTGCGCGCTCGTCTCGAGCAGGCGGCCGGCCCGCTGGGTGTCCTCCGCCGCGCGGAGGAGCGCCCGCCGGTAGGCCGCGAACGGGTCCTGCGCGAGCTCCTGGATGGTCTCACGGGAGGGCAGGGCGAGGGCGGGCGTCGAGCGCACCGCGTCGAGCGAGGCCGTCTGCACCTCGCTGTAGGCCCGGAGCGTCTCCCGGAGGGCGGTCGAGCTCAGCTCGATGAGCTGGCCCGCCACGACCTGGTTGACCTCGGCGAGAGCGGACATGGTCTCGAGCCCCCGGGTCCCCAGGGGCGGGAAGAGCGGGGCCTCGAACGGGATCTTGGCGCTGGGCTCCATGGTGCGTCTCCTTCTCCCGGGCGCGGGCCCGGGTCTGCGGCGCCGCTTCGGCGCTCGGGGTGGCGTTCGTTCCGGCATCACCGACGTCCCGAGGGTATAACACAGTGCGTCATCCGTCAAGCTAAAACTTGACCCGCTGCGTTATCGGGCACGGGGCGCATACTGGAAGCCGGAGGTGGCGCCATGACGACCGAGCCCCGGGGGACTTCCGGTCCGCAGCCGGTGAACGAGATGTGGGAGGCCGGCGCCCGCGCCCTGTCCGAGGGCCTGCGCCAGGCGCAGGAGTTCTGGAGCCAGGCCGCGCGGGGCTGGACGGAGGCGACGGGGAGCGTGCTCCGTCAGGTCGCGCCGCCGGCGGACCCGTCGGTGGAGGCCGCGCGGGTGCTGCGCGAGCTGCAGGAGGCCTCGCTGGCCGTGAGCCAGGCCTGGATGCGCCTGCCCTTCGCCCTGATGTCGGGCGCCGCCCCGGCGGAGCTGCAGGACACGCTCACACGCCTCATGCGGGCGCAGGGCCACGCCTACCAGCTCTGGATCGAGTTCCTCACCCGCGCCGCTCGCTGACGGGGCGGCCGCCTCCGGCCCGCTAGCCGGCTCCCGGGGCGGGCCCGCTCTCGGCGGCGGCCTGGCGGCGGGCCGGTGGCGGCGTGGCGGCGGACGCCGCGGGCCGCCCGGGGCCGTCGATCCAGCCGAGGAGGGCGGTGACGAAGGCCGCGGGCGCCTCGAGCTGGGGCAGGTGGCCCACGTCGGGAAGCACGGCCAGCGTCCAGTCGCGCCGCCGGCGCGCGAGCCCTTCGGAGGCGGCCAGCGGGACGAAGCGGTCACGCGCGCCGTGCACGAGCAGCACGGGGACCTGGATGCGGGCCACCACGTCGTCGAACTCCCGCCGGCGGCGGAGCGTCCCCACCAGCGAGCGCGCCGCCTCGAGGAAGGCCGGGTT
>Ga0187892_10002388_pt1 | contig 37960 bp, 36 predicted proteins | sample MA1701073metaG_FD_139345 | JGI IMG/M metagenome (GOLD analysis project Ga0187892, IMG submission 139345) | Bio-ooze microbial communities from a basaltic lava cave in the Kipuka Kanohina Cave System on the Island of Hawaii, USA - MA170107-3 metaG ... | reverse complement strand
GTGCCGGCAGTACTTTCTTAACACGAGGCGCTCGGTGGTCTTGAGCTTATTTTTCTGGGAGTGGTAGTTACGGTTTTTGCACTCGCTGCACTCCAGGGCGATCTGCTCACGGGACGATTTTTTGGCCATAGCATCCTTTCTTCAATTCTATCTTGCTTGGAGCCACCTGTCGGATTTGAACCGACGGCCTGCTGTTTACAAAACAGCTGCTCTACCGCTGAGCTAAGGTGGCGGTGCTGGGGGTAGGATTCGAACCTACGAAGCCACAAGGGCGTCTGATTTACAGTCAGATGCGTTTGACCGCTTCGCTACCCCAGCGAGCCACCTTCGGGATTTGAACCCGAGACCCCTTCCTTACCATGGAAGTGCTCTACCTCTGAGCTAAGGTGGCTTATGATCAAACTATATTTTACTTGCTTTCCAAGAGCTGCTCAAGAAACTGACGGTATTTCTTGGTGATCGGATCCAAGCTAATCGCCTCCCGGACGCTGGCGATCGAGCGCTGCTTATCTTTATTGCCGCGGTAGGCCAAGGCCAAATTGAAATGGCGAGCGGGGTTGTATTTGTCGAGCTTAACCGACACCTTAAAAGCTTCAATGGCGTCGTTGTAATTTTTGTTTTGGAGGTAAATCAGGCCGAGCCGGCCGTAAATTTTCGGATCATTGGGTTTGGTGGTTGCAGCCTTGAGAAAGAAGTGCTCGGCTTCCTTGAGCTTCCCCTCGCGGAAAAGCGCGTCCCCTTCCTCAAAATGAGAGCGGATTTCCGGTTTGTCGCTCAATCGCTCGTCACCCCAGAAATCAGCTTCGCCTTGGGTAGGAAGGCGTAAGCCCGACCCCTGTTCGCCAGAGCCACGAGAAAAGCCGCTCGCCCGCCTAGCCTGCTCCACCAAGGTACCGCCAAGTCTGGTGCCGGTAAAGTAAAGCATCCGGCTCAAGGTCATTGCCGCCCCGGAGAGCCGTGTTGGCCAGCTGCCAGACAGATGTGCCCGGCGCAACAGCAAGATCAGCAGTAAGGCCAAAGCCGAGAAAAAAATAACCTGGGCGAGCATTGAGTATGTCTTAACCTACTCTTTAAACCAGTGCAAGAGAAACCAATCTAAGGTGAGCTTGAGATTGGCGTTCCGATCGAGCCGAAAGAGGGCACGCTCCAATAGCTCAATTCTGTGGGCGGTTTCAGCAATCTCGTCTCCAGCTAGCAAGCTCTGCTTTTGGGCCGCTAGCTCCCCTTTCATTAATTCGCCTGCCGCTTGCCTGTCAGTTAAGCTCTGGAGCTGCCGCGTTAGCTCCAAGTGGCGTGTCGCTAGGCGCTGTGATGGGCTTGCAATTTCAATTGACTCGCGGTGCAGATCGCTAAGGCGGGAGCGGACCGTGACAAGGAGCCGTTCGGGATGAACTGTCTGGAGGACGATAATAAGGGTAGCACCCGGCTCCTCTAGCAGTTTCAGTAAGGTGTTTTGCAGAATCTCGCTTAAGACTTCGGCCTGCTCAATAAAAAGCAGCCGCCGCTCTCCCAGGGCACGTTGTTGCACCTGGGCCACCAGACTTCTTAGTGTTGCGGCGGAAAGTTCGCTCCCGTTTACAACCAGTCGATCAACGACTAAGACCGAGCTAAACTCTCCGGAAAGCTGATCGAACGGTCGAGTAGTAAGGTAAGCCCCTGGCCCCACCATCGCCCTGGCATTTTACTGCCGATGGCTGCAAAACTCTACCGTGTTGACAATTGCTCTTTAAAAGCGGTTTTGTTACGCTACCAAAACTAATGGATAAGGGTGCCGGGTCTTCAACTTCAACGCCGACAGTTTTTCAAGACAAAACCCTCAAATGCAAGGACTGCGGTAGCGAGTTTATTTGGAGCGCCGGGGAGCAGGAGTTCTTTGCTAAAAAGGGATTCACCAACAAGCCGGCGCGCTGTAAAGACTGCCGGCAGAAAAATCGGGCCAGAGTTGAGACCGAGTATTTCAAGGTTACTTGTAGCGGCTGCGGCCAGGTGGGCGAAGCACTTTTCAAACCCAACGACCCGAGCGCCGAGATTTTCTGCAAAAATTGCTTTGAAAAGCGGTTTCTGACCCCAGCTTAGGCACGGGGACGGCTTGCACTTAAGCTCCGCCGACAGCGGGCACAGATAAGTAACCCGTGGTATTTCTGCAGATTCGGATAGATAAGGCGGGCGGTCCGGTGGAGGGACTTCGGGCGGTGGTAACCAATCTGCGGCCGTTTGCCGCAAAGCTGACAGCGCAATTGAGCCATAAATCAAAGTTGAGTAAACCGCTACTTGATTGGCGGTCAGTTCATCTTATACTAAAAGACCATGGATCTTCAAGGGATCGGCCTTGGCTCGACGGCAACACTGATAGTGATCATTCTTGTTAGCCTCTCGGTGCACGAGTTTGCCCATGCCTATGTGGCCAATCTTTTCGGCGACCCAACCGCTAAATTGGAAGGCCGTCTCACTTTAAACCCGATCGCTCACTGGGACCCGATCGGAACAACGCTGCTAGTTGGGCTGCTGCTTTTGAGCGGGTTGGGGCTTAGCTTCCCGGTCATTTTTGGTTGGGGGAAACCGGTGCCGGTGAACGAAGGCAACTTTGAGAACCCGCGTTTCCACGGCTTTCAAACAGCGATTGCCGGACCGATGAGTAACTTTGTCTTGGCTTTGCTCATTGCTTTACTGGTGCGCTTCGCCCAGCTCCCCGAGGTGCTGCAATCAATCCTTGTCACCGCGATCTTCCTCAACCTGTTTTTAATGTTCTTCAACCTTCTGCCAATTCCGCCGCTTGATGGTTCGCGAATCCTAAGGCTCTTTATTTCTGAGAGGGCGTACTTCGCTCTAGCGGCAAACCCGTTGATTTTGATTGTCCTGCTGATTCTCGTGATTAGTTTTTTGGGGCAGTACTTAGTGCTGGCAACAGCGTCACTAACCAGGTTATTGCTCGGGTTTTGAGCAAGAATTTCTGCTAATATTGGAGCGCCCTGTAGGGCGGTAACATTTGAACCTCATAAACGCGATTAGGGGCTCCGCCTTTTGGGCGATCCGGATTTCGGGTCGGTCTGTCGCATCTTAGGATGCGGTCGCAGGAAACCCACTTGTCCGTTGGCCTACTTGGGAAGCTCTCGAGTGTGGCCGAATTGGGACGTCATATTGGGTTTCAAATTGTTACTCAACTACAGGGCTTTGTGGCGAGCGACTCGATCGCCAATATCACCTTTTGCGGGACATAGCGCAGTTGGTAGCGCACCGGGCTGGGGGTCCGGAGGTCGTGAGTTCAAATCTCACTGTCCCGACCAAGTTGGGCCTTGAGCGTTTGGAAGGGAACGCGCTCGCTTGCGCCACAGCAGTGCTGGTATAAAGCTTGCCAAGAGCGAATAGGTTTTGCTAAAAGCAAGGGTGAGCTTATAGTATGGACCATCCCGCTTTACCGTATGATTTCCTGCTCTTTACTCACAAAGAGCGCTTGCCCGATCGGTTTTTAGAGACCCAGCTCCACCACCCCGATCTTGGCGGCAGTGCTGCCACCTTAATTATTCACGTTGAGATCTTGAACCCGTGGCACCCAACCAATGAGCTGGGGCAGTCGGTTATTGGCAATCTAGTGCGCGAGTTCGCCCGTAGCCATCACCCGTCGCTACTAGGCCGGTTCGAATCGGCGCTGAAGTTTACCAACCGGACACTGAGCGAGGCCGTCGATAAGCTGCAAGCCGGAGTCGCCTGCGTCTCGGCGCTGATCGTTGATCAGGAGGTTCATTTTTCCGCAGCCGGCGAGGCAGCGGTACTACTCTGGCGCGACAATAAATTAGTCAGTCTTTATCCTGGTAAAGCAGGCTCGTTGAGTGAGTTTTCGGCGATCACCAGCGGCGATCTTAATCAGAGCGATTGGCTTATTATCGGCAACGGGCCGTTTGCCGCCCTAATAAGAGAGTTTAGCGATGAGCTATCCAATGAGCAGCGCTCCTTAAGCGGGCTCGAAGCGATGATTGTCGGCGCGATTGACCCGGCCAAGCGCACCGAATTCTCGGGGATCATGTTGCGCCACAGCAGTACCCCCGAACAACGGGCGATGATCTGGGAGGAGCAAGAGCCAACGCTCCCGATCAGACTGCCCCAACTTAGGTTGCCGGCCTTTAAGCTAGAGGCTGGGCGATTGAGCCATCTTGTTAAGAGTATCGGGGCGGGTCTAGGCCAACTCTGGCAAAAGCTTAGGGCCCTTCGTCTCCCGCGTCTTGGAGCCGGGTTGTCGCTACCTAGTTTTAGGCCTGGCCCGGGCGTAATCCGCAGTGGTTTTATCGCCCTTTTGATCGCGGCGCTTATTGGGGGTGGGATATTGGCTTATCGCCAAATCCGTCGCTCGTTTGCCCCCGAGGCGAGCGCCAAGACACTAACGGAAGAGCTTGCCGAGCAGGCCGCCGCAGAGCGCTTGGGCTGGCTTGAGCAAAACTACGACCATCAGAGATGGGACATTCTTAGCGACACGCAGAAAAATGAGCTCGTTACCTTGCTTAGAGAGGCAGGAATTACCGTTGTTGAGCTCGGTACCCCGGTTTCAGAACTGCCGGAGATCGCCGTAGCAATGGATACGATCGGTGATCGGCCGGTGGTCGTCGACGAAACCGGCCAGGTCTGGCTCTGGCGTGAAGGTCTCCCGGTCAAACTCGAGCAGAGCCGGTTAATCATTGAGCCGAAAAGTCTGGCCTCTTTTGCCGAGGACCGGATCGTGGTTTCTGATGCCTCAGGCAATATTTGGTTAATTAACGAGAGCCCGAGCTCCCCACTAGCGCTGGCACTACCGAGCGTCATCGCCGGATCGGTGAAACTCTTAGCCCAGTTTGCCAATAACCTTTATCTTTTCCATCAAAGCTCTGGCGACTTTTACCGAGTTTTAAATTTCTCAACCGATCTCTCCGGGGCAACGCTCTACGCGCCGAAAGACAGTATCAACCTGACAACGCTCTCTGATTGGGGCATTAATGGCCAGATCGTCGTGGTTGATGAGGTCGGTCAAGTATTCTCGTTCCGCCGCAACGAACGAACCGAACTAGCCGCGTCTCGGGATGGCGCCACCGCCCCGCTTCGCTTAGCGACGGATGAGGCCGACAGCCGACTATACCTCCTAAGTGATCGCACCCTCTCGGTGTTTTCAGCCACAGGCGAAGTGCTGAAAACAGTCTTTTTTACCACTGAAGTGGCTTTAGCCGACCTGGCCCTAGGGAACCCGAGTCAGCTCTGGCTTGTTAGCCAAACCAAGCTCTATCAAACCACGCTTAGCTTTTAACCCCGAAGCATCCTTGAAGGCGCCGAGATCCCGATAACATCCAGAACTTTTTTGATCGTTAAGCTCGTTGCCTTAAGAATTGCCAAGCGCGACATCGTCACGGCCTGTTCCTCGCCGATTACCTTAACGGTTTCGTAAAAGGCATGCAGATCGGTGGCAAGCGCACTGGCAAAGTGAGCCAGTTTATGCACCGCCAGATCCCCAGCGATCTCTTCAATCAGATCGGGAAACTGGATCACGCGAAGCAGTAACTGTCGTTCGATAGGGTGAGTCAGGATGATTTTATCCGGAACGACAAAGCTGTCGTCTTTCGAGAAGGCTCGGAAGATTGAGGAGATCCGAGCGTAGGCATACTGGATGTAAAATACTGGGTTCTGGTTTGACTGTGACCGGGCCAGGTTGAGATCGAAATCTAGGTGGGTGCTGACATCCCGGCAGATAAAGAAGAAGCGCGTCACATCTGGCCCAACCGCCTCCAGCACATCATCGAGCCCGACATAGGTGCCGTGGCGTTTAGACATTTTAATCTCTTTGCCCTGATCGATGAGGCGCACTAGCTGGGTGATGACCCAATCAACCTGCCCGGCCCAGGTGAATTGCTCCCGCAACACCCCTTCGATTATTAAGTTGAGCTGACGCGAGTAGCTAAAATGATCAGCGCCCAGCACATTAATGAGACGATGATAACCGCGCTGCAGCTTATAGAGGTGGTAAGCAATATCCGAGGCAAAGTAGGTTTCTTCACCATCCGCTTTGACCAGTACCCGGTCTTTATCATCACCGAAGCGAGTGGTAGCAAGCCAGGTGGCGCCGTCGGCATCATAGACCAAGCCCTTACTCTGCAGTAACTCCAGGGTTTTTTTATAAACACCGGTTTGGTAAAGCGAGGCTTCGGAGAAGAATTGGTGAAACTCGATGTCAATTTTTTTGAGGGTTGGCTTAATCATCTCTTCCAGAATGATCGCCGCTGCTTTCTCACCGACCATTTTCGGATCTTTCTCCTTAAGACGCTGGGAAAGCTGATCGATATAATCGCCTTTGTACTCGGCCCGGTTATTCTTCAGCACGGAGTGGCCCAGCGCGATTACTTGCCCGCCCCGGTCATTGAGATAGTACTCCCTAGCGACGGAGCAGCCATACAGCTCCAGCACCCTGGCAATTGTCTCGCCGACAAAGGCTCCACGGCCGTTAGCCAAGGTTAGCGGCCCAGTTGGATTAGCCGAGACAAACTCAAGCAGTACCCGGATTTCTTTGCCTAGGTCACTGCGCCCAAATGCCTCCGGCTGCTTAATGATCTCGCCGACCACTCTCAAGAGATGCCCGTCAGTAATAGTGAAGTTAATAAACCCCGGTGTTGAGACAGAGACGCTTCGAAACACCTCGCTTTTTTCGAGCTGCTGAACCACTTTTTGCGCCACTGCTATCGGGGAGCTATTGAGTTCGGTTGCCGCAACTAAGGCCAAATTCGTCGAGAAGTCACCAAAGAGTTTATGTTTAGAAGGCTCAACAACAAAGCGCGGAGGCTCCGCATTAAAAGCCGCCTTGAAGGCCTGGCGCACGGTTTGGTGCAATTGACCAAAAATCATCCGATTTCGAGCGTCTAAAACTCCCTTAATCTATCGCAAAGCGCAGCGCTTTGACTTAATTACCAATAAAGTAAGAGTAGTCCTTCGGTGGATCGAGGGGGAAGGTGCTGCCGCCGAAGGTCTCAACCCAAACCCGACTCATTCTAGCAAGCTCATCACGTTCTTGGGAAGAGATCGGCCGCTCAAGCCGCGCCGCGAGCCGAAAATGTCTGCCGGTGAAAACCGGGGCAGTCGGGGGCTCCTTTGAGAGATCGAACAGATACGGGAACTGGACGTTGTAGGCCGGGTCCTGGGGAATAAAGGTCAGATAGTCTTCGAACGGGCCGCAATCGTCCAGCCCCAAGAGCGACGCCGCGGTCAGCCAGCCTTCGTCGGTCCCCTGGAAAAGCCCTCGGCCAGGGTAATAGCCCCGATCAGCCGCATTAGAGCAGGTCTCGGCCTCAAACCTGGCCTCAAAGGCCAAGGCGATGGCAGTAAGATCACTCCGGCGCTTAGCATCACGACCGTAACGTTGCGCCTGGCTAATCGTGAAAACTGTGAGCGTCGCCAGAATGCCGATGATGCTGATCACGGCGAGCGCCTCAATTAGGGTAAAACCCCCTCGCTTCATCAAGAATTATATTGAACGAAGTGAGTTTACTGCACAACCTAACGGCGCCTCGATAGGCGAAAGAATCGGTGTTTACCGATTTTAAGGAGTCGCTCCGCCGTCAGGTCAACAGTGGCGTCGGGATCCGCGGTCTTGACGCCGTCAAGACTAACGCCGCCTTGGCGAATAAGACGTTGGGATTCGCTCCTGCTTGTCCCCCGTCCGAGGGCCGCTCGAACCGCTCCGGCTAAGTCAACGGTCGTTTGATTGAAGCCAATCTGGGCTGCCAGATGATGAGCGACCCGTTTTCGTCTGAAGGTTTGATCGAAGGCGCTCTCGGCTCTCCGGGCTGTTGCCTGATTATGATAAAGTTTCACCACCGCAGAGGCAACGAGCGCCTTCTGTTCTTTGAGTTTCAAGGTAGACTTAAGCCGTGCTTTCACTTCATCAGGCTCTCCCCACCAAGCAGCCAGCTCACCGTAATTCTCAATCAGCGCGTCGGGGAGGCGCATAATCTTGCCGTACATCTCATCGGCGGAGTCGGTTAAAGTAATAAAGTTATCGGCGCTACTGCTCATCTTTTTAATCCCGTCAGTCCCGATTAAAGCTTTCATCATTACGATCTCCTGGGGCAACTGGCCAACTTTGCGTTGCAGCTCCCGCCCAAGTAGTAAGTTAAGCCGCTGGTCCCAGCCACCCAGCTCCACATCAGCGTCAAGCTCAACCGAATCAATCGCCTGGATCAGCGAGTAAACCAGCTCGTGGAGCGAGAGACTTTGCTTTGAACGTAGTCGACTGCCAAAATCTTCCCGTTCAATCAGTGAGTTCACCGTGATCTGTCGAGCAAACCCGATAAAATCAGCGAGCTTGAGTTGCCTTAGCCAGTGCGAGTTGTAAAGGATACGGGCTCGTTGAGTATTAATGATCCGTCCGGCCTGCTCCAGATAAGTTCTCATGTTGGCTCTAATCTGGGAGGGCGTCAAAACCGGGCGGGTTTTATTGACTCCCGACGGGTCACCGATCAAAGCGGTGAAATCGCCGATGATTAGATGAGCATGGTGACCGGCGTCTTGAAACTGTCGCAGTTTACGTAACACCACGGCGTGACCTAGGTGGAGTTGGCTCGAGGTTGGGTCGATCCCTAACTTTATTATCAACGGCTTTTTACTCTTCAGGCGGCGCCGGAGAGAAGCCTGATCAATAATCTCGGCCGCGCCCTGAGCCAGCCAGTTACGGTTACTCGTAGCCATCGCTAGGGTAAATGAGAGAAAGTGACGGTTCGCTCATTGCTAGCTGCAGTATATCTGGGTAGAATTGGCAGTGTCTAGAAATGTTTCGTTTCAGAATACCGCGGGTTCGTAACCCATTCGGCAATCCAGTTGGTTTAAAAAAGCTCCAGCAACGCCTGTTTGCTAGGCGACAGCCAATGACATGGCGAAGAGTGGGCAGGTATTTGTTGTGGGGGTTAGGGGCGATACTACTAATTGTCATTTTTCTGTTTGCCTGGTTTGCCAAAGATCTACCGACCCCGGGCAAGATCAAAAGCTTAGTCTCTGCCGGTTCGACTCGGCTCTTTGATCGCAATATGAAGCCGCTCTACACCATCTCCGGAGAGAAGAAGCGGATCCTGATCGAGGGCGAGGAGATTCCCGAGGTGATTAAGCAAGCGACAATTGCCTTGGAGGATCACGACTTCTACCAACATTTTGGGCTTGATTACAAAGGCATCGCCCGAGCGGTGATCTTCGGTGGACGGCGGGGCGGTGGTTCGACTATCACCCAGCAGCTGGCGCGTAACGCCTTACTGACTAACAAGCGCACCTTGGTACGCAAAATTAAAGAGGCAATTTTAGCGATTGAATTAGAGGTACTTTACAGCAAAGAGCAGATCCTGACGATGTACCTCAACGAAATCCCCTACGGTGGCAACAACTACGGCATTGAGGCGGCGGCCCGGTCGTTCTTTGGCAAATCAGCCAAAGAGCTCACGCTCTCTGAAGCGGCGGCTTTAGCCGCGCTGCCGCAACAACCAACCACGCTCTCACCGTACGGGCCAAATCTTGATCGGCTGATCGCCCGGCGTAACTTCGCCCTTGACCAGATGGCGGAGCTTGGCTTCGTTAGCTCTGAAGATGCCGGTGCCGCCAAAGCAGTCGAGCCAAAATTTGCTAGCCGGCGTGAGTCAATTACGGCGCCGCACTTTGTTCTGTACGTAAAGGATTGGTTAGTCAAATACTTCACTGACGAGCTTAACGACCCCCAACTGGCCGAGCAGCGAGTTGAAGAAGGCGGCCTCACTGTGGTAACAACGCTTGATCTTGACAAGCAGCTTATCGCTGAAGAGGCCATTGCCAAAGCCAACGACGGGGCATTGCGCCGGGCCGGAGCCAGCAATGCCGGGCTGGTCTCGCTTGATCCTAAACGCGGTGAGGTGGTTGCAATGGTTGGTTCAGTTGACTACTTCCAGGAGCAGTTCGGAGCCTTTAACGTCACCACCGCCGAGCGGCAACCAGGCTCATCTTTTAAGCCGGTCGTCTACGCCGCCTCATTCAAAGAAAAATATAACCCGGCCTATACTCTGTTTGATGTCAGGACCGATTTCGGCCGCTACGTTCCTGATAACTACGACGGGGCGTTCCGCGGCCCGCTCACCATCCGTCAGGCACTTGGTAACTCGCTCAATATCCCGGCGGTGAAAATCTTAGGCCTAATTGGGCTTGATAAAGCCCTCAAAACCGCTCACGACATGGGTATTACCACCCTTAAAGACAAAGATCGCTACGGGCTGTCATTGGTGCTTGGCGGCGGCGAAGTGAAGCTGATTGATCTCACTACCGCCTACGGGGTGTTCGCTAACGGCGGGATCCTTATGCCGACCACCCCCGTGCTCAAAGTGACTGATGCAAAAAACAAGACAATTTATTCGCATCAAGATCCCAAAGACGGCCGTCAGGTGATCGATCCGCAAATTGCCTACCAGATTACGAGTATTCTGGCTGATGTGGAAGCAAAGCGACCGACTTTCTCCCGAACTCTGGGTGTTCTCACCTTGCGGGGCCGCAGCTCGGCCACTAAAACCGGAACAACTGATGGCTTCCGCGACGCTTGGACCTTAGGCTACACCCCGCAGTTTGTTACCGGGGTTTGGGCCGGTAACAACGACAACACCTCGATGAACCGAGCCGGGGGCTCGGTGGCGGCGGCGCCGATCTGGGACGACTATATGGAAAGGCTCCACGATGGACTGCCGGTGGAAGAGTTTAAGCGTCCGGAAGGAATCCGGGAAGTAACCGTCGACCGGCTCTCGAACAAGCTGCCTGCTGAAGGCTCGGAGCCAATTACTGATATCTTTGCCCGGTGGCAGGTACCGACTGGAAAAGACGATGTCCATGTGAGGGTTCGGGTCTGTAAAGAAAACGGTTTATTGGCTGATAGCTCCATTCCTGATAGCCTGGCCGAGGAACGAACTTTCGTTAATATCCGTTCCGAAAAGCCAGATAATCCTAACTGGGAGGGGCCAGTCCAGGCGTGGGCGGCGGCGCGTGGCTTGACCAATAAACCACCGACTGAACGCTGCCAGCTCAACAACGTTCAGCCAACCGTCGACATTACCGCTCCGGCCCACAACCAAGAAGTCAGCGGCACCATTACGATTACCGCCACTGCCGCGGCGCCAAGCGGGGTGCTCTCGGTGGCTTTTTCGATCGATCAGGTGGGGATCGGAACCGATACCGAAGCGCCGTACTCAATCAGCTACAACACGAAAAACTTGTCATCAGGCAACCACACCATCGGCGCCTTAGTCACCAGCAATAATGGCTCCACCGCCAGCGACTCAATCACCGTTAAGGTCGTCAATGACACCACACCGCCGGATAACGTTAGTAATGTCTCCTGCTCCTCGCCGAGCCCAGGGACAGCTAACTTGAGTTGGACGAACCCGACCAATCCTGATTTTAAGTTGGTGCGAATCTACATCTACTTCAATCCCGGCTCGGTCCAGGCTCGGCCGCCGGTAGAGGTCAACAAGCCGGGCAGCTCGACCACGATCACCTCCCTTCTGCCCAGCCAGTATCGGTTTGTTTTTAAATCGGTTGACGAATCAAGTAACGAATCAAGTGGTGTCTCCTGTATTATCACCGTCAATTAACGGGTGGATCTTGGTTTTTGGGTTTTGGTAATCAATTAGGCGCAGCTCTACCTTCTCCTCGTCGTTCCACCGATTGACTTCGAGATTAACAAGCAGATTTAGCCGACCTGCCGGGGCCCGCCTCAAACGATCACCGACCCGGAAGCCGACCCCAGGCAACACTAGATCAGCGCGCCTAACATCAAAGCGGCGATGCTCACCGTTGCCGATAGGACGCAAGTTTTCGATTGCTGCCCGCTCCACAATAAAGACCGGTTTTGGGTTGCCATAGCCATGAGGTTGAAGCCGCTCCAGCGATTTGGCCGCCGCTAAATTCAGCTCGTCGTCGCGAAGCTTAGCATCAGCAATTACCGAAGGGACCAGATCGTCTTCGCTAAGGTTTTGGGAAGCGTGTGCTTTTAGAATCTTCACCGCCGCCTCCCAGCTATCAGTTTTGAGTGTGAAGCCAGCGGCTTGTTTGTGGCCGCCGAACTGCTGCAGAAATGCCGAAGCGGCGGTTAGGCCGTCAATTAGCGGGTAGCCTCTGGGGCTGCGGCCGCTGCCGACAATTCTCTCATCCTCGCGACTGCCAAGGATCACCGGGCGATTGTATCGCTCCGAGAGTCTGCCGGCGACCAAACCAACTACGCCTTTGGGCCAGCGCTCACCGTGCAAAGCGAAGAGGCGGTCGCGCCGGCTGTTCTGTCCCCAGAGCTGCTTTTCAGCTTCGTTGAGGACTTGCTCCATAAGTTGCTGGCGCTGCCGGTTATCACGCTCCAGCTCGGCGGCAATTACTCTAGCCTGATCGATACTGTCAGTAATCAGCAACTCAAACGCCGGGCGGTTATCGCGGAGCCGACCCGCCGCGTTAAGTCTCGGAGCTAGGGCAAAGGCAATCGTCCCCGCACTCACCTGGGCCGGCCTTACTCCCGCTGATTCCATCAGTGCTCTTAGCCCCGGTCGTCTGGTTTGGCGTAGCACCTGGAGACCGTAATAAACCAAGACTCTGTTCTCACCGACTAACGGCATTACATCACCCACTGTTGAGATCGCCACCAAATCAAGCAGCCATTTACGAAAGCTTAAATCGAGCACCTCAAACTCTTCGCTCAAAGCCTCTGTCAGCTTGTAAGCCAGGGCACAGCCGCAAAGCGACGTAAAGGGATACGGCGAACCGGGTAGAAAGGGATCAACGATCGCCTCGGCCGGCGGTAGGGTTTCGGGCGGTAGGTGATGGTCGAGGATGATAGTTTTAAGGCCAACTCTGCGGGCTTGCTCGATTGCCGCGGCAGCGGTAATGCCAACATCAACTGTCACTAAGAGCTTTGCCCGATTGGCAATAGTTCTAATGTGATTAGGGTTTAAGCCGTAGCCCTCGTCGCGCTTCGGCAGCATCACCTCAACCTTGAGGCCGAGTCGGCGAAAGACCAAATAAAGCAGCGCCGCGGCCGGGGTACCATCAGCATCGTAATCACCGAAGACCATTACCGGCGCATCTGTCTGGCGCGCCCAACTAATTAGCCGGCAAGCCTCCGCCATACCCGGCAGCAAGGTAGCCGGGTGAAGATGCTTACTAAAATCTGGCTCAAGCGAGCTCAACGGCAATCCCCGGACCCGGCAAAGGTGGCTGATAAGATCGCTGTGAGCTCGAGAGCGTAACAACCAACGCATCGCTACTTAAAATAGACGTACCCCGGAACACGTAGATCAATCCGTTCGCTTACTAGCGAGGCTTCACCCTCCCGGAAGGCCAGTAAGGTGCGCAGCTGAAAATCGAGCGGCCAAGTTAAGCTGAACAGCACGGTGATGGTTTTCTCGTTAAAGTTCAGTGTCGATCCCAGCTGGTAGAGTGACTCGCCAACAATGTATCGAGTTGGTTGGAAGCGGTGCTGTTTGAGTAGCTCATCCAGTTTAAGGTACTGACTGACGAGCTCACTGCTAGCCACTGCCGCCCCAACTGCAAGCGATAAGGGAGCTGGATCTTCAATAACCATTAGCATGTCATCGATATTCTCTGCTAAGCCAAAGGCGTTACCTTGATTGTCCAGGAGGAACCGGCTGCCCTGGCGTTGCCAGATTATAACCGGTTGGCGAAGAGTTACCAAACAGCGCAGCGAGCTTGGTAAACCGACCTGGCAGTTGAGAGTTTTGAGGTGGTCGTTACTTTGCAGAAGGCGGTTTTCGGTTTCGTTGATCCGGCGCGAAAAAACCGACTCTCCAACAAGACTGCCGAGCGATTCCCTGAGGGAGGGGTCGTCACTACCTTTAAGTTCGACGCTGGCTATCCGAAACACCGGCAGCCGCCCAAGGAGCCAAATCATAATAATAACGCCCCCCGCCAAGATGACTGGCCGCCAGGACCATCGCGTCCGGGGACGGGGAGGTTTGTAGCTGGCAGTAAAGAGCTTGGGCGAAGCGCGATTAGCCCGGTACGAGCTCATAGGAAACTATCGTTAGCATTGGATTTTGGCCAGTAACCCGCGAAGCCAAGCCGAAGTGTTAACTTGAGCGTCGCCTCACGCCAAACTGCCTCCTGAACAAGGCTAAGGGCACGGCGCACTGTGCTCGGCTTTGCGCCGCTAGGGAGGGTAATAACATCAGGCTGATTGGCGTTAACCGTCAGCCCCGCTTGGGTAAAAAGCTGGGTAGTGCGCAGCCGTAAGGCAGCTGGCAGTAACGCCAGTTCCGGAGAAAAGCAGTGCCCAAAGGCTCCGTGGGGATTAGGACGTTGGTGATAAAACCCTCGCAAGCGACTTAAGATCTTTTCTGGGGATAGGCGGGTGAACTGGATACGAGCCGCTAAAATCGTTGGTGTAAAGCGGTCATCGGTCCTTAGCCGCTCAAGGAAGCCGCGCTCAAACTCGTCGTCATCAACGGTGAGCAGACGGCTCTGGCTGCCTTCAAAAACCAGGGCCGTTATCGCTCTAACGTAGCTTTTGAGTTGGTGATGGTGATGATACGCCCGAGTGACCAGGGCTCCGCCAACAGTGCCAGGGATTACTGAGAGCCACTCTAACCCACCGAGTCCTTTTTCCGCGGCTCGGTTAACCAGCTCACCGAGCTCAACCCCCGAATCGGCGACAACCTGGGAGTCTTCGTCGATCAAAGCGACCTGACTGCTTCGATTAACGATGACCAGGCCGTTAAAGCCTACCTCACTCATTAACAAGCCGCTACCAGCGCCGATCACCCGATACGGCAAGCCGGAGTTAGCAGCAAGCCTAACAGACTCAATCAGCTCCCCAACGGTCAAGACGATAACTAGGTAATCGGCGACTCCGCCCAGGCCGCTTGCCAAGTACGGCCGCAGACTGGCGTGCTCAAAGAACCGCTCCTTGAACGCCGCCTGAAACAGCCGCAGAAAATTAGGTGTTCTGGAGATACGCGAATACTTTATAGACATCCCCCGCCCCGGTTAACAAAACGACGTCTTTATCGGTGATTTGGCTCTTCAAATAGGTGGCAACTTCGCTAAGAGTCGGCCGATACTCAACTTGGTCCTTGTGCTCGCGTAGCCGATCAATCAGATCTTTAATCGAAACGTAGCCGCTTTTCTCGCGCGCCGAAGCGAAGATATTAAGCAGAATCACCCGATCGGCCTCGGCAAGAGCGAGCGCAAACTCGCTCAAAAACTTCCCCGTCCGTGAGTAGGTATGTGGCTGAAAAACGATCATGATATTTTTCCCCGGGAAACGCTTACGGGCAGCGGCAATTAGATACCTTATCGCGGTTGGATGATGGGCGTAATCATCAACGACAGTGGCGCCGTTAACTTGACCAAGGATCTGAAAACGACGCTTAGGCAAGGTGATTTTGGGCAGGGTTTTAGTAAGGGTTGCCAGCGACACCCCAAGCTGTAAGGCCAGAATAATAACCGCCGTAGCATTTTGAACATTATGTAGCCCTGGTAAGTTTACCGTGAACGGCCCCAAAGTCTTTTCACCTGACCTAAGCTGAAACTCTGTCTCGTTGACTCGTTCCTGCACTTCGACAATCTGGAATTGAGCCGGCGAGGACAAACCGTAGGTGAGCGCTGGCCGATCCGCTAAACGGTTCACCAGGCGTCTGGTGAGCTGCCAGTCAGTGTTGATCACAGCGGTACCGCCACGCGGCAGTCTGGTCCAGAGTCGGTAAAACGCAGCGTAGACATCCTCGGCAGTGTCGAAGATGTCGGGGTGGTCAAGCTCAAGACTGGTGATAATCAGGTGATTCAACGGTAGATCAAGAAATTTCGGGGTGTTATCGGTCTCACTTTTGCGGTACTCATCAGCCTCGACAACGAAATACTTACCGTCCCCTAAGTGCCCGTTGCCTTTCAGGCCGGCCACATCAGGCGCACCGATAAAATAGCTCGGCGAGTAACCAGCCTGTTCCAAGACAAAAGCCAACATCGCCGTGGTCGTGGTTTTCCCGTGAATGCCGGCCACCCCAATAGATTCCTGCTTGGCAATCACTTCACCCAACATCTCCGATTGAGTTACTAGAGTGACTCGCAGAGCTTTGGCAGCTTTTACTTCAGGGTTAGTCGCGCCGTAAGCGGCGGAGACAACGACCTTGTCGGGACGTACCGCTTGCAGGTGTTGGGCCTCAAATCCCTGATAGGTGGTGATATCAAGATCCCTAAAGCGTTGCTCTGTTTCCTCGCTCGAGTAGGTCTCCGCCATATCACTTCCCCAAACCTCAAAACCCAGCTGCCTGGTAATCACAGCCAGGGCCGACATCCCCATCCCTTTAATACCGATGAAGTAGATTTTTTTTGGCTTTGGTTTAGCGCGAGCCATTGGTTATGTCTGTTTTAGCAGAATTTTGACAATCTCTGCCACCGCGTCTTCCCTCATGAAATATCCCCGGAGGTTACCCCCGATGCGCTCAAGCTCAGCTTTTTCGCCCAGAAGATGCCTCAAATCGTCCAGAAATTGGTGAGGCGTAAGAGCGTGCTCATCTCGCATAATTGCCGCTTCCCGCTCGGCTAAAAGCTCGGCGTTACGTCGTTGGTGATTACTAGCGGCAGTCGGTAGCGGAATGAGATAAACGGCTCGGGCAAAGAGGGCGGCTTCGGCTAAAACGGTGGCGCTCGACCGACTAACAATCAGGTCGCAGACTTGATAATAATAAGGCAGCTGCCGGTCGATGAAGCTAAAAGGCTTATAAGCCGAGCGCAGCCGGGCCGGTAAAGTCTGTGCTAGGTGCTTGTGGGCCAGGTAATCGAGGTTCCCGGTGATATGAATCACATCCGTCAGTCGGATCAAGGCAGCTAGGTTCTCACGGATAAGGCGATTAATCGCCATCGAGCCTTGGAGCCCGGCGATCACCAGAATCAGTGGCCGCGCTTTTCTCGGGGCAGAGAGCTTGGCGGCTTGGCGCAGCTCGAAGCGAACCGGAACGCCCACCTGGCGGTAACGCCGGTCCGCACCAGGGTAGATTTTAGGCTCAAAGGCCACCAGCACCGCCGCGGCAAAACGGGCAGCAATCCGATTAGTCAGCCCCATCACCGCATCAGACTCGTGAATAATCAGCCGCCGGCCAAGCAGCAAACAAGCAATAATCATTGGCAGCGCTACATACCCGCCCTTGCTAAAGACAGCCGGCGGTCTAACGCGCACCAGTAGAAATATGGCCTCGACAACGCCGATGATGAGTCGCGCCAGATCGATAACATTATCAAGCAAAGCCTTCGCCGTCAGATATCGTCGCCATTTGCCCGCGGTTAGACTAATGAACTTCCAGCTGCGGCTTAGCGCCAGCTCCTTCTCCTTACCTGATTTACTGCCGACTAAGATAAACGGCTCGCCTTGGGCAGCAAGTTCCTCGGCCACAGCTAGTAACGGGAAGAAGTGGCCACCGGTGCCCCCGCCAACTAGAATGATCGGTCGCATCCGACTTTCTGCCATCTAAGTCTCCCGGGAGATGTTAGTCAGTAGCCCCAGCGCTCCGAGCGTGGCGACAAGTGAGGAGCCGCCGTAGGAGACAAGTGGCAGCGGCACCCCGGTTAAGGGGATGAGATTGAGCATACCGCCAATATTAACCATGGCTTGCAAAAGAATCGAAGTCGTAATGCCAACTGCGAGCAGTTGAACAAACCGGCTATTGGCAGCCCGTGCAATCATAAAACCGCGCCAGGCAAGATAAAGAAACCCGAGGATAATGAGCGAGGCTCGGACAAAACCAAGCTCCTCGGCGATCACGGCAAAAATGGAGTCGGTGTGCGACTGTGGCAGGTAAGCATATTTACTTGTTCCCTGACCAAACCCTACTCCCCATAGCCCGCCGCTACCAATGGCAATCAGTGCCTGCTGACTGTGATAGCTTGCCTCCAGAGCCTCCCCGCCACCCAGAAACCCCGTTAAGCGGCTTAGACGATAAGGCGCAGCGTAAATCACGACAATCAGGGTTAGCACCCCGGCGATAACCAAGGCCCCGAACTGCCAAGGGTTAGCCTTCGCCACAAAAAACATAATCAGGGCGGTTACAATAATAACAAAAGCCGTCCCCAGATCCGGCTCAGCGATAATCAGCAGCATCAGCAAGCTAATCACCACCGCAAACGGTAGCAGCCCTTTAACCGGGTCTTTAATAAGTTCGCCCTTGGCCGCAAACCAGCCGGCAAAATAAATTACTAAAAACAACTTCGCTAATTCCGCCGGCTGGAAACGGAAAATCCCCAGATCAATCCAGCGGTGAACTTCGGCAATTTTCGGCCCGATCACCGGAACAAAGACCAGCGCTAGGAGAATGATCGTCAGCCAGAGGAAGTTGAGGCGGTTGGCAAATAGGGTCTCAAGCGGTACACGTAAAAGATAAAAGAACAGTCCCACCCCAATCACCCAGGAGATTAGCTGGCGGACAAAAAAGTAGTAAGAATTACCGTAAGTTTCAGCACCAAGGACTTGTGAGGAAGAGAGAATCATCACCAAGCCAAAGACAGATAAGGCAAGGGCGATAATCGGGATGGTAGCGTCAATCCGGCGCCGGAGTTTAAAGCTTGAGCTCATTAACCGTTCCTTGGAATAGATCGCCGCGCTCGTCAGCGTCTCGGAACATATCTTTACTGGCACAAGCTGGTGAGAGTAGGACGACTTCCCCGGCCTTCGCCATACTTAAGGCTTCTTGAACGGCCTGCCCCATCGAGGCCGCCCCCACCTTGATCGGTAGCTGCTTCCTGCCCTCGCGGATTGCCTCGGACAGCCTAGCTGCTTCTTGGCCAATCAACACTACCGCTTTAACCGACGAGTCGGCAATCGTTCGAACAAGCTCGGTAAAATCCGCCCCTTTTGACGAGCCGCCACCGATCCAAACGATCGGCTCGGTAAAAGCGCTAATCGCCGCGGCGGCGGCATCTGGTGCAGTAGCGTAGGAATCATCGACGAAGGTTATCCCGCCTTTTACCGCAACAGTCTGTAACCGGTGCGGTAAGGGCTTAAATTTGCTTAGACCACGTCTTATTGCTTCTGAGTCAACGCCCAGCTTGACGGCGGCGGCGGCGGCAAGCGCGGCATCAAGAAAGATATGGGAGCCATGCAGCCCAAGCTTAGATAGCTCAAGCTTCTCCCCTGTTAGGCTAACAACGCCATTTTCTAGCTGGGCGAAGGCATCGAGCTGGTCAGACACCCGGAGATGCTCGCCAACTGACTGCTGGGCAATCGTCGAGGCAGCGTGATTATTGGCGGCAAAGACCACCCAATCTCCTCGCTGCTGAAAGCGAGTAATACCCGCCTTAGCCTGAACGTAGGCACCAAGCGTTGGGTGGTAGTTGGGGCTACGCGGTGATAGTGGCTCAAGGTGATCGGCGGTTACCGGCAAGATGACGGCGCCGTGCGGGCTGTGCTGGATATCCTCAAGTTGGAAGCTGGAGAGCTCTAGAACCACTACTGTCTGGGGAGTGATCATATCAAGCACTTCGAATATTGGCCGCCCAATGTTCCCCGCCACAAAATGCGGCCTTCCCTCGGCAGATAGAATACTTCCCAGCATCGTGGCGGTAGTCCCCTTACCTTTGGTGCCAGTCACCCCCACAACTCGATCACGGTACATCGAGAGAAACAGGTCAGTGGCCGAAGTTTGATGAGGCTTGTTTCGTTGGCCCTTGAGGGCTTCCCGCACCTGCTTAACCGGAAGTCCCGGTGAGCGGAAGATGACAGCGAATTCACCTAAATTATTAAGGTAGTTCGGGCCAACCAACTTTTGGATGTTTCTATACTGGCGCGGCAGCTTGATGGCACTCTGATCACAAACCGAAACCACGGCGCCGGCTTTTAGTAAATGCGGGATAAGCGCAAGGTTCTCCATCCCGCCGCCGAGTAACGCAACAGTTTTGCCGCGAAAATCCGACCAATTCATTCTCGGTAATTATGCCAGAAGGCTCACCAGTCAACTAGGAGTAGTTAGCGACTGACAATGTAGATAAACAGGCCGATCATCGCGGTGACGGCGGAGATGATCCAAAAGCGCATGGTGATTTTTGGCTCCGGCCAGCCTTTAGCCTCGAAATGATGATGGATCGGCGCCGAGAGAAAGACTTTCTTGCCGTGGCGTAACCGTTTGGAGGTAATCTGGATTAAGGCCGAGAAGCCTTCAAGATAAGGGATAAATGCGATGACCGGCAGCAAAATCACCGTGTCAGTGAGAAACGCGAGCACTCCTAGCGTCATCCCCAGCGACATCGAACCGGTATCGCCCATAAAGAACCGGGCGGGATAGACATTAAACCACAAGAAAGCCAGAAGCGAGCCCATCATTGTGCCGCAAAATGCTGCCAACTCGGCTTTGCCCTGCAACAGAGCAATAAAACCAAACGCCGCAAAGGCTGAGGCCATCACCCCGCCGGCCAGCCCGTCAAGGCCATCGGTCTCGTTAGCCGAAAAAGTGGTAAAGACGATCACCACAATAAAGAGCGGGATATACCAAGCACCGATCTCAATCGGACCGACCCCGGGAATGGAGATGACGTTCCAGCCTAGCTTAGAGTAAAACCACCAAGCGCCCAGCGCCGCGATAATTGCGTAGAGAACTAGCTTCCAGCGAAAGCGCAGCCCGCCGCGATTCGGCCCGAGGCCATAGATATTCAGCAGATCGTCAGCTGCCCCAACAAATCCTGTCGAAACCAAGGCAAAAAGCGGCAGATAGGTTTGGGCTCGCGATAGGTTCATCAACAGCGTCACCACTGCGGCCGTTACCCAAAAGAGCAGCCCACCCATCGTTGGGGTATTCTCTTTATGCTTGTGCAGTGAGTAAAAAATCGGGGCCCGCTTCTCGTCGAAGCCGGTCTGGCGGATTTTCTTGCCGAGCCTGTTTTTGTACAAAAAGTCGGTAAATAGCGGCGTCCAGAGAATCGCCACGAGAAACGAGAGCGAGGCGAGCCAGAAGGTCTTCGCTAAAGCGAAGGTCCCGCCGTTAAGCAGATCCATGCGAAACAACCGCCTCGACTATTTTATCCATCCTAATGCTATGCGAGCCTTTCACGAGTATCCTATCACCGTCTTTAAGGTAAGGCAAAATCGCCTTAGCGGCGTCTTGGGCGTGCTCGAACCAAAGATCGGGCTCGTAATGTTTGGCCAGCTGCCCTACCCCGATGAGATAGTCGCTACATCGGCGGGCGAGCTCCCCGATCTGCTGATGATAATGGGGAGCGTTCGGGCCCAGCTCCAACATCGATCCCAAGATGGCGACCCGCCGCGGCTCCTGTGCTCGGAGGACACCAAGCGCTGATTCCATCGAGAGCGGGTTGGCGTTATACGAATCATCTAGGACAAAAAACGAACCAGCTTTCTTGAAACTTAGTCGACCTTTTGGTGGTGTGAGGCGACGCAAGACAGTTTCAATCAGCTCATCGCTTACCTTGAGTTGCTCACCGACTGCCCGGGCAAAGGCAGAGGCGATCGCCGCCCTCGGGCACTGCACCGTCTTGAGTGATGCGGTTGAGGCTGCCTGCTCCAGAATCTGACGGTGCTTATCCTCGACATTAATGAAACCGACCCCGCCTGATCCAAGCGCCGTCAAAAGTTTGGCTTTTTCAGAGGCGATCGCTGCCTCTGACGGGTAATTTTCGAGGTGAGCCGGACCCACCAGAGTTACGACAGCCACATTGGGCTTAACTTTTTTGGTCAAAGCGACGATATCCCCCGGCCGATCAGCGCCAAACTCCAGCACTAAATAGCGGGGCAAACGCTTAAACAACGATCGCCAGATTGCTCCTACTAAAAGCGGGAGCCACTGCCAGCTAATTGATCGGGCATAAAAATCAATCTCAAACCCAAGCACCGCTAGCGGTACGCCAAGATAGGTATTCAAGTTACCATAACCAACCCTCACTTGACCCGGAAAAGCGGCCTCGAGAACCGCGCCGATCGCCTGCTTTGTCGAGGTTTTGGCGATTGAACCGGTAATGGCAACGACGAACGGTTGGTCATGCTTCAACCTCCGACCAACTGCCCACCACAGGGTTGCCGAACGTAAATCAGTCATAACCTAATTTTACCAGATAAGAGGTTCAGTGAACCAGTAAAAACCGCTACTAACGCAGACCGTAGTAATTGGTCATCCAGCCAGCGATCTCCCCGAAAGTCGGGGCGGCGGATGATTCAGCAAACCTGACCGTTTTGGGGTTATCGAGCCGGACAACCATCACGAAGCGCGGGTCGTCGGCGGGAAACAGGCCAGCGAACGTCCCGATATGGCGATCCTCAAAATACCCACCGGCTGGGTTGGCAACTTGCGCCGTACCAGTTTTACCGCCAATTCTGACCCCGCTTACCCGGGCCCTTTTGCCGTGACCGTTCTCAACTACGCCAACCAACATTTCCCTGACGGCGGCGGCGGTCTCGCTCTTGAGAACTGCACCTTTGTCAGGGAAATCGATGGCTTGTGCCGAACTGTCAAGTAGGGTTTTCTCGGCTAAATGCGGGCTTTTCAGGATCCCGCCGTTTGCCAGCACCGAGTAGGCGGCAGCCAGCTGAACAACATTGGCGGACACCCCTTGACCAAACCCGGCGGTGGCCCGCAACAGATCGTTCCAATCCTTCAACTCGGGTAGATGGCCGGCTTGTTCGCCGACTAGATCGATCTCGCTCTTCTGCCCGAAGCCGAATTTTTCCAGGTACTGACGCTGGAGGTCGTTGCCGACTTTATCGGCCACCCAAACCATGGCGACGTTGTCAGAATTCTCCAGCACTTGCCGCATTGTCTGCCGACCGAAAACTTTACCCTCGGCGTTGGTGATCAGCTTGTCTAAAACCTGGACTTCTGCGCCAAAATTCTCCGTTGTTTCGGGGCTTACCAGCCCTGCATCGAGAGCCATCGCCATCGTCAGAGGTTTAAAAACCGAGCCGGGCTCGTAAACGCTCGAGGCAGCCGGAGCAAGGAATCGAGCTTGCTCGTCGCCACGGAGCTTAGAAAAGCTGTTCGGGTCAAAGGTGGGCTGGCCGGAAAGCGCCAAGATGGCACCGTTTTTAGGATTCATCACCACAATCGAGCCGCTTGAGGCCTGGTACTTTTGCAACGCCTCCTTGAGCTTGGTTTCGACAATATACTGCAGGTTATGATCAACTGTTAAAACCACGTCCGCTCCGGTTTCTGAAGCCTTCCCGCCGAGGATATCGATCAGCCGCCCCAACGAGTCTCGTTTGGCCCGCTGCGATCCGGTGATCCCTCGTAGGAGCTTGTCGTAAACCGCTTCAACGCCGTATTTGCCCTCGCCGTCAGCGCCCACAAAACCCAAAACTTGAGCAGCAAGATCCTCGCCTTCTGGGTAAACTCTCACTAGCTGCGGCAGCAGAAAGACTCCGGCATAGCCTTCCTCACTAATCGCCTTGGCCAGAGTCCCCTCTAGTCCTTTAATGAGCGGGGGGATGTAGACCTTGTCGTTGTTGATAGCCTGATAGATGCTCTCGCGCTCTAAGAGTGGCACAGCTTTGGCCAGCTCGTCAGCCAAGCGGGCTTTGTCCTTAACCTGACGGGGTGAAACTAGCAATTGGTAACGCCACTCGCTGACAGCTAACGGAAAAAGTTGGCCGTCACGATCCTTTGCAAAGATCCGGCCGCGTTGGGCTTGAATCGCTGTCTCACCGATCGACTGTGCCTGAGCCGCTTGGGCGTACTGTCTGTGCTCAACAACCTGCTTTTCAAACAAACGAAAGAGGAGGCCGCCGCCAATGAAAAAGATCAGAACAAAGACCACGTTAAGCCGTAGCATCAGGATTGTCCCGCTTTAAGGGCTTGGGGAAATGGTGATGGTCTCTGGGCTCTCGGTCACGGGTACTAAGCCTTGGGTGGCGGCGGATTGGTTTAAATTCTGGAGAGACTGGAGACGGCTGCTCTGAACCTCTAGGGTGGTGAGCTCCTGCCGAAGCTCGGATTGTTTCTCCTCTTCTTGCCGCAGCTGAAGCGCTCGATCGGAGCCTTGGGCTGACTGGACTAGGTAAAGCAGCGAGAAGACAGCTAAAAGCAGCAGCACCAGGTAGCGCGCGGTCGTCGGGCCAACACTAAAAAGCGGCTTAGTTTTAATTACCTGTTTTCGGTAGACCCTTGTTCGTCGAAGATTCATCTATATTATTATGTTGCCTGTAAATTAATTATGGTTAGCCTTCAGTCGGGCGGCTCGTAGTCGCGCCGCGGCGCTGCGTGGATTGCTCCGCAGCTCCTGGGCACTAGCGCGAAGTGGTTTTTTGGTTAGGACTACAAAAGCCGCATCGTTAAAAAACTGTTTGGAGAGCCGATCTTCGCCAGAGTGGAACGCGACCACTGCGATCACCCCGCCTACCCGCAGACATTTTTTGGCGGCCGCAAGGGCGCGCCGCAGCTCGTTTAGCTCGTCATTCACTACGATGCGCAGCGCCTGGAAAATCGGGGAGAGCACTTTTGGGTTATCAGTGCCGACTATCTCCACCAAATCGGCCACGGTGCGAATCGGTCGTTGCTGTCGGCCCGCCACTATTTCCCGGGCCAGCCGCTTCGAGTAGCGATCTTCCGCCAGCTTGTGAAAAACTTCGGCGAGCTCATTCAGCGAGGCTTGCCGGAGAAATTGGGCGGCAGTCTGCCCGCTCCTGGGATCGAAGCGCAGATCCAACGGCTCGTCGGGGCGTTGATAGCTAAAGCCACGGCCTGAACACTCCAGCTGGTCGCTTGAAAAGCCGAGATCGAAGACGATTCCGTCATACAGTTGCCCAAGATCGGTCATTGCCCCATACGAGATATTATGAAACTCGAACCGGTCTGGGTACTGCGTCTTTAACCTCGAGGCGAACCGAGCTTGGTCGGGATCACGATCAAGCGAAACTACTCTTCCTGCTGGTGCACTTGCTTCTAAGATTGCTTGGCTGTGCCCGCCGCCACCGAAGGTGGCGTCAAGATAGAATCCTCCAGAGCGGGGGGTAAGCAGAGCGAGCAACTCTTGGGTAAGCACGCTTTGATGGATTGGGGTAACTGCCAATTTTCGCCGAGCATCAGCATCGCTATCTGTCATTATTATTTTAGGTACATCCTTTCAATGGCCAGTGATAGGGGGCTTGAATTCGGTTTTGCCTTTCGGGGATTATGTCTGCCCGTCGTAAGATGGGTTAGAACTACCCGAGAGGTCCCTCCCTGTAACCGAAGTTCAGGGCCCCGCCACAGTCGAATGAAATAAAATTCCACCGTTGTGTTGGGGAACCCGATCACAGCTTCCCCCACCACTGGTCGTCAAAAATTGATTAATCATACCTCCCACTGTGTTAGCGTCTCGGCAATCTCTGTAGATTTTTTCTCGGCACTGCGAGAGTATCCAGTCCAGGCTTTCCGGTCCCAAATCTCGATACGGTTATAGACACCGTTGACTACAACTTCACCGTCAATGTCGGCGTACTCACGTAGATATGACGGGATCAGGGCACGGCCTAATTTATCGATCTCAACTTCCATCGCCCCTGAAAGCATCAGACGGTTAAACGCCCGAGCGTTGGCAGATGAGACCGGTAAACCAGCAAGCTTGGTCGCCATCTCTTCAAACTGACTTTTCGGGTAAAGGAATAAACAGCCCTCGAGACCCTTGGTAACAATCGCTGAGGCGCCGAGCTCGCCCCGAAACTTGACCGGGATCGAGAGTCGGCCCTTGCCGTCCAGGCTGTGCTTGTATTCCCCTAGAAACATTATCTATCTCTTTTGTTTGGTTAGTAATTTTTCTCGCAATGTCCGTCATCGGGCTAGGAGAACGGGTTTTCAACAGCTTTTTCCACTTTTCCCCACTTCATCCCACTTTTTTCCACTCCTGCGACCAACACTACGATTTTTATTTGGGGCTTGTCAAGTGCCCACCAGCCAATGGGAGTTTCCTTCCTAGGAAACCATTTAACTCAACTGCCGTGGTATATAAGTGGTATAATAAGACCAACCCATTCTATGGAGGGAGACAATGGCGTTTCTTGGCCTTGAGTTTAAGATTCTATCCTGGGATGAGTTTGTTGCCAGCCTGAAGGCATTGGCAAGCAAAGGCGACAGCACTCCCCAGCTCCAAGCCGAAGTAAAATGGCTCATCGACCAGCTGCCGACGTGTAAACGAGCTGACGGCCGTCGCCTCGCCCAACGAGAGCTGTGCGTCAGCTTCGACTACGACTAGTTCCGGGCCCGGCTGGCAAGCAGCCGGGCCAAAGTCATTATTAGCGGTATATAATAATAGTATGGATCATCTGGCGGCCGGCCACTGTGTGCCGTGCGAGGGCGGTACTGCGCCACTTAAAGGGGAGGAACTAGAACGATACAAAGCCAAGCTCAATGATGAGGCCTCGGGCTGGCAAGCAGTTGACGAGCATCATCTCGCCAAGAAGTTCCCTTTTAAAAATTTTCGTGGCGCCTTAGCTTTTGTCAATAAGGTTGGTGAGATAGCCGAATCAGAAGGTCACCATCCGAACATTAACTTTGGTTGGGGTTTTGTCAAAATCTTGCTTTGGACTCACGCGATAGACGGCCTGAGCGAAAACGACTTTTTTATGGCCGCCAAAATAGAAGGATTACTAACTCAAGAGTGAACCGGCCTAACCTTCACTCTTTAACCGCTTTAATTCCTCCGATTTTTCCTGGATTCTTTCGTGAGCCCTTTGTTGTGATTTCGACAAGTTCCGAGCGTACCGCCTCTCCCCCAACTTCCGAGCCTCATCAATTTTTCCGCTCAACTTCGAATATCTGGCGAGATCTCCTTCGGTTCCCGTTTGTATTTCGTCAATCGCTCTTTCCACAGCCGGACTAGCCTCCCCCGTCGTTGGAGCAGTAAAGTTTTCCGCTCCTTCTGGAGTAAATTCTTCACTTTCGCTCATTCACCCTCCTTAATTTTTATTCTTTTTTGTTCCATCGAATTCCTATCTCTTTCGGTTACACTATTGTCCTCCAAAGATTGAAAGTCAATAGTATAACAAACCGGGGTGCCGATCTCATCCATCCGACGATACCGGCGGCCGATCGAGCCGGATTCATCGTAGAAAACACTTTTGCCCCCGTTTTTGAGTTTAGCTACCAATTTTTCGGCCAGCTTAACTAGCGGTGCTTTTTTCACCAGCGGCAGCACGGCAGCGTCATATGCGCTCAAGCGCGTATCTATGCCTAAAACCGTCTCTGGCTCACCTTCGCCTTTGCGGCCGGTCTCATGATGCTGCCAGGCGTCGAGCATCAGGGCTAGCAACGCCCTGTCTACCCCGCCGGCTGGCTCGATTACCCAAGGATGGTATTTTTTACCACTCTTTTCATCGAAAACCGACAGGTCCTTGCCCGAGTGCTTTTGATGGGTAATCAGATCGTAATCGCCACGGTTAGCGATTCCCTCCAGCTCGCCCCAGCCCCAGGGGAAATGATATTCAATATCGGTAGTTGCTTTTGAGTAATGCGCCAGTTGGGACTTAGGATGTTTTTTCAAACGCAGGTCCTTTACGCTCAAGCCAAGTTCAACGTACCAACTAAGTCGAGCTTTAACCCAATAGTCGAACCATTCATCAGCCTCTTTTGGATCGACAAAGAATTCCAGCTCCATCTGCTCAAATTCACGGGTACGGAAGGTGAAGTTACCAGGGGTAATTTCGTTACGAAAAGCCTTGCCGATTTGGGCGATCCCAAACGGCGGCGAGAGCCGCGAGACCTCCATCACCTGCTTGAAGTTCACAAAGGTACCCTGAGCGGTTTCCGGCCGGAGATAGGCGGTTGCGGCGTCTTCCTCAACTGGCCCAACCAAAGTCTTGAACATGGTATTGAACTGCTTAACTTCGCTGAGGTCCCCGTCACAATTAGGACACTTTCTAATCTCATGATGTTCGGAAACATAAGCTGTGTTCCTCTCTTTCCATAAATCGAGTAAGTCATCCTTCCTGTACCTTCGATGACAGCTCAGACATTCGACCAACGGGTCGGCAAAGTTATCTAAGTGGCCGGAGGCCTGCCAGACTTGCGGGTTTAGAATAATTGCTGAGTCCAATCCGACTACATCGTCACGCTCGCGAACCATCGAATTCCACCAGGCTGTTTTAAGGCGGTTTTTCATCTCCACGCCAATAGGCCCGTAGTCGTAGCTTGATCCTAAGCCGCCGTAAATTTCTGAAGAAGGAAAAATCACCCCGCGTCGCTTCGCCCAAGCGACAAACAATTCCAGCTGCTCTGGCTCAACCATCAGCCAAATAATAACCTAAAAGCGGTCTTTTGGCCTAGAAACCTATTTGTAGAAACTGAACAGCGACTCTAGCGGACCAGCGAGTGGCCCCAATAAGTTCGTGTAGCCCGAGGCGCCGACATACATCAGGGCGCTTACCAAGAAGAAAATCACCGCCATAAGCTTTAGGAGTCCCTTGCCCTTGGCAAACAATAGTAGTAGAAAGCCCAATAACAGGCTGACCCCAGCCGTGGGCCAGCCAATTGAGCGAACTGCTTCCCAAAGGTTCGTCGGCAGCATCTGCTTGAAAAACGGCGAGGCCATCATCAATAAGAAGATGATCAAGCCGAAGACAGTAAGAACCTCACCGATCGTGCCCACTCCGGAGAAGCTGCCGATATCTTGGGCGTCACCAAAATCAGGTGTCACCTTGCTTGGGCCCTGCTCGGCCTCTTTCTGTCGCTGGGCGACTTTAGCATAGATATCAGTAACCGGAGCGGTCGGTTTGGGCGCCGTAGACATTGGTTGAGGTGGGAGCGGCGCTGATTGAGCTGGCGGCGTAATCTTGATTGTTTCAGAACTAACAGGGCTGGCAGTTCTTATTTCCGGCTTGGCCCCTTCGGCGCTAACATTACCCGTCAAGCGATCGATCTTGGCTTCCAGCGCCTGGATTTCGCCGGAAAGCGTCTCAATTTCTTCGGCCAGATGCTCCGAACTTGTTGGGCTGCTAGAAACTTCATCCTCACTGACGACAATTGGTTTCTCCGGCGGGGCGGAGGCACCGCTAGTCAGGGCTGATCCGGCGTTAATTAGCGCCGGGCTCTCCGGCTCGGCGGTGGAGCTTGGCGAATCACCGGTCTGATTGACCGGTAAAGAGGTGTCTTTTGAAGTAGTCGTCTCAAGCACGTTTGACGCTGCCGGCTCGCTTTTGGGCGCCGCCGCAGGCGGCGGGGTTGAACTACCCGCTAAGTTTTCCGGTTGGTCGGCCTTTGTCTGTCCCTCCTGAGCCATTTAATTACCTCCATCATACAATTTCGGCAGAGCATTACCCAGCCGAGTGATAATCTCATGATGTCGCAGATTACTCCACTTGGCAAGCTCGGTAACACGGATTGTCTCGCTTTGACCATCAGGTCCCTGTTGGTTGCCGATCAAAACAACCTCGTCTCCCCGCTTGGCGGGCGCCTTATCTAGATCAACAACAATAAAGTTCATCGTAATCTTGCCGAGTACCTTAACCCGCTGCCCGGCAACCAGCACTTCCGCCTTGCCAGTAAGCGCCTGAGTATAGCCCTCGTTATAACCAATTGCTACCACCCCGACAGTCATTTTCTTCGGGGCAACAAAGAGGTGGTCATAGCTAATTCCTTCGCCCTCTTCAACTGATTTTATCTGCATGATCACTGACTTACATCGTAGTGTCGGCTGCAATCCCGGCAAGACGGTCTCGTCAACCCCATATAGGGCTAAGCCTACCCGAACGGCATCAAAATACCCCTCCGGGAAATTTTGCAACGCCCCGGAATTAGCAAAATGGATCGGTAGTAGCTCGACTTTGCCTTGAATGGCCAAAATCAGATCCTGCAGGCGGCGCAGCTGCTCTAAATTGGCTTCACGGTTGGTTGAGTTTGCCAGATGGGAGTAGATCGCTTCAATCGCCAGATGCGGGAAATGGCGACGGGCAGTTAGTAGATCGGTAGCTTCCTCAACTGTAACCCCAAGCCGATTCAAGCCGGTCTCTACTTTAAGGTGGGCTTTAACGGTTTTGTTGAGGCGCGAAGCCAGGCGTTCAAAGAGCGCCGCCAGCTCCTTGTCGTACAGACTAAGGATGAAACCCGCTTCAATAGCCTCATTAATCTCTTTGCTATTCAAATAACCTAAAATCAAAACCGGCTTTTGGCTCAAGCCGCGGATCGTCTGTGCCTCTTCAAGCGAGATCACTGCATACATCGAGACGTTGGTTTTATCGAGCGTTTTGACGATCGGCGCTAAGCCGTGTCCGTAGGCGTTGGCTTTGACCACCGCAATTACTTCAACGCCCGAACCCACCCGTTGCGCCACCACTTCGTAATTCTGTCGCACCAAATTTAAATCAATTTCAAGCCAAGCTCTCATTGTTTTTCACTTACCTTCGGCCGTTCAAAATCAATCTCGAGCCAAGCTCTCATTGTTTTTCACTTACCTTCGGCCGTTCAAAATCAATCTCGAGCCAAGCTCGCATACTCACTCCAAGGCTTGTTGAGCCACTCGGTAATTTCGCGCAGTAGCACCTCCTCCACTGTCTGCCCGACAACAAGCGGCAACTGAACCCGTCTGACGGTGGTGTAGGGCTCTTGACGCAGCAGGCGGAGCAACTTAACCGAGCTGGCTTGCAGTTGGATGCCCGGTTTTAGTGATGAAGGTTGGCAGCGCCGGCAGACAAGTCGGCGATCGCCAAAAACCCATAGCGCCTCCCCGCTAATCGATTCCCTGCAGCTAAGGCAGTGAAAGTTATGGGCCCCTAGTCCCAAAGCCTCTGTCAGTTGGCTCAAAAAATAAAGCCAGGTTGTCGGCCAGCTTTGCCGTTGGTTAAGGCGGGTGAGCGCTTCCACGGTAACTTCGAAGACGGCTCGTTGGCCGATGTCTTCAAGAATCACCCGTTCCACGAGTTTAGTAAGCCTCTGGGCTCTGGTTGTCAGGGCCAAGGAGTTGCGCACGGTGCTAAACGGCTCTTCAAGCAGAGCCGCGGTCACTTTTGGCAGCTCGTCCTCGTCGGTTAGCATTAGCTGTGAGAGCATCAGCGTGTCGAGATGACCCGACAGCCTTGAGAGCGGCCGCCGTACCGCCCGAGCAATAACCCGTTTTTTACCAAGTGTTGGGCTAAGCACGGTTAGAATGCGGTCGGTCTCGCCATAGTTCTGTTTTTTCAATACCAGAGCCAGGGTTTTGAGCATTTAACGTCAGTTAAGCACGAACTTGCCTTACTCACCAGTTGACCTACTATGGAACAAATGTCTCGAGTACGAGCTTTTACCCTGGTTGAGCTACTCATTGTAATCGTGATTATCGGCATTCTCGTTGGGATAACAGTCATCTCCTGGACGGCGGTGGCCGCCCGCGGCCGGGATTCCACCCGGAAATTAGATCTAGCACGGACCAAGCAGGTCCTGCAGCAGTACTATGCCGACTGGCGCCGTTACCCTGCTTTCGAGGACAACCAAGCCGGGGACCCGATCTTCGCGGCCAGCTGGCAGCTGCAAGACAACAATCTTTTGAGTGGCTGCCCACACTTGCCTACCGTTAACGACCGACTCACCCCGAAATATCTCTCTATTATTGCCAGCGACCCGCAAGATCCAACCGACTACGAAATTGCCACTTGTGCCAATCTTGGCCAGAACCAAGGCAATCGCCACCTATATATATCCGGTCCGAGCGACCAAAACTCGGGGCCGGTGGCCTCCCCCGACGAGTTTGGGCTACTCGCAACCCTGGAGCGGCCCGGTACGGAGGCGCTTGCTGACAACCTCAATCCGCTCAAAAGTGTGGTGCCGGCGTTCGGTAGTTGGTACCTGCAGCATAATGCCTACGCTTTATTGGGAGTGAACGCTAACTATATGATTACCTCCAAGTTGAGTGCCCTAACCGGCCCGCCCCAGCCTGACTAATCAGCGCTGGCGGAGATGAATAATAAGGCGCTGACAATGAGCGCCCCAACCCCGCCCCAAATCAGAATCTTCGTTAGATCAAAACCGATTTGGCTAACGCTTGCGGCCGACAGCTCACCGCCACCCAAGTAGCTCCCCACTAAACCAACCGCGCCCACAATCACAAGCAGCGTTGCCGAGATAACCTGAAACCGCTTCGTCATTAACTCAGTTTAACAAAAATCCGCCCTGGGGGGGCAGACAGCTGTTTTGTGGACTTTGTGTTGGCGCTGGCCTACTCTCCCAGGGGCTGTGAGCCCCAAGTACCATCGGCGCTGGTGGGCTTAACTTCTCTGTTCGGAATGGGAAGAGGTGTACCCCCACCGCTCAAAGCACCAACACAAAACCCACAAGTTTCTTAATTTGCTCAGAAAGGAAGTGCCCGTTGGCACTACCCATTTTTTTCACCCCATCGGGGAATGACGTAGTGCACGGGCGGATGATTTATCCCGCCGATCTCGACGAGCTCCTTGGCCCACTGGGCAAGAAGCTTTCGTATGGCCTTTTCTCTTTCTGGGTCGGCGTAACAGCCGTCCGGATTGATATAGACTTCTATGAGTTCACCATTAATCGCCTTCGCGTGAGCATGGCAATCTCTAAGTTCTTCTTCGCTTATCTCAGCGGCCATGTACCACCTCCTTACCAAGCAAATTTTCGCTCGAATCATTCTGCAAATGTGCTTGGAGAGGTGGAGCGCACATTTGCTCACCGCCCACCTTTTAATGAGCGAGGATTTGTTTCTTGCGGACCGTAGCGGAGACGAAAAAGCACGGTTCCGCCAACTGGCGGATTTTTCGTCGAGCTCGAGCGCCGAGGCTCGCTGGAGCCAAGGACGCGTGTCCGCAGGGAATAAATCCAAGCGAATGTTGTTCCAAACTAAAGCCGAAGCCACTCAATGGCCCGCCTTTTCTTTCGCTCATGAAGGCAAAAGAAAAGAAGTAATTCTCGACCGATTAGGACGCCTTGGCTGAAACCCTTACGGGCCTTACACCTAGCGCCTATATACCCGGTAGTCTTCCGGGGGTCTAATAACGAAGATTAATCTTGGGGCCTGCTTCCCGCTTATATGCTTTCAGCGGTTATCAGTTCCGATCGTAGCTACTCGACATTGCCCTTGGCAGGACAGCCGATACACCAGCGGATCGTCCGCTCCGGTCTTCTCATACTAGGAGCCGCCCCCCTCAATCTTCAACGCTTACAGCAGATTAGGACCGAACTGTCTTGCGCATGCTATTCCGCTATTTCTAGCAGCACGGACTATCTCTTCACCCTAATTTATAAGCCTTAAGAAATTAGGGGCTGACATTTGAACACTAACAATTAGCGTTCTCATCTTACGCCTGACGGCTATTAGGCCTAGGAATCAGTCTCTACGGGATTCAGAAGATTTTTATCGAGAAGAAATTTATAAACAGTTTCAGAAGTATTTGTTCGCTTCTTGGAATAATTCAACTCCTTAAAGTGATCGACTTCTTTTGCTAGCTCTAGAAGAACCTTAGGATTCATCTCTCTGCCACGAGGCAATTGAGACAAAATGCGCAATGCCGTTTCGGCATGCAACTGTTTGAGTCGTAAGTGTGGACGCAAAATCTGTAATAACGATGTTACTGGCCGAGGCCCGACTATCGTGTACTCAGTCATACCGTCCCTACGATCCCGAATATATCCTTCTTCCAACTCTTCTTTTAACCACTCAAGAAAGTGACGATGCTTCGTTTTTTGATAAAAGACAATGCTAGCTCGTATTTGATAGCCGAACACGTAATCGTGCCTGAAAACCAATTGGAGCATAATGCATCCATCCCCATCAAGAAACCCTGCAATGTAAGCCAATTTCTCTTTTGGAATCTTCCGACTTACCCTCGGGGTTACCTTTCTAGACATCACTATCTAACGAAGGTTTCTCCGATTTTAGTCAGTATTTCTTTCCTTTGTTCATTAGGAAAGTGAAAACAAGTCTGCATCTTGTTCTCAATATGACATTACTGCCATAGAACGCAACGTAAACTACGTTCTGAACCCAGCTCGCGTACCCTTTTAATTGGCGAACAGCCAAACCCTTGGGAGCTTCTCCGCCCCCAGGATAGGGTGAGCCGACATCGAGGTGCCAAACTGCGCCGTCTCTGTGGACGATTGGGCGCAATTAGCCTGTTATCCCCGGGGTAGCTTTTATTCGTTGAGCGCCGGCCATCTCGTTCCGTACCGGCTGGATCACTAACGCCTGGTTTCCCACCTGCTCGGCTTGTAGGCCTCACAGTCAAGCTGGCTTATGCGTTTACACTATCGCAACGATTTCCGTCCGTTGCTAGCCAACCTTTGCACGCCTCCGTTACTCTTTCGGAGGCGACCGCCCCAGTCAAACTACCCATCTGACACTGTCTTAGTTTTGCAACCAGTGAGTTCCAAAACAAACGAAGGGTGGTATTTCACTGGCGACCGAAGTCTCCCACCTATGCTACACATCACGAATTTTGAAACAATGCCAAACTGTAGTAAAGCTCCACGGGGTCTTTCCGTCTTGCTGCAAGTAGCCGGCATCTTCACCGGCAGTGCAATTTCACCGAGCCCCTCGTTGAGACAGTTACCAAGTCGTTATGCCATTCGTGCGGGACAGAATTTACCTGTCGAGGAATTTCGCTCATTGTGTTACATCTTGCGATGGTGCGGATCATTTCTGCCGCACTCTGCATGTCGCCATACAGTTCGGACTATCTCTTCTCGCAAATGCGAGTCCAGCGTGTAGTCTCTACGGGTTCATTGATTGGTTTAAGCCAATAATGTCTTCCCTCGGGATTATCTGTAATTGCTACTTACAGAGGTTCCCCGATATAGCTAGATTTTTACTTCCTACATCTGCCGGCATAGGCAGTTCGGAGTAGAGGATTGGTTACCTCACTAAGGCAGTTTGTTTCCTACCATAGAACGGTTCACTTTTGTTACGTCGATTCTTTCGAATCGGGCCTGGTCATTTCTGCCAGGCTCTGCATGTCGCCATGCAGGTCAGACTATCTCATCGTCTTTCGACGTCTGACGTATAGTCGTTGAGGAACAGAGTGTTAATCCGCCCCAATAGTAACAACCTATTGGAACTATTAACCTTCTCTGTGACTGCGTTATTTAACGCTGTGCCATATTCACGTCTTTTCATGGCGAAGCCCACTATCCGGGCGGGCCGACGAATTTGTCACAGAGGCGGATCACTCAATTTTTCTATCAAGTGTGCTCCTTTCCTGCTGATTGTCTCCGCAGTCCAACCGCTTGCGCGTTGGAATTCTGGAGAGGTTCCAGCATACAGTCAGATTTTCTAACTACCATGTAATTAGGTGTGGCCATTGCTGACCATTGCGCTCCCGATCTCCCTCAGCGTCAGACGACGCTTCGGTCGTTATTCGGTTCGCAGTAGCGCACCTCACAATAGTTACCGCTGCCGTTCACTCGGGCTTAAGTTCGAGCCTCTCCGCTAGTAAACTAGCGGGTCAGCCCTCCCCGTAACCTACGAGCACTGGGCAGGCATCAGCCCCTATACATCTCAAAGAGATTAGCAGAGACCTAAGTTTTTGTTAAACAGTCGCTTGGCGTCTTTTGCTTCGACCCACCTTGCGGCGGGCAGTCCATATTGCGAACTTACGGACGCTATTTTGCCGAGTTCCTTAACGAGGGTTATCTCGACCACCTGAGGCTACTCGCCTCATCCACCTGTGTCGGTTTGCGGTACGGATACCTAACATAGTTAACTTAAGACTTTTCTTGCCAGGCTTTGAGGCTTTGCGAAATCCAATAATCGCTACACCCACGGGCCCGTGTCATCTTAAGGTAGTTGTTAGGCAGTGACGGAATATTAACCGTCTGAACATCGGGCTCATCACCCTTAGATCCGACTAACCCACAGACGATCGGCGTTGCTGTGGAAACCTTGGACTTGCGGCGGGCAGGGTTCTCACCTGCCTTTCGTTACTCATGCCAACATTCGCACTTCGTAATCGTCCACGGTCGTTTACACTCCCGCTTCACCCAATTACGAACGCTCCTCTACCAAGTTAGAGAATAGAAGACAGAAAATAGAAAAATGGAAAGTAAAAACATCCATAATCTATCGTCCATCGTCTATTCTCCAACTTCCTAATCTTCGGTACCTAGCTTGAGCCCCGTTACATTTTCCGCGCAGAAAGGCCTAGCGGTCGCCGGCGAGGCGATGGCTTTCGCCAAAGCTTTGCCGGACGACGTAGAGTCGACTAGTGAGCTGTTACGCTTTCTTTGAATGATGGCTGCTTCTAAGCCAACATCCTAGTTGTCTACGCCTTTCCACTTCGTTTTCCACTTAGCTAGAATTTAGGGACCTTAGATGTAGGTCTGGGCTGTTGCCCTTTAGACCATGCAGCTTAGCCCGCACAGTCTGACTGAAAGACCCAAACGGCGCGTATTCGGAGTTTAATTGGTGACGAGGGCTTTCGCTCCCGTGCACCATTCAGTGCTCTACCCCACGCCATGCGGTCTTTCGCTACGCCTATACGTATTTCGAGGAGAACCAGCTATCTCCGGGTTCGATTGGCATTTTACCGCTTACCACAAGTCATCCCCCAGATTTGCCACTCTGGTGGGTTCGGCCCTCCACGCTAGGTTTCCCTAGGTTTCAGCCTGCTCATGGCAAGATCACCCGGTTTCGGGTCTAGGTCCTGCCGCTAAAACGCGCTATTAACACTCGCTTTCGCTTCGCCTCCGAGGCAAAACCTCTTAGACTAGCGACAGAACACTAACTCGTTGGCTCATTCTTCAATAGGCACGCCGTCACCCCGCACTTTGTCTCGAAATGTTTCACATCGCCACTTCGTTATGAAAACTTAGCTAGCGCTGCATTATCGAATTATTCATTCGCGTTTCACTTCGGGACATAGTGCGGGGCTCCGACTCCTTGTCAGCACATAGTTTCAGGTACTATTTCACTCCCATACTCTGGGTACTTTTCATCTTTCCCTCACGGTACTGGTTCACTATCGGTCAGATTCAGTATTTAGCCTTCGGGCACGATCACCCGATCTTCCGTCTGGATTACTCGTGTCCAGACGTAATTTGGAATAGCATCCAAGCGCGGTTGAATTTTCGCCTACGGGACTTTCACCCCCTACGGTGGCCTTTTCCAAGGTCCTTCGGCTAACTCAACTTGGTCGCTCGACTAATGTCTAATGCTACCCGTACCCTCACCTGCCAAATCCCGGACGCAAGCGCAAACATATTTTCGTGAGGCTAGAGCCGTCAATTTAAAGGCCCGCCTGCTTGGCACTTACACCCAGGATTTGACAGATGAGTTTGGGCTGTTCCCTGTTCGCTCGCCGCATACTAAGGGAATCGCTACTGCTTTCTTTTCCTCCGGGTACTAAGATGTTTCAGTTCCCCGGGTACCTCCCGTGTCTCGCTATCGCTCGTCACGCAATTTTCAATTTTCGGTTTTCAATTTTCAAGTAAGTAAAAAATCATTCATTACTTGATAATTGTTAATTGATAACTTGTGTCAAACGAAAGTGAGACACGGTAACGCGGGTTTACCGCGTTGGGTTTCCCCATTCGGAAATCGTCGGATCATCGCTTGTTGGCAGCTCCCCGGCGCTTATCGCAGCCTACTACGTCCTTCATCAGCTGAATCTACCAAGACATCCTCTATGTGCTTTGGTGAATTACTTTACTTGCTTGTACGCCTTACGGCGTACGGATGGTATTGATCGGCTTGGGATAACAATAAGCCAACCAACACCCATAAAGCCAAAGAATGTCTTCGGCTTTAGTTTGGAACCAAGTTGTTAAAGCACAGTATCGAAAAAAGCCGCCGAAGAGGCGGCCTCACGTGTCGCAAAAAATGCGCTCGTTGACTAGCCGTCTCCCCCTTGTACGATCTTCGACATTACTAATCCTGGTTTTATCACAAAGCGCCTGTTTTTGTCAACAGTTGAAGATCATCCTTTTCTACTGCTTGGAGTTTTGGGACAATCCCCTTGCCATGCCGGAATTACCAGAAGTGGAAACGATTAAGCGTAGTTTAAGCCGTCACATTAAAAATCAAACAATTAAAAACATCGAAATCCGAGAAACAAAACTTTTTCGCGGTGACAAAAACGAAG
>Ga0187892_10002387_pt1 | contig 37961 bp, 33 predicted proteins | sample MA1701073metaG_FD_139345 | JGI IMG/M metagenome (GOLD analysis project Ga0187892, IMG submission 139345) | Bio-ooze microbial communities from a basaltic lava cave in the Kipuka Kanohina Cave System on the Island of Hawaii, USA - MA170107-3 metaG ... | reverse complement strand
CCGCCCCGATCTTTTATGCGCATGGGATTCGCTCATCATGACCCGGAAAGCCACCTGCTGCTGCGGCAATTGTTCGATCGAGGTCGAGGGGGAGCCGGCCATCAACGCGCTCTGCCACTGCGGCGACTGCAAGCGGCGAACGGGCAGCGCGTTCGGGTGGTCGGTTTACTTCCCGGACAGGCAGGTTCTCCGTCGGAATGGCCAATTTATCGTGTACGCGATTGCGGATGGGACGCCGCAGCAACGCTGGTTCTGCGGCAATTGCGGATCGACGCTCTATTGGAAGACCGAATTTATGCCCGACCATACCGGCATTGCCGGCGGTTGCTTTACCGAAGGCAGCCTGCCGGAACCAGAACTCACAGTGTCCAACGAAGGACGCTGCACTTGGCTTGGGTTGCCGGGCTCCTGGCGCACGTCGCTCTGAGCGCACCAAAATTGCCGCAGATTCCGGCCCGTCCTTGAGGGCGTAACGGCGGCCTTTTGCCGCCGTTTTCGATGCGCCCATTGCGTTGTTGCGGGGCCGTGAAAATGCTAGTTTGAACGCTCGATTTCGGGGCCCGGATTCGCATCTGGACATACCCCGTATCCTATTGAAATTGAAGGTGTTTTCTTGACAGACGAGAAGCCCGTCGATCCCTCCGACATCAGTCCGGTTACGATCGAAGAAGAGATGCGCCGCTCGTACCTCGACTACGCCATGAGCGTGATCGTGGCGCGCGCATTGCCGGATGCGCGCGACGGCCTGAAACCGGTGCACCGCCGCATCCTCTTCACGATGAAAGAGGGCGGCTACGACTGGAACCGGGCCTTCCGCAAGTCGGCGCGCATCGTCGGCGACGTGATGGGCAAATACCATCCGCATGGCGATGCGGCGATCTACGACGCCATGGTCCGCATGGCGCAGCCGTTCTCGATGCGGCTGGCGCTGGTCGAGGGCCAGGGCAATTTCGGCTCGATGGACGGCGATCCGGCGGCGGCGATGCGATACACGGAGGCGCGCCTCGCGCGCGTCTCGACAGCGCTGCTGGACGACATCGACAAGGATACGGTCGACTTCCAGCCCAACTACGACGAATCCCAGCAGGAACCGACCGTCCTGCCGGCGCGTTTTCCGAACCTGCTGGTCAACGGCGCCGGCGGCATTGCCGTCGGCATGGCGACCAACATTCCGCCCCACAATCTGGGCGAGGTCGCCGCGGCCACGATCGCGCTGGTCGAAAATCCGGCGATCTCGATCGACGAGCTGATCGCGCTCCTGCCCGGCCCCGACTTTCCCACCGGCGGCCTGATACTCGGCCGCGCCGGCATCCGCGAGGCCTATCACACCGGGCGCGGCTCGGTGGTGGTACGGGGCCGCAGCCATGTCGAAGAGATCCGCAAGGAACGCGAGGCCATCGTCGTCACCGAGATTCCCTTCCAGGTGAACAAGGCCCGCATGATCGAGCGCATCGCCGAAACCGTGCGCGAGAAGATCATCGAAGGCATCTCGGACATCCGCGACGAATCCGACCGCGAAGGCGTGCGTGTCGTGATCGAGCTCAAGCGCGATGCGATGGCCGAGATCGTGCTGAACCAGCTCTATCGGCACACGCCGCTGCAATCGAGCTTCGGCGTCAACATGCTGGCGCTGAGCGCCGGCCGGCCGGTGCTGATGAACCTCAAATCCGTGCTCGAGGCGTTCGTCTCGTTCCGGGAAGAGGTCATCACGCGGCGCACCGTTCACGACCTGATCAAGACCCGCGAGCGCGCGCATGTGCTGGTCGGGCTGGCGATCGCGGTCGCCAATATCGACGCGGTGATCGAGCTGATCCGCAAGGCGCCCGATCCGAATGTGGCCCGCGAGCAGCTGATGGCAAGGGCCTGGCCGGCCGGCGATGTGGCGCCGCTGGTGGCGCTGATCGACGAACCGGGCCATGTCGTGGCTGAAGACGGCACCTACCTTCTGTCGGACGCGCAGGCGCGCGCCATCCTCGATTTGCGTCTGCAACGACTGACCGGGCTGGAGCGCGACAAGATTGCCGGGGAGCTCGAAGAGCTTTCGCGCAACATCAAGGACCTGCTCGACATTCTCGCCTCGCGGCCGCGGCGGCTGGATATCCTGCGCAGCGAACTGAAGGAGATCGCCGATCAGTACGGCGATCCGCGTCGTACGGCGATCGAGGAGATCGAGTTCGAGCAGGACGCGGAATCGCTGATCCAACGCGAGGGCATGGTCGTCACCGTGACGCATGGCGGCTACATCAAGCGCGTGCCGCTGACGGCCTATCGGGCGCAGCGCCGCGGCGGCAAGGGCCGCGCCGGCATGGCGACGCGCGACGAGGATTTCGTCGGCAAGATTTTCGTCGCCGACACGCACACGCCGGTCCTGTTCTTCTCGACCGCCGGCATGGTCTACAAGATGAAGGTCTATCGTCTGCCGCAGGGAACGCCGCAGGCGCGCGGACGGGCACTGATAAACCTGTTGCCGCTCAAGGACGGCGAGACGATCTCGACCGTCATGCCGTTGCCGGAGGACGAGGCGAGCTGGGACAGCATGTTCGTCATGTTCGCCACGACCAGCGGCAACATCAGGCGCAACAAGCTTTCGGATTTCACCAACGTAATGGCCAACGGCAAGATCGCGATGAAGCTCGACGAAGGCGAGCAGCTCATCGAGGTCAAGGTCTGCCGCGAAGACCAGGATGTGCTCTTGGCGGCCCGGCTCGGCAAGTGCATCCGCTTCCCGGTGCCGGAGGTGCGCGTTTTCACCGGTCGAACCTCGACCGGCGTGCGGGGCATCAAGCTGGCCGACAAAGACAGCGTGATCTCGATGTCGATCCTCGACCATTTCGAGGTCGACACCGCCGAGCGCGAAAACTACCTGCGCATGGCGAGTGCGCGGCGCCGGGCGGGCGAGGAGGGCGAAAGCGAAGCGGAAGTGGGCGAATTGCTGACCCCGGATCGGTTCGACGCCATGGCCTCACGCGAAGAGTTCATCCTGACCGTCACCGCCAAGGGCTACGGCAAGCGCAGCTCGTCCTACGAGTATCGTGTGACGGGCCGTGGCGGCACGGGTATCGCCAACATCGAATCCTCCAAGCGCAACGGCGACGTGGTGGCCTCGTTCCCGGTCAGCGAAACCGATCAGGTCATGCTGGTGACCGATGCCGGCCAGCTCATCCGCTGCCCGGTCGACGATGTCCGCATCGCCGGTCGCAAGACCCAGGGCGTGGTCATATTCCGGGTCGAAGAAGCCGAGGAGGTCGTCTCGGTCGCGCACCTGCCCGACCTGGGCGAAGCGGCGGCGCCGGATGCCGGCCCGGATGCGGGCGATGACGGCGCGACCGGAGACATCACCGACGGCGATATCACGGACGGCGGGACCGACGACACCGGCGGCACTCCGGAGAACCCCGCCTCGAAGTAGCGCCCGGGCGGGTTCGCCAGCGCGATCTGACGACGCACATGCGCGGCCATGGGCGGATCAGGTTACCGCCGCCGTACTATGCTGACGTATAGGTGCAGGGCGGCGGCCACAAGGTGTCTTCGTTCCGGAAGTTAGAAGTTAAGTACTTATTATAAATTATTGTTATTAAAATAGTAATTCGTTGATCTTAAGCCAGTCTCTGAGCTCAAGAATCCGCGTCACTCGCTGATTCCTGCGATTCGGGAGCGGACAAAATCGGCATAACCCCCTATACACATGGATACTATCCGGATATATATCCGGCGTTCCGGACCGGGCAGGGCGCGTGGCCGGTGCGGCCTGTGGGGAACCGATCTGCGGCAGCGCTGGCAGGGCCATCAGACCAGCGCGCCGCTCAACCCCGCAAGCACGGTGCGAAAAACGTCTGCTGGGCATGCGTCTGCGTTGCAGAGGAAGACGACGATGGTTGAGACCCTCATTTTCAGTGTGCCGGCGGTCCTTCTGGGCCTCCTGATGGGCACGGTTCTCGGTATCACGATGTCGCGCTCGAAGGCGCACGAGGCCGAGAAGAAGGTTGCCGAGAAGGATCAGCTGATCCAGCAACAGGCGAAACAAATCTGGGTGCAGGCCGACAGGATTCACAATCTGGAGATCGAGAAGCTCCAGATGAACTCCTGGCGCCGGCCGGAAGATCAGATGCTCCACGAGCGCTTTTCGGCGCACGAGGACGAACCGCGGCGGGCCGCCGTCGCCTGACCGTTTGCGCCGCCATCGGCGGCGCCTTGAGCCGGTTTCAGCGGAGGGCCGCGTTTTGGCCCTCCGTTCTTTTTTGCCCGAGGCTCGTTCTGCCGAAGCGGCCGGCTGCTCCGCGCGCTGCTTCGTGATGCGGCGCACAACGCTTCTCGCAAGTGCAACAATAGGCTAGATTGCGCCGTTCCGGGGCCGGCCGGCGAGGCTGCGCCCCGCCGTTTCGAACCCGGCAGGGAGTGCCATGGCCGAGCCCCGCGTCGCCCTCTACCCGGGCACGTTCGACCCGATCACCAACGGACACATGGACGTCATCCGCCGCGCCGCGCGGCTGGTCGACCGCCTGATCATTGCGGTTTCGATCAATGCCGGCAAAGGCCCGCTCTTTTCGCTCGAGGAGCGCGTTGCGATGGTCGAAGCCGAAGTGGCCAGCCTTAACCATGGCGCCAACATCGAGGTGCGGCCGTTCGAGACCCTGCTCATGCATTTCGCGCGTTCGGTCGGAGCCGGGATGGTGATCCGCGGTCTGCGCGCGGTCTCGGACTTCGAATACGAGTTCCAGATGGCGGCGATGAATGCGCGCCTGGAACCCAATATCGAGACCGTGTTCCTGATGGCCTCCGAGCGCCACCAGTTCATCTCCTCGAGGCTGGTCAAGGAAATCGGCCGGCTGGGCGGCGACGTCACGCCGTTCCTGGCGCCCGATGTGGCAAGGCGGCTGATCGCGCGGGTCGCCGAGGAGAACGGCGGCAAGGTCGGCTAGGTCGTGGCCGCTTTCACGGGAAGCTGCGCGAGGACCCGTTTCAGACCGTAGGCAATATAGTTGCGCTGCACGAAGCCGATCGCCGCGGCATCGTTCTCGCGCATGGCCCGCAGCACGTCGGCGATTTCGGCCGTCAGCATGCGGCCGGCCTCCGGCCCGATTTCGCGGATCACGCCGTACCAGATGTGAGCGACCTGGAAATAGAACTGGTCCCACATGCGGCGCAGACCGGCATTGCCGATGATCGCACCGATGATGAAGTGCATCGCGTGATTGATGCGCCAGTATTCCCGCGCATCGAACCGCGCCTCGAGATTGCGGGCGCGCTGCAGCAGCGTTTCCGCGTCCCGGATCTGCGCCGGGCTGATCGGGTGCGGCGACAATTCGCCGATCAGCTCGGCCAGCTTGATACGCATGCGGTAGAGTTCGACGATTTCGTCGCGGTTGAGGGCGCTGACGATCGTGCCGACGCCGTTCCGCACTTCCACCAGGCCCATGGAGGCGAGCCGCTGCAGGATTTCGCGGATCGGCGTGCGGCTGACGCCGAATTCGGCGGCCAGTTCGCCCTCCCGCAGCACCGTACCGGGCGGGTAGGCGAGCAGGCAGATCCGGTCGCGGATCTCCGCCTGGATGGCTTCCGGGGCGATCCGGCGGACGGGCCTGGCCGGGCGGGGCGAGGGTGCCTTGCGCGCCGGCATCCGCGTCAGTGCTCGCGGAACAGGCGGCCGAACCCGTCGATCCGGTCGTCGATGGCGGCCAGCCGCAGAGTGTCCCAGATCATCGCCTGGTTGGAGCAGATCACGGTCTTCCGGAGTTTCTGTTCGACGGAATCGACGACGTCGATCATCCGCAGCGCACCGCAGGAAATGAAGACCGCATCCGCGTCCGGCCGGTCGAGCGACAGGGTGAATTCGGCCAGATAATCCGGCGCCACGCGCACCATGTCGCTGTCGCGCTCCAGCCGCAGACCTTCGATCGACAGCACCTCGAAGCCGGCGCGCTCGAGGCAGGCGGCCTCGCGCGTGTTGATCTCGTCGAGATAGGCGGTGCCGACGGCGATCCTGCGGACGTTCATCGCCCGCAAGGCGCGGATCACGCCGGTGATGAGCGAGGTCGGCTTCGCGTTCGGCGCGCCCTTGCGCAGCTCCGCGAACACGCGCTCCTCGCCGATCACGAGGCTGCCTGAGGTGCAGGCATAACAGACGACATCGAGGCTGCCGTCGGGCAGGAATGTCGCCGCCGCCTCGGCCAGCAGGTCGGCCTGCGCCGCCAGCGTCTCGTTCGTGATGCTGTCGGGAATGGCGGCGCGCGCGAAATGCATGCCGACGCCTTCGGGCCGCAGCCGCATGACATCGTCCTGGATCGTCTGTTCGGTCGCGAGCAGCACGTAGCCGATCTTGGCGCGCGGATGGCGGCCGGCATCGAAGCGGATACCGGGGCGCGGACTCTCGGCGGGCGGCGGGGCCGCGAAGCGGACGTGGGCGGTCATGGCGGCGCTCCGGCGGAGATGTATGCAGCCTCTATAGGCTCGAACGCGGAAGAGCGCAAATTGTCTTGACCGATACAGGCATCCCGGCGTCTGCTGCATACAGCAATGGAGTGGCTTTCTGCGGCCCGGAACCACCGGCACCCTGCGGCAAAGTCGGAACCGGGAGAGCGCGATGCTCGACGAGGCGAAAGCCAGAACCAGGGAATTCCAGAACCGGCTGAAGGACGCGGGCATCGGCCTCGCGATCCTGACCGACGAGAGTTCGATCGCATACTTGGCGGGCTTCTGGGGCTATCTCGGCATCGAGTTCGGCCGGCCGACCCTGCTTGTGATCCGGCCCGATGCCGCGCCCATCGTCGTCACGCCATTGATGGAAACCGAAATGGTTTCCTCGATGACCTGGATCGAGGACATGCGCTCCTGGGAGGATGCCGGCCCGAACCATTGGAGTGCGGTGCTGGCCAAGGCAATCGGCGACGAGGCGCCGAACGAACTCTGGATCGAGGCCGGATCGATCCCGGTGCTGGTCCGCAACGCAATCGAAGAGCGCTGGCCGGGCGTGAAGCTGCGCGACGTGTCGCCCATCATGGGGGCGCAGCGCACGATCAAATCGCCGGCCGAGATTGCGGTGATGAAACAGGCCGGCCAGATCGCAGCCGCCATGATGGATGGCGCCAAGGGCGCGATGGCGGCGGGCGTTCCGGAATACGAGGTGGCGCTCGCGGTCATGAATGCCGGTACGCGCAAGGCGGCGGGGTTCTTGACGGCCAAGGGCTGGGACGCATTCGTTTCACCGATGATCCACAATCTGCAGATCATCCAGTCCGGCCGCGACACCTCGATGGTGCATCGCCGTGCCAGCGTAAAGCCGCTCGCGCCGGGCGATCCGGTCTATCTCTGCTTCTGCAACATGTGCCAGTTCAAGCAGTACAAGCTCGGCTTCGACCGGCAGTTCTTCATCGAGCATGTCAGCGACGAGGCGGCGCACGTCCAGGAGACGGCGGTCAAGGCGCAGCAGACCGCGCTCAAGTCGATGAAAGCCGGCGTGACGGCGGAATCGGTGGCGGCTGCCGCCAACGCAGTCTACCGCGACAACGGGTTTTCGCCGGGCTATCGCACCGGCCGTTCGATCGGTGTCGCCTATCTCGAGGCGCCGGAACTCAAGGAAGGCGACAAGACGATCCTGCGACCGGGCATGACCTTCGCAGTCGATGGCGGGGTGACGGTCGAAGGCAGGTTCGGCGGGCGCATCGGCGATTCCGTGGTCGTGACCGAAACCGGCTTCGACTACATCACCAACTATCCGCGCGAGCTGGCGGTCCTGAAGCGATGACGCGCGGCAGGGTGCCCGAGACGACGACCGGTACGATGTCGGGCCGCGCGACGCGGCCGAAGCTGCGGGTTGCGATCTACCAATATGCCGCGCGAGACGAGACGCCGGCCGATCGCATCGCGCGGCTGGCTTCAAAGCTCGAGGAACTTGGCGGCGGCGGGACCGATCTGGTTCTGACGCCCGAACTGTTCCTCTCGGGCTACAATATCGGCCGGACGCTCGTGCGCGAGCGGGCCGAGCCGGCCGACGGGCCCTCGGCGAAAGCCATCGCAGCACTCGCGCGGAAACATCGTACGGCGATCGCGTACGGCTACCCGGAGCGGGCGGGCGGTGCGTTCTACAATTCGGTGCAATGTATCGGTGCCGACGGGCAGCCGCTTGCCAATCACCGCAAGCTGCAGCTTCCCAGCGACTACGAGCGCGAGAGTTTCGCGCGCGGGAACTGCCTGACGCCGTTCGAACTGAACGGCTGGAAGGCGGCGCTGCTGGTCTGTTATGACGTCGAGTTTCCGGAAGCGGTGCGGGGTTGCGCGCTCGGCGGCGCCGAGCTCGTGATCGCCCCGACGGCGCTGAGGGACCGCTGGGGCTTCGTCGCGCATAAGATGGTGCCGGTGCGCGCCTTCGAGAACGGCGTGTTCCTGATGTACGCAAACTATGCCGGCCGTGAAGGCGACTGGACCTATCTGGGCGAGAGCTGCGTCATCGGACCGGACGGCAGCGAGGTCGCGCGCGCCGGCAAGGGCGAGGAACTGCGGCGCGGCACGCTCGATCCTGCCCTGATCGAGCCGGTACGGACGACCTTGCCCTATCTCAGGGACCGCGCGGCCATACCGGGGCGGTGAGGGCGGCGTGCGACCGGCGGTTCGGTCACTTCGCGTCCTGCTGGACGAACTCCGCGACGATCGGCCCGAGTTTTTTCTGCACATCGGCGACGAGCGCCTTGTCGGCTTCGCTCCATTTTTTCGGCTTCACCATCGAGGACGGTTCGAGCACGCCGTAAAGCTCGCCCTTGTGGAAGATCGGCGCGTGGACCAGCGCGCGATGGCCGAAATATTTGCGCTCGTAGTCGAGATCGAGCACGGCCGGACCGGCGGTCTCGATATCATCGATGTAGAGCGCCTCGGGATTGACGAGCGCCTCGCCGTACATCGGATCGTCCTTCGCGAGATCGGGCGGGTTCGGCTGCCAGCCGCGATCGGGGCGGTCGAGCGCGAATTCCGGCTTCGAATGCCAGCGATGCACCGCGCGGCCGCGATCCGTCGTCGGGTCGCGCAGGAACATGATGCAGCGCTCGCAGTTGAGCGCCTGCGCGAAGACCGGCATGAGCGCCCGGAGTGTTTCGTCGGGCGTTGCCTTCCGATCGAGGATCGCCATCACCTCGTCGCGCATGTTGCTGTCCTCGCTGGTGGGTTCGGATTACGGCTTCCGTGCCGGAATGTTGATCGCCCGTTTCATCGCCGGCCTCTCGAGGAAACTATGCGACACGCGCGTGACCTCGGGAAAGTCCGCAATGCCGACGAGCTCGCCGGCGCCGTAAAAACCGATCAGGTTCCGGACCCAGGGGAATACCGCCATGTCGGCAATCGTGTAGTCGTCGCCCATGATCCAGGTGCGGCCGGCGAGCCGGTCGTTGAGTACCTCGAGCAGGCGCCGGGCCTCGCCGGCATAACGGTCGCGCGGGCGCTTGTCCTCGAAGTCCTTGCCGGCAAATTTGTGGAAAAACCCGACCTGGCCGAACATCGGACCGACGCCGCCCATCTGGAACATCAGCCACTGGATGGTTTCGTAGCGGGCGGCGGGGTCGTGTGGCAGGAACTGCCCCGTCTTCTCGCCGAGATAGATCAGGATCGCGCCGGATTCGAACAGCGGCAACGGTTTTCCGCCCGGACCGTCGGGATCGATGATCGCCGGAATTTTTCCGTAGGGATTGAGCGACCGGAACTCGGGTGTCTGCTGATCGTTGGAATCGAAGTTCACGAGATGCGGCTCGTAGGGCAGGCCGGTCTCTTCGAGCATCAGTGAAACCTTGACGCCGTTCGGCGTCGGCAGCGAATAGAGCTGCAGACGGTCGGGATGCCGGGCCGGCCATTTCTTCGTGATCGGGAATTGGGAAAGGTCCGTCATTCCTTGCGTCCTGGCGTTGGCGTAACCGTCGGGCGGTGTCCATACGGCAGGATAGCAGGGTGGGGCCGGCGCATCAGCCGGGGAACCGCAGCGTTTCGAGGGACCGGTGGCCCATCCGCGCGGCGGGCATTAACGATTGGCCGCGGCGCCGACGCATGGTAAACCGGCGCCGCCGCGGCCGGTCCGTCCGGATGATGGCAGCCGACCACGTTCGATGCATCCGTTTGGGAGCCCGTAGCTCAGCCGGTAGAGCACCTGACTTTTAATCAGGGGGTCCCGGGTTCGAGTCCCGGCGGGCTCACCATCGCACCGTCCGGCGGCCCGGCCGAACAGCGACACCGCGCTATTTCCGGGCGCCCTGCGACATGTCGACCTGACTCGAAACGGGCGGCTGCAGGACGCCGAGCAGCAGTTCGGCGTCGCTGTTGCCTTGGGCAGCCGACAGCGCGAGCCATTTTGCCGCCACGTCGCCGTCCTTTTCGACATAGCGGCCGTTGAAATAGATCAGACCAAGCATGTACTGGGCTTCGGCATCGCCCTGTTCGGCAAGCGGTATCCACAGACTGAGAGCGGTGTCGATGTCGCCGCGCAGATACGCGGCGTGCCCGTCCGCGAACTGGTCGGCACGCGCAGCGGCGGCATGAACCGTCACAATCAGCACGACGATGCAGAGCGTTCGCAGGGCAAAACGTAGCGTCGGTGCGAGAGAAATCATACAGATTCGATCAGCCGTCGGGCGGGCAACTGAAGAGCCCATCAGTACACTGTCCGGGAAGCCGGCGGTCCGACGCGCTTGAGGAACTCCCAAGTCGGCAAGGCGGCGAGCCCGCCGACCGCGCCCCCGAGATAGCTCGGGATCGGCGCGCCGAAGATCCAGTTCCAGAGCAATCCGGCGATGAAGCTCGCCAGCAGCATGGCGCCGATGGTGATCAGAAGACGTTGCCAGACGGGCATTTTCCGCTCCCGCGACGATTCCCCGCCGAACGATACCCTTGGGCAAATCCTATCCGAAACCGGTGGATGCTGCACGCGACGGATTGCCGGACCGGCACTTACGCACGCGCGGATTTGACAGGCAGGTTTGTTCGAGAATGCCGGGTCGGTTCAGGCCGATGCAGACGGAGTTCCGCCAATCATTGGCGCACCGATCGTTGCCAAACAGCTAGGCGGCGGCGCGCGCCGGGAGCAGGGCGTCGACAAGCGGCCCGCGGACGTTGCGGTCGCCCATCAGCGCCCGCACCAGGGCGGAAATTTCGAGCGTCGAGAAGCTACCTGCGAATCCCGTCACGTCTCCACCCAGCAAATAGCCGACACCCGCGCCGCCGGAATGGCCGCCGGTCCGGCGACAGGGAACCGGGCCGATGCGGCCGAGGCGCGGATGATCGAAGGCATAGTGGTCGCGCGCGAAACGGACGATCAGATCGGCGTCGCTCGCATGACGGTCGAACGGATCGCCCGGCCGACGCTCGAACTCGATCGCGAGCGGTTCATTGTCGCGCGGGTCGCGGCAGTCAAGAAGGAGCCGTTCGATTTCGTCGAGCTGGGCATCGTAGCTGCCGGGTTCGACGAAGCCGAAGGCTTCGCGCCCCTTCAGATTGACGCGAATGCGCGCGTCGTAATAGGCGGGGACGGCAAAGGCGCGCATGCCCGGCCAGGCGGACCGATAGTATGCGGCTGGCATCCAGGTGACCGGTGTGTCCTTGCGATCGACCACATTCGGATGGCTGAGCCCGATCCTGACCCGTTCGGCGATGGCAGGTGCCCAAGCCTTGAACTTCGCAAACGCGTCGCCCGCGGAGCCGTCAATCCGCCAGTCGGGCGAAGGGGTCAGGCCGCGGCGGCCGGTGGCGTGCCGGTACAGCAGCTCGGCGACCAGAACCATGGCGGCCGGATCGCTGAGGTTGCGGCCCATGCCGTGCGGCGAGAAGGCGAGGATGCGGGCATCCGGAAACGAGTCGAACAACCGGCCGAGCATCCGGTCGGCGGCCTCGTAGACGCCGACGATTCCGTTTCGGGCCGTTTCCGCGCCGGGTACGGTGTGGAGCGGATGCTCATCGTCCCAACCGTGCCACAAGGCTTCCGTGGCGCTGTGATATTCCGAGATCACCGTGATGGCCGCATCCCACGCGGGGAAACAATCCTGCAGCAGCCAATGGGTGATGTCGGACCGGACATCGACCGCACGGATCATCGACCGGGCCATCGTCGCTGTTCGATCCGGGTGCGGCCAGACATGCCCATAGACGAAGCCGAGTCCGGGATACCGGCCGAAGCGCCGCTTGATCTCGTCGATAAGGCCGGCGGGGTTGCTCAGGCCGGGAACGCCGGGATCGTGCGATCCCCACGACACCATGCCGAAGATATCCGGCGCGCGCGACAGATCGAAATAGGGCGTATCGAACACGACCGTCGAACCGCCGAGCCCTGCGGCAAAGGGTGGCAGCCGCGTCTTCGGCTGATCGACGGCGTAACTCTCTTTGTCGAACGTGCAGGCCGACCAGCGATCGACGGTTTCGGGCGCGAGCCCGGTCGAGAATTGTTCCCAGGCCAGGCCGGAGTATTTCTCGATGCCGTGGTCGAGAGTGAACTGAGCGGCATCCTTTTCGAGCCGATCGAGGGCCGGCAGACGGCCCTCTTTTCGCAGCGCCGCGGCCACCCCGGGGTCGAAGGCGTCCAGCCCGACGACAATGATGCGACGGTCGCCCATACGGCCGCCGGCCCGGTTCAGCTCCGACGCACCAGCGCCAATCCGACCCCGGCGCCGATCAGCAGCGTGCCCGAGATGCGGTCGAGCCAGCGGCGCGCCGAACTCGAGCGGAACCAGACGCGGGCCCGGCCGCCCAGCGCGGCGTAGCAGGTGTCGAAGGTGGCCGCGATCACGAAAAAGGTCATGCAGAGAATTGCAAGCTGCGGCCGCAGCATCTGAGGGTCGCTCTCATCGATGAACTGCGGAAAGAAGGCGCCGTAGAAAATCAGCAGTTTCGGATTGGTGACGTTGGTCAGGAAACCCTGTACGAACAGGCGCACCGGCGAGGCCGCGCGGGTCGCCTCGGCATCGAGCGCGGTCGGCTTTTTGAGCCACATCCGGACTCCCAGATAGACCAGGTATCCGGCGCCAAGCCAGCGCAACACGTCGAACCATTCCGCCAGGAGGAGCAGGAACGACGCCATCGAAAAGAACGTCACGACCAGGTATCCCGCCGTAGCAAGGCTGATGCCGGCGACGGAGAACAGCGTGCGGCGCGTGCCGTAGGCGAGACTGTTGGCGATGATCAGCGAGACGGCGGGCCCGGGCGCGAGGATCAGGACGGCAGTCGCGACGACGAAGGCGGCATACAGGCCGGGTTCGACCATGAGGCGGGCTCCAGGTACGTCGGCGGCCGCAGAATCGGGTCGCCCGGACGGATAAATCCATGAAGCCGCTGCGAACGCAATGGCCGTCGTGCCGACGTCGGATGGGCCTTCCGACCGTTTGAAACCGCACGGTTTTCGGTCTCCGCCGGCGCCGGCTTTACGGCTTTGGCGTCCCTGCCTAAAGTCGCCGCGTCCGCGCCCAAAATCGGGGATCGCATGCCAGTCACCGGCCGCGCAGCGACGCGCTTTCGCCGATTGCTTCCGCCGCTTCTGCTCATTGCCGCATCGCTGGTGCCGATGGCGCCGGGGCCAAGCCACGCGCAGGAGCTGATGGCCAGCATCGTCGTGGATGCCGATACCGGGGAAATCCTGTCGTCGGTGCAGCCAACCCGGCGCTGGTATCCTGCGTCGCTTACCAAGGTGATGACGATATATCTGACGTTCGGTGCGATCCGGAACGGGACGCTGACGCTGGACGAGGTTCTGACGGTTTCGGATAGCGCCGCCAATCAACCGGAAACCAGCATCGGCCTTCGGCCCGGCGAGGCAATAACCGTCGAAGACGCGATCGAGGCGGTGATCGTTCGGTCAGCCAACGACGCTGCGACATTGCTGGCTGAGCGCATAGCCGGCAGCGAGGCCCGCTTCGCCGCCATGATGAGCCTCAAGGCGCGTGCGATGGGGATGAACCGGACGGTGTTCCGCAATGCCTCGGGGCTTCCCGACGACAAGCAGATCACGACAGCGCGCGATATGGCGATCCTCGCGCAGACGATCCTGAAGGAGTTCCCCGATCTCTATCGATTTTTCGGCACGCGCGCCGTCTTGCGGGACGGCGAGGAGTTCGGCACGTTCAACGGATTCCTCGAAAGTTTCCCGGGCGCGGACGGTCTCAAGACCGGTTTCACCTGCGGCTCGGGCTACAACCTCGTCGCCTCGGCCGAGCGCGACGGGCGCCGGCTGATCGGCGTGGTGCTCGGCGCCAGCAGCGGCGTGGTCCGGACCGCGGAGATGACGCGCATCATGGACGCAGGATTTACGGATGCCGCTTCGGCCGATGCGGTGCTGCTGGCAGACCTGCCGAATGCGACCGACGGCGAGGAGGCCGGCGCACCGCCGTTCCGTCTGCCGCCGACCGAATGCGAACTCGGCGCGTCGGTCGCGGCGGATGGTACGCTGACCAAAGTGCTGCCGGGCTGGGCGGTCGTGTTCGGCGCCTATGTCAACAAGGATGAGGCCGAGACCGTGCTGTCAAAGGCGCGAGACATGCTCGACGGCGTGCTCTCGAAAGGGCGGCCGGCGATCGTGCAGCGCGAGACCGAGGGCGTTTCCCGCTATGCGGCGCTGCTGGTCGGGCTCGAACAGGAAGATGCAGGGAATGCATGCAAGCATCTCTGGGCCCAGAACGCTTATTGCCTTGCGCTCAACCCCGAGACGCTGAACAACCCGCAGGCGCTCTGGCGCTGAGGGGCCGATGCGCGATCAGGCGAGCGGATAGCGGTCGCGGCCGTGCTTCTGCAGCAGTTTGCGCAATCCTTCGTCGCGCCCGTCGCTGAGTTCGACGATGCGCTGATTTGCCTCGCGCAGGCGCGCAACCAGGGTCCGCAGGAACTCAACCGCGAGTTGCGGGTTCTCCGCCATCGAACGCGTGAAATCGTCATAGGTCGTGACGATACAGATCGTATCCTCGACGGCGCGCACGCTGGCCGAACGCGGACCGGGATCGATGACCGCCATTTCGCCGAAGATCTCGCCCTTGCCGAGCCGGGCGAGCGTGACGTGCCGACCGTCGCGGTCGACAAAGACTTCGACAGCCCCGCTCAGGATGAAATAGGCCGTATCGCCCCGGTCGCCGGCCCGCAACGCCAGCTCGCCGGCCTTGATCTCGCAGCGTCTCATGCGTTCCCCCGACGGTCCGTTGGCTCGACCCGGTGGGGCCAAGGACCGGTCGCATGCGGGAGTATTCGATGGCGTTGCCGTCGCGTCAAATCGCCGGCCGGCGGTGCGTCTTTGGCGTTGTAAGAAAGCAAAGGGGGCCGGCTCGCCAGCCGACCCCGGGAACGTGTCCGTGCTGTTGCGCGATCAGTCGAGCCTTTGACGGAACTTCGAATGGCAAGCGCCGCAGCCGTCCTTGCCGAGCGTATCAAAAGCCGCCTGCGTCGCGGTCGCATTGCCGGTCTGCGCCGCTGCGACGAGCGCATCCGCATAGGTGCCGAGATTCATGGCCGCCGCTTCGAATCCGGCCCAGTCCTGCCAGATTTCCGGTTTGGCGCCGACGCGGCCTTCGATCTCGTCGAGGCCGGTACCATCGGGGAACAGGCTGGGAATCACATCGGCCGTATCGCCGATGGCGGTGGCCTTCTCGACGATGAGTACTGAATCGGGACTGCCGGAGCCGAGCGATTCCCCAATCGCCTTCATGGCGTCGCCAAATCCCTTCATGGTATCCTGACGTTTCACGACGACTTCCGGCAGGTCGGCGCCGTTCGAAGATTGGATGCCGATCACAACCACGACGACAGTCATGGCGACAATTACGCCGGCGAGCAGAATCAGCCGGTTACGACCACTCATGACAATCTCCCTTTGTCATTGATGGAAGGCAGTCTCCCTGCGAAAGGATAAGAGAGGCCGGTCCCCGTTCGACAGTAGGCACCTGTGCGTAACCGGCCCGCGGGCATCTTGCCGGGAGGCCGGCGCGCCTCGATATTTGACGGATGCAGGATCGGCAGTCCCATGGTCGCGCGGTTGCAATCCTTGCCGTGTTGGCGTTCGCCGCTTGCACGCCGGCGACACCGCGGCCGGCCATGGTTCAGCAAAGCGACGAGCTGCGATACGGCTATGCCGACCGCGAACTCTCGGACGGGCGGATCGAGGTGATTTACGAGACGCCGGTCCTGCGAACCAGCACGTCGACGCTGTCGCGCGAAGCGGATGTCGGGGCGGAAAAGAAACGCGCCTACGATCTGGCGCTCTGGCGCGCCGCGCAAATCGCGATCGAGCGCGGCTACAAGCGCATCATCGTCGATGCTGCAAACAGCGATGCCGAGGTCGAAGTCGGCGACGATGTCTATCCCGGTTACGGGCCGGCCCGGTACGGCGGCTACGGCTATGGCTACAACGGCGGCTGGCCGGATCCGTACTATTACCGCTACAGCCCGTTCTTCTACGCGCCGCCTTACTATCGCAGCTTCGCCTACATGCAGGTCACCGTGACGCTGACCGTGAGCGAGGCCGATGTCGACGACCCCGATGCGCTCGATGCGCAGGCAACCGCCACCCGCCTGGCAACGGAGTATGCGAACTCGGTGTTCCCGGGCAGCTAGGCGCCAGCGTTGCGCCGCGGTGCGAGAGCGGCATCCTCGATGCGAATGCGCCACGCCAACAGGATCGCGTTGGCAACCGAAAAGACGAGAGCGATTTGCCAGGCGCCGAAGATCAAGGGCAGCACGGCGATTTCGCCGACGACGATGAGATAGTTCGGGTGCCGTACCCAGCGGTACGGTCCACGTCGAACCAGCGGCGCGCCCGGCAGCGTGAGAACGCGCGTCGTCCAGTAGCGCCCCATGCTGACCAGCACCCAAAGCCGCGCCAACTGCAATACGGCGAACAGGCCGAACAACGGCCAACTCGGCTGCGTGTCGGCGGGCACGAACAAACCAATGGAAACCAGCCACGCAACATGCAGCAGCACGATCAGGGGATAGTGACCGCTGCCGTGCTCAAGCGCGCCCGCGGCCCGCAGGCGCCGCTCGTTGCGGCGCGCATGGGCGAGCTCGAAAAACCGTTGCAGGACCACGAATCCCAGGAGCCACCAGAGTAGCGTCATGGCAGCTCTATGAGCTGGAATGCGGCGGTAAAGCCGGGACCGAGGGCGGACATGAGATAGCGACCGGATGGCGCGCCATTGGCGAGCGTCCGGTGGAGCACGAAGAGCACGGTCGCCGCCGAGAGGTTGCCGACATCGCGTAGTACTTCGCGCGAATGGTCGAGCGAGCCCGGCGCTACGCCGAACGCATCTTCCAGCGCGGCCAGAACCTTGATACCGCCCGGATGGCAGATATAGCCGGCGAGCGCCTCGCGTCCGGTGCCCTGGCCTGCGAGAAAGGCGTCGGTCACGGCGCGCAGCTCGCGTCGCACCAGGGCCGGAATGTCCCGCGAGAAAAGGACGCCGAAGCCGTCATCCTCGATGCGCCAGCCCATCACGGGCAGCGAATCCGGCCAGGTGAATTCGCCGGCACCGCCCAGGCGCGGGCCGTCGCCGCGCGGCCCGATAAGCGCCGCCGCCGCGCCGTCGCCGAACAGCGCCGTCGCGATGATATTGCTCTTGGAATGATCGGCCTCCCGGAAGGTCAAGGCGCAGAGTTCAACCACCAGCAGCAGGACGCGACTGCCCGGCATGGCGCGCTGCAAGGCCGCAGCGCGTGCCAGCCCCGTGACGCCGCCGGCGCAGCCGAGCCCAAAGATCGGCAGCCGCAGCACATCGCGCCGGAACGGGAGCCGATCAAGCAGACGCGCGTCGAGGCTCGGGGTCGTGATGCCGGTGGTGGAGACGCAGACGATTGCGTCGATATCGGCTGCCCTGCAGCCCGCACGGTCGAGACATTCCGTCGCCGCCCGTTCGATCAGCGTCAGGGCATGCCGTTCGTAAAGGTCGTTGCGTTCGCGCCAGCCATGTGGCCGGCCATACCAGTCGAGCGGCATGCAGGAGTAGCGGCGGTCAATGCCGGCGTTGGCGAACACCGGCATCAGCCGTTCGATCTCCGAGGCGTCGCGATCGAAAATCCGACGCGCCAGCGCCTCGGCATCGGCCTGGCGAATCTCGTGGGGCGGCAAGGCCGTCGCTACGGCCTGAATGGCGGGCGACCGGCCGCCCGGCTCGGATGGCATGGGAATCACGGTTCCGAAGGGCCGCTGACGCGGCGATAACAACGACTATATAGTGGGTTATGGGCCGACGTTGAGGCGGGCAGACGGAAAATTCAATGAACGACCCAAACGAACCCAAAGCCCCCGGGCCGGGCGCGGTACCGGGCAAGCCCTCGGACGGCGATGGGAAGTCCGAGGAAGCGGCCGTTCGCACGCGGCTGCGCCCCGGGCCGAGCGCGCGATTGCGCGCCTATTTCTTCGCAGGGGTCCTGGTCACGGCGCCGTTGGCAATCACGTTCTGGCTGGTCTGGCAGGTAATCTCGTGGATCGACCGCTCGATCAAGCCGCTGATCCCGGCCCAGTACAATCCCGAAACCTACCTGCCGTTCAGCGTACCCGGCATCGGATTGGTCGTTTCGGTTGTGTTCCTGATTCTGGTCGGCGCGTTCGCAGCGGGCTTCGTGGGGCGGCTGGTCGTGCGCATGAGCGAGCGGGTTCTCGCTCGCATGCCCGTCGTTCGCAGCATCTATGGTGCAACCAAGCAGATATTCGAAACGGTCCTGGCTCAAAGTTCGCGCGCATTTCGCGATGTGGTGCTGGTCGAGTATCCGCGACGCGGTATTTGGGCGATCGGGTTCATAACCGGCGCGACGGAAGGCGAAGTCCAGGAATTGACCGAAGACGTTGTCGTTAACGTGTTCCTGCCGACGACACCGAATCCCACATCGGGATTCCTTTTGTTTGTGCCCAAGAGCGACCTGATTTACCTGAACATGTCGGTCGAGGAAGGCATCAAGATGGTCGTCTCGGGGGGCATTGTAACGCCACCCGACCGTCGACCGGCCGAGCAGCGGAAGGTGAAAGTTCCCTCCCGGGTTGCCGCGGGCGCCTCATCCGACCGGCCTAACCGGAGCGCAACGTCCTGACGACGGCATCGCGCTCGAACAGGTAGAGCAAAACGCGCAGCGCCCGGCCGCGGCTTTCGGCGAGATCGGGATCGCGTTCGAGCGCCAAGGTAGCGTCGTCGCGTGCCGCCTTCAGCAGGTCGCCGTGCAGCGCGAGGTTGGCAAGACGAAAATCCGGCAAGCCGCTCTGGCGCGTTCCAAGCAGTTCGCCGGCGCCGCGAAGTTCCATGTCCTTCTCGGCAATCAGGAATCCGTCGTCGGTAGCAATCAGGGTGTCGAGCCTTGCGGCCGCGGCCGGATTCAGGGGTGCCTTGTAGAGCAGCATGCAGTAGGAGGCCTCCGTGCCGCGGCCGATGCGGCCGCGCAACTGATGGAGCTGCGCCAGGCCGAAACGCTCTGCATGTTCGATCACCATCACGCTGGCATTCGGTACGTCGACACCGACTTCGATCACAGTGGTGGCGACAAGAAGGCCGATACGATTCTCCACGAAGGCCGCCATGGTGCGGTCGCGCTCGCCCGGCTTCTGCTTGCCGTGAGCCAGCCCGACGCGGTCACTGCCGAACCGCTCCACGAGGTCGCGATAGCGCGCCTCGGCGTTGGCGAGATCGAGCTGCTCCGAATCCTCGACCAACGGACAGACCCAATAGGCTTGGCCGCCCTTGTTCAGTACGCGACCGATGCCGGCGACGACATCGCTCAGCCGGGCAAGCGAGTGTTTGTGCGTTTCAATCGGCTTGCGGCCGGCGGGCTTCTCGGTCAGGCGCGAGATGTCGAGGTCGCCATAGGCGGTGAGGGTGAGCGTGCGCGGGATGGGGGTTGCGGTCATCACCAGCATGTCCGACGCGCTGCCCTTTTGGCCTAGGATGACACGCTGGTGCACGCCGAATCGGTGCTGCTCGTCGACAACGGCCAGCGCCAGATCGTTGAATGCAACGTCCTCCTCGAGCAGGGCGTGGGTTCCGACGGCGAGACCGGTGGCGCCGCTGGCGAGGCTCTCGAGAATCGTATCTCGCGCCTTACCCTTGTCGCGACCGGTGAGCAGGCCGCAGGCAACGCCGGCCGCCTCCGCCAACGGTGCGATGGTTGCGTGGTGCTGGCGCGCGAGAATCTCGGTTGGCGCCAGCAGGGCCGCCTGGGCACCCGCTTCGACGGCGGCCAGCATGGCGAGGAGCGCCACGACGGTCTTGCCGCTGCCGACATCGCCCTGGAGCAGCCGGAGCATGCGCAATGGCGCCGCCATATCCCCGACAATTTCTTCGACCGCACGTTTTTGGGATCCGGTCAAATCGAAGGGCAGGGCCGCGATGGCTTTCGTACGAAGGTATCCATCGCCGACGATGGCACGACCGCGCTGTTTGCGTTGAAACTGGCGCACCAGCGCCAAAGCCAACTGGTTGGCCAAGAGCTCGTCATAGGCAAGGCGCTGTCGCGCCGGCGTCATCGGCGAAAGGTCGCTTTCGTTTTCGGGCGCATGCGTGAGGTGGATCGCAACCTGCCAGGACGGCCATTTCTGCCGGGCGAGAAAGCGCGGCTCGATCCACTCCTCGAGGGCGGGCGCGCGTTCGACCGACGTCGCAATGGCGCGCCCGAGAATCTTGGGCGTCAGGCCGGCGGTCAGCGGATAGACGGGTTCGACGCGCCTGAGCGATAGCACCTCGTCGAGCGAGGCGATGTGATCCGGATGGGTCATCTGGAGCTCTTCATTGAAACGCTCGACGCGCCCGCTGACGACCCGGACTTCGCCTTCCGGCAGCGCCTTCTTCAAGTAGTCGGCCTTGGCATGAAAGAAGACCAGGTGAATGAACCCGGTTTCGTCCCGGCAGCGCACGCGATAGGGACGGCGGCCGACAGGCGGTGACGGATAGTGCTTGTCGACACGCAGCGTCACGGTGACGACGTCGCCCTCGCGTGCATCAATCAGCTTCGGCGAGTGGCGGCGGTCGATCAGTCCGGTCGGCAGATGCCAGAGCAGGTCGACGACCTGCGGTCCGGCGGCTTTCTCGATGAGCTTGGCGAATCGCGGACCGACCCCCCGCAACGAGGTCAGCGGGGCGAAGATCGGGAAGAGAATCTGCGGGCGCATGGTTCCGGGCCGACTCGCTTGCAGCCTGCCGGCAAGACAAGAATGGGATTAACGAAGCCGGTCCGTATCGGCAACCGTCGCTCCGGGGTCGGACCGTCAGGCCTTGATGCGGGACATCTGGGGGTCGTAGAGCGGATCGAGGGTGACCTGGCAGGGCACACGCTCCGTCGCGACCTCGAGCTCGTAGCGGGCGCCGAGCACGAAGTCGGCATCGACGCCTTCGCGGTCGCGGACATAACCGAAACCGATATTCTTGCCGACCGTGTAGCCCCAGCCGGCGCTCGACAACCAGCCGGACGGTTTGCCGTTCCGCAAGATGGTCTCGCGTCCCAGCAGGATCACGTTGGGATTGTCGACCGTGAAGCAGGCCAGCAGGCGCTTGATGCCGTTTGACTTCTGCGCCTCGAGTGCGCGTCGGCCCTTGAAGTCGACATTCTTGCGCAGCTTGACGGCCCAGCCCATGCCCGCCTCGAAAGGCGTAAAATCGGGGCCGATGTCGCCGGCCCAGGCGCGGTAACCTTTTTCGAGGCGAAGCGTTTCGATCGCGCGATAGCCGGCATTGCGCAGGCCCGTCGGCGCGCCCGCTGCCATCAGAGCCTCATAGACATTGACGGCATATTCGACGGGCAAATGCAGTTCCCATCCAAGCTCGCCGACATAGGTGACGCGGATGGCCAAAACCGGCGCGCCGGCGATGCCGATCCGCCTTGCGGTGCCGAACGGGAAGGCGGCGTTCGAAACGTCGTCGCGCGTAACCGACGACAGAATCTCGCGCGATCTGGGTCCCATCAGCGACAACACCGCATTGGCCGAAGTGATGTCGACAAGCTGCGCATTGGCACCAGCAGGCAGACTTCTCCGGATCCAGTCGAAATCGTGCGTCGCAAATCCCGTACCGGTTACGATGTAAAAGCTCTCCGGCGCGAGCCGCGTGACCGTCAGATCGCATTCGATACCGCCGCGCTCGTTCAGCATCTGCGTATAGACGACGCGGCCAACGGGCTTCGCGATATCGTTCGCGCAGATCCAGGTCAGGGCATTTTCGGCATCGGGTCCGTTGAGCAGGAACTTGGCGAACGAGGTTTGATCGAAGAGCACCGCGGCCTCGCGCGCGGTCCGGTGCTCCCGTCCGACCGGACCGAACCAGTTGGGCCGGCCGAAACCGTAGCGATCGATCGGCTCTTCGTTGGCGGTGCGGTCCGCAAACCAGTTCGGACGTTCCCAGCCGAGTTTCTCGCCGAAACAGGCACCCTGACGCTTGAGAATCTCGTAGAGGGGCGAGCGCCGGCACGGTCGGCCGGACGCATGCTCTTCGGACGGCCAAGCGATCGTGTAGTGCTTGCCATAGGCTTCCATGGTCCGCGTGCGCACCCAGTCGGTGTCGAAATGCGGTCGACCGAAACGTCGGATGTCGACGGGCCAGAGGTCGTAAGGCGGTTCGCCGCGCACGACCCATTCAGCCAGCGCCATGCCGGCACCGCCGCCCGAGGCGATACCGAAAGCATTGAAGCCGGCACCGACGAAGAAGTTCTTCAGCTCCGGCGCTTCGCCGAGGATGAAATTGCCGTCAGGGGTGAAACTCTCCGGCCCGTTGATGAGCTCCTTGACGCCGGCCGTCTCGAGGGCGGGAACGCGGCCCAGCGCCAACTGCACCATCGGTTCGAAATGATCGAAGTTCGAGGTCAGAAGCGTGTAGTGGAAATCCTCGGGAATGCCGTCGTCGGCCCAGGGCAGGGGATTGGGCTCATAACCGCCCATGACGAGGCCGCCGACTTCTTCCTTGTAGTAAGTCAGACGGTCGGGATCGCGCAGCGTCGGCAATGTCGAGCGCGCGCCCTCGATCGCTTCCGTCACCATGTATTGATGTTGGACGGAAACGAGCGGGACATTGACGCCGACGGTGGCGGCAAAACGGCGCGTCCACTGACCGGCGCAGCAGACCACGATTTCGCATTCGATCGGGCCCGCGCTCGTCTCCAGACCGCGGATGCGACCGTTCTCAACGATGACCGACAGTACCTTGGTGTCTTCGAGGATCGTCACGCCCGACTGGCGCGCCCCCTTGGCGAGCGCCTGGGTGATGTCGCTCGGATTGGCCTGACCGTCGGTCGGTAGGAACGCTGCGCCGATCACGTCGTCGACGGTCATCAGCGGCCAGAGTTCCTGCGCCTCCTTCGGCGAGAGCAGTTCCATCTTCAAACCGAAAGAATGTGCCGTCGTCGCCTGGCGCTTGACTTCGGTCCAGCGATCCGGGTTGCAGGCAAGCCGCAGCCCGCCGTTCATTTTCCAGCCGGTGGCAAGACCGGTTTCGGCTTCGAGCCTGTTGTAAAGATCGATCGAGTAACCGAGGAGCTGTGTAATGTTGGCGCTGGTGCGGAGCTGGCCGACGAGGCCGGCGGCATGGAACGTGCTGCCGGAAGTCAACTTCTTGCGCTCGAGCAGGACCGTATCCTTCCAGCCTAGCTTGCCGAGATGATAGGCCGTCGAGCATCCGATGATGCCGCCGCCGATGACTATTGCCTTTGCGGAATTCGGGAGCGACGCCATGTTACATCGCCCGGAAGGCCGCATGGGCGCGCTCGAAACGCGCCATGTTCTCGGCGGTATAGGCGCCGTAGTCGAAATCGAGCGTCGAATGGATCTCCTGCACCATGCTCCACATCGATTCGCGCAGAAGCGAGGCGCATTTCATCGCGTGATAGCGGCGGCACAGATCGTCCGTCACCGGCTTTTCGAAGTAGTTCTCCAGCAACCATTCCTCCTGGTCGGAACTGAGCCCGTTGTTGGATGCCAGTCCGCCCAGATCGAACAGAGGACTGTTGAAGCCGCCATAGTCCCAATCGATCAGCCATATGCGGTTGCCGTCGTCGATGAAATTGGCAGGCAGCAGGTCGTTGTGGCCATAAACGAGATCGATCGGCCCGACCGCGGCTTCGAGCTGCGCGGCGATGCTGAGAAGGGAGGCAAGGCGGGACACGTGCCGACTGTTCCCGTCGCGCAATGACGCCGCATAGTCGCGCAGGACGTGAAAGACCCAGAACACGAGGGCAGGACCGCGCAGGAACCTGGGAATGTCACGGTGCGCCCGTTTCACCAGCGGCAGGATGCGTTCGAGATTGACCTGGTTGGCGACATCGGCCTCTCCGAACGTCTTGCCCTGGATATGCGCGATCACCATCGCGCCCGGCACGGCGTGGACGACCTCAGGCGAAACGCCGGCAGCGTGCGCCGCGCGGCTGGCGGCCAGCTCGTTGAACCGCATGATCTGGTGAACGGGAATATCGTCGCCAACACGGACGACAAACTTGCGGCCGGCATCTTCGACCACGAAATTCTTGTTGGTGATGCCGCCGGACAGGGGTTTCGGATCGACGATGCCCTTCCAGCATGTGAGGGCGGCAGCGATCCGGCGGGGATCGTGTTTTTGGGGTTCGTTCATCGTTCGATCGGTGCGACCCGCGCGGGGATCAACTCGTCATACCGAAGCGCTGCTTGAGGCGGCGACTCCAGCCGCCGACCAGCCGGTCTGCCACGATGCCGATAAAGGCGACGCACAGGCCGGCGACTATGCCGCGACCGGAATCGGCCTTGGCAAGAGAGATGAAAACTTCCTGGCCGAGATCGCGGGTGCCGACCATGGCGGCGATGATATCCATGGCGATCGCGAGCATGATCACCTGGTTGATGCCCAGCATGATCTCCGGCAACGCAAGCGGCAGCTGCACCCGGAATAGTATCTGCCATTTGGTGCAGCCGGCGACCTTCGCGGCCTCGATCATCTGCGGCGATACCTGCCTTATGCCGTGGTTGGTGTACCGAATGGCCGGTGCCACCGCATAGGCGACAATAGCGATCATGGCGGACACGTCGCCGACGCGAAAAAGCATGACGACCGGTATCAGATAGACGAATGCCGGGATGGTCTGCAGCAGGTCGACAATCGGCGTCAGGATGCCGTTCGCCGTGCGGCTGCGGGCGGACCAGATACCCAGCGGGATGCCGATCAGGCATGAAACGATGACGGACACGGAAACCAGGTAGACCGTGATCGCGGTCTTTTCCCACAGGCCGACGACGGCACAGAACGTCGTCAGCACGACAACCAGCAGCGACAGGCGCCAACCGCCGAATTGCCAGCCGGCAACGCCCACCAGCGCGACGGCAGCGAACCATGGAAGGTCGATCAGCAGGTCACGTACCGGGTTCAGCATGTTGACCAGCAACGCGACCCGGAACGCTTCGATAACATCGAAATAGTACAGGTTGATCCAGTCGATGGCCTGCTTCGCATAAGGAGCGAGCGTGATCGTCCAGGCGTCGGGTATCCGCTCCAGCGCGGGAACGGCAAAGCTGGCGAGCGTGGTGACGAGAACCAGAGCCACAGCCGCGATCACGAATGGGTAGCGCTGCCAGATCGGACGCAGGTCAAGGCGCCGCGTACTCACGGTATGCACGGTGGCCTGGCTCAGCCGGTCCAGCACAATTGCGATCAATACGATGGCCAGGCCCGCTTCGAGGCTCTCGCCGATCTTCAGGGCGCGTAGAGCCAGCAGCACGTCGTAACCGAGGCCGCCGGCGCCGATCATCGATGCGATGATCACCATGTTCAGCGACATCATGATGACCTGATTGACGCCGACCATAAGCAGCGGTCGGGCCGATGGCATCAGGATGCGCCAGAGTTTCTGCCGGCGCGTGCAGCCAGCCATGGTGCCGAAATCGCCGATCTCGTCCGGCACCTGTTGCAGGGCTAGAACGGTTGCGCGGACCATCGGCGGCATGGCGAAGATGATCGTCGCGATCATACCGGAAACCGGATTGGTGCCGAACAGCAGCAGCATCGGCACCAGATAGGCGAAAGTCGGTATCGTCTGCATCAGATCCAGCATCGGATTGATGACGTAGACGGTAAGGCGCGGCGAGCGATAACCGAGGATGCCGAGCAAAAGGCCGAGCACGACGCCAATGGGAACCGCCATGACGATCGAGGCAAGGGTCGTCATCGAGCTGTCCCATTGGCCGAACAGCGCGATGTAAAGGAAGCAGCCGCCGGCAAGCGCCGCCAAGCGCCAGTTGCCCAGCGCAAGGCCGGCGAACGTGAAGGCGCCGATGATACCGACCCACGATAGGCGCGGGAGATGGACGGCATCGGCACCGCTCCCGATGGAGAAGCCCCGCGCGAGCAGATCGATGATGAAGCGCAGAATCGGATCGAGAATGCCGTTCGACACGAAACGCGTCACGCCGCTGATGGCGTTCTTGATCGCCGTCATCACTAAGGTGGTGAATTTGGCGGCAGGCAAAACCCATTCCCGAGGATAGTCGTCAAGGAAGGGCAAGGCGCCGTCGAAGATCCAGAGTAGCGCCGTTCCGCCGAGCGCAACCAGCCAGATCCAGACCCAGCGCGAGACGCGTGGGGCGCCCGCCTGCCAGGGCAGTTCGAGAGCCGTCACGCGGGGGTTCCGCGACCGGCGAGAAGATCGATCACCGTCCGCGGCTCGATGCGTCCGACCAGCCGCCCGTTTTCGTCGACGACACCAAAGGGCCGGTTTGCAGCAACAATGTCGGAAGCGAATGTTGCGATCTTCGCGCCGGAATCGACACTGCGCGAGAAATCGCCTTCGGTCGCCGGTTCCATCAGGCGCTCCGCCGACATGACCTTTGAGCGCGTGACATCCCGTGTGAACTCGGCAACGTAGTCGGTGGCCGGGCGGAGGACCAAATCCTCCGGCGTACCGACCTGGATTATCTCGCCGTCCTTCATGATTGCCACGCGATCGGCAAGTCGGATGGCTTCGTCGAAATCGTGCGTGATGAAGATGACGGTCTTGTGCAACATCGACTGGATGCGCAGCAGCTCCGACTGCATCTCGCGCCGGATCAGAGGATCGAGGGCGGAAAACGGTTCGTCCAGAAACCAGATTTCCGGTTTGACCGAGAGGCTGCGGGCAATTCCGACGCGCTGCTGCTGACCCCCCGACAGTTCCCGCGGGTAGAAATGCTCGCGGCCCTTGAGGCCGACCAGCTCGATCACCTCGTGAGCGCGCTCTTCGCGAGTCTTGCGGTCGACACCTTGAACCGAAAGCGGGAAGGCTACGTTCTCGATCACGGTCAGGTGCGGCAGCAACGCGAAATGCTGGAACACCATGCCCATCTTGTGGCGCCGGATTTCGATCAGCTCGCGCTCGCTCGCCTTCAGGAGATCGGCGCCTTCGAACAAAATTGCCCCCGCGGTGGGCTCGACCAGGCGCGACAGGCAGCGCAGCAGCGTCGACTTGCCCGAGCCTGACAGGCCCATGATGATGAATATCTCGCCCTCGTGGACCTCGACGCTCGCGTCGCGCACGGCTCCGATTAGTCCGGCCGCCTGAAACTGGCTGGCATCAGGGCGCGGATGCTGGGCGAGGAAGGCGGCGGCATTGCGTCCGAACACCTTCCAAATGTTCGTTCCCGACAGTTTGACGGGCCGTGCCAGCAGGGCTGCGCTGGAAAGGCGGCGGAACTCGGTTTCGGAGGAGATTGCCATTGTGTCGGGCAGGTCCTTAAACGAGAGGCGAGCGGGCCGGCTTTCTTGGCCGCTCCGCTCGCCCCCGGTAGTGCCTTAGGTCAGGAAGACAAGGCTTACTGGCCGGCCCAGGCTTTCCAGGTTGCCTCGTTGGCGTCGACCCAGGACTTCGCCACTTCCTCGATCGTCTTGCCCTCGAGATCGACCTGCGCGCCGAGCAGACCGAGTTCCTTGGCGTCAATCGTGTAAGCGGCGGCGATCTTGTGAGCCAGCGGCCACTTGTCCTTCATGCCCGTCCAGGCGGTTTTCCAGATGTCGCCGGTCGGTTTGCCGCAGTCGTAGGCGGCATTCGGGTTGACGCCCACGCTCGGATCCTCGTAGCACTCGTCGGAGTAAGGCGGAAACTCGACCCATTCGCCCTCGTACTTCGCGGGCGCCCAGTGCGGCGAGTAGATCCAGAGCATGATCGGATCTTTGCGCTGATAGGCCGCATCGAGTTCTGCGAACATCGCTGCGTCGGTGCCGGCATGGATGACCGTGAAGGGCAGGCCGAGCGAGACGACGCGCTCGTCGTCATAGCCTTCCCACGTCACCGGACCGCCGAGATAGCGACCGTCCGGCGCCGTATCCGGCGTCGAAAACGCCTCGGCGCAGGCCGGATCCTTGAGCGCTTCCCAGTTCGGAAGGCCGGGGCATTTCTCTTTCATGTAGAGCGGGTACCACCATTCTTCCTTGGCCTGGGGCCCAAGCAGACCCAGACGCTCGACCAGACCGGTCGCATCGGCCGCCGCCAAGGCATCCTTCGCCGTCGTGTCCCAGTGCTCCATCGCAACGGTGAGATCGCCGTTGGTCAGTCCGGTGGTGAGGCTCGACAGATAGTCGGCCGTCACATACTCGACGTTGTAGCCATAGCGGGTCAGGATTTCGCCCAAAATGTTGGCGTTGATGTTGACGCTCGTCCAGTCGAACAGCGCGATCTTGATCGGGTCGGTCGATTCCGGCGCCGCAGCCTGTTCTGTGGTGGGCTCTTCTTCCGGCGCCGACGCCTGATCGCCATCGTCGCACGAAGCAAGCCCGAAACTGGCCATGGCAACGAAGGCCAGGGCCGTCATTCTGGTAATCCGCATGCGTAGTCCTCCCTCGTGCGGTCTTCGTCGTTCCATACGCGAAAGTCCGGCTGGTGTCGCAAAAGTCGCGGGCAAAGCCGGTGTGGGATGCGAGAATCCCCGCCGGATCGAAGCGTCCCGCAGATTCCGCTGCCCTGTCAACGGACCCGGATCAAAAATGTGGGCTTTTTGCGGTTCCGTTGAAGTCGATGGAATCGTTTCCAATTTTGGGGCCAGAATGCGTCGGCTGTACGGTCCGGCGAAGCGAATTCGCAACCAAAAGAAGACCACGATAGTGCCCGGGCCCGCGGGGCAACCCGGGACGCCGGTGAGATGAACGAGCTGGAACGACTGTGTGCCTGGCTGCGATGTCGGATTGGCGATGATCGGTGAATCGGATATCGAATTCCGGCGCCGTCGCCTACTGTTTCGCAGCGCTCATCGCGGCTCGAAGGAACTCGATCTCATCCTTGGTCCGTTTGCGAAGCGGCATCTCGAGACGTTCGATACCGGCCAGCTCGATCGTTATGAACTACTGTTGGAAATCCCCGACCCCGAACTGTACAATTGGCTCGTTGGTCGTGCGCCCGTACCCGACGATGCGCGTTCGGACGTGATGGACCTTTTGCTGAGTTTCGATCCCTCCCGATTGAACCCGTGACCGTTACCGATCTCAGCCCGGACAAGCCCGGTCTTGTGCGCATCGCCGGTGCGCCCGAAGGCGCGGATGCGATTGCCCTGGCATCGATCGCGCAGGTCCGCCCGCCGGCGAAACTTGGCGCCAACATCCTGCACGTTGCGCGAGACGATGCCCGTATGGCGCGCCTCGACGAGCTGCTCGAATTCTTCGCACCGGATATCGAGCGAATCTCGATCCCGGCCTGGGACTGTCTGCCGTACGATCGGGTGTCGCCGCACCGCGACATCGTTGGGCGTCGCGTCGACACGTTGACCGCATTGTCGACGCCGCGGGCAAGCCGGCGACCGCGCATCCTGTTGACGACGGTCGCGGCCCTGATCCAGCGCCTGCCGCCGCCCGGCGAGTTTATCGGGGGCGCCTTGTCGCTGCGGGTCGGCTCCGCAATCGGCACCGAGAACCTCGCACGACACCTTGCCGACAATGGCTTTCTGCGCGTCAGCCAGGTCGGGGACATCGGGGAGTTTGCGGTGCGGGGCGGGATCGTCGACCTGTTTCCGCCTGGTCACGATTTGCCGATCCGGTTGGATTTCTTCGGCGACCGGATCGAGACGATCCGGCAGTTCGACCCGATTTCTCAGCGAACGACGGCACCGTTCGAGGGGCTCGATCTGAAGCGGATGGGAGAAGTCCGCCTCGATGGGGCGGCGATTGAGCGGTTCAGGTCGGGCTATCGTGAACGATTTGGCGCAATCGCGACCGAGGATCCGCTCTATGTCGCGATCAGCGAAGGTCGGTCCTATGCCGGCATGGAGCATTGGGAACCGCTGATGCTCGAGCGGATGGTGACACTTCTCGATCACGTGCCTGAAGCCATCGTGACGCTCGACCACCAGGTCGACGAACTGCGCGATGCGCGCCTGGATCTCGTCGAAGAGTTCTACGAGGCGCGCTGCGAAGTGAAATTGCCGAAGGACGGAACGTTCGTCTACCGGCCGTTGCCGCCTGATGCACTTTATCAAACGGCAGAGGAGTGGGACGAAGCGCTGCGGCAACGCGCCGTCGTTTCGTTCTCGCCCTTTGCCATGCCGGAGGAAGCGGGTTGGGTCGATTGGGGTGCGCGCCCGGGTCGCGAATTTGCCGATGCGCGGGCGCAATCGCTGACGACGCTCTACGAGGCCGTTGGCGTCCGCCTTGCCGAGGAACGGGCCGCGGGGCGACGTGTCGCAATCACTGCCTACAGTGAAGGGAGCCGCGACCGCCTCTCGAAAGTCATGGCCGAGCACGGTATCGAAGGCACCGTGAACTGTGCCGATCGGGCCGCTCTCGACGCGCTGGGTTCATCGCAGACAGGCATGATCGTGCTTGGCCTCGAACGCGGCTTCGTCGACCCGCAGCGCACTTTTATCAGCGAACAGGACATTCTCGGCGATCGGCTCGTCCGGCAGCCCCGGCGCCGGCGCGGCGAGCGGTTCCTCGAGGAGCTGGCGAATTTCGGTGCCGGCGACATCGTCGTCCACACGGACCATGGTGTCGGTCGGTACGACGGTCTGGAGACGCTGACGGTCGGCGGCGCCGCACATGATTGTTTGCGCATCGTCTACGACGGCAACGACAAACTCTATTTGCCAGTCGAGAATATCGATCTTCTGACGCGGTTCGGATCGGAAGAAACGCCGGTCCAACTCGACAAGCTCGGCGGCGTCAACTGGCAATCGCGCAAGGCGCGGGTCAAGGCGCGCATCCGGGAAATGGCGGCCGAGCTTATCAAGACTGCTGCCACGCGTGCGGTTCGGCACCTGGATGCGGTGCAGCCGCCGGAAGGGCTCTACGACGAGTTCTGCGCGCGCTTTCCCTATCCTGAGACCGAGGACCAGCTGCGGGCGATCGAGGAGGTGTTGAGCGATTTCGCCTCGGGCCGCCCGATGGACCGGTTGATCTGCGGCGACGTCGGATTTGGCAAGACCGAGATCGCGCTGCGCGCGGCGTTCGTCATGGCAGCGAGCGGCCAGCAGGTGGCCGTCATCTCGCCGACGACGCTGTTGAGCCGCCAGCACTTCAGGACATTTAGCGAGCGCTTCGCCGGACTGCCGATCCGGATCGCGCAGCTCTCCCGTATGGTGAGCGCAAGGGACATTGTCGATATCAAGCGCGAACTGAAGGAAGGGCGCATCGACATCGTAATCGGGACCCATGCGCTGCTGGCGAAGGACGTCGGATTTCGGACGCTCGGTTTGCTTGTCGTCGATGAGGAACAGCATTTCGGAGTCGGTCAAAAGGAGCGGCTGAAGGCGCTGCAGTCCGACGTTCATGTGCTGACGTTGACGGCAACACCGATCCCGCGCACCCTGCAACTGGCGCTGTCGGGCGTGCGAGAGATGAGCCTGATCGCGACGCCGCCGATTGACCGGCTGGCGGTGCGTACCTTCGTGATGCCATACGATCCGGTCGTCACGCGTGAAGCGATCCTGCGCGAGCGGAACCGGGGCGGCCAGACGTTCTATGTTTGCCCCAGAATCCGCGACCTCGACACGGTGGCCGAGCGATTGAAAGTTCTGGTACCCGAGATACGTTTCGTCATCGCGCATGGTCGCATGGCGCCAACGCATCTCGAGAGGGCGATGACGGCGTTTTACGATGGCCAGTATGACGTATTGCTCGCAACCAACATCATCGAATCCGGCCTCGATATTCCACGCGCCAACACGATGATCCTGCATCGTGCCGACATGTTCGGCCTGGCGCAGCTCTATCAACTTCGTGGTCGCATCGGTCGTTCGAAGCTGCGGGCCTACGCCTATCTGACCGTTCCTGCCGATCGTGTGCTGACGCCAACCGCCGAGAAACGACTGGAAGTGATGCAGACCCTCGATACGCTCGGTGCCGGGTTCACGCTGGCCAGCCACGATCTCGACATCCGCGGTGCCGGCAATCTGCTCGGTGAGGAGCAGTCCGGGCATATTCGAGAGGTCGGCATCGAGCTTTACCAGCAGATGCTGGAGGATGCCGTCCAGGAAGCGCGTGGCATTGCCGCGCGCCAGGCCGAGTGGGCGCCCCAGATCAACATCGGCTCGGCGGTCCTGATTCCGGAAAGTTACGTTGCCGATCTCAGTGTTCGACTTGGTCTCTATCGACGGATTGCAATGCTGATCGACCAGGCGGAGATCGATGGGTTTGCGGCCGAGCTTGTGGATCGGTTCGGCAAACTGCCTGCGGAAGTAGAGAACCTGCTGCAGGTGATCGCGATCAAGCGCCTGTGCAAGGCGGCCGGAATCGAGAAGATCGATGCCGGGCCGCGGGGCGCCGTTATTGCTTTCCGCGGCAATGCCTTCCGCAAGCCCGATCGCCTGATCGACTATATCCGGCGTCATCCACGATCATTGTCGGTGCGGCCCGACCAGCGCCTCATCTACCATCAGGATTGGAGCGACGTCTCGCGCCGTCTGCCGGGTGTGCGGAAGCTGCTGGAGAATGTAGTAGCGCTCGCTGCCTAAGGAGGATCGATGTTCTATTCCACCGACAAAGCGCCGCCGCTGTCGCTCGATCCGTTCAAGCAGCTCATCGTGCCGCGACCGATCGGCTGGATCTCGAGCATGTCGGCAAACGGTTCGGTGAACCTGGCGCCGTTCAGTTTCTTCAACGCGATCGCGGATCATCCGCCGATGGTCGGCTTCGGTCCTGGCGGCGGCGGTGTCGATCGACCCTACAAGGACAGTCGAGCCAATATCGAAGAGACGGGCGAGTTCGTCTGCAATCTTGTAACCTGGAGCACGCGCCGGCAGATGAATGCAACGTCTGCGACGCTTCCCGCAGACGTCGACGAATTCCGTGAGGCTGGGCTGACGCCGGTACCTTCGCAGCTGGTCAAACCGCCGCGCGTGGCAGAATCGCCGGTACATTTCGAGTGCCGATACTTTGCGACGGTCGATCTGCCGAGTAGCGACAGGCACGGCCCAAACGCCTTCATCATCGGCCGGGTGATTGGCGTCCATATCGACGACCGGCTGATCAAGGACGGACGGATCGATATCGTCGCGGCGCGCCCGATCGCCCGGCTCGGCTACTCGCTCTATTCGATTGTCGACAACATGTTCCCGATGCGGCGACCGGACTAACGTAAGCTACCAGGCTTCGGCCGCCATCTGCTCATCGATACGCGCCAGATCGAAGAGCTGGAAGAAGGCTTCCGGCTCCTGCGCGCCGGACAGCGCATAGCGTTCGTTGAAGATGAAACACGGTACGCCGCTGATCCCCAGCCGGCGCGCGGATCGATCTTCCTGCTCGGCCTCGGCCATAAATCGTTCGCCCTCGAGAAAACGCTCGACAGCGGCGACATCGAGACCGACCGAGGCGGCGATATCGACCAGCACCTCCGTTTGGCCAATGTCGGCGCCCTCAAGGAAGTAAGCGCAAAACAGAGCTTCGACCAGCAGGTCCTGGCAGTGTTCCTCCCAGGCCAGGCGCAACAGCCGATGCGACTTCAGCGTGTTGGGCGTGCGTCGCATGCTTTCGAAGTCGAACCGGATACCCTCGCTCTCGCCGGCGGATCGGACCGCATCGTAGATGCGTTGCGCCCGGTCGGGCTGGCCGAACTTGGCGCGCAGGTAGGCTTGGCGGTCCATGCCTTCCGGCGGCATTCCCGGGTTGAGTTGGAAGGCCCGCCAGCGAAGCTGGGCCTTCGGTTGCGGGCGATTCTGCAGCGCTCGTTCAAGCCGGCGCTTGCCGATGAAGCACCACGGACAGATCGTGTCGGAATAGATGTCGAGTTGCAGCATAGTCTCTCCGGCCCGCGCGAACCGCCGCCCGGGCGGCATGACGCCTTGGCCGGGCTTGACGCCGGGCGGCCTCACTTCCAACGATAGCGCCAAATCCTCGGCGACGACAGGGCTGGCCGGAATGACCGACATCTGGGAGACGGGACTGGAGCGCAATCAGGCCAACTATGCGCCGCTTACGCCCCTCAGCTTCCTGACGCGCGCCGGGCGCGTCTATCCGGAGAAGACGGCGGTCGTTCACGGCCGCCTGAGCTACAGCTATCGCGACTTCGATGCGCGCTGCCGCCGTCTGGCCTCCGCGCTGGTCAAACACGGAGCGACTCGCGGCGATACAATCGCGATCCTGGCCAACAATTCGCCGGCCATGCTCGAAGCGCATTTCGGCGTGCCGATGATGGGTGGCGTGCTGAATGCGCTGAACTATCGCCTCGATGCGCCGATGATTGCGTTCTGCCTGGAGCATGGCGGTGCCAGGTTTCTGATTGCCGATTGCGAGTACGCCGAAACTACGAGGGCCGCCTTGGCCAGGCTTGAGAGCCCCCCGAAACTGATTGAAATCGACGACACCGAAGCCAATTACGGACCGGCCGGTTCGGTGCGTCTCGGACTTCTCGACTACGAGCGGTTCATTGCCGATGGCGATCCGACCTATCGCAGCGACGAGCCGCAGGATGAGTGGCAGGCCATGGCGCTGGGATACACGTCGGGGACGACCGGCAATCCAAAGGGCGTCGTCTACCATCATCGCGGTGCCTACCTGAACGCGCTCAGCGATGTAGTGACGATGAAGCTGGACGCATCGACGGTGTTTCTCTGGACACTGCCGATGTTCCACTGCAACGGCTGGTGCTTCACCTGGGCCGTGGTGGCGGCCTGCGGGACGCATGTCTGCCTGCGCAGGGTCGATCCGGCACTGATCTATCCGATGATCCCGCAATTCAAGGTCACGCATCTATGCGGCGCACCGATCGTGCTGAACATTCTGGCCAACGCGCCGGCGAACGTGAAGGTGAAGTTCGACCAGGTTGTAGAAGTCGGAACCGGCGGGGCTGCGCCGCCCAGCGCCATCATCGAGGCGATGAACCGCAACGGGTTCAACGTGACACATCTCTATGGCCTTACGGAAACCTATGGGCCGGCAACGGTCTGTGCCTGGCAGGATGCCTGGAGCGACCTCGACCTCGAGGTGCGGTCGCGCCATATGGCAAAACAGGGTGTCTCGCACATCACGCAGGAGGCCGTGATGGTCGCGGATCCCGTGACCATGAAACCGGTGCCGCCCGACGGCGCGACGATTGGCGAGATCATGATACGCGGTAACACGGTAATGAAAGGGTACCTCAAGAATCCGCGCGCCACCGAAGAGGCGTTTCGCGGTGGCTGGTATCACAGCGGGGATCTGGGGGTATGCCATCCTGACGGTTATATCGAGGTGAAGGATCGCACGAAGGACATCATCATCTCGGGCGGCGAGAACATATCGAGCCTGGAGGTTGAGGAGGTGCTCTATCGCCACCCGAAAGTACTCGAAGCGGCGGTCGTGGCACGACCCGATGAGAAATGGGGTGAAACGCCTTGCGCATTCGTAACGCTGCGTGAAGGGACGGGCGCCGTCTCACCGGACGACATTATCGAGTTCTGCCGGACCCGAATGGCGCGCTTCAAGGTACCGCGGACAGTCGTCTTCGGCGCTCTGCCGAAGACGTCGACGGGTAAAATCCAGAAATTCGTGCTGCGCGAGCAGGCGAAGTCGCTGGGTTCGTGATTGCATGGACCCCGTCGTTCGCAACGTGTTGGATTTCTTCGGCGACCTGTTCGAGCAGGCGAACCCGTACAACAACGGTAATCTCGCGGTCTATTTCACCTGGCTGGTGGTGTATGTAGCGACCTGGGTCGCGGTCTGGCGCTCGTCGCGCGCCTGGTTCCGTTTACTGTGCTTCATTGCCAACCAGATCTTCTCGATCGGTATCGTGATTTCCTGGTCGCTCGCGATTTTGATCGCGGTGCGTTACTGGATCCCGTCGGTTGCGCTGGCGTTGTTGACGGCCGGATTGACGCTCTATCTCTTCCGCACCCGCCGGCCGGTGACGGGGCGAGACACGCCGTGAACCCATCGACACGCTTCGAGATGACGGGTGCGGTCGCGATCGTCACCGGCGCCTCGGGCACGCTCGGCCGCCAGTTCTCGGTCGCACTGGCGGAAGCCGGCGCGACGGTTGCTCTGGTCGGGCGAAAGCAGACCGAGTTGGAAGCGACCCGGACGGCGGTCGCCGATGCGGGCGGTAGATCGGAGATCGTGATTGCCGACCTGACCGAGGCTGGCGCCGTGTCGGACACGATGCGCATTGTCGAGAGCCGGCTCGGGGTGCCGACGGTGTTGATCAACAATGCCGGGTCGGCAGCCGCGGCGCCGACGGCGGAATTAAGTCTGGCCGATTGGGATTCGGTGATGAATGTCAACCTGCGCGGTGCGTTCCTGGTCGCGCAAGCGTTCGGCCGTCGCCGGATTGCGGCTGGCGGCGGTGGTGCGATCGTAAACATCGCATCGATCACCGGCCTCACGGCACCGATCACGATCACACCCTATGCAGTGTCAAAGGGCGCACTCATCCAGCTCACCAAGATCCTGGCGCGCGAGTGGGCGCGCCATCGGATCCGGGTCAATGCGCTATGTCCCGGTTATTTCGAATCCAACATGACGCAGAGCTACCTTGATTCCGAACATGGCGAGCGCATGCTGCGGGCTGTTCCGATGCGGCGCGGCGGCAGGGCCGGCGAATTGGACGGGCCGCTGCTGCTTCTGGCTTCCGAGGCCGGCAGTTACATGACCGGGGCGACGATCGTTGTCGACGGCGGTCAGACGCTCGTGACCCCGTAATGTGCCGGCGGCCGCAACCAGTCGTTCTATCCGCGTTGCGGCGGATCGATCCTCACAATGTCGATCTTCATCATCCAAACCAGGGCCCGCTTGAGCGGGACAACCTGATCGTCGGCCGTGATCTTGAGCATTTGCGCGACCGTCATGGTTCCGCGCTTCGCCAAGACGTTGAGAACCTGGGTGCACAGCTTCTGGTCCGGAAGCACGGCCGACGCGTAATTGGTTGTGGGCAATGCGCGATATGACTTGAGCCGTTCCGGCCCCGAGCCCTCCGGAATCGATACGCGGTGCTCATCGCTGAGCGGTTCGGTCGCATAATGTTCGAACACGTCGAACGGATCCATGCGGCTCGGATAGGGTACATGGCGGCCCGCGCTGTCATGCGAGGCGGACTCCGGCGCCTCGCCTCGGATCTTGCCGAGCTGCTGCCAAAGCTCCTGGTAGCGCCGGACGACGACACGCCAGTCGAAACTCTCCCTCGCATGCCGTTTGCCGGCGGCGCCCATTGATGCACGCAACTCGGGCTCGCTTGCGAGCTTCACGAATGCGTCGACGCTGGCGGCCGTATCGACGGCTGCGAACTGGCAGGTGTGTCCGCAATATCGGTCGTAGGTATCGATTCCGAGTTCCTGACGAAAAGCGAACTCTTCGCCGGTGCCGGGCGGTGCTTGGACAGTGCGAATGCGGAACCCGTCTTTGCCATGGCGAACGGTATCCATGTAACCGTCCCAATCCGAGACGATGACCGGAAGACCCGAGGCCATTGCTTCGATCGGCGTCAGGCCGAAAGTCTCCTGAATATTGTCCGAGAGCGAAACGAACACATCGGCTGCACTCCAGATCTCGGTGCGTGTTTGCGGCAGGCGCCCATCGAGAAAATGGCAGTTGACCGAAGGGCAGAGCGCCTTCGCCGAATCCTTGAAGGCACTCTCGATGAAATCGTTTGCGAACCAGCCTGCCTGGATCAGATGTACCTTGCGG
>Ga0187892_10002386_pt1 | contig 37964 bp, 29 predicted proteins | sample MA1701073metaG_FD_139345 | JGI IMG/M metagenome (GOLD analysis project Ga0187892, IMG submission 139345) | Bio-ooze microbial communities from a basaltic lava cave in the Kipuka Kanohina Cave System on the Island of Hawaii, USA - MA170107-3 metaG ... | reverse complement strand
TTCGATGCAGATTCCACTATTGCAATTCATCAAAAGACGGGAGCGCCCGTGATGGTTAGCGCTGGAGTTTACCCACTTTTGCAGGAAGCGATTGATAGTGAGAAGTTGATCGAGATGCTTGCTGGCGATGTTAAAACAGTTAATGAAATAACAGTAACGGCCATACGTGCTCAACATCCTGCAGAAAAACCCGTAATGTATCTGATCAAGATAGATGATATCACTGTATTTCATGGTTCGGATTCTGGTTTTGTTGATGAGCTGAATGATGTTGATTCGGAAGTGCACCTTGCATTTGTGCCTGCTGGACAGCCCTCACCGACAGCTTCTCCCGATGTTGCAGCTAGCATGGTGCGAGCGCTGAAGCCCTACGTGACAGTCCCTGTACATGGAATCTTCGAAGAAATGAAATTGCTGGAAGAGATGGTTGGTAGTGAAACCGTGATAATAATACCTGATCCCTATGCTTTTACCGTTCCCAGTCAGATAGTTCCAGAGTTTCCAGTTGCTCTAATGGTCTTTGTTGCAGCATTCGTCACGGCATTAATAGCATTCATACGGATTAGAAATCTAGGCTTTTGCCGCCAAGGATTTAATATCTAGCAATTTGTAGTTCTTCCATGGGCTTACTTCAAAAGTGTCACATATGTGAAAAGGATACGCTGCTTTCAATTGATGTTCGCGGAAAGAAGATCTGCATAGATTGTGCTAACCAGATGTTCATGAAATATCAAACGTTCGTAGAAAAGCCAAAGGCCATAGACTTGTCCAACATTGACAAAGTAAAGGGCTTTGGCGAAGAAAAGGATGGCTTGTTTAATCTGCACGAAGAATTTAGAGACATTCTGCACAAGTACGATGCTTTAGACGATCAAGCACGCAAGGGGAAGGCATCAACAGAATTAATGGAGAGATTGTACAACTTGGGGCAAAGAATCAGGATCACAAACATTCTTCTCAGTGACATGCGCTCCGCCCTCGAAAATAACGATATAATGCATTTTAAAACAAACAAGGAAAAGATTGCGGAGGAGATTGCATTCTGCAAGAGCGAACTTTCGTACTGCAGTAACCAGATAAAAGGAATAGCTAGGTAAGATGTTCTAATAGACTCCCTATATGTAGAGCACAAAACACATATCATCTGACGGTTTCAATGTAGGCTATGAGTGCTAAAGTAGGACTAATTGGTACTGGACTGATGGGAAAGGCAATAGCAACACGGTTGCTTAAATCCGGATACAAAGTTACGGTTTACAATAGAACGAAGGAAAAGGCTGAATCACTGAAGGCCTTGGGAGCCGTGGTTGCTGATACTCCAATGCAAGTGGCAAAGAACTCCGATCTTGTTATGACTGTTGTGAAGGATGCAGCAGCTGTGGAGGAGGTTGCCTTTGGAGAAAAAGGAATTGTGCATGGAAAACATGATGGCCTTGCTCTTGCAGATGTGAGCACCATAAACCCCGTTGCATCTAGGGCAATTGCGAAAAGATTGAAAGAAAATGGGATAACTATGCTCGATACACCTGTAATGGGTGGACCTAGACTGGCAGAACAGGGTACGCTCGTACTTATGATCGGGGGTAGCAAGGAAACATATGAGAAGTACAAAAAGGTCTTTGACACAATTGGTAACAAGAGTTTCTACTTAGGAGAGAACGGTTCTGCACACGCCATGAAACTTGCATTGAACCTTCAGATAGCAATGATAGCACTGGCATTATCTGAGGGCATAACACTAACAAAGAGCGCTGGTTTGAACCCAGAACTATTTCTGCAAATACTCAACTCTACATATTTCAAAACAGGCATGAGTGAGAACAAGGGACCGAAGATGATAAAAGACGACTTCGAGGCCACTTTCGGACTACCAATGATGATGAAAGATCTTGCTACGATAAACGAAGCTGCAAGGGCATTCAATGTCACATTACCAATGGCATCGCTTGCCGAACAACTATACAGAGCAGCAACCAACAGTAATTTTGGTGATCTTGATTATACAGGGATACTTGCGTTTCTCCAAAAGATAAACGGATTGAAGTAAAATGAAGTTAAAGCAAATCGAGGACGTGAAGATGAGTGATATAGTGTTGGTAGCGTCGCTGCCAGACATGGGAAGGGTTGGAGGGCTAGTTTCTGGCTTCCTCGCAAAGCAGCTTGACACTAAACTTGTTGCGGAGATTGAATCTATTGAGAAACCTTGGGTGACCTATGAAAACGGGATCGCAAACTTGCATGTTGATACCTACAAACTATTTGTTGACAAACGAAACTCAATCATCATATTCACAGGAGATACACAACCTCAAGATACACATGAACTATACGGGTTATGCGATCTCTTGCTTGACACCGTGCAGGGATATGGAAAAGTGAAGAGACTCTATTCTTCTGGAGGTTATCTGAAGCAGGAAGTTGTTGGAGAACCAAAAGTATATGGTACTGCAAGCAATGCAACTTTGTTGAAAGAACTGGACAAGCATGACATCGGTAGATTAGGAAACGAAGTCAACACGATAACATGGTTCAATGGGCTCATACTTGGGATGGCTGCCAAGCGCGGGATTGATTCAATAGGTCTCTTTGGCGAGATAGACAACCCTAGCGTGCCGCAACATCTGGCTGCGAAGAGCATAGTGAAGGTGATTGCTAGGATGATAAATGCGGAAATTAACACTAAAGATCTGGAACAGCAGCACGAAAGTTCAGCTATTGATGAGATGCCAAAAGAAGATACGGGTTTTACGCCTGGAGTTGCCTGATCAGGCTATCTTGCTTCCTGCGGGAGCATCTTCTGCGACAGTTAACCATACAGGTTTGCCATTTACATCTGCAGCCAGCAGCATGCCATTAGATGTCATGCCTGCAACCTTCTTTGGCTCAAGATTTGCAACTATTATGACAGTTCTGTTCATGAAGTATTCTGGCTCGTAAAATTCTGCTCCACCTACTACAAGTTCTCTCTTTTCCTCGCCAAGGTCTACTGTAGCCTTCATTACCTTCGTTAAGCCCTTGATTCTTTCCGCACTTACAACCTTTCCAACCCTCAGATCAAGCTTCTTGAAATCCTCGTAAGTTATGTATGTCACAGCAGACCCTGTGAAACACCAACTAAAATTGGTTCCGCTCCGATCAAAGCTAATAAAGCCATCCAATACTACCATATGCAATGGTTCGGATCGAGACAAGCAGGGAGATAAACGCGCCACTTGAAAAGGTATGGAGCGTTGCGAGTGATATGGATAACGAACCAAAGTACTGGCACGGAACAAAGTCAGTAAAAAACTTGAAAGTTGATGGCAATACAATTAACAGAGAAGTCATAATAGCCTTCAAGAATTCTAAATGCATGGAGACTGTTGTGCTGAATCCAAAGAAGAGCATCGACATACAAATAACAGAGGGACCCATGAAGGGGAGCAAGGTTATTACAATAAGCGATATCGGCGGCAAAACCAAGGTTGATGTTGTGTGGGATATCAAGTTAACAGGCATGATGTCGATGTTCACGGGCATGGTAAAGGGGCATATCGAACAGGGTACAAAGGACGCCCTTGAAAGGATTAGTGCTGATGCTGAAAAGAATTAGCTAGTGGCTGACATGAGCATAGCATTTGATGTCTTCAACATCATATTATTGGCAATAATGTTTGGCGTGTTTGGTCTATGGATCTACTTTGTAGGCTACATATCGCATTCGTTCAGAAAAGCGCCCAAACTCAATGGTGCAACGCATGAGAATGCGAATACTCGAGTAAACATAATCGTACCTGCAAGGAACGAGGAACAATTCATAGGCAAGTGTTTGGAATCGCTCTTGAACCAAGATCACATAGACTACAACATAATTGTGATTGACGATTCCTCTACAGACAAGACCGCCCAGATCATCAAGGACTACGCAGAAAAAAGTAAGAAAATAGTTTTTGTAGATGCCGGACCGAAGCCCGATGGTTGGGCAGGCAAGAACTGGGCGTGCTACCAGGGTTACTTGAAATCTGACGCAGATCTCCTGCTCTTTACCGATGCGGATAGCGAACATTCGAGGAACTCAGTCTCATTAGCGGTTTCCCGAGTAATCAGCGAAGGTCTCGATGCCCTGACGCTAGTGCCTAAACTTATCTGCATAGATCCATGGACAAGAATTACTCTACCATTCTTGAGTACCTTCCTGCACTCTAGATACTCGCCATTGCGCGTAAACGATCCTGAGCACGGTATAGGTTACTTCTTCGGGAGTTTTTACATAATAAAGCGAAATGCCTACGAAGCCATAGGAACCCATTCAGATGTAAGGAATGAACTCGTGGAAGATGGAGCTCTTGGTGCCAAGGTAAAAAAAAGCGGTTTTAAATTAAAGATGTTTAGAGGCGAACATCTAATATCTGCTATCTGGGCAAGGGATTTCAGCTCGTTATGGAATGGGCTAGGCAGGCTTATCATCCCGTTGTATGCTGTAAGTAAATTCAATGCAATATCCATATTCATAATTACCTTCTTCATTTTCCTTGTACCGTTTCTGGTCTTGCCTTATTCGGCTGTGGTTATGGAAGATCCTCTAACAAAAATACTATTTGCAATTAGCAGCGCAACATGTATCCTCATAATAGTTTCTGGAATGATTCAAGCAGTAGCAGGCCTTAAGATAAATCCCTTGTACCCTCTCGTTGCGCCTCTAGGTGCTGCGATAATAGCATTTGGATTCTTATCGGGAATCATAAAAGCGAGGAGAAAGAAAGGTGTACAGTGGCGCGGTAGAGATTATGTTTATTCGGTTTATAGTTCACAAGGTTTCAAACTGTAGTGTATGTTGGCAAAGTTATCTCAGAATTTTATACGCTGTTTAAAAGGTCGTTTGCCTCTCGCAGTTGGCTCTTTGCAAGGTCATAGTTCGCTTCAGAAATGTTCTCTCTTGCTTCCTCTATCAAGTTCATAGCTTGTTCTACAACTGCTAGCGCTTCACTATCACCGCCTGTCCCAGCTACCTCCTTCAACATGTCAGCCTTGCTCTCCAGTCCACTAGCGAATGTTTCTAGTCTTTGCTTCTCTGCGTTCTGAATTAGTGATTTATGAATATCATCAAGAATATGATTTGCTTCTGCCAACCATTCGCTTGCTGCATCAAGGTCACCAGATTCCAAATATTTGGTAGATTCCGCTATAGCGTCATCAAAAGCCTCTAAGCTGGTTTCCACAGCTCCAACATCAGTTGCTCCGGCTGTGCTTGTGAGTTTATTCTTGAATTCAATGGCTCGTGTAACAGCCTGCTTCAACTCGCTAACCTCCTCCGCTGGATCTACGCTAGCAGGTTCTGTACCTATTTCAAGTACTACCAAACTGGCATAAACTTCTCTGAAAGCCATCAATGCATTCTTCCAGTGATTTCTTGCAGAATCAAGATCCGCAGCTTCTTTCGTTAGTTTAACCTCAGCTACGCCTTCCTCATATATCGCGTTGATATCATCAGGAACAGTTTCTCCGCTAGCCTGATAATCGGCAATTTTATTGTCAACATTCTGCTGGGCTCTGTTCAGGATGTCCAGCAGCATCTGAAGCTTGCCATTACTTGCATTAGTATCTGAAACCTTCACTTCAAACGTAGCTGAACCCTCAAACTCTCCATAGAACGCCTTGACAGTGTATGTACCATCTACACCACATACATCGCCAGCCAGCACAACAGGCTCGGCCCTGAATGAACCATCGTCACTTACGTCAACGTTCTGAACACTGCATTGTTTGTTGTTGGGATTCCATACCTGAACTATTACAGGACTGTTGCTAGGCGAATCCACAATACCCATAATGACTAGTGATTCTCCAGACGTGTACACATCCTTATTCAGGCTAAGAGCAACCCCTGACTGTGCATAAGCAACAGGGAATGCAAGAACAGCGGTCAGAAAAATGCCAACAAACGTAAAGACCTTGAGATAGTTCATTTTATGTCGTTCACTAAACGCTTCATTATTTATAGATGACTGGGAACCTTCGCGGTAAGCAGGTCTATCTCTATAGTATGGAGACGAAGAATCTCGCGGCAGAGTCAATGGCTACATATAGCATAGTAGGTTATATCAGGACTCTCTAGGAACGACTGTTCCATCATTCGTGTGAAACATTCATGAGAAAAGGAATATACGTCTCACACGTGTACAATCCATGAATGAAGGCTGTTGTTATCATAGCAGTCATAGTTGCCGTCGTAGGAGGAATGTATTATTATACTGCGTTTCTGCAGCAGCCTGAACAGGTGCCTGCTCCAGAAAAGCCGCCTCTGGTGCAGTCCAACGGGCATCCTGTAACTCCGCAGGGAGAAGTAATTCCTGTACAACCTTCGGAACACGATCTTACGCTTCCAGAACTATTCAAAAGGGTCGAAAACTCTGTTGTTCAGATAACTGTGCGTGCAGGAGATCAGAGCTTCTTAGGAGATGAAAGACTTGGATCTGGTTTTGTGTATGATTCTAACGGCAACATAATAACTAATAATCACGTTGTAGAAGGTGCTGACGATATCTCTGTAACCTTCCTAGATGGGAGCGGGTACGATGCAAGAATAGTAGGCACCGATCCGTATACAGATCTGGCTGTAATCAAAGCTGATGTACCAGCAGAACTGTTGGCACCATTGCCTCTGGGAGACTCTTCCAAACTGCAGGTAGGGGAGCAGGTTGCTGCAATAGGAAATCCGTTCGGTCTGAGCGGATCTATGACCACTGGTATAGTCAGCCAATTGGGTAGATTGTTGCCCTTGGCGGAAGTGGAGGGAGGTTTCTCGATCCCAGATGTCATCCAGACAGATGCGGCGATCAATCCAGGCAATTCAGGGGGACCTTTGCTGGACGTTAGAGGAGAAGTCGTGGGTGTGAACTCTGCAATAACTTCTGGTACAGGTGAGTTTGCTGGCGTCGGGTTTGCGGTACCGTCTAACACTGTAAAGAAGATAGTTCCCGTTTTGATAACCGATGGCAGGTATAGGCATGCATGGCTGGGTGTTTCTGGCACAGATCTAACACCAGAAATTGCAGAAGCGCTCAACCTAAAAGATACAAAGGGCTTCTTGGTCATCGACATAGTGGCGGATAGCCCCGCAGATAAGGCTGGCATCAGAGGTGGAGCGAAGCAGGTGACCGTAGATGGCAGACAGATAAGGCTAGGCGGTGACGTGATTACTAGTATCGACGATAATCCTGTCAGAAAGATCGATGATATCTTGATTTACATTCAGCGAGAAAAATCTGTTGGGGATGAGATGGTGCTTAGCATAATACGGGATGGCCAACCTATGGAATTAACAATTACTCTTGCTGAAAGACCTAACCTTTCTGAATCACCATAATTACAAAGCTAGCTTGTCCGGGTTCATTATATTATTAGGATCAAGGGTTCGCTTGATCTTCTTCATGACTTTGATACCGTCGCTATGTTCTTCCTTCATGAGATGTGCAAGTTTTAGACCTATGCCATGACAATACTCCATCGTTCCAATTTTACTCGCATATCTAAGCATCTCGTCCATGGCATCATACATTCTGTCGTTGGCTTTTGCGTTATGAGCAAAAAGATTCATGGAGTAGAACTCTGGAGCCTGCCAGATACCATGCCCCTGCACCATTACCTTCTGTTGTGATGCAATCTCCATGCATGCCTTATCAAACTCCAGTAATTTTCCAGCAGGTATGGAAACCTGGACAAAGTCGAACTTTATGTTTGTGTTTCTGGATTTGCTCCGTATGAAAGTAATGTACCGTTCCGCTATATCATACCTTTTCTTCCAGTATTCGTTAGATACACTGCTATCAAGTTCTGTGCCTCCAAACTGCCTTACAATGCTTTTCGTTTTTGCGGATTCAGCATTCACTTTTTCCTTGAAACCATCGAACATAACGTACAGCCTGGTTCCAGGCTCGTCTTGTAACCATAATTTCGTTTCCGGATCTGCACCTACATCATATGCCTCAAAAAGATCCAGTGAAGCGGGTTTCATTCCAAGAGAAAACATTTCTCTTACTGCCCTGTATCCCTTTTCAAAATTATCAAACTCAAAGGCATGAACCTGCTCTGATTCTGGAATTCGATATGCCTTCAGCGTAGCTGATGTTATTATCCCAAACACACCCTCGCTGCCTATGACTAGATCTTTTAGATCCATTCCAGACGATTTCTTTTTTGCAGGTTTAGTATCTAATACACTACCATTAGCAGTAACAGCTCTTAATCCCAGAACCTGTTCTCCCATAGAACCGTACTTGCAAGCAAGGTAACCAACGCCATTTGTACAGATAGCCCCTCCCACTGTTGCATATGAAGCACTCCATGGGTCATGTGCGAACATTAGGCCATGTTTTCTCAACTCAGAATCAAGTTGTTTCATAGTAACACCTGCTCCAGCTATTGCAGTTAGATCTTCCTTGTTGATCTCAATATGATTAAGTTCCTTTAGGTCCATCACAATGCCGCGCTTAATGGTGGCAGCACCTCCCATCAATCCGGTGCCACCGCCATATGGCACTATAGGTATCTTGTTCTTGTTTGCAAATTTCACAACCTTCACAACATCGTTTTCTGTCCTTGGCCTTACAACCGCTATGGGTATTTTGGGTTCAAAATTTCGTGGAATGGCACGCGTTACGTCGAGCGCATCCCTGCTGTAGAATTGGAGATCATTTGCGTCATAAATGACACCATTCCTATCCAAAATATTCATGAGTGATGAAATTATTATCTTGTCTTGCATGAATGGCATAACACCTGATGAAATAAAGACTTAACTTGCTTTTTGGTATAGCGTTAGCATAAGAAAGTTATTATAATTAAGGTTGCGTCAATTTTGTATTGCTCAGCCAAGAGATACGTGAAGATGTATTATTGGGCAAAGCAATCACTAAGGAAGACGCGTACTCGTTGATAAATAGCGATTATGGTAAGTTGTTCGAACTAGCAGATCGCATTAAGAAGGACAAGAAAGGCAATATCGTAACATACTCTAGAAAGGTCTTCATACCTCTAACAAACCTGTGCAGGGACACCTGTTCATACTGTACATACAAGAGAGAGCCAAACGACCCGAGAGCAGTAATGATGAAACCTGAACAGGTCTTGGAGGTTGCTGAAAGAGGAAAGAAGGTAAGGTGCACCGAAGCCCTGTTCATGACAGGCGAAAGACCTGAACAGAAATATGACGAAGCAAGACAATGGTTGAAATCTCTTGGTTATTCAAGCACTACGGAATATGTCATACACATGAGCGAACTTGTTCTAAAAAAGACAGGACTTTTACCTCACACAAATCCTGGCAATATGACTACAGAAGAGATGTTAGCACTAAAACAATCAAATCCCAGTCTCGGAATGATGTTGGAGAACGTAAGTGAGAGATTGTGTGGAGAGGACATGCCCCATGAATTTGCGCCAAGCAAGAATCCTAAGGTTAGACTCAAAACCATTGAAAACGCAGGGAAGCTAAAGATACCATTTACAACTGGTCTTCTTGTTGGTATGGGAGAGACACCATACGAACTTGTTGATTCATTGTTTGCCATCAAGGTACTGCACGCAAGGTACGGTCATATTCAGGAAGTGATCATACAGAACTTCAGCCCTAAGCCGGATACTCAAATGTCGCTTGCTCCAACACCAACACTGAACTACATGCTGAAGGCTGTTGCCGTTGCTAGGATAATAATGCCTGACATGAACATCCAGGTTCCTCCAAACCTTAATCCTAATAATTATGGAAAGTATCTGGACGCTGGTATAAACGACTGGGGTGGAATCTCTCCCGTTACAATAGACCATGTAAATCCTGAATTCGCATGGCCAAGAATTGATGATGTTAAATCGGCAACTGAAAGAAAGGGATTCGTATTTCGAGCGAGGCTGCCTGTTTATCCAGAATACATCCGTGAGGACTTTCTTACAGATAATGTTATGGAACATATTAGAGCTATTGCAGGTGAACAAGGACTTGTAAAGGAGGAGTATCTAGCGTGAATGACATGAAAGATGCTGACCCCATAATAGCAGATGTTTTGAATAGAGCCTTGGATGAAAAGGAACTATCTGTTGAAGATGCTGTGAAACTTTTTGAGTGCAACGAATCCGAACTTGGCATGCTCATTCAGGTTGCAGATGAATTAAGGAAGCGAAGGGTCGGGGATCTGGTGACATATGTTGTCAACAGGAATGTTAACTTTACAAACGTCTGCATAAAGCGCTGCGGATTTTGCGCGTTCAGCAGGGACTTTAGAGAAGAGGAGGGTTACTTCCTGCCAACCGAGGAGATTGTGAGAAGAGCAAAGGAAGCGTGGAATCTCGGTGCGACTGAAGTGTGCATACAGGCAGGTTTACCACCAAAGATGGATGGTTATCTCTACATAGATATCTGCAGGGCGATAAAGAAGGAACTTCCAGACATTCACATACACGGCTTCTCACCAGAAGAAGTGCTCTATGGAGCCGCAAGATCTGATACTAATGTTGAAGATTACTTGAAGATGCTGAAGGAAGCTGGTGTGGGAAGCTTGCCTGGAACAGCTGCAGAGATCTTGGATCAAGAGATCAGAGACATGATATCTCCTGGGAGAATCACAGTTGAAGAATGGATCAATGTGATCAAGACTGCACACAGGTTGGGCATTCCAACAACATCTACCATAATGTATGGACATGTTGAGCAGTCTAGACATAAAGCGAATCACCTCGCACTGATACGAGAAATTCAGAAGGAGACACACGGATTCACGGAATTTGTTCCGTTGAGTTTTATCTACTCAGAAGCGCCGATGTTCAAACACAACACCGTTAATACTAGAGCAGGTGCGACCAGAGAAGAAGTGATCAAGATGCATGCCATATCAAGACTAATGCTTAACAACTACATTAACAACATACAGGTATCATGGGTAAAGGAAGGAGCAGAATTTTCGCAGTTTCTGCTTGGCACTGGTGTGAACGATTTCGGAGGCACGTTGATAAACGAAAGCATTTCAACTGCTGCTGGGGCACAGCATGGACAATTGCTGAAACCAAAAGAGATGCGGAACTTGATAAGAAGAGCAGGAAGGATACCTGCCCAACGATCTACTTCATACAGGATACTCAAGATCTTTGACGGCGCCGAATACGAGGACCCATTAGATAGAGTTGATGATACGTCTAGATTCGGTTCCTATCATCAGTTGATCAAACTTGATGAGTATCGTTTCAAGAACATGCTCAGAAACTAGGGTTGATCATTATGGAAGATGTATGCAAAAGAGCGGTCAATATTGCAATCAAACTTGGAGCAGATGAAGCTGAATCATTTCTGGTTGACAGGGAGATAATCACTATACGAATGGCCGACGCACAAATAGCAGAATCCAAAGGCATTAGAGAACATGGTATGGCACTGAGGATTGTAAAGGGCAAGAGCATCGGCGCAGCTGGAACGTCTCTAATAGATGATGAACATCTTGCAAGCAACGCAGGCGATGCAATTTCTGCTGCAAAACTCATGGAGTCAAAATCCGAATGGAAGTCGCTCCCAAAACCCTCCAAGATCACGCCAGTAGATGGCTGTTACGACGAGAAATTGAACAAACTTGACGTTGAACAATATACTGACATCGCTCTCAAGATGCTTAATGCAGCACTACAGTTCAAGAAGGTCACGAGCGTTTCTGGAAGTTTGCATGTTGTAAAGGAAACTGTTTTCCTTTCAAACAGCAATGACATAAACCTCCAGGACAAAGGAACTTACATTATCGGGAACGTAAATGCCGATGCAAACGCGGTCAATGATGGCACTGTAAGTGGCGTTGGTTTTGGCGCTGCAAGGACTCTTGGATCATTCAACCCAGAATCGATAGGTAGCGAAGCTGGCGATATGACCACTAGATCTGTAGAGGCCAAAAAGTGCGAAAAGGGAACGTACAGCGTTATCTTTGAACCATATGCACTTGGAGAGCTACTTTCATTTGTCTTTGCTTACAACTTCAACGGGAAATCGTATCAGGATAAACGGAGTTGTCTATACGGCAAGCTCGGAAAACAGGTTGCTGTTAGACGATTTACGTTGCAGGACGATCCTAGAATACGGGATTGTCTGGGTAGCAAACCATTTGACGATGAAGGCGTGCCAACTCAAACAAGAAATCTCATAGATGACGGAACGTTCAAGAACATCATCTATGACACGTTTTATGCGTCGAAGGATAATGTTGAATCAACTGGAAATGCAAATAGATCGGGTTACCCCGTAGGGAGATCCGCAGACCCGATTCCTTTTCCATCCATGCACAATATAGTAATCAAGGGCGGAGATCACAGCAAGGAAGAGATCATAAAAGATACGAAGAATGGTTTGCTTGTAGGAAGACTGTGGTATACGTACGCTGTGAATCCTGAGAAAGGAGATTTCTCGTGCACCGCGAGAAGTGGCATATTTATGATCAAAAATGGTGAGATCATAGGGGCATCAAAGATGGTGCGAATAATTGACAACCTGCAGAGGCTGCTTGTGAGTATATCTGCAATTGGGAAAGAACAGAAACAGATACTGCAATGGCATGCAACGCCATCGGTAGCGCCATCGATAAGAGTAGATGGCATACAAGCGGTTCCTGTCTGATTAGAAACTAATGTTAGAAGATATCTACCGTAGTATTTCTAACAGGTGAGATTGCGTTTGGATTATCTATGCTCTCCCAGACAAATATTTCTATTGAAAACGTTCCCTGAGAATCAGGCATCCATGACTGAGCAGCCTTGAAAGAATCTTCTGGAGGAAGCTCACCCGTTACCCATGAAAGTGATACTGTTACACCCGCATTGTCCTTTATCTGAACTATGTATGCGAAGGGTTGTTTCTTTTTCTGGACGTTGGTTATCTCCGACTGAATAAGCACTTGCTCATTTACAGAGGGTGTATTTACACTCTCACCTCTGCTGTCAACAATTTCAGGCTCCGAAGCAACTGCTCTTTCTATAGGAGGTACCAAATATCCGATGCTTGCTGAAGCGAACAATTCTTCAACTTCAACAGTTTCGAAATTATTGCTACTTAGGGCAGCTGGAGCCGGTAAACTGTTATCTGTATACTTCACCGTAATGGTGTCACCTTCAGAAACTCTAAGCCTTGTACCGGTGCTCTCCTCATCCAATGTGAATGTAAGAAATTCTGCAAATAATCCAGTCCTGTCACCTGTCTCCCGTAGTGTAACCAACAATCCGCCTCTATCTGTAGTCGACCAGACTCTTACGTCCAGCGTGTCTATTGTGTCCGGGCGCATGTTCTCGTCAACATCTATGACGAGTATCTTCGCCATATCTGTCACTTTGTATGACGGTTCTGCAAGCATTATAGAAGTGGAGTAAAAATCAACATCAACACGTGCAGAGAACTTTCGATCAGATGTATCGAACTCTACTATCAGATCATCATCTCTCTGAACCACTATATCTCCAGGCCAGAGATTAGGATCTGGCGTCAACGCAACGCTAGTTGCAAAGATGCCTCGATTTTCCGCAATTTCAGTAAGCATGATTTCATAAGCTGGTTTCTGCGCCTTTGCCATCGAACTTGTAAACACATTTGCAGTTAGTGTGTCTTTCTTGCTCGGATCTGAATTTCCTTTCGGGTAGTTTATCGCAGCAACAGCCTCATCGAAAGGCCAGTACACCTTCTTATCGAATGCAAGTTGTGGTTCATCCTGTGCGGGAAATGACGCAGGGAATCCGTTAACAAGAATAATGACTAGAAGCGAAGTTGCAAATAACCCATAAGGTGTTTGCATATTATTATTATGATATTAGATATTATTGAACTTTCGTACTGATATGTCAGTTGAAACGATATTTGGAAGGAGAAAATCACGATAGAACGTTAACAGTCTTCACTCTAACAGGAGACAATGGCGCAAGGTTGGTCAAACTATCCCATACAAATATCTCTATTGAATACTCGTCAGGTCCTGATGGCATCCAAGACTGAGCTACTTTTAGAGACTCGTTTGCGGGTAACTGTGCACTAATCCAAGATAATGATTCGGTTATTCCTTCAGAATTCTTCACTTGTAGAATATACACAAACGGCTGCTTCTTGCTCTGCGTATTAGTTACTTCTGACTGTACAAGTATCTGCTCGCCTACAAATATCTGTGAAACGGCCTTCCCAAAAGAATCAACTATTACAGGTTCTGAAGCTGGTGCCCTGTCCATCGAAGGAGTCTCCTGGCCAAATATACTTTCAGCGAATATCTCTCTGACCTCCACCGTTTCAATACCGTCAGCAGACAATGCTGCAGGAGGCGGCAGTGTGCTATCTGTGTATTTCATTATTATCCTATCACCTTCCGTTACTCTCAACCTGGTGCCGGAGCTTTCCTCATCAAGCGTGAATGTCATGATCTCCTCAAATACTCCCGTAGCTGCTCCTGTTTCCCTTAAAGTTACAAAGAGACCTCCTCTGTCGCTATCTGACCAGACCCTTGCATCTAGAGTGTCTATCGTGTCGGGATTTCTGTTCATGTCACGATCTGTGACTGTTATTGTAGCTTGATCGCCAAGTTTGTACGATACATTATCAAAGAATGCTGTTCCTACATGATAGTTTACGAATATGCTCTGCGTGACTACCGTATCTTCATCGATCCTGAAGGAAATGCTCAAGCCATCTTCCCTTCTGGTCTGCACATCTCCAGGAAACTTTACAAGATCTGGGCTCAAGCGTATATCATCTTCAAAAACACCAGTGCTCAATCCAGTTTCTGGCAAGGAAAGCTGCTTCTGTGAAAACGAGCTCGAGATCATGACCCTGATGGTATCTATACGATCGCGATCCTGATTGGAATCCGGAGAAAATATCTTGATAACTACCTTGTCAAATGGAGTATATACCGTTCCAGACTGATCTAGCTGGGCATATGCAATATTTTGCATACTCTGGTATGGATAAATAATCGCCGCTGCAAGTATTGCAAGAAAAGATATTTGTCTGATTTTCATCTGTTATTTATCGCCATTTTAGCATTATAAATCAATACCATACATATTAGATTCTGCCCGGCCTTTCAGGGTCGGTGAAGCCATAGATTACTGCATGGTTGTTGAACAGATCTTCAACGAAATCCGTATCTAATCGCATAAGACTTAGATCTTGAGTAAGCACATAGTGCAGATCCTTAAGATAGTACACATTTCTAGTCTCGGCACCGACTCCAGAGTCCTCATGATATGTCGGGAAACTGTATTCGTCAGACATGATATTCCATATGCGCTTGATGTCGAGAGAAATTTCATCATCATCTTTCCCGCTATCATAAATATCCCAAAATACTCCTGCCACAGCCATCTCCTCCGAAAGATCCTTCGAAGAGTTTACCTTGTAGTTAGTTTCGAGGTTATACTGCAGGAACTTTCCTGCCCGTTCGGTGCTGTAGTGCTGCGCAATTACAGCAGCCATGAAATCTGCGAATCCCTCAACCATAGAATCTTCAGTCGTAGGATTGTCAAAGCCACCATGGTTCATGCTCTGATAATGACCAACACTCGCATAGAGATCCTGCATGTAGTGAGTATACTCATGTGCAAGAGTGTCCCATGTATAGGGATTTCTGGGCGAGCTCGTTCCCTTTCCAATCCATATCTCTGGCGCGCTTTCATGCGTTTCATATCCATACTTGCCCTTTGATGTTGCCGAACTAAAGATCTCGATATCTATACTATCTGGCTGCACGCCTATGACTTCAGTATAAAACCTTACAACATCGTTCTGCATGGAAAATATTCTTGCTGCAGCTGCTTCTGATTTACTAGAAAATACTACTGGCTCTAACTCTATATCATGCAGTCCACCATCGAATTTTACATTTGCAATTTTCTTCGCAATCAGTTTTGAATTAGAACCATCTATCAACCTGAAGTACTTGTTATCGAGTTCAACAGTAAGCGAAAATACTTTCTTCATATTTTCGACTATAGAATGCAGATCCTGAAACGTATACTTACCATAGGTATCGGTATAAGCCTCAAACTCTCCGTAGGGGCTCAGTATCTTGACCTTCGCCCCTTCAAGAGGAACACGCTTACCGTCAGGATCTTCATACAAGACGGAACCTACGATCTTGTATTCTGACAGCGGCCTTGGCTCCTCGAAACGAAGTATCCTCGATACAGTAAGCACTGGAGAGTTTTCAGTCTCGGCCATCACAATATAGTCACCTTCCGGAAATACGTAGGATGGTCTTGTCCAGAGCATCATTTCCTTTTCGAACGCCTCTCCAGGATAAACAAGGACACTCTTGGCAACTACCGCATTCCCCGTTGGATCAATCAACTTTATGTTCACCTTCTCCTTTAGAGGCGCTGTTCCTGACACTACGAGAAGTTCGTTGGAGGCAAAATTGACTTTATTGAGCTCCAGTGTTAACTTCCTTGGTTTGAACTTGATTTCATACTGGCCACTAGTTGATGGAAGAAAACCGTTACCACCATCAAAGCTCGCATAAACATTCAGGAAATTATCTGGATCAAGTTGGAGAGCCTTCCAGTTTATGAAAAACCTTCCGTCGTCTCTGGTTATCCACTGTGCAAGTATTCCGTCTTTATCATCATCGTACTTTACCATGATCATTCCTTCCTTGATCGGAAGACCCGTCTTTGTTTCCAACTTTCCCGTAAATACAAGATCGTCGTTGTATGTTGCATTGTTCGGAGGCGGATCCAATGTTAACACGGTCTCCATGCCTTGAGGCAGCTCGACTATCTGTTTGAAGAAGAAAATAATCAGTCTTTGTTCAGAAATCATATCAGTAGTAGATCTAACATATACAACATATGTTCCGGAGTCGTTTCTGCTGCTCCACGTGAGCAATGTGGCATTGAACTTTCCGGATTCGTCTACAATTATCTTCGTTGCATACATAACTGAATACGCACTACTTGTTACAAAGATGGAGAGTACATCACCAGGTCTGCCAGATCCATAGACAACCAAGGTCTCATCGTTCTTGAATGACTCCTTGTTTGTATGCACTATCAGATCGAGCCTTTCAACTTCAACATTATACTTTTCGCTAACAGAACCAGAATAGTCAGCGCGGCCCATGTAACTTGCATAAACTCTAAAGGTAGCTTTTTTCTCTACGTCCGCAATCCATTGTATACTGAACCTTCCATTATCATCAGTGCTGCCAGCTGCAATTACGCCTGAACCCGTAACAACGTTTTCGTTCTTTATCAATACTGGAGCTTTCGCAATACCATCGCCGTTGCTCGCTCTTACCAGACTTCCGCTGAATGTTATTGTATCACCAGCATAAGCTATTTCCTGAACGCTTTCCAGAGTTAGCTTTGTCGGCGTTTTCTCCGCATACGCGTTCACAGCAACCACACTAGATGCCAGCAATAGGGCAAGAGCTACAGCGAGGAATGCCTTTGCCCCAATCAGTATCTTCTTGCCTTTTGATACGTACGTCTTGTCATGTGAATCATGCTTGGCGACAAACGCTCTCCATATCACTCTTCTCACCAGTCGCCACTACTCCTTTCCATACTATCGTGCTCCTAGCGCCCTACTGACAAAGCTTTACGGTTAGCGTAGATTGCTGCAGATCCCAGCAGACACTGTACAGCGATTTTGCAAAAGCCTTTGATTTTACAATGAACTCCATGCTTTCCCCAGCAACAAGGGGATCATTTTCCGTAGTAAACTGAATCATCTTGACTTCCGTATCCACGCTGCTGGTCCAGCTGTTTGGAAGCTTATAATCCACCTTGTCTATGTTAGCAAGTGACAGATCTATTGCGTTTAGCTGCAGAGGACTTGCGTCACGATTCTTGATCATGATCTTCAATGCCTCTCCCTTCTGCACTGTAGTGACCTGTATCGGTTTGTCGAGCGGGAGAACGTCTACCTTGTAGTTGAAGACCTTCTTCATTGGTATGAAATCCTCAGAACTTCCAATGCCTACTACACGTACCTGCACTACATGCAATCCAGGCTGTTTGAATGTGTACTTGTATACAGATTTGCCATTCTCTGCACGCAGCAAAGGCAGTTCTGCTACTTCTTTGTCGTTATTGATTATCCTAAAGTCATAGTTCAGGTTAGTCAATGGATTGTTATCAGCACCGGTGAAGGCTAGTTCAAATGTCGTTGGTTCGTCCTGCATTACCTTGCTTGGTGACCATTTCATGTCAGCACTTATTCTGAACGAATCAGACTCCTGCACTGTCAAGTTCATCAGTTCGCTCGCTGATTCCTGCGTAAGAAGACCAGACGATGTCACTCTAAGCTTAGCCTCTCCAGATTCCATAGCTGTCCACTTTAGGTTTACATTTGCCGGATTCTTCTTAGATGTAAGAACATACTTTGAATCAGCGTCTGTCCATTCCTTACCATCAAAACTGTATTGAAGCGCGACCTTGGTTCGATCATACTCAAACTCGTCAGATGATTGATCAACGCCGACCATTGCTGAAACCATTACATTGTTTCCCGTTAGAACAGGATTGACAGACTCGAGCAGTTCGCTGCAAACATCGTTGGTGCATGCACGCATGTTCTCTATGCTTATTGCAGGCTTGAAGCTGGCTTCCTCCGAATCGATCAGCCTTGCCTTTGCCCATGTCTCCGGAAGGACGGAGATTGCTCCTTCTGGCCATGCGTTCCTGTAGACATCAAATATTCTAACAGCGTTCGGACCTTCCTTTGCAGATGGATGATCGCCATACGTTCCTTCTGCAAGGAACATGCTGAACGTATCCTGTTTGGTGAACAACGGAATTGCTACCTCAGCTATCCAGTGCGTTGCTTTCGTCTCTCCTGGAAGATCTGCAACGTAGACCCTGCCCTCCATATCTACAGCAATACCTTCAGTGCTCAGGTTATCAAACTCCTTAAGGCCAGAGCCCTTGGAACCCCATTCTGATATGTACTTGCCAAACTTGTCAAACTTCTGCACTCTGTTGTTGTCGTTGTCCAGAACGTATACATTGTCTTGAGCATCAATCGCTATACCACGAGCATTGTTGAACTGACTGGGACCATCTCCAGCTGTTCCCCATTTTGCCAAGAAGTTACCTTCACTGTCAAACTTTTGTATCCTGTTGTTACCTGTATCAACAATGTAGATATTGTTTTCTGAATCTAGATCCATTGCGGTTGGTTTCTTAAATTGTCCGTCGCCAGCACCTGTAGAACCCCACTTGGAGATCAGCTTTCCATCAGGATCAAACTTCTTTGCTATTTCATTTTCTCTGTCAACTATGTACACGTTGCCATATGGATCCACATCGATTCCGTCAGGTGTCCATGAAAGAACAGCATTCTTAGCATATTCAACTAGTTTTACGTAGATCTGATCCTTGAATATGTGCAGAATCTTCCATATGCTGCCGCTCTCGATTATGTAGGCGCCCCTGCCATGTTCTTTTACCAGTTCAGCGTCCATCACTCCAATTGGCTTGTGTGAATCAGTGTCATAAACCAGGTAATGATCTCCCTTGGGAATGTCTTTTTCCGAAGGTGCTTCCTTTACATCGCTATCTCCCCATCTCATCAAGTAGTTGCCATTTGTATCAAACTTCTGAACTCTTTTGTTGAACGGATCCGTGACGTATATGCCGTCAGACGGTCCTGTTGCAATACCAAAGGGACCACTGAACTGTCCCGCTCCAACACCTTCAGTTCCCCATTCTGCAAGGAAAGTGCCATCGCTGCTAAACTTCTGAACCTTCTTGTTGTAAATGTCTGTAACGTACATGTTTCCCTGAGAATCTACCGTTACGGCTTCAGGACTCATGAAGTTTCCTGGACCATCGCCCCTGGAACCGAACTGAACAAGAAAGTTACCGTCTTGGCCGAACTTTTGCGCCCTGTAGTTTCCAGCATCCACAACGTAGAGGTTGTCTGAAAAATCAAAGGCAAGTCCGTGGGGGCTTATGAACTGACCAGCGCCAGTGCCTCTTGCTCCAAACTTTGATATGAAGTTGCCATTGGCATCAAACTTCTGGATCCTGTTGTTGACGCTGTCGGCAACGTACACATTGTCTTTAGAGTCAATAGCGATGCCATATGGCGCCTTGAACAAGCCATCATCAATTCCAAACGTACCCCATGTCTTGACCATGTTCCCGCTTGAATCATACTTTACCACTCTGTTATTTCCCTGCTCGACCACGTAGATATTACCTTGCGAGTCGTCTGCAATTCCCCTGGGGCTTACCAGCGAACCGAAGGATTTAATGTAATTTCCTTCATTGTCGAATATACTTACCGTGCCTGTCCTTCTGTCAACTATATACGCATCACCAGATTGACCGATTATTATCGCTTCTGGGCTCTCGAACAGTTCATGGCGTTTGTTCTCTTCGTTATTACTGTATCCAGCATCAGCCATCCCCACAGAAAGAAGACCCATTGATCCAAATGCGCCCAAGAACTTGCCATGTTTGTCAAATTTCTGCACCCTTGCATTGCCAGTGTCCGCAACGTAGATGCTACCATCGGAATCAAGCGCAATACCAGTTGGATCTATGAACTCCTTGAACTCCGTCCCAAGCGAGCCAAAAGAACCAAGCAGTATTCCACCTGGACTGAACTTGCTGATTATTCCGCTGTCGCTGTCAAGCACGTAAACATTGCCCTGAGCATCAACCTCCAGTCCAGCTATACCAAGCATGCCCTTGTATGAGGTGGATGTTTTATCTCTCAACGAATCAAGCACATCTACAACATTACCATTCTCATCGAATATCTGCACCCTGATATCTCCCCCCTCTTCGGCCCTTGCAGTGAACTGGTGTTTCACAGATTTGGCTACGGGAAGGTGTTCAGTGCCTAACCTGAAGGAGTCCGATGTTCCGTCTCTGAATATCCTGAAGATATACACATCATCTCCTGACTTAAACTCGCTTCCTACGCTGTCCAGATCGAGTCCTAATTCAACAAAATCTTTAGAGTCAAACTTCTTGTCGGGAATATCAAATATCGCATAAAGAATTCCGTTGCTGTAGTAGGCGTTGAATGTTATGGTACCCTCGATTTCTGTCGGATTGTGCTGGAACGGTTTCCAGTGCTTTGAGTCATATTTATGCGCCCACTCGCCTGAGCTTGAATCAATAGAACCATCAACGTTTACTTTAAGGAACGGTGATGTTATGATATCTATGCTGTCAGCAACCCTGAAAGAAACATTTTCTCTATCATAAATCATGTATTGGCTAGCATACTTTGCCATGATTACCCAGATCCCTGGCGCTGCATCTTTGCTTAACTGCAATTCATAGGAGAACAATCCAACATTATCATCGTTAACTGTCGGTATAATTTCCTCGGCAGGATGTACCTTGCCAGAAGGATCAATAATCTCGATCATTATCGGAACCTTGTCTCTAAGCGGACTAATTGTTCCTGAAAGCTTGACAATTTCACCTTGCATGTATATATTTTTATCAAGATGCATTGTCAGATAGTAATGGTTATTGGATGCAGCAAAACTCTGCGAAGTTGTAAGTATTGACGCTAGAAGCACAGTCAATACTATTGCCGCAGACTGAACTTTCATCCCTAGAGATATACTGGAAGGGAACTATTTATCGATTTCCTTAAGCAGTTAACTATTTAAGGGCTTATGATTAATCATCGTAGTAATTCGTATGGTTGGGCGTGAAAGTCGGGTCGATTACTACAGCGCTTGGCTTACGGTACAGAACTCGGCCAGGACGGTAGTCAAGACATCAGAAAGGTATCTTGCAAGGGTAGGGATATCTGTTGGGGAATTTCTGGCTCTTAGAACGCTAGCGACATCAGGCCCGTGTTCAATGGTAGAACTTGCCAAGGAGCAGTTCATGAGTCCACCAGCTTTAACGAGCATAGTCGATGGTCTTGAAAAGCAAGGACTGGTTGAACGCGTAAGAAATGATGAAGATAGAAGGGTGATTACCATCAAGATCACGAGCAAAGGAGAAAAAACATTTACGCGGGCACACGTGCTTTACAAACAATTTTTTGAAATTGTTATGCATGCTCTCTCAAGACAGGAGATCAATGTTGTATTGGCAGCGTTTGGGAAGTTGAGTGTAAGTGCGCTGGCGTATCCATTAGAAGACGTTAGCTTGGCCAGGACACGCGGAAGAAATATTCGAAAGCTCTGAACGTTTAGCCTTCAACTATTATCATGGTAAGGGTTGATTTTATGCCGCTTATCCTTCTCAGCTTCGTTGCTATTGCTTCTCTAAGTTTTTCCATCGATTCCGCCTCCACCTTGACTATGACATCATACACTCCATAGACCGCATATACTTCAGTGACATTTGGTGTCTTCTTCAGCTCGTTAACAAGGTTAGTTTCTTGGCCCAGCTCGGCATTCATAAGAACAAGAGCCTTTGGCATAATAGAAAACAGTTTCACATACATAAATAAAAATACTTTGGATAGAGTTGTGCGTGTAAACTTGAATAGGTGATTATTAATGATGATTTTTTTCTATGAGAATTAGGAAGCTCCCGTTTCGACAGCAAAAAGTGCCGATTCACAGGTTGTTATAATATTCCTGCCAGAACCACCCCCGCAGGAATCGCTTCCCCTTCCTCCATCTATTGAATCATCACCTATACCGCCGGAAATCATATCACTTTTTGCGCCTCCAGTGATCACATCATTACCAGAACCTCCAGCTATTGTATCGCTTCCACCGCCTCCTGATAAATTATCATCACCACTGTTCCCTTCGATTGCATCGTTTCCTGCTCTACCTTCAATGGTATCATTGCCACTCCCACCAATCAAACAATCATGACCTCCTCTACCGTTGATTGTATCATCCCCTCCGAATCCACGAATCAGATCATTGCCGCGTGTTCCTACCAAAACATCATTATTTCCGGTACCGTCTATAACTCGGTCAAATTCTTCGATCGCTTTGCCGCAGAAATGCGCGTCCAAACTTGATGTGACAGTAACATTGACACGTGCTGCAGCGCTTCCTCCATCATCATCGGTAACAGTTAGTATAGCTGTAAAGTTTCCAAGGGAATTATACACGTGTTCGGCCTCTAGCAAGTCTGAAGTTGAGTTATCGCCAAATTCCCAAAGGATAGTATGCGTATCTGCTGTTCCTGGATCGCTGAATCCTGCAGCGAATAGTATAGCTTGGCCTATTATGCCGTTCAACGATGATTCAGTTTCGATACTCGGAGCAATGTTATCGATCGTTGCTGTTGCTGTATCATTATGCATCGCGCCTTCATTATCAGTGACGGTAAGAGTCACAGTATAAACTCCGTTATCTGCATAAGCATGACTTGGATTTGCTCCAGCATCAGAGGTACCATCGCCAAAATCCCATGAGTAATCTGTAATTGAACCGTCAGAATCCGAAGATGCGGAACCATCGAACGCTATTGGTGTCCCCTCATTGGCAAAATATGGACCTCCTGCGTTAGCTATTGGAGCATCATTAACTGAATTGACAGTTATGTTTACCGTTGCCGTATCATTTCCACCATGACCATCGGAAATAGTATACTCAAATGAATCCGCACCGTTGAAATTGGGTTCTGGCGTATACGTGACGATTCCGTTTCCAGCTATGAGGGTCGTGCCATTCGCAGGCAATGTCACGGATATTATAGTTAGAAAATCACCGTCAACATCAATGTCATTTGCCAAGACATCAGTTCCTGTAGTGTCTTCGTTAATTACGACAAAATCATCATTGGCTGTTGGTACATCATTAATCGCGTTTACTGTTATACCTACAGTAGCAGTATCGCTGCCCGCGAAATCGTCAACTACTCTGAATGCAAAACTGTCTGCTCCATTGAAGTTTGGATCTGACGTATACGTGACCTGAGCTGATGTTTCGCTAAGAGGTGTTATGTCACTTAGTGTACCGTTCGTTGGAACCGCTATTAAGGAGAATGCCAATGTGTCCGAATCGGAATCGCTGCCAGTCAAAGTGATGATGATAGGGGTATCTTCATCAGTTAATGCGCTTTGCTCCTCTGCTGATGGGCGACTGTTAGGAGGACAAGGAATCGCTACAGCACTCACTATATCAAAGTAATTAAAACGTGCTTCTCGATTACAAACTCCTGCAAATATTGTTGAACTATCGTCATTAAATGAGTCAGCTGATGTCATATTGGCCGTGTTCGGGCCTGTTTCAAACATTGCTATTACTGGTTGAAGATCGCTTGGGTTAGGAACTGGAAAACTAATTGGAGAAGTAAACACTTGTTCTGAAGCATCGAATGTTCCTATGGCTGCAGTTGGGTCGCTCACTACCCTTGAATTCTCGAAGATTCGCAGAAACGGTTCTTGCACGAACGTTACAAGGGGAGCCAAAGGAACGCCCAAGAAAGTTGATAGCGTGTGTGCATTAATGAATCCTAGAGCATTCACTCCATCTGGATCTATACTCAACACCTGCCTTTCATCAAATTCCAATCCTGGGCTCGATGTGAGTGCTGGAAGCAGATCAGGGAAATTTGGACCACCATTACCTGGATTGAAATTTGGAACTGGCTGATATAGTATATTTGTTGGATTACCTGTTGTCCTATCTAGCACAAAGAAGAGTGTGTCATTTTCAACAGGATTAATATTCCACATGAAATCGGTGAAGTTGGGAATTACTTCTGATCTTAGCGGATAGTCCGCTTCTCTATCTATACCTGATACTATTGAATCTCCAAAATCATCAAAAATCAATGTAACATTTTCAGATCCAGCACTTATTTCTACAATATCATTCTCTTGAAGCCCGATCAGTCTTATGTATGGCCAATCGCAATCAGGATCGCCAGCCAAGGCTCCAGAGCCCCTGCTTAGGCCGGCATCTCCGCCAAAACCAAGACTATCACAAATAGCATTAAAATCATTTGGTTCGCCCGGTCCGCCTACTTCATCGCCTACACCTATTCTCAAGTCTGGATTTATTACCGCCTGAGAATTCTCGAAGAATGGTGGTGGCAGCGAAGGGAATATGTCTTCCTGGTTCACTTCGACGTGGGGAAAGCCACCGACTATTTCTATTTCCGCTACAAAACTATCGTCCACTGCTGTATCGATTACATAATTTGAACCGCCAATAACTACCGGAGTTCCAGCATCATTGAAAGCCTTTGATATTGCTATTCTGTTGTCCCTCGTACCGTCAGTAAGTATGTCCATCAATACACCAAACCCCTGGTCCTCAACAAAGAACGCGTACCAGTGACCGTCAGATAGATGAACTCTGAACGCATTGAAACCATTAACTATCAGACCAGCCGTAGTAGTGTCTGGGAATGTTCCCAGTGGGTCGTCTATAATTACCTGAACGATCTGAGCCCCAAAAAAATGATTTTCGAAAGCAGGATTCTCTGCAGCTGACACTTTCAGCTCTATTGAAGTCCGAAAATCTGTCGCTATTCTCTGAGGAAGAGGCAGTATTGTCTCTATAGGTTCATCCCGTGCATACCCTGCTCCGAGCTCTGGCGGCCCACCTCCTGATAACAGAAGCACTGTAACTCGTATTATATCGTTAAGGGCACTTCCGTTAGCAATACCATCATCGTTCAAATCGGCAACTCTTTCAAGATCTAATGGTCTGTATGCGCCAACACCAATTCTTCGTATGAGTGGGTCTCTGTCAAATCCAGTTTCAAGATTAGTTCCGTCAATTGATGCAGAAACCAATGCGTCCCATGAATCTAGACCGCCTGAGGGCAATGCTGCAGGCGGAACGGCAAGATTAAAATCGTCTCCCGTCGTTGCAAGTGTATCAGTATCTCGAGCATCGAACTCAATTAATTGAAAGTCGGCCACTTGCGATGCGTGTACGCAAGTTTCACCAAACGCTGTTGCAACATCTTCTGACATACACGCAGGATCAATAGCGTCTATCTTCACTACCGTAGCACCTAAATTAAATGCCGTTCTAAGATCAGTCAGGTCTACACGGATAATGTCGAACTTTGGTAATCGCAAATCATATAGCTCTCCGGGCACTATGCCAGTATTAACAGTCTGGCCCAGAATATCACCATCTTGTTCTCTAATCTCTGCTGTCCGAGCAAGGTCTAATCCACCGCTTGGCAGAAAGAAATCCTGTTCGTCAAAAAAATCGTTGATGTCATCAACCGTCAAGGCTGAATCTATAATTACTGCTGTCGGCAGTGCTCCACCAATCAGTGGCGGGGTAAATGCAACATTTGATCCTTCCTCATTAAGAAACGACAAACTGGTTACTTCAACGATATCCTCTGCGTCGGCATGAAACCTCTCAGTCCCCTGCGCTACAGCCATACCTATGTCGATTATGTTATCATTATCAGGATCTGCAAATACATTTGTCCCGGGAAGATCAATGCCAAACGTGAACACATCTGGAGTGAAAACGCCATCACCTGCCCGCAAGAATATCGCCACCCACATTCTGGGTTCAACAGACGTCGACTCTTGCGCGTCTACTAACGGTACAGTATAGTAATCCGAAAAAGGATTAGTGATGCCAAAATCTCCAATCTGCAAGATAAGTATGGATGCCAAAACTAATGGCCTTATGTAACCACGACCAGTCAATTAGAAGTACTCTATAATGGGTACTGAAAAGCACTATTTATCCTTGTATGAAACTTTCATGTGGATTTTACATATGTTTACTCACAGTTTTTGTGTTCAAGTATCGAATCCGTTTCCTATTAACTCTAATTCTATCTTATCGCAGTAATGCGGCAAGAAGATGATCACATAATATTGATTTGTCATTTATCATATCTATACTTCCAGTCAAAAATCATGAATCTTTACATTTTCATGCTGATCGATACAAAATTCTTGTATCCAGCCTAGAAATATCCAGAATCGTTTATACACTTGCATGATTCACTGAACTCATTGAAGATAACGTACAAGGATGTGGGTGTGGATCTTGCAAAGGTAAAGACCGCGCACAAAACCATTGAAAACTTGATCTCCAACACGCATAGGTTCAAAACAGGCACATTATCTGGCTATGGTCACTACGCAGGTCTGATTGAAATTGGTAACAACAAGGTAATAGCAATGCATACAGATGGCGTAGGAACGAAAGTTATCATTGCTCAGATGGCTAGGCGTTTCAATACAATTGGAATAGACTGCATAGCAATGAATGTTAACGATGTCATCTGCGTCGGTGCAGAACCCATGGCGTTTGTAGATTATATTGCTGTGAGGAAAGCAGATCAAAGGCTTGTAAAAGAGATCTTGAACGGTCTAGTGGAAGGTGCTAGGCAGGCAGATGTTGCAATTATTGGTGGGGAGACCGCTGTCATGCCTGATGTTATAGCAGGACATAATCAAGCATTCGACCTTGCTGGCGCGGTAATTGGAATAGCTGACAAAGACAAACTTGTCTTGGGAGACAAGATCAGCGAAGGAGATGTGATCATTGGCGTAGAAAGTAACGGATTGCACTCCAACGGCTACAGTCTGGTAAGAAAGGCCCTGCTTAGAAAGTACAGGATAAGGAAGAAGGTAAGCGAACTGCATACAACACTTGCTAATGAGTTACTGAGACCTACAAGGATCTATGTCAAACCGGTCATGGAGGTTTTGAGGCGTATAGAAGTGCATGGTCTGGCGCACATAACCGGAGGTGCATTTACAAAACTTACTCGTTTAACGAACAAGTTCGGCTTTGAACTTGACAATATGCCAGAACCGCAGGCGATCTTCAAACTCATAAAGAAACGTGCGAAGCTCAATGACAAGGAGATGTATAAGACGTTCAACATGGGTATCGGTTTTTGTATTGTAGTTCCAAGGGGCCATGAGGATGCGATAACACACGTGTTTAGAAGGCATGGTATGAGAAGTAGCGTAATAGGCAGAATATCTCACAAAAAAGGGGTTTACATCGGCAAACTCAAGATTGCCTAGGCATCTCATGTTACTTTCTCACGATCTCATGAATTGAGATCTAACATGCAATGAGATGCTAAATGCATTGAGATACAAAAATTGACTCATAGCTAAACTCATGTACGCTTTAAGGGTGATATTCGTTTCTCGCTAGCACTCATCGAAATGCAATTCCCCTTTAAAGCAAAGAACGAAGAAACTACGGCAGACTCCAAGAGCTTCACGACAGGCCAGACCTGGGGAGCCTTAAGGAAGGCTTGGAAAGGATACAAGATCGCGAAGGTTCAGGGCGATCGAACCAAGATGACCGAGTACGCGACCAAGATACGAAAACTCGAAGGCGAGTTGGGCGTACCACAGGCATCGTTCCCAGATCTGTCAATAAACTAGCTCTTCCCCTCTCTTTTCTTTTTTAGACTTTGAGGCATTCAGTATGGTGTAGAACAGATCTTCTCTTCAATCATAGATACATACCATGATCTCATATCTGGACATGATGATTTTTCCCTAATGCGCCAAAAACCGCACGGATGTAAAAGCTACTAGAGGGGGGGTCCTATATAAGGGACAAATCAACCAGTCAAGAAATCAAGAAGTAATTTTTCAAACGACATCACTGCCATGATACTTTCATGTCTGACTGCTAACAAAGCAGTGAAATACCCAACTATCATAATTATCCAGATTGTATAATGGGCGAGTTATTGATAGGCTGCTCTGGATGGGATTATCCTGAACCTCCGCCAAAGGGCTGGCTTGGCGTATTCTATCCCAGCAAAAAGACCAAGAAACTGCACTACTATTCGCAGTTCTTTAGTACTGCGGAAATGGACTCTACTTTTTATAATGAGTTTTATTCCAAGATGACCAAAGGTACGTTTGTTGGTCTAGCCAGAGCCACGCCAGAGAAGTTTCAATTCTCCGTAAAAGTTCCAAAAGCAATAACGCATGACAAGAAGTTAAGTGTAAAGAGGGGAGCAGTGACAGAGTTTGAGGAATTTCTAGACAAGATATCGCCGCTAAAGACGGCGAACAAACTTGGCGTCATTCTAATTCAGCTTCCACCAAGTTTTACTGTATCTGACTTTAGAAATATTGAAGGCTTCCTAGATAGATTACCAAGAGGTCGTGATTATGCCGTTGAATTCAGACATGAATCGTGGAGAACTGAAGGTCCATGGGAGATGCTGAAGCATTACAATGTCGCAGCTGTGATGACAGACTCACCCGATCCGGACCTGCAGTTCTTGTCAGACATCGTTGTTACTGCAGATCATGCATTTGTAAGGTGGCATGGTAGGAATGACAAATTCTGGTATAATTATCTATACAACAAGGAAGAGCTAAAGCCGTGGGCTGACAAAATAAAGAAAATCAAGGGACAGACAAAGACGCTACGAGGATACTTCAACAATCATTTGGGAGGCAAGGCCGTCCTTAACGCTCTTCAATTCAAGCAGATGAATGGGAGTTTATCGAATAATGAGAAAAAGGCAATGGAGCAAGTGGAAAAATATCTTTCGGGAGAGAAGATTGGCATAGAGCAATGGATGCTAGACGATCAGGCATAAAAAATAGTATTTGTATCTGCAGTATTAAGGTGCAGATACTCCCTGTACTGTTATCACTATCGATGAAGTCCTAGGCATTCTTATCGGATCAGAGGTAGTATTCACTAAAACCACGCCAGAAATGTTCTGTGCTGACTCGTTCGGAATGCTGGCTGTGTATGCGCACATGCTCCCAGGTGTGCCTTGTATGAGATCTACCTTGATTGGCGAAAGATCTACTCCAACACCGCCTATCAACATCCAATTTTTCGGTTCGGAGTTGTCATCGCACGGCAGTTTCGCTACTATACTTCCAGAAGTTATGATTTTTGGTGCGGAGCTGTACAGTATCAGGTAATCATTTGCTGGTATCGCTTTTGAATCGAGAATCAGTGTTGTAGAATCAAGTGCATCCATTGCTGCTTGTTGGCTTTCTATCTCGCTGATTGATGAAACTAGGATTGTTGCAGCTGCGATCACTGTTACCACGGCTATCCATTTGTTCATGCCCTAGAACTGTTTGTCGTGTGTTTAAATATTCTGTCAAGAATTATCGCAGTTTAATGCTTTTAATAAGGAAGTTCACTAACTAATCGAATGCAAAGGAGCGAAGAAGTTTATGGTATTGCTTGCAAGGAGATAGCATCTATAATTAGCGGAATGTGTGAACCTGATATTAGGTCAGTTAAACGGGTTATCAAAAACACGTCAGCAAAGTACGGACTACCGACGCTTCCAAAAAATGCCAGCATTCTTGCTAGTCTGTCAGTGGAATCTTACGATAAGTTACGAAAAATATTGATGGTAAAACCTACAAAGACGGCTTCTGGCGTAGCCATTGTGGCTGTAATGCCAAAACCATATGCTTGTCCGCATGGCAAGTGTGTTTATTGTCCTGGTGGAGTGGAGGTTGGAACGCCAAACAGCTATACCGGCAAGGAACCGTCTACCATCAGTGCTATGGAATACGATTACGATCCATACAAACAGATAAGATCAAAATTACAGCATCTTGTAGAAAACGGACATGATACAAGCAAGGTAGAGCTTGTTGCTATAGGCGGCACCTTTCTGTTCATGCCCAATGATTATCAAGAAGAATTTGTAAGATCGTGCTACGATGCTCTGAATGGCTTTAGGGCAGAGAGTTTGGAACATGCTAAATCATTCAACGAAACTGCCAGCGTAAGAAATGTTGGGTTCACGATAGAAACGAAACCAGATTACTGCAAACAGGAGCATATCGATCTGATGTTGAAGTATGGAGCAACGAGAGTAGAGATTGGAGTTCAAGCATTAAGAGATGAAGTTTACAAAATAACAAACAGAGGGCATACCCTTGACGATGTCATAGAATCATTCCAGATAGCAAGGGATTCCGGCTATAAGATAGCCGCACACATGATGCCGGGAATGCCGAATTCCAGCCCTGAACAAGATATTGAAGATTTCAGGACACTGTTTTACGATGAAAGGTTCAAGCCAGACATGCTAAAGATCTATCCAACACTTGTAGTTGAGAATACTGGGTTGTTCAAGATGTACCAAGACGGTAATTACAATGCGTATAATGATGATGAGTTAATCGATGTTATTGTGCAGGTAAAGAAGATGATTCCAAGATGGATAAGGATAATGCGTGTGCAGAGAGAGATTGCTTCGGAGGATATCATCGCAGGGCCAAAACTTGGGAACTTGAGACAGGTAGTACTCAACAGACTGAAAATGACTGGCTCTAAATGCAACTGCATAAGGTGCAGGGAAGTCGGTCTTGTGCAGGTTAAGCATAATGTAGATTCTAACGTAAAGTTGTTTGAAGAACGATATCGGGCCTCTGATGGCGAAGAAGTATTTCTTTCGTATGAAGATCCACAAAAAGATGTGTTGTTTGGATTCTTGAGATTACGATCACCGAGCAACAAAGCACATAGACCGGAAGTCAAGGATTGTTGCATTGTTAGGGAGTTGCACGTTTACGGACAGGCGTTGCAGCTAGGAAGAAGAGATGATAATAGCTGGCAGCATAGAGGTTATGGAGCCATGCTTATGCAGGAATCTGAACGCATAGCGCTGGAAGAATTCGATGCTGAGAAGGTGCTTGTGATAAGTGCAATTGGGACAAGAGAATACTATAGAAAGCTTGGATACACCCTAGAAGGCCCGTATATGGCCAAGCAACTGAGGTGATTCAAGGATGCAGATAATCGGGAGGGGAACTTGGCTCGACAAAGTAGCTGCCAAATTAATTGAAAGAGAAAAGAAACTTTCCAGAGACCTTAATTTTGTCAAAGTTGAAAGTGGACTAGGAGCATCTGGCATACCGCATATCGGAAGCTTGGGTGATGCTGTAAGAGCGTACGGAATAAAACTTGCTCTGGAAAACATAGGGTACAAGTCTGAACTGATTGCATACACTGACGATATGGATGGTTTGAGAAAAGTCCCAGAAGGTTTGCCTGATTGGTTGAAGGAACATATCGCAGAACCTGTATCTGCAATTCCTGATCCGTTCTCATGCCATGCTTCATATGGTGCACACATGGGCAGCATGCTACTTGATGCTCTAGACAAGCTCGGAGTTAAATACAGGTTTCAAAGCGGCGCAGAAGCCTACAAGAATGGTCTGCTGGTTAAGCAGATCGATATAATATTAAGCAATTCAGAAACGATAGGAAAGAAGATTGCAGAACTGGTTGGACAGGAGAAGTTTAAGACTACGCTGCCATACTTTCCGATCTGCAGCAGTTGTAAAAGGATCTATGTTGCAGAAGCATATGAGTATGTGAAGGAAGAGAAGAAGGTTCGTTACAGATGCAAAGGAACGAAGATGGGTAAGGGATTTGTTGAAGGCTGCGGTCATGAAGGGGAAGTAGATATCCGCACAAATGATGGTAAGCTGGGCTGGAAGGTAGAGTTTGCTGCAAGGTGGCAGGCGTTCGACATACGATTTGAAGCATATGGCAAGGATATAGCTGATTCGGTCAAGGTTAATGATTGGGTTGCTGACGAGATCCTGAAGTATCCACATCCACTGCACGTAAAGTATGAAATGTTTCTTGATAAGACTGGGAAAAAAATTTCAAAATCGTTAGGTAACGTTTTAACACCCCAAGCATGGTTCAGGTATGGCACCCCTCAATCGATAATGCTCTTATTGTTCAAACGCATTGTTGGAACAAGAAATATTGGTCTTGATGATGTTCCCAAACTTGTTGATGAATATGACTACATGGAGGATGTTTATTTTGATAAAGTAAAGGTGGATAATGACCTCAAGAAAGCAAAGCTGAGGGGAGTCTATGATTACATAAACCATCTCAAACCGCCAACAAGCCCCTCACAACACGTGCCATACGGACTGCTGGTCCAGCTTGCATCGCTAGCAAGAGATGGAGACAAAAGGGTGGATTATGTTATCAACAAACTGAAGAGCTATGGTACCATTAAAGAAAAAACAAATGACTTGGTTGGCAGGATTACGCTTTCTGGTAACTGGGCCGATGATTTCGGCAAGTTCGAGAAAGTACAGATTGATGTTAATGAAGCTGAAAGGAAAGCCTTGTCTGAGCTGATAGAACTGATCAAGAAGGAAAATGATCCAAAAATGCTGCAGACAAGCATATTTGAAATAGCTAGAAGAAATGGATTGGAACCTAAGGACTTTTTCACGCTACTCTACAAGATATTGGTAAGCGCTGAGAAGGGACCACGCTTGGGTCCATACATCATCGATATTGGTAATGAAAAAGTTGCTGAGACACTGTCACAGTATCTGTAAGTAAGTTCTTTGAGTTATAATTTTTTGATCTATATTATTGCTACACATGTTTAAAATACCATCACATCATATCTGGGTTGATAAGCCATGAAAAATCTGGGCATACTATTGATTGCAGGACTGTTGTTTGTGCCAGTGGCAACTGCAATAAACTTGGCAGATGCAGTTGTCGGAGGACCTTATACAAACAAAGTATCGGTAGAGTTAGATGCGTCTGACAGATCAAGCGGAAAGGGATTCAGCCCACAAGAGATTGTAGTGTCAGTTGGCACAACAGTAGTATGGACAAACAAAGATACAGCCGGTCATACTATCGTAAGTGGTAATGCTAGCGATCCAAATGCTGGAACACTTTTTGATACTGGTCCTAGATGGCCTGCTGGCGCAAAATATGAGCACATCTTCGATACAGTGGGCGAGTTTCAATATTTCTGCACGATATATCCGTGGATGACAGGTAAAGTGATAGTAGCTGAGGTAGTTATTCAGGGAGACGGATCAGATGTTCCCGTAGGTATACCAGAAGTTCCTGTGGAAATCCCGGAGGATGAGATTCTGGAAGAAGATATACTGGACGAAGATAGGGCTCCAATCAGAAACTTTGTAGTTGAAGACGGGAACGGAGACCGCATGAACATCAAGGTGCGTTCTAGCAATCAAAAGGCCTTTGATGCTTTGACATCGATGGCGAAGACAGGTGAAACAAAATGGGTTGGAGGAAAAATACAAAGTTTCAAGAATGACTATGGTTTCAGATTCGAATCTGACACTGTTATAGTTGCCGAAACCGTGCCACAGGAATCCGAGGCCTCGCAATTCGAGGCTGTTCAGAAGGCTTTTGATTATTGGGAGACGTTGGATGCTGTGTATATTTCGGGGAAGGTCGTAAGCGTACAGGACAAAATTGAAGTGAATTATCAGAAATTCGGTTTTAATGTTACTACCTCGATGACTAACGGTGGTGTTGAGAATATTGCTGTCGACTCGAGTGCCAATAGCATATTAGTTACACTAGATACAGGTGCAACAAAGGCTGGAAATCTTACTATAACCCTGCCTAGAGACTTGATTGACTCTACAACCGATACTAAGGACAAGAGGTTCGTTGTGAAGGTTGATGATGAGGAAGTTAAGTATAAGGCCGTTAAACTTGAGAAGGGAGCTGATACTCAAAGAAGACTAAAAATACCTTTACATGCTGGTGCAGCACAAGTTGAAATAATTGGCACCCAGGTAGTGCCAGAATTTCCTCTCGGACTCGCTATTATCTTAGCTGCCTTGGTTTCGGTAATAGTTGTAATGACCAGATCTAAAATAACTAGCAGAATATCTTACGTATAGATCGATTGCTAATAAATTAGATTCTCGTAGTCAGAGTAAAAGGTAGATATATGCCACCGGTATCGAATGTGTACGGCAATATATATGACATATACCAGCCTGAAAGTTGGATCATGGAAACTAACGGAACTTGCAAAGAATGCATCTGGAGACGGATTCCAGCGTTTTCTAGCATCAATCGAGGAATTAGTAAAGCAGTTTGAAGCAAAACGTAAAGAGCTACGGGCTGACATTTCAGTTGTAGATTTTGAAAACATAATCCATCTAACTGAAGAGATATCTGAAAAGGTGAGCATGGCAAGCAGTTACGCTCATTTGCAGTATTACGCTAACACTTCATCAAATGAAGCAGCTGCCCTAGTAACCAAAATGGAAAAGCTTGCTTCTGATATTCGTAACAGGTTATTGTTTTTTGATCTATGGTTCGAGAAGGAGATCGACGACACGAATGCCCAGCGCCTGATAAACTCTGTCCCACTAGTATATAGAGAATACCTCCGACACAAGCGACTGTTCGCAAAGCACACACTGACCGAACCCGAAGAAAAGATCATCAACACATTGAACGTGACTGGTACGAGAGCACTTGTTAAGATCTACGACAAAATGACCAACACTTTTGAATTTACTATGACCGTGAAGAAAGGCAAGAAAAAAATCACACAAATGTTTGATAATAAACAAGAGATACTTTCCTATATTCGCAGTCCTAAAGCTGAGGAGAGGGAAGCAGCATACAAGGCGCTGTGGGAAGTATACAAAGATAACAGCGGGATATTAGGTGAAATCTATAGTAATATCGTCATAAAATGGCGCGATGAAGGTGTCTCCATGCGCGGTTACAAATCTCCTATTTCAATTCGAAATCTTGAAAACGATTTAGATGACAGAACTGTGGAAGCATTGCTTAAGGTTTGCAGGAGAAACTCGGTGATCTTTCAGGACTACTTCAGAGAAAAGGCAAAAATGATCGGCATTAAGAAATTACGAAGGTATGATCTTTATGCTCCTCTTGCTTCAGGAAAAATAAATGGGAAGAAGTTCACATATGGAAGAGCCGTAGATACTGTTCTTAAAACATTCGAACATTTTGACCCACAACTTAGGAAATTTGCCGAACGTGTCTTTGATGAAGAACATGTAGATTCTGCAATCAGACATGGTAAGTATAGCGGTGCATTCTGTCATACAGTCTCGCCAAAAATTACTCCGTATGTGTTATTGAATTTCGATGGAAAGGTCAGGGATGTATCTACACTCGCACATGAATTTGGCCATGCTATACACAGTATGGCTGCTGCAGACAAACCAATAATAGTGTCACAGGCGCCCCTTCCATTGGCTGAGACAGCTTCAGTCTTTGCAGAAATGTTGCTTAATGACAAGCTAGCTGAAAATATGTCAAGTAAGGAACGCCGATTGTTGCTCGCAGAACAGATCGATGATATGTATGCTACTATCATGCGACAGGCATACTTTACGCTTTTCGAAATCGAAGCACATCGGGCAATTGCAGAAGAAAATGCTACTGTTGACAAGGTTTCCGAAATATATCTGAATAATCTTAAAGAGCAATTTGGCAATTCACTAACAATCACTCCAGACTTTCAATGGGAGTGGCTCTACATCTCACACTTTTACCATACGCCATTCTATTGCTACGCATATTCATTTGGGAATCTACTCGTCCTCTCGCTTTACCAGCAATACAAACTGGAAGGTAGATCGTCGTTTGCTCCAAAGTACTTTAAAATATTATCAGCGGGAGGTTCGAGAAAACCCGAAGAATTGCTTATTGAATCAGGAATTGATATTACTGAAGAAGCATTTTGGCAGAAGGGGTTTGATCTTGTGGCAAAGAAAGTGCGGGAGCTGAAGGAACTCTCCTCATAGTCAAATTTTTATCTCCTTGATTTTAACCCATGCCATGGATCTACTAAATTATTTGAAGGCGTCTTTTAAGGTGCAAGGCGTAAGCAATGAGGGAAAGAGAAAGTTTGTTGAGTGGTACATAAAGTCTGGGAACGTTTATGCTTCGCTAGAACGGGTTGTGTATGAAGCTGCTATAGATGACAGAAAGATCAGGCGATTATTCGATGAGCTCGTGAATGCCAAAATAATGGAAGAAAATGTTGACGAGAATACGAGAACCCCAGTGCCTGATATGTTTCAGCACCCTAAATCAGGAATTATAAACACCCCTGGTTATCGTCTAGAAAACAAATATTTTGAGATCCTACGAAATCAAGAAATCTTGGAGCAAGTTTTGCGTGGTGATTAAGGTTAGGAAGAGATAGCAGGGTAGGTGAATCTGGAGCATGATTCATCAAGGTGTATGCAGATGACTACTACCTCTTCCCTAAGCTCATTCATGAATACACAAAATAAAGGGTTCTGTCATTTGAGTTACAGGTTTCAGACACTCTAATACTAGAATGCAATCAATATTGCGGCTACTATGATTTGTATCCGTTATCCAACTCAAAACACTAACCAAGAAATACATCTATGGTTAATACCGAGTCTGTTTCGTCAAGAACGTACAACTTCTTTTTAGTATTGTTCAGGAGTAAACTGTGGGGACGTCATGCCAGGACATTCAATACTACCTTTTGAAGGTGACCTAGTAAGTAGCATATCAGATTTTGTACAGAATATGTGGCAAGATCCTCTTACTCTTTTCATATTGGGAACAATAACTTTTGGAGCCATTTGGTTTCTTGCGGAGTACTCATCATGGGGAAGAATACCAAGGAAGATATGAGCAATAGGTGAATAGAATCTATGATACACAGACTTTTTATAATTATTCGCGACAGTTGATTTGTTGACACATAGAGAACCTACATGTCCTATCTGTAAGAAGAAACTCATTGAACACTCGCAGTTACAGGAGAAGATATGTAAGAACATACAGACAATGGAATTTGCCAGTAATTGCCCTGGGTTCGATGTGGAACACCACGCATGAACTCTTTCTTCGTTTGATATAATATTGATCTAGACACCTTAACCGATATTAACCAGAGCATCATAGGATAATTATGACTCAGGTCGTATGCAGGTGCGGTCACGGCATGGATAGACATCTTCAAAAGCAAAGAAGTGGATCGACTGTTATAGATGTTATATGCACGGATTGCAACGCAACATGCAGAACACTCGAATGATTTCGTATCACATTTATTCGATACAATTTTGTCTAGCATCAAACTTTAAAGTTAATATCTCGCATGATCTAGACTTGACTCGGGGCCCGTGGCCTAGTCAGTTATGCATTTTTCGTGATGTTAGGGTGCGAAAAACATAACCTAGTGAGGATATGGCGGGAGCTTGCGGAGCTCCAGGCCGAGGGATCGAAGCCCTCCGGGCCCGCTAACAAAGAAGGATTAATGGAATGTTAAATTGCGGC
>Ga0187892_10002385_pt1 | contig 37992 bp, 39 predicted proteins | sample MA1701073metaG_FD_139345 | JGI IMG/M metagenome (GOLD analysis project Ga0187892, IMG submission 139345) | Bio-ooze microbial communities from a basaltic lava cave in the Kipuka Kanohina Cave System on the Island of Hawaii, USA - MA170107-3 metaG ... | reverse complement strand
ATGAACCAGTGGGTGGACGTCCGGGACGACGGCCTGGCGTACTACGCAGGCATCGCCCTTGGGTCCCTGGACGAGCTTAGGGTGTAAAGGATGTGTTGTCAGAAAAGTGGAAAGGATGTGTTGTCGTCATACACCCGTCAAGGGAGGGGATGGTCTTGGGCAAGCGCAAAGTACACGCGGGTGGACGGCCTCACATCAAGGAATGAGGGTCCACGTCCACCACGACGCTCGCGTCGCCGGGATCGAGGGCCTCCAGCGCCGAAGCGATCGGCGCGGGCGGGGCGCCGGGCGGCATCTTGATCAGCAGGTGCCGCCTCCACTTGCCCGCGATCCGCTCGATCGCGCAGTCCGCGGGGCCCAGAATCCGCGCGTCCGGCATCGCTTCGTTCAATAGCGTGCAAGCGCGCCCCGCTGCCTCGACCACGGCCGTCCGGTTCTCGCCGGAAACCACCACGTTCGCCAGCCGCACGAAGGGCGGGTAGCCCGCCTCGCGCCGCTCCTCCCGGATTCCATCGTAGAAGGCCGCGTAGTCGTGGCTCTGCGCGCAGGACACGGCGGTATGCCGCGGATTGAAGGTCTGGATCACTACGTGCCCCAGAGACTTGCCCCGCCCCGCGCGCCCCGCCACCTGCGACAGCAGCTGAAACGTTCTCTCCGAGGCTCGAAAGTCGGGGATGTTCAGCGAAACGTCCGCAGCGATCACCCCCACGAGCGTCACGTTCGGAAAGTTCAGCCCCTTGGCCACCATCTGCGTCCCCACCAGAACCTGGATATCTCCCGATGCGAACCTCGCGAGCACGTCCTCCAATGCTCCCCTCTTGCGTGCGACGTCTCGGTCGAGCCTGGCAACGGCGACTCCCGGAAATGCCTCCGCGACGGCCTCTTCCACCTTCTCCGTACCCACGCCGAACGGCCTAATCCGGTTGCCCGAGCATTCCGGGCAGGTATCCGGCGGGCGTGCTTGATAGCCGCAGTGGTGGCATCGCAGCCTGCCTGCCTTGCGACTGTAGGCGAGCGAAACCGCGCAGTTCGGGCAGGGGAAGTGCTTGCCGCAGTCCCTGCAAATCAGGAACGGAGCGTATGCCCGCCGGTTCAGGAACAAAATTGCTTGCTCTCCACGCTCGATCGTCGCCGCGAGCCTGCTCGACAGCTCCTCTGTGAAGAGCGACGGCTTGCCCTGCCGAAAGCCTGTGGTGAGGTCCTCCACGTGCACGTCCGGAAGGCTCGCGCTGGCCGCCCGCTCCGGAAGGGACAAAAACTCGATCCGGCCCGACTCCGCCTCGAAGTACCTCTCGACGCTCGGCGTTGCGGAACCGAATACGAGCGGACACCCGTGGGCCTTCGCCAGGAACCTCGCGAGGGCTGCGGCGTGGTACCTCGGCGCGGTCTCTTGTTTGTAGCCGCCCTCGTGCTCCTCGTCCATCACGATGAGCCCGACGTCCTTGAGCGGTGCGAAGAGCGCGCTCCTTGCGCCCAGCACCATCGCCGCATTCCCGGCACGCACGGCACGCCAACTTTCGAGCCTCTCCGCGGGGGCAAGCTCGCTGTGAAGCACGGCGACACGCCTGCCGAACCTCCCCCGCAGGTGCGCGATCGCCTGCGTAGCCAATGCGATCTCCGGCACCAGGTACAGCACCTGCCTCCCCGCCCGAAGCGCCTCCGCCGCAGCGCGAAGATAAACCTCGGTCTTGCCGCTGCCCGTCACGCCGAACAACAGGAACTCCCTGTGCTCCCGTTTTCGCAAGGGGTCGAGAATCGCCTCGATTGCCAGCCTTTGGCGCTCGTTCGGTTCGGGAGGGCGCGCGACGGGCTCTCGGTCGAGGTCCACGTCCTCGAGGAGGCCACCTTCTGTCAATGCGCGAAGCGTCTGGTCGGTGATCCCGCAGAGCGCCTTGATGTCCGCGGGCGTCAGCGCGGGGTGTTCGAGCTCGCGGAGGCGCGCGACCGTCAGCGCCTGTGCAGGGCGCCGCTTAGCGTGCTTTTTCAAGAAAGTCTCGACCTTCACCTCGTCCGGCGCCAGACGCAGCAGCGCTTGCCCCTTGCGCGCGGGATCCGGCTCGGCAAGCTCCTGGCTCTGGCGCACGATTCCCTTCGCCCGAAGCGCCCGAAGCGCCTTAAGCGTCGGCGCGCGGAACCTCCTCTCTTTTCCTTGGAGGAGCGAGCCCCCGGCCTTTCGCAGCGTGTCCACCACGTCGCTCTGGACTTGCGAGAGGGGCAGGGGAGACTCGGCCAGACGCTCCTCGTCCAGCGTCCAGCGGTTCGCCAAACGGTCTTGGACCCTGGGCGGCAGCGCCGCACCGAGCGCGACCGAAACCGGGCAGAGGTATTCCTCCGACACGAACCCCACGAGCGCCATCAGCTCCGGGGGCAAGTCCAAGCCCCCGATCTGGCCGAGCGCCGGTCTAAGCTGTTCGGGCGAAAACTCGAGCTCCTCGGGCGCGGCATCATAGCAGCGCAAGACGTATCCGACGACGCTGCGCGTGCCGAGCGGCACGAGAAGCGCCTGGCCCGGTGCCGCCCGCGCGTCCAGTCGATAGGTGTAGACGGCGTCCTTTCCGGCGATCCGCGAATCGAGCGCCACGTCGGCCACGAGCAGTGTCGAAGAGGCCACGGCGTTCGCCATCGGCGAAAGCGTACACGATGCGCCCACGCCTTGCTCTTACTCTCCTCCGAACCTGCGCTTCCACTCCTCGAGCAGCACGAGCGCCTGAACGGGCGTCAGGGCGTTCACGTCCACCTTCGACAGCTCTTGGAGAACGGGCGGCGTCTCCGCCTCGAAGAGCGTGAGCTGAACGCGCCGAGTCTCCGGCAATTCCGCGCGAGGGCCACAGGCGCCCTCCTCCAGGTCCGAAAGGATCTGAGCGGCCCGGCCCAACACTTCCATGGGAACTCCCGCCATCTTCGCCACGTGGATTCCGTAGCTGCGGTCCGTGCCGCCCGGCAGCACCTTGTGGGTCCAAACGATCTGGTCGCCGAACTCCTCCACGCTCACGCGGTAGTTCACAACTCCCGGAATCTGGTCCGCGATTTCGTTGAGCTGGTGGTAGTGAGTCGCAAAGAGCGTCTTCGCGCCGATCTCCGCGAGCCTCTCCACTACGGCCCATGCGATCGCCATGCCGTCGTAGGTGCTCGTTCCCCGTCCGATCTCGTCGAGGATCACGAGGCTGCGCGGAGTAGCGTGGTTCAGGATGTTCGCGCTCTCGATCATCTCGACCATGAACGTGCTCTGCCCGATCGCAAGCTCGTCTCGCGCGCCGATTCGGGCGAACACGCGGTCGCAGAGCCCCAGGCGGCAGCTATGCGCGGGAACGAACGAGCCGATCTGCGCCATGAGCGCGATCAGCGCCGCTTGGCGCAGGTACGTGGACTTGCCGGACATGTTCGGTCCGGTGAGGATGACCAGCCGCGCGCCAGGGCCCGCGTCCGTTCGCTCGGGCCCGAGGCAGAGATCGTTCGGCACGAAGCTGGCGCCGGCCGCCTCGACCACTGGGTGCCGGCCCGCCCGAATCTCCAGCACGTCCTCATCGCACAGCTCCGGCTTGACGTAGCGCCGCTGCGAGGCGACCTCCGCGAGCGACGCCAAGGCATCCAGCTCGCCTAGCGCGCGGGCCGCCTGAAGCAGCTCCCGAAATCGGTCCGCAACGCGCCTTCGCAGCTGGGCGAATAGGTCCGTTTCGAGAGCGAGAGCCTTCTCCTCCGCGCCGAGCACCCGGGATTCGTGCTCCTTCAGCTCCGCGGTGATGTAGCGCTCGGCGTTGGCGGTCGTCTGCTTGCGGATGTACGACTCCGGGACCTTGTCCAGGTGCGCCTTCGAAACCTCCAGATAGTACCCGAATACCGAGTTGAAACCTACTTTCAGGGTCGCGATCTTGGTCCGCTCGCGCTCGGTCCTTTCCAGGTCCGCGATGTACTTCTTGCCCCCTTTGGACAGCTCCCGCAGCTTGTCCAGCTCTGCGTCGTACCCGGGCCGGATCAATCCGCCGTCCCGAGCCGACATCGGCGGATCGTCCACGAGCGACTTGTCGAGGAGCTTCTCCAGCTCCGTATGGTCGCCCAGCTGCGCTCGGAGATCCTCCAGAAGCCCGTAGCCCACTTTCGCAAAGGACTTCTCCAGGCGGGGAAGCGCCCTCAGCGTCGCCCGGAGGGCGGAAAGGTCTCGGGGGGTCGCGAGCCCGGCCGAGCTGCGCGCCACCAACCTTTCGATGTCGGCGATCCTCTTCAGCTCGTCCCGAAGGTCCCCGCGAACCAGCGGCGACCCCACGAGCCTTTCCACGGCATCCAGCCTCTTGCCTATAGCTTCGACGTCCAGCAGGGGCTGGTCGATCCACCTGCGCAGCGTGCGCGCGCCGAGCGAGGATAGTGTCTGGTCCAGCACCCAGAGCAGCGAAAGCCGCCGCCCGCCGTCCTGCATGTTCTGCGTGAGCTCCAGGCTGCGCCGTGTGGCGGGATCCAATCGGAGGTAGCCGTCCACCGAGTAAGTGCTGAGCGAGTCCACGTGTCCGAGGGAGAGCCCGTTCTTCTCCGCATACGCCAGGATCATCGAAGCTGCGACCACCGCGCTCGGCTTGTCCTCGCAGCCGAATCCGGCAAGCGTCGAAACGCGAAGCTGCTCGGCCAGCCGCGCCCGCGCTCGGTTCGGCGCCGGCGCCTGCCAATCGGTGACGGACGTGCCGAGGGCCGCGGCCGCGGCTTCCCCGAACTCCGCGCCGCGCGCTTCGATCAACAGTTCGGAGGGTTTCAGCCGAGCAAGCTCCTGCAGCAGCTTCTCCTGAAGCTCCGAACCCTCGATTTCGGTAACCGCGAACTCGCCCGTGCTCGGATCGAGAGTCGCCAGTCCGATCCTGCCGTCCTGAACGCAGAGCGCGGCGAGGAAGTTGCTCGATGCTGCGTCGAGCATCGAATCCTCAAGAACCGTTCCCGGCGTGATCACGCGCGTCACCCCGCGCTTGACCAACCCCTTTGCCGCCTTCGGGTCCTCGAGCTGGTCGCAAAGCGCCACCTTGTGTCCCGCCTGGATCAGCCGCGCGAGATACTTCTCGACGGAGTGGTACGGAACACCCGCCATGGGCATGCGCGTGCCCCCGTCGTCCCGGCCCGTGAGCGTGATCTCGAGCGCCTTTGCGGCGGTCTCCGCGTCCTCGCCGTAAAACTCGTAAAAGTCCCCGACACGCATCGCCAGCAGCACGCCCGGATGCTCGGCCTTCGCCGCGAAGTACTGGCGCATCATCGGCGTCTTGGGGCTCACGGTATCGCGAGTATGCATTAGGGCGCGGGACACCCGGTGCGGTTAAAATGCGAGAGCGGGCCGCGCGCCCGAAAGTGCGATATGGCAAGGCTTTTACTTCGCTGGGTGCTTCTCGCCGTGTCCGTTTGGGCCGCCGCGCACATCACGCAGGCAATTGGCCTCCGGTTCGTCGTCGAGGTCGGCGATGCGGGCCAGAACGTTCGCTTTCTCCTTGGCGTTGCTGTGCTCGCGTTCCTGAACGCGACCTTGGGTCGAGTGCTTCAGATACTTACGATCCCGCTCAGCTGCCTGACCCTCGGGCTTTTCTCGCTGGTGGTGAACGCGCTCGTGCTCATGCTTGCGGCGAGCTTTAACTTGGGCTATCGCCTGGAGGGAGAGGGCTTCGACAAGTTCCTGGCCGCGTTCGTGGGCAGCCTGCTGATCTCGTTCCTGAACGGCATTCTGGGCACGATGCTCGCCGACCAAAAGCAGAAGCCGGATGAGGAATAGCTTCCCGGGATGATCAACCGCTTTCGCCTTCGCCAGCTCATCGCCCCGACGGCGGGGCTTCGCAAGGCGATCCTCATCTTCTTCTTGGGCCTCCTGTCCTTCGCCGTGGGCTCGGCGCTCAGCTTCAAGCTCGTCATCCTTCCGCTCCTGGAGGGTTTGCAGCGAAGCGCGAACGCGATCCTGAAGGCGCTGGTTCCCGCGGAGAGCCTGGACTTCGCTACCCACATGCTGGGAGGGGGGCTGTTGTTCCTGGGCGTGTACCTCTTGTACCGGGGGCTCCGGTCGGCGATGACGCAGGTCGTGCACACGCTCACCGGCCATCGTGGGGGAGTCGTGGACGTGTACGTGCGCCGCCAGATGCTCGCCCAGGGGCCCCGCATCGTCGCGCTCGGCGGAGGCACCGGCCTCAGCACCCTGCTTCGCGGCCTAAAGCAGCACTCCTCGAACATCACCGCGATCGTGACGGTCACCGACGACGGCGGAAGCAGCGGACGCCTTGTCAAGGAGAAGGGCATCATCCCGCCCGGCGACATCCGGAACTGCCTCGTCGCGCTTGCGGACGCCGAGAAGTCCATGACGGACCTCTTCCAGCACCGCTTCGGAAAGAACAGCGGCACGCTCAGCGGGCACTCCATCGGGAACTTGCTGATAGCCGCGCTTGTGGACCAGGCTCACGGGGACTTCGAAAGGGCCGTGGCGAGGGCATCCGACGTCCTCCTGATCCGAGGCCGAGTCGTTCCCTCCACGTTGGACCACGTTCGGCTGCGCGCGCTACTCGAGGACGGAACAGAAGTGTGTGGCGAGACGCAGATCGTGCAATCCGGCAAGAGGATTCGGCGCATCTTCCTCGATCCGGAGGACATCACCGCGTACTCCGGTGCGATCGAGGCCGTCAAGAACGCCGATTTGATATGTATCGGTCCGGGAAGCGTATACACTTCAGTGATCCCGAATCTGCTCGTCCAGGGGCTTGCGCTGGCGATTCGAGAGTGCAACGCGCCGAAGGCGTACGTGTGCAACGTCATGACCCAACCCGGCGAGAGCGACTCCTTCACGGCCTCCGAGCACGTCACGGCCATCGAGGCCAACGTCGAGCACAAGGTGTTCGACTGCGTGCTCGTGAACACGGGAGTGCCCAGCCAAGTCGCCATCGAAAAGTATCGGGAGTCTGGGCAGTTCCTAGTGGAAGCGGATGTCGACCGAGTTCGAGCGAAGGGCTTTCGCGTCCTCGCGGGAGACTTCATGAACGAAACGGACTTCGTGCGCCACGATCCCATGAAGGTGGCCTCCCGCCTGCTCGCTTTGGTGGCCAAATGAGCGGCGTCTTGGTCGTGCTCAGCGGGCCCAGCGGAGTGGGCAAGGACACGCTGATCGATGCGTGGAGCAAGCGGAACCCGCGCGTATGCCGAGTGGTTACTTACACGACCCGCGAGCCTCGCACGGGAGAGACGGACGGCGTGAGCTACCACTTCGTTGACCGCGAAACTTTCTTCGAGTTAGCTAAGAACAACCGATTTTTCGAGCACAAAAACGTGTTCGAGGACGATTGGTACGCGAGCCCGCGGGACGAAGCGGAGCGCCTCGTGGAGAGCGGGATGGTGGCGATCCTCAAGATCGACGTGGAGGGGGCGCTCGAAGTCATGAAGGAGCGCCCGGATGCGCTTACCGTGTTCATACTTCCTCCTTCCCGAGAGGAGCTCGAGCGCCGCATCCGTTCGCGGGCGAGGGACGACGTGGCCGCGATCGAGCAGAGGCTGTCAAAGGCGCAGCGGGAGCTTTCGTACGCTCGAAGGTACGCATATCGAATCGTCAACGACGATCCGGAGCGAGCCGTGGACCGACTCGAAAGCATGCTCGCCGAGTTCGAAGGGCTAGAATCCGCACGTGCCGACGATCGTCCTCGGGGTGTCCGGTAGCGTCGCCGCGTACCGCGCGGCGGACCTTGCACGCGACCTGATGAGAGCTGAGTTCGAGGTTCGCGTCTGCCTTACGGACTCGGCCGAGAAGTTCGTCACTCGACAGCTCTTCGAGGCGCTCACCGGAAACCCTTGCCTCGTCGGGGCGTTCGAAGAGCCCGTTCGCGGCCGAATGGCGCACATAGACTGGGCGCGCGAGGCATCCTGCGTGCTGATCGCCCCCGCCACCGCGAACGTGCTCGCAAAGCTCGCGCACGGGGTCGGCGACGACATGCTCACCACGCTCGCGCTCGTGTACGAGGGGCCAATCGTGATCGCGCCTGCGATGAACCCTTCGATGTACGCCCAGAAGTCCACGCGAGAGGCGATCCGAATCCTCGAGGCGCGGGGAACGGTCTTCGTCGAGCCCTCCGAGGGGGACGTCGCGTGCGGCGAGCACGGCCAGGGCAAGCTGGCTTCGACCGGCAGGATCGTCCAGGAGACGCTTGCCGTGGTTCGCCGCGGCGAGTGCCTCAAGGGGAAGAAGGTGCTGATCACCAGCGGTCCGACGCGCGAGCCGCTCGACGACGTGCGATTCCTGTCCAACCGCTCCAGCGGGAAGATGGGCGCGGCGCTCGCGAAAGCCTCCCTCCTAATGGGCGCGAAAGTGTCCGTGGTGTCAGGGCCCGCATCCGAGCCGCTCCCGCTTCGGGCGAAGGTCGTCCGCGTTCGTACGGCGCTCGAGATGCTCGAAGCGGCCAGGAAGGAAGCGAGGGACGCCGACTGGATCATCGGCGCGGCGGCGGTCGCCGACTATCGCCCCGAGCAAGCTCAAAAGGGCAAGCGCCGCAGGACGGAGGACTCCTGGGAATTGCGGCTCGTTCCGAACCCCGACGTGCTCGCCGAGCTCGCCAAGCTCGCCAAGAAGGGCGCCAGGGTCGTGGGCTTCGCGGCGGAACCGGAAAGAGGCACGGAGTCGGCAAAGCAAAAGCTCGCCAGGAAGGGCCTCTTCGCCATAGCGGTCAACGACGTCTCGCGTCCGGACGTCGGCTTCGAGTCGGAAGACAACGAGCTGACGCTGCTTTTTGCCGACGGCAAGTCCGAGAATAGCGGCAAGCGAAGCAAGCTGGCGTGCGCGCTGTGGCTATTGGGCGCCGTATCGAACTGCGGCAGCGGAAAAGGACCATAGATTGACGAGGCAATGCGCGAGGATGAGCGGCCATACCCGGCCGACCCAAACGAAAACGGCGCCAAAGAGGATCGCGAACAGCATCTGATCGGCCGCATCTGCCGGCCCCTGATACAGATGGTACGTCGCACAGAGGAAGGCCGAGAGAATCACTGCGGCTGTCGACGAACCGAAGAGCTGCCGAAGCCGCGTGACGAAGTAGCCGCGCATGACGACCTCCTCCACCGCCGCGCCGAGAAGGAGCACAATGGCAAAAACCGCCCATTGGACCGGGTCTACCGGCAATGGCCCGAAGAGTCTCTCGTAGTGCTCCCGACTCGAAGTCGCCAATTCCGGGGCGCCAAACGGACCAATAAGACTCCAGCTCCACGCCGAGAAAGGAATCGCGACGACGGCAAAGAGGACGCCGCCGACGGGGTCTCCGATGGGATGGACGCGGGGCAGCCCGAACGCTTCCATCCCCTCGCGGGTACGCCACAGGATGTAGATCGCCGGGACGAGAACCTGGAGATCGGTCACGATCTGCCATCCTCTCTCAATCCAGAAGGCCCTGGGCGGTAGAGGGTCGATCAGATGCACTGCGGCGCCGATCGCGAACGGTAGGACCATCAGCGTGGCGATCACGCACATCTCTATCACGATCCGCGGTTTGGAGGGCGGCCGGCGCTTTGGCACGTGGCCACGATTCGATGAGCGTTCGCCCTTTCCCTATTCGCGGGCCTTCCAACCCTAAAGTCGATTGCAAGCTTTGCGCCCTAACCCCCGCAAAACTGCCAGCCGATAGCTGATGTGGGGATGAACCGCGGTATTTACGCGACCGCCACCGGAATGCTCGCTGCGCAGCGGGCCATGGACGTCGTCGCCAACAACCTGGCGAACGCGTCCACCAACGGCTTTAAGCGCGACGCCATCGCGTTCAACGACGCGATGGTCCAGTACTTGAGCGGGCCGAACGGCGTGATCGGGACCCTCGGCAGCGGCGCCGTAGAACAGGCGCAATACACGGTGTTCCACACGGGCCCGATCTCCGCGACCGGCAACCCGCTGGACGTGGCGCTCAATTCCGAAGCCGGCGCGTTCGCGGTGCAGACCCAGCAGGGAATTCGATACACGCGCGACGGCAGCTTTGGCATCGATGAGCAGGGCCTTCTGGTCGACGGCTCCGGAAACCCGGTGCTGGACGAGCGGCAAAACCCGATTCAGATGCCGGAGGGCTCCGTGAGAATCAAGCCGGACGGCGAGGTTCTCGTCGACGAAAAGCCGGTTGGCGTTCTCGGAGTCTTCGAGGGAAGGTTCGTCAAGCAAGGCGACAACCTCTTCGTCGGCTTCGACATCGCTGCGACGGCCGAGCGCGAGATCGTGTGGAAGTCCCTGGAAGGCTCGAACGTGAACCCGGTTGCGGCGATGTCCGAGATGATCACGCTGAACCGCGCGTTCGAGATGGCGCAGAGGTCGATCCAGCAACAGGACGATCTCACGCAAAAGCTGATACAGAGCCTACAAGACCGATAAAGTAGCCGGACCAAGGGAAGAGGAAAGCTGGCGCTTGAGTCAGCATTCCCAGCGGAGATCGCAGTGCGCGAAACTTAGCCGCAAAACCCTGGGGGCTCCGGAGGAGAGCAGAAGGTTCCCCTCCACAGGACGGTCTCGAAGGCTCGCAAAAGCGCCGAAGGGCGCAAGGAGAGACCGAAGAAGATGATGCGAGCCCTGACGACTGCGGGCACCGGCATGGTCGCCCAGCAGTACAACTTGGACACGATCGCGAACAACCTCGCGAACGTCAACACGAACGCTTTCAAGCAGCAGCGCGCAGAGTTCCAGGACCTGATGTACCAGGTCTTTCGAGCCTCAGGCGCGCCCAGCGGCAACACGAAGCAGCCGATCGCGATGCAGATCGGCCTCGGAAGCAAGCTCGCCTCCACGGTGTCCAACATGTCCGTAGGCGCGCTTCAGGCGACCGGGAATCCCATCGACATGGCGATCAACGGCGAGGGCTTCTTCGTGGTGATCCGGCCCGACGGAACGCAGGCGTACACCCGCGACGGAGCTTTCAAGCTCAGCGCGGAGGGCACCAACGGCGTGCTGGTCACAGCGGACGGCTTTTCGCTCGATCCCCGGATCGAGGTTCCGCAGGGCGTCCGCTCGCTTTCGATCTCGGGCTCGGGCCAAGTCAGCGGCGTGCTTCCCGGCAACGACGAGCCTCAAGTGATCGGCGAGCTGAGAATCGCGATGTTCGCCAATCCCGGCGGCCTCACCCGGGTGGGCCAGAACCTCTTTACGGCGGGCGGAGCCAGCGGCGAGGCGACCCTCGTGACTCCCGGCGAGCAGGGCTCCGGCTTGATCCAGGCCGGCTTCGTCGAGGGCTCGAACGTGCAGATCGTCGAAGAGATGGTCCGCCTGATCCTCGCGCAGCGCGCCTACGAGATCAACTCTAAGGCGATCCAGACCGCCGACGACATGCTCGGCATGCTGAACAACCTCAAGAGGTAGCGCAAGATGATCGCCTTAGTCGCAAGCCTAACGATCGCATCGGCAGGCGGAATCGCCGTTCGAGTTGAGGGAACGGGCTACCTCCGGTTCGCGCTCGAGGGCCGCGTGGTCTATGCGCGCGCCGCGAGAATCGCCATCTCGGACGGGCTGGTGCGCCATGAATCCGGCGCCCCTCTCCTTCCTTCGCTGTCAGCGCCCAAGGACGCATCGGCCCTGTTCGTGGATTCCGATGGCGCGGTGCGATTCGCGGGCGACTCCGGTTCGCGCCCGTCCGGCAGAATCCTTTTGGCCCGGTTCGACGAAGGAACGCCGCTCGAAGCTTCCGGACCGTTTTTCTTGTCCAAGCGCCGGCCTATCCTCGGATATCCGGGAGAAAACGGTTTCGGCTCGATCGTAGCGGAAGCGCGTTCCCACACATCGCCGCCTGGAAGACCCGAACCCGCGCGGAGCTCCGACACCTCCCGAACGCGGGTGTCCAGCTCCGGATCGGCGGAGGTTGGCGGAGAATCGATGTTATTAGGAAACCTAGCGAAAATCGAGGGCCAAGGCGCCACAGCCGAGTCGCTCCGAAGGTTGGACCTCGGACCGCCGCCCGCGCTGGGGGTCGTCACTCTGGTCACTCCAGAACGGATTCATGCCAGGTCGGTGTCCGCGGGGATCAAGGCGGCCGATTACGAGCTCGACATCGGCTCGGGGATAGAAGTGCGCCGAAAGGGCCAGAGCGTTCCGCATGCGCGGTTCGTGGAGACCGCAAAGGCCGAAATCGCGCGGCTAGCAGGCGCGGTAGGGCTCGATTGCAAGGAACAGGCGGCCGACTTCTTTGCTCCGGCAGGAGAGCTCGCCCTGAAACCGGAGAACGCGAAGCTGCTTGCGGACGGTGCCAGCGTGGCCGTCGCGGTCTATGTGGACGGCAAGCGGTTCAACTCGCGAACGATCCGCTTGACCGGCGAGCTCCCGCCCGACGGAGTCAAGGCCGGCGAGATCGTAAAGGTCGTATTCGTCACTGCGGGCGTCGCGGCGGAGATCGAAGGCCGCGCCAAGGCGTCCGCCCGCGTCGGACAGCCTGTCGGCGTCAGCGTCAGTTTTGCGCCAGGCTCGCTCCCGACAACCCACTTCGGTACCGTGAAATCGCCCGGAATCGTGGAGGTCAAGCTATGAAGCTCACTCTCATTTTTTCATTAGTCTACCTAGTGGTTTATCAAGCCGCCGCCCAAGGGCGGGGCGACTTGAACCCCGGTTCGCTCTGGCCCTCGAGCTACCTCAACCCGCTGCTGGACCGAACGGCCAGGCAGGAAGGCGATATCGTCACGATCCTGATTAGCGAAACTTCGCTCGCGTCCTTCGCCGCTTCGACCAAGGCCGAAAAGGCCGACAGCACATCGATTCCGAAAGCGGTCGGTCCGCTCATCGAGAAGCTCATCGGAGCCATGCAGACCGGAGCGACGTCCACCGTGGACGGCAAGGGCACCACGACCCAGTCCGGGCGCCTGCTCGCCCGCATGACCGCGGTCGTCAAGCACGCCTTGCCGAACGGCATCCTCGTCATCGAAGGAACGCGGTCCCTCCAGGTCAACAAGGAGGTCCAGACGTTTCGCGTCAGCGGCATGATCCGCCGCGACGACGTGCGCAGCGACAACACGGTCCTCAGCGAGAACATCGCCGAGGCGGCGATCACCGTGGACGGAAAGGGCGTCGTCAGCGACCGCGCAAGGCGCGGAATCCTTACTCGAATCCTCGACTGGCTCTTTTGAAGGGAATCGACCTATGAAAGCACTTACCTTCATTCTCGGACTTACCCTCGCGGCTTGTCTTTTCGGCCAGGGCGCGCGCACCGCCCCCAAGGCGCAAAAGCCCGGTCCCGCGACTAGCGGCACCGCAAAGCTGCCGCCCGCCGCGGAGACTGCCGCGGTCGCCTCCCAGGCTGCGGACAAGTACCGCAAGATGCGCGAGGCGGAGCAAGCGGGAATCGACGTCCGCCTGAAAGACATCGCCCGGTTTCGGGGCGTCCGAGGCAACCAGCTGCTCGGCTACGGGCTCGTGGTGGGCCTAGAGGGCACGGGAGACACCCGAAACACCCCCTTCACCCAGACCCTCCTAGCCAACGCCATGAAGTTCGTGGGCACGGTCGTCGATCCGAACCTCCTGAAGGTCAAGAACGTCGCGGTCGTCGCGATCACGGCAGAGCTTCCGCCCTTCGCGATGCCCGGCAACACGATCGACGTGACCGTGCAGTCCATCGGCGACGCGAAGAGCCTTCAGGGCGGCACGCTCCTCCAAACGCCGCTCTACGCGGCCGCAAGGGACACGGTTTACGCTGCGGCGCAGGGCGCCGTCAGCATCGGAGGTTTCAACGTCGGCTCCGGCGGCAACTCGGTTCAAAAGAACCACTCCACCGTCGGCCGCATCCCGAACGGCGCGATCGTGGAGGCGATGGTCCCGACGCGAACCGTGTTCGAAGGCAAGATGTACCTGGAGCTCGAGGACGCCGACATGACCACGGCCAAGCGCATCGTCGCCGCGATCGCGGCGTCCAATCCCGATTACGAGGCCGTCGCCCTGACGCCGGGAACGATCGAGCTTTCGCTGCCTCAGGGCAGGTCGCCGGTGGAGGCGATGAGCGAAATCGAGCTTTTGCGAGTGCTCGCGGACATTCCGGCGATCGTCGTGATCAACGAGCGCACGGGCACGATCGTCGCGGGCGGAAACGTGCGGCTGGGCCCTGCGATGATCGCAAAGGGCAGCCTCAACGTGCGCATCGAGACCGACTACTTCGTCAGCCAACCCGCGCCGTTCTCCGCCAAGGGCGAGACCGTGGTAGTTCCGCAGACCCGGGTCGACGCCGAGGAGGCAACCGCGCAGGTCGCGGTTGCGGCGCCCACCGCCACCGTCGCCGACCTTGCGAAGCTCTTCCAAGCCCTGAAGCTCTCCCCGACGGACATCATCGCGATCCTCCAGGCGCTTCGCGACCAGGGATCGCTCAAGGCAAGGATCAAGATCCAATGAACGGCTCCCTCGCGGTAGGCAAGGCGATCCTAACGGCGAAGGAGGCCGCGCCCGCCCTTCAAAAGTTGAAGCGCGCAACGCGCGACATGGAGGCGCTGTTCCTGAAGGACTTGCTTTCCATCATGCGGCGCTCGCTGCCGAAGCCGCCATTCGGCGAAGCGCCGGGAAAGGCAATCTACGAGGACCTCTTTGACGGAGCGGTCGCCGACGCGGCCGCCAAGAGCGGCAGATTCGGTATCGGCGCGGCCCTTTACCAGCGGCTTTCGCCTTCGGTTGCGCGCGAGGCGGCTCAGCGAGCCAGGTCGCTACTTGCCGGAACGCTTTTCGACACCGACCGCGCAAAAACGCAAGGCGTCCCGGTCGATTCGAATTCGAGACTCGACATCAAAGGATGAAACCCAACATGAAAACTCGAGAACTTCAAACCCTGTGGTGGGACTGGCTCGGAACGGCGGAGCGCCTGGTGCGCATGCTGCACGAGCAGACCGCCGCGCTGACACTGCGCGACATCGGTAGGGTCGAGCGAATCCAGCCGGAGCTCGACGCGATGCTCGAGCACATGAGGATAACCGACGACCGAGCTGCGGCTTGCGCTCACGAGCTGGCCGCGGGAATGGGCATCGAGCCCAATCTGCGAAGCCTTACGCAAGCCCTGGAACAGGCCGAAGCGCAGCAGGTCCACGCTCTTGCGAACCGCGTGATGGTTTGCGCGCGAAACGTCCAAGGCGTGCTGGACCGCAACCGCGCGCTTATCGAAAGCGAGCTGGAGTACGTCAACGGCACGCTGACGCTCATCGCAAAGACCGCCGAGGACGCAAAGGGCCCGTTCGCAAAGCCCGCCAAGCACGCGGCCGTCCTCGTGGACCGCGCCGCCTGATCGGCAGAAAAGAGGAGCAGACCATGCCCAGCCCGTTTCACGGAATCGAAATCGCATCGCGCGCCCTAAGAGCGTTTCAGCGCGGGCTCGACGTCGCGGGACACAACATCGCGAACGTAAACTCCAGGGGCTACACGCGCCAGACCGTCGAGTACGGCCCGACCGAGCCGATGAACGTGTACCATGCGCGGTTACTGAGCCTGGGCACGGGGGTCGGGATCACGTCCATCAACCGGATCCAGGACGGCTTCCTACAGCTGAGGACGTGGTCTTCGAACGGCGGGCTCGGCCGGTTCGAGGCATTGGCGTCGCAGCTTCGCCAGGTCGAAGGCGTGTTCCACGAGGCGGGCGGAGGCGGCATTGCGGACGCCCTCGATCGCTTCTTCAACGCCTGGTCCGGGCTCGCTTCGAACCCCGGATCCGATGCGGCCCGGATGGAAGTGCAGATGGCCGGGAGGACGCTCGTTGGTCGTGTTCGTGGCGCTTACCAGGACCTGATGCGAATCGAAACGCAGATCGCGGGCCAGGTGGCCGCTACCTTCGATCGCATCGACACGCTGACTGCAAAGATCGCCGAGCTGAACACGAGGATTCAGCAGCAGGTGGGAACCGGCGCGCAACCCAACGACCTGCTGGACCAGCGAGACCTCGCGGTCGCGGACCTCAGCCGCCTCGTGGACGTGCAGTCCTATGCGCATGCCAACGGCTCGGTATCGCTTTACATGGGTTCGCTGCCGCTGGTGGACGCTTCGGGCTCGCGGCCGATTCCCAGGACCTACGACGCCTCGACCTTTACGCTCGACGCGGGTACCGCGCAGCACAAGGTGCGCGCCGGGCAGCTTTACGGCCTGTTCGAGGCCGCAAACTCCGTGGACGCCTACCAAGCACAGCTCGACGCTCTCGCCGACAACCTGAGGACGGAGATCAACCTGCTCCACAGGACCGGCATAAACCCGAACGCGGCCACTGACATTCCGTTCTTCCGCGACCCTACCGGGCCGGGAGTTTCCGCGGCGCTCGACTTCGAGCTGAGCGCCGAGGTGCTCGCGGACATTAAGAACATCGCGTCCGGAGTGAGCGGCAACGCAGGCGACGGCGCGCTCGCGCTCGCGATCGGCCAGCTGCGCGACCAGTCGCTCGCAGCGCTTGGAAACCGATCGTTCTCCGGCTTCTTCGCCACGCTCGCCGCCTCGGTCGGACGAGACGTGTCGTCCACGGGCGAGAGCCTGAAGACCCAGGAAGCGGTCGCCAACCAGATCGAAGCGCAGCGGCAAAGCGTTGGCGGCGTCTCCATCGACGACGAGATGGCCAGCATGCTCCGCTTCCAGCGCAGCTACCAAGCCGCGGCACGCGCTCTAGCGCTGTTCGACGAAGTCACCGAAGATTTGATTAGCCTTATCCGGTAACCCGCAAGATTGCCTGGCCCGAATTAGAAGCACATGCGAATCAGCACGACCTACCAATACGAGAACTCGCTCCGCGACCTGGCGGCCGCGCAGGAACGCTACGTCGTCGCTCAGGGCCGCGTAAGCTCCGGCAAGCGGATCGAGAGGATGAGCGACGACTGGGTGGGCGCGTCGCTGGCCCTGAACCTACGCGGGTACAGGTCCGCCATCGAGCAGTACCAGAAGAACATGGTCACGGGCAAGGGCTACCTAGGGTTTACCGAGGGCGCCCTTTCGGAGGCCGCGGGCCTGATACGACGCGCTTACGAGCTCGCCGTGCAGGGCGCGAACGGCCCCACGGACCAGCCCGGCCGGGATGCGATGCACCGAGAGGCCGTCCAGATACAGTCGAGCCTGCTCGCGATCGCGAACACACGAGGTCCCCAAGGGGAATACATCTTCGCCGGCCAGGCAACGAACGCCCAGCCATTCACGATCTCCGGCTCCTCGCTCGTGTTTTCCGGAAACAACTTAGACGTGGTCGTGGAAATCGGGCCGAACCAAACGATCGCAGCCAACACGCCCGGCGAAACGCTGTTCACGGATGCCTGGAACGCGCTCGAGAGCCTCAAAGCGAACTTGCAGGGAGGCAATCCCGGCGCGATCGGGGGAATCGACATCCCCGCGCTGCAAGCCGTCCGCAAGGCGTTCGACGACGCCCGAGGGACGGTCGGCTCGCGACTGCGCACCATAGATCAGACGGGCGTCCAGCACGCCCGCCGCGCGGACGAGCTCACGGCCCGAATCTCCGACGTCGAGGACGTAGACCTATCGGCCGCCGTCGTCGAGTACCGGCTCGCGGAAACCGCTTACCAAGCGGCGCTAAGCGCCGCTGCCCAAAGTTTTCGTCTCAGTCTCGTGGACTTCATTCGAGGATAGCCCCTATGCCAAAGATCAACGACACGCGCTTCGGAGAGTTCGAATACACGGACGACGACGTCGTCACGTTCCCCGAGGGCCTAGTCGGTTTCGCCGAATGCCGGCGCTACGTGATCGTCTCGCGCGACCCGGAGAGCCCGTTCCGGTGGCTCCAGTCGCTCGACGAGCCCGCACTGGCTTTCTTGGTCGCCGATCCATCCAGGTTTTTCGAGAACTACCAGCCGTTTGCCAACGGAGACCTTTCGGCGATGATGGGCATCGAGGGCGACGCGCCGGTTTTGCTTTACGCGACCGTTTCCATCCCTGCCGGCAAGCCGAACGAAATGACCGTCAACCTTGCGGGACCGATCGTGATCGATCCCGCGGCACGCCTGGGCAGGCAGTTCGTGCTCGACGACGAAGCGTATACTATCAAGCATCGCATCCTGGAGCCCGAAGTGCCAAAGGGCAAAGAGATCGCCGCGTGAACCGAATGCTTGCGGCGGCTTTCGTCTGAACGGCTCGCGCCCAGGCCGCGTACGGTAAATCTGGAGTGGCGGAAGCGGCCACGGAGGGCGCTCGGCTATGCTCGTCTTAACAAGGAAAGTTCACCAGAGCATCATCATCGGCGACGAGGTCGAGGTCGTCGTCCTCGAAGTACGTGGCGAACAGGTGCGGCTCGGGATCAATGCTCCCCGCAATATCGCCGTTCATCGGCAGGAGATCTACGAACAGATTCAGCAGGAAAACATCAAAGCTGCCGAGGCGCGTCCGGAGGACGTGCCCGAGTAGCCGATCGGGCTCGCGCTCGGAGCCCTGCGATGAACCTGGACAAGAGAAAAGCCAGTAGCGTATGTGCCGTCCTTTTCGCGGCCGGCGCGCTTTTCGTCTTGCTGTGGATCGCGCCCGCGAAGCGCCTCGAATCCCTGGAAGTGCTTCATCTCTTGGTCGTTCCCCTCGCAGCGTCGGCAGGCTTGGGATTGCTTAGCGTGACCTGCCCCGAGCTCCTCGCGGGGCGGTCTTGGAAGCCGCCGCAAGCGCTCTTGCTGCCAGTCGTCCATTCCCTCTTCGTGCTCCTGATTGCGTCCCTTGCGACCACGGGCCACACCGCGATCCAAAAGGTCCCGGAGCGCATGGAGCACTTGTACGAATGGGTAGACCTGCGCAACGTCGGCGCGTGCTGCGTCCTGCAAATCGCGGCGATGCTTGGAATCGGGCTCATGACGGGCCGCCCGCGAGGCCTTGGCGAATCGTCCCGGTAGAATTCGAGCGGCATGCAGGTTCACTTTGGACTGGACGGCCTTCTTGCGGATTGGGCGTCTTCGATTGCATGCATCGGTGTCTTCGACGGGGTTCATCTGGGCCATCAGGCGGTCATCCGCGAGGCCGTGTCGTGGTCGGAGTCCATCGGCTCGCCCGCCGTATTGATCACGTTCGACCGGCATCCCTTGGCTGTGCTCGCGCCCGAGAGATGCCCGCAAGCGGTCGGCACCGTGCGGGCGAATCTGAGTGAGTTCGAGCGCCTCGGGGTCTCGATCTGCGTCGTGCTGTCCTTTAACGAGGAGCTGAGGCAAACGTCCGCGGAGGACTTTCTGCGGACTTGCCTGATCGAGGGCCTGAGGGCAAAGGGCGCAGTTGTGGGACAGGACTTTGCGTTCGGGCGCGGCCGCGAAGGCACCGCCGAGTGGCTCTCCTCGCGCATCGATACCAGGGTGGTTCCTCCGCTTCTTTTGGACGGAGCGCGGGTCAGCAGTACCGCGATTCGGCTGGCAATAGGCGAAGGCCGAGTAGAAGACGCCGCCCGCCTTCTAGGCAGGCCGTTTGCGTTCGAAGGGATCGTTGTTGAAGGGGAAAAGGTTGGAAGGCAGCTAGGCTTTCCGACGGCGAACCTCGCGCGCTCTTCGGACCAGGTCGTTCCCGCCGACGGCGTGTACGCCGGATCGTGCGCAACGCCCTTCGGCGAGTTCCGCGCTGCGATCAGCGTCGGCGTCCGGCCGACTTTCGACGGGCGCTCGCGAACCATCGAAGCCCATCTGATCGACTACCCCGGAACTAACCTGTACGGAAAACCGGTCGTGTTTCGTTTGGAGAGCCGGCTTCGAGCACAAGAGCGTTTCGACGACGGCGAAAGGCTCGCCGAGCAGATGAAGCTAGACGCTGAAGCAGCGCGAGGATAGCAATGCGGGACAAACGGCGCGTGGGAATCTACCTGCTGCTCCTGGCGGGCATCGGGGCGCTCGCCCTCTTCCTGACCATGCCGGGGGCCTCGGACGCGCAGCTTATTCGGGAGGCGCTGGAAGAGTCCATTAGGGCGGGAAAGGAGGGCAGGCCGGGCAGCGTCCTGGACCTGCTCAGCAGAGAGTTCACGATCAACGAGCGCGAGGTCGGGTCCTATCGGGATGTCGCCCGAGCGATCCGGGACGCGCGCCCGGACGTCGAGATCGAAAACTGGGCGGCCGACATATCCGCCGAGACGGCCGTGATGGTCACTCCGGTCAAGGTGAAACTGAGAGGGCCGCTTGCGTTCGAAGCTCGCCTGGCCGAAGTGCGCCTCGAGTTTCGAAAGGAGACCGGCACCAAGTGGCTGGTCATTCCCACCAGAACGTGGAAGCTCCACCGCGTACAGGTGCCCGAATGGGCCATCCGAGATCTGGGCATTTGAGCTCCTGCATAGGCGGACGATTGAGTTCGCGTGCTCCCCTGCGAACTCAGGAACGTCTGGTATGATCGCGCTGTTCTGCCTAGGGAGGGTTCAAGAGCCCCTCCCACCCTGGCTCAACAGGGGCGGAGCTTCGCAAACAGGAGGTTACGAATATGAAGAACGGGATCGCCTTGCTAATGGCAGGGATCCTTGCGGCGTTCGTCGTCGTCGGCTGCCAGCCGAAGGATGAGCCCGCGACAGGGGATACGACCACCACGACAGGGGCAGATACGAACGCTCCCTCTACAACTGGCTCGGAGCCGGCCACGACGGGCGGCGACGCGGGCACGACGACCACTGCCGGCGATGCCGGAACAGCCACGACCGCAGGCGATGCCGGCGCGGTGCCCGGCGGAACGGCCGGAGCTGCTCCCACCACTGCCGGAGAGGCAGGCGCGGGAGCCGGAGCGCCGGATCTGAAGACTGGAGAAGGCGAAGGCAAGTAAAGCTTAAGCCATGAGCCCATTGGGGCGCCGCGCGGATCCGCGCGGCGCCCCTTTCGGCTTTCAGAATTGGCTGCGGGCCCGCTCGGCCGCGATTTTCGCGCCGACCCTAAGAGGCAATCGCAGAAAGTCTCCGAAGATCGGAGCGCGGGCGTCTCGCCCGCTTGCAGCCGCGGGCGTCCTCGCCCCGGCCCGGAGACTCTTGAAGTCGGCTCTCTATGTTGCGGGTTTCGAGAGGCCCTCCAGTCGGCTGTTCAGGTCCACGTTCGTGTGGATCATCTCCCCCTCGCGAGGGGACTTCAAAGTCAGCCTCGGCCTTCGTGGATCGAATCTGCCGCTAACCCAGCCCTCGCCGACGAGCACTTCCAGCACCTGCACGGACAAGTGCATCGCCACCTGGGGATGCACTCCCATCGGGCGATACCGCAGCAGGCGCTCGATCGATCCCAATAGCTGCTTCGCGTCGGACGTGGACCGCAGGGCGTCGACCACCAGCGCGAACAGTCCGACCATCGGCAGGCGCTTGCCTTCGCGCACGTAGCACGCGGACCGATGGACACGCCCACCCGAGTAGGTCGCCATCTTCTGCTCTTGAGCGCCGTCGAGAGCGAGCCGAAAAACGTTGTAGCGCGCCGCCTCCCAAGGCGCGTCGCTGTCGAGAAAGATCTGAGCGACCTGGCGCGCCCCCGCAAGATCAAGCCCGCCGATCCCAACCTGGCCCGGGTTGTCGAACGTGAACCCGCCCGTTCCAAGCCACTGGAACGCCTTTTGAGGGTCCAGGTCTAGCCCCGCATCCTTTGCGATCTCTACCGTGTGCGATTGCAGATCGGTGAAGATACCGTTCGCCGAGTACCAAAAGTCCGCGAATCGAATGTGCTGGCCGATCCGCTTCTTTTGGATGTCCTCGTACTGCTCCTTGAGCCAGGATGCCTCTAATTCGCCGCGGTCCAGCTCCAGAATCGTGAAGGCCGCCTCCCGCGCGCCGGTGTGCGTGAGCGTCAGCCCCGCAGCAAGAATCGGATCTGCGAACCCCGCGGACTCGCCGACCAGCATCCAATTCTCTCCTGCCATGCGGTCGGCGAGGAACGACCAGTCCTTCGTGCCGCGCACCTCGCTCTCGCGCGACGCCTTCGCGGTCAACTCCGCGATCAGCGGCTCCTGGGACAAGGCCCAGGAGTAGATCTCCTCCGGCTTCTTTCCGCAGGATCGGTAGTACTCCGCCGGGCAAACGAACCCGATGCTGGTTCGCGTCGGGCTCAGCGGGATGAACCAGATCCATCCAGCGCCGATGCTCAGCACGAGCACGCGCGTCGCGCCGCCCTCGTAGCGCATCGCCCACTCGGCGTTTTCCCAATAATCCCAAAACGCGACGTTGCGGAGCTTGGTCGGAGCGTCCACCTCCACGCCCATCGCTCTGCGCAGGATTCCCGTGCCGCCACTAGCGTCCACGTAATGCCTTGCTTGAACCGTGCGGCCGTCCGCCAGCCTCAGGCCGCGGACCGTGTCGCCGTCCCGCAAAACTTCCAGAACCGCGGTTTCTTGGAGTACTTCGCATCCCAGAGACTCGGCGTGCTTGAGAAGGATATCGTCGTAAACCGCGCGGTCCACTTGAAACGCGAGCCTCGATGCCTGCCCGGCGAACCTGCGCGGGCGCGGCTCCTCCTTGTACTCGGCGAGCGGCATGAATTCGAAGTCCCAAAGCTTGGTGCTGCTTCCCCAGCGATAGGTCGCCCCGATCTTGATCGGGAAGCCCGCGCTCTCGATCGCCTCGTAGCAACCCATTTCGTCCAGCACCGCCGAAATCGGCGGAAGCTGGCTCTCGCCGACATGCTCTCGGGGGAACCTCTCGCGCTCGAAGATCGCCACGCGCAGGTCCGGGCCGTACTTCCTCAGGAAGGATCCGGCGGTGCTGCCTCCCGGGCCTCCCCCGATGATCGCGACGTCGACTTCCATGGCAAATCCCAGCTCCGGCGGCGTCGTTTCCGGACGATCGCGGGCCCGTTCATTGTACACAGCGGATTCGAACGTGAGCGCCCGCTGGTAAGCTCCGCGCTATGCTCGATCCCAGAGTAATCAAGCTCGCAAAAGTTCTCACCGGGCATTCCACGGACTTATCCAAGGAGGATTCGGTCCTCATACACGCTTTCGACATCCCGGATGAAGCGTTGGCCGCGATCATCCGCGTGGCGCAAGAGACGGGTGCGCGGGTCGCCGTCCGACTGGAGAGCATGATGGCCCGCAGACAGCTCCTCCTCGGCCTAACGGAGGAAAACGCAGCGCTGATCGCAAGGAACGAAAAGTATGAGATGGAAAGCATGACCGCATACATAGCGATCCGAGGCGAGCGCAACGCAATGGAGCTTGGCGACGTGCCAAGCGACAAACAGGCGATTTGGCAAAAGTTCTACACGACGCCTGTCGTCTTCGAGACGCGCGTGCCGAACACGAAGTGGGTCGCGCTGCGCTGGCCTGCGCCCTCCATGGCGCAAATGGCCGGCATGTCCACAGCCGTTTTCGAGGATTTCTATTTCGATGTATGCACGATGGATTACGAGAAAATGGCAAAAGCCGCCGAGCCGTTACAGGATCTGATGGACCGTACGGACGAAGTGCGCCTCGTCGGACCAGGAACCGACTTGGGCTTTTCGATCAAGGGCATCGGCAGCGTGCCGTGCGTCGGCCACCGGAACATACCGGACGGCGAATGCTTCTCCTGTCCGATCAAAGACTCTCCTGAGGGAGTCGTACAGTACAACACCGTCTCCCTATACCAGGGCACGGAGTTCTCGAACGTGCGCTATACGATCAAGAAGGGCCGCATTGTAGATGCCGAGGCCGGCGACAAGACCTGCAAGCTGAACGAGATCCTGGACACCGACGAGGGCGCCCGTTACTTCGGCGAGTGGTCGCTCGGGTTCAACCCGCACATCTTGCACCCGATGAAGGACACCCTTTTCGACGAAAAGATCGCGGGCTCTTTCCACCTGACTCCCGGCAACTCCTATCCCCCGCCGGGCGGGAACGGGAACAAGTCCGCGATCCATTGGGACAAGGTGGTGATCCAACGGCCCGAGTATGGCGGCGGCGAGGTGTGGTTCGACGGCAAGCTGATTCGCAAGGACGGGATCTTCGTGCTGCCTGAGCTCGCCGGATTGAACCCGGACCGCTTGGCCTAGCGTACGGTTTTGGCCCCAAACTTGAAAGCGCCCGCGTGAGCCATGACGGACCTCGACCTCGCCCTGCGCTTCTTCCTGCAGCTAGCCGTGATTCTCTGCACATGCAGGGCGGTCGGCTGGGTCGGACAGAGGTTTCTCGGACAGACGCAGGTCGTGAGCGAGATGCTGGCAGGAGTCATGCTGGGCCCATCGCTGTTCGGCCTCCTGCTGCCGGACGCGCAGACCTGGCTCTTTCCCGTTACGGCAACGGTGGAAACGGCCGCCGGCTCCGCCGAGATTCGCCATCCGTCCATGTCGATTCTGTACGTGGCGAGCCAGCTCGGCCTCGTGCTGTACATGTTCTTGGTCGGCTTGGAGTTGGACGTGAAGCTGCTCAAGGAGCGGGGGCGGGGCGCGCTCGCGGTAAGCCTCGCGGGCATCCTGGCGCCGTTCGTTTTGGGAGGATTGCTCGCGTTCCCACTGCTCGGGACCGGGCGAGCGTTCGAGGAGGGAGTCAGCGTGTGGGCGGGCGCGCTGTTTATGGGCGCGGCCATGTGCATCACGGCGTTCCCGATGCTCGCGCGCATAATCTACGAGTGCGGCATCGCGAAAACCTCGATGGGCACGCTCGCACTGTCCGCCGCAGCGTTCAACGACGCGTCCGCCTGGTGCATGCTGGCGGTCGTTCTCTCCGCAGTCAAGGGCTCCGCGGCGATCGCGGTCCTTGCGATCGGAGGTGGGGCCGCCTTCGTCGTGCTGTTGCTCGCGGTGCGCCCGCTTCTTGGAGGCCTTTCGGCATGGACCGATCGCGAGGGCGGCGTCACGATGCCGATCCTGGTAACCACGTTCGCGCTGCTCTTGCTTGGCGCTTGGACGACAGACGTGATCGGCATTTACGCGATCTTCGGGGCGTTCGCGGTCGGCGTCGCTATGCCGCGCGGCCGCTTCGCGGAGCAGGTTCAAGAAAAGTGCGGCGACCTGACGACCGGCCTCCTGCTGCCGATGTTCTTCGTCTATTCCGGCCTCAATACGAAGGTGACCCTGCTGAACGACCCTGTCCTGTGGCTGCTGACCGGAGCCGTCGTGCTCGTTGCGATCCTCGGCAAGGGACTCGGCTGCGCGATCGCCGCGCGCCTCTCGGGCGAGCGCTGGCGCGAGTCCCTCATGATCGGCACGCTGATGAACGCCCGAGGGCTGATCGAGCTGATCATCTTGAACATCGGCCTCCAGCAAGGCGTGATTACGCCGACCCTCTACACGATGATGGTGATCATGGCGATCGTGACCACGGTGATGGCATCGCCAATCTTTAATTGGATGTATTGGGGCTCGGCGCTTCCGAAGGCGCGGCCCGCTCCGGAAGCCGTCCCGTGAGGCTTGCCGCGCCTGCCGAGCGACCAGGTCCTTCCCTCTCGGCCGCGGCGATGTCAAACTAAGGGCTCCTGATCTGCGATGGAATGGGTCTCCCAGGCGATCGAGCTCTTCCTGCACCTGGACCGACACCTGACGGAGGCGATCCAGCAGTACGGGGCTTGGACTTACGGCATCCTCTTCGGGATCGTGTTCTGCGAGACCGGCCTGGTGATCACGCCTTTTCTTCCTGGGGACACCCTCCTCTTCGCCGCGGGCATGCTCGCCCATCCCGACCGGCGGGCGCTCGACTTTTGGACCCTGTACGGGGTGTTCATGGCCGCCGCGCTCGCGGGAGACAACGTCAACTACCAGATCGGGCGGCTGTTGGGACGCAAGCTCTTCCGCCACGAAGACTCGCGAATCTTCAAGCGCTCGCACCTCGACCGCACGCACGAGTTCTTCGAGCGCCACGGCGGGAAGACCATCATCCTTGCTCGGTTCGTGCCGATCGTGCGTACGTTCGCGCCGTTCGTGGCCGGCATGGGCGCGATGACTTATGGCAAGTTCCTCGGCTACAGCATCTTCGCCGCGTGGTTCTGGGTGTTCGTATGCATGGGCGCCGGGTACCTGTTCGGGGGCATTCCGCAAGTTCGGGACAACTTCGCGCTGGCGATCCTCGGCCTGGTGGCGTTCTCGCTGATTCCCTATGGGATCGAGTTCGCTCGCCATCGCCGCCGACGGAGGGCCAAAGCCGCCGAGCAGGCGGCCGCGCCCGCCGGAGACGGCCCGGACGCGCCGGGCGAGTAGACTCCGGGCAGGAGAGCGGAACGATGGCGAAGGTTGGAATCGAGAAGCGCAGCATGGGCGACGAGGCGGTCCGCGCGAAGACCGGCAAGGGCTGGGACGAGTGGTTCAAAGTGCTCGACGAGCTGGGGATCGAGAAATCCCACCAGGAGCGGGCGAGGTTCCTTGCGGCCGAGCACGGGCTGAGCGGCTGGTGGTCGCAGTCCGTGACGGTCGAATACGAGCGCGCGAGGGGCCTTCGCGAGATCAACCAGAAGTGCTCCGGCGACTTCGAGGTGAGCGTCAGCAGGGCGATCGCGGTTCCCGTGGCGAAGGCGTTCGCGGCGTTTGCCGAGGCCGGCCAGATGGACCGCTGGTTCTCGAGCAAGACCGAGCAGGACTTCCGCGTCGGGGGCCGCTACCGAAACGCGGACGGCGACTCCGGCGAGTTCCGCGTGATCGTCCCGAACGGCCGCATCCGATTTACGTGGGAGCAGAAGCAGCACGAGCCTGGCAGCGTGGTGGAGGTGCGCTTTTACGAGAAGGGCGCGTCCAAGTGCCAGGTCGTTCTGCAGCACTCCAAGCTGGCGAATCAGAAGGAGGTCGAGGACCTCCGCGAGGGGTGGTCTTGGGCGATGGACTCGCTGCGCTCGTACCTGGAAACGGGCAAGGCGATCAAGTTCGAGGAGTGGAAGACCGGGAAGCTCGGAGAGTGAGCTTCGCATCCATCAGTTTGAACCTGAACTCGTGAAAAAGTCTTAGGCTCCAGGGAACCTGAAACGTTCACCGATTTCACGTTCACGCGGAGATGTGGGTTGGGTTTTGGGGGTGTGGGACGGGGGTTTGTGTGCAGGAGGGGCCAATTGTTTGGTTGCGAGCGGGAGGTTCGTCAACTTAGAGCTAGACACGAACGCAAGCGGGGTGCTCCGTCTGACAAGTCGGCCAGCCGGGTTTGGACGCCATCGGGTGGAAGATAGGTCTCCCTGGAGACGGGCATCACGCAACCCTGGGGAAAGCAAGCCAACAAGTTGGCAAGGCACCCAAGCCTGGGGATTCACGGGATTCGCTGAGGCCAAGACCCGATCAATCGGGGCCACCCGGCCGCCACCCAAGATCACTATTGGGAACTGCCACCCGTCGCATATTCGTAGCGTCTCTGCAATTCACGCGCCGTGTCATAATCTTGTCGAGATTCTTATGGAAATCCCTTAGATCGCGCGGGGAATGCAGAATCTAATTGCTACGCTCCCTTCATCTCAGGGCCCGTGAGACGAGAAGACCTGCAAGCGATCACAATCAACGTAAAAGTAAGACTCCATGGAAATGTCCAAGTCGGCTACCAATTGCTTGCCATTCGCAACCGCGCGGAAATGGTGCCGCCCCTTCACCGTCCAGGCGCGTGCCGTACCACGATCAAACCTCAGTAGTGCGGGACCCAGATACGCCTCCCGAATCTCGCACCCCTTTTGTACAGAGAAATACACTTCGACTTCACTAGTACGAAGTATTCCAAATTCATCGTTCAAGAGTGCCACGAGCCAAATGAACAGCACCATGAGGATTATCGCAACGCCAACTATAAGAATTCGCCTCTGAAACCTATTCAATTCGCAATCTCAGTCCAGAATGTTGAGAGGCCTAAGACTAGTCGTAGCACCTTGGATCGTTTCTACTTCGAATTAATCTACCGTCGCGAATGGCAGCTACGCATAGATTGAAACATGATCCACTCCGACCTCCTAATGATCTTCCTACTTTATTATTCCAGATGTCCATGCATTCGTCACGTCCCAATCGCCATTCGCGAAGATCAAGTTCCATCGCGCAACAACATCCGCATTCTCGCACCGCGGTACAGGCAGCCCAACAATGTCGGAAAGGATCTTCAGGAATCCCGATTCCTCGGGCGCGCCTACCCATCTCTAAGGCTCGAGATCTTATGTTGGTCAAGCAATTGTAGCACCACCTTTGGAAGATGAGTTCACCAAGGAGGTTTATATGTCCGAGGCAGCGCCAATCCAAAAGTAAGTTGCAATCAACGCCTTGTGCGCCGAATGGATCAACTATTCTAGTCGGATGATTGTCGACATAGCAATACTCGTTGAAACCAGGTAGGGGATCACGACTTAAGAATCGACCATGTGCAGAGCTCCAGTAGCGGATTGAAAGCAATAAGTATCCGCCCGTAGCTCCCCTCGCTCCGTCGTCGTAATACCCCCACCTCCCTACATACCGAAACGGATTGATGCTTGGGCCGTTGGGGGATACGGCGGACATCGTATTGCCGAATCCGGCGTAGGAGTAGGTGTCGAGGATCGTCTCGTCGTAGCCGGTGAGAGCCCAGGTGGAGCCCAGCGCGTCGAAGTGGAAGTAGCGCTTCGTGCCTTCGCGGTTGGTGGAGATCAGGCCGAGGCCCCAGGTGTTCTCGGACTTGATCAGGTACGTGCCGCTGATGAGGGTGTACTCCATCAGGAGCTCCCAGTTCAGCTCGTCGTAAATGAAGTTCGTCCAGTCCGCCGCGCCGGCGAGCTTGCTTCTCATGCGCATCCCGTGCCCGTCGTACTCGTGCGTGTCGTCGTTGGCGGTATTCGGATAGTCGATCGAGGTCAGGTGCGACTCGAAGTCCCAGTTGAAGGTGGTGGTGTTCCCACCCGAGACCTTCGTCTTGGTGTTCCCGAAATGGTCGTAAGTCCAGGTGTCCGACCCGGACGCGGTCATCTCGTTGTTCTCGCCGTACGCGTAGTCGGTCTTGACCGCATCTTGGAACTGGAAGAGGCGGTTGCCGTTGGAGAGGTTGACCCCCATGTGCTCGGGCCACCACTTACGCCTCCCGCCTTCTCCGGCCATTTGACATTCCTCCCGAAAGGTCTAACCGACTGGACGCTTTCTTATACTCGCAAAGTTCCCAGTCCCAGGACGGATTTGCGCTCTACGATCAGGGACCTGCGTAAAGTAGCGAAAAGGCAATGCAGAACCGCCCCGGTCCTTGCCGGGGCATCCTCCTCCTTCTCCTCACGGATTAGGAAAGAGGCTGCCCGGCGCTGGGAGCGCCGGGCAAACCAACGCTAGCTCTCTTCCTGCGGGCGCCCCATCGTGGATGGCACGATGCCCAAGGAAATCGTGTCGGAACATTGTAATGTGCGCAGCCGAATTCGGCGACTAGAATGTGACAGGCAAAAGTGCCTGGTTTTCGAAGGGCCGGTCACTCCGCGACCTTCAGCACGCTCAGGAAAGCCTCCTGCGGCAGCTCGACGTTGCCAACCTGCTTCATCCGCTTCTTGCCCGCCTTTTGCTTCTCGAGGAGCTTTCGCTTGCGCGTGATGTCCCCGCCGTAGCACTTGGCGATCACGTTCTTTCGGAACGGCTTCACGCTGTCGGCGGCGATGATCTTCGCGCCGATGGCCGCTTGAATTCGCACCTCGAACTGCTGCCTGGGGACCACCTTGCGCAACTGCTCCACCATCGCCTTGCCGCGGGGATAAGCGGACGCTTTCGGGCAGATGAAGCTCAGGGAGTCCACGGCCTCGCCGTTTAGCAGGATGTCCACCTTGACGAGGTCCGCCGGCACGTACTCGCCCGGCTCGTAGTCGAAGCTCGCGTAGCCGCGCGTTGAGGACTTCAGCTTGTCGTAGAAGTCCAGCAGTATTTCGCCCAGCGGGAGCGTGTAGTAGAGGATCACTCGCTGGGGGCTGGGGTATTCCGTGCGCTTATAGGTCCCGCGCCGGTCCTGGCAGAGCGTCATCACGGTCCCCACGTACTCCTGCGGCACCATGATCGTGGCGCTCACGGTCGGCTCCTCGATTGCGGCGATCTCCGTCGGGCTGGGCATGAGGCTGGGGTTGCTGACGTGGAGCACCTGGCCGTTCGTCTTTCGGACCAGGTAGTCCACGCTCGGCGCGGTCAGGATCAGGTCGAGGTCGAACTCACGCTCCAGCCGCTCGCGCGCGATGTCCATGTGGAGCAGCCCGAGGAACCCGCAGCGGAATCCGAACCCCAGCGCCACCGAGTTCTCCGGCTCAAAGCTGAGCGAGGCGTCGTTCAGCTTGAGCCTCTCGATCGCATCGCGCAGGTCCTGGTAGGAGTCCGCGTCGGAGGGGAACATCCCGCAGAACACCATCGGCTTGGCGGTGCGGTAGCCGGGAAGCGGCATGCGGGCGGGGCTCGACGCAGAGGTAATCGTGTCGCCCACGGCGGCGTCCCCGATCTCCTTCATCGCGGCGGTCACGAAGCCCACCTCGCCGCATTCGAGGGCCGTGCCGACTTCCAGCTGCGGCCGAAACACGCCCACCGAATCCACCTCGAAGGCCTCCCCGGTGGACATCATCTTGATCCGGTCCCTTGCCCGCAGGGAGCCGTCCACGACTCGGACGTAGGCCACCGCGCCTTGGTAGGTGTCGAAGTGCGAGTCGAAGATGAGCGCCCTCAGGGGCGCCTGCGGATCTCCCGTGGGATGAGGGATTCGGCTCGCGACCGCCGCGAGCACCTCGTCCACGCCCTCGCCGGTCTTCGCGGAGCAGAGGATCGCGTCGTCCGCGGAGATCGCGAGCGCGTGCTCGATCTCCTCCTTGGCCCGGTTCACGTCCGCGTGCGGAAGGTCGATCTTGTTGATCACGGGGACGATCGCGAGGTTCTGGTTCATCGCCATGTTGGCGTTGGCGATCGTTTGCGCCTCGACTCCTTGCGTGGCGTCCACGACGAGCAGCGCGCCTTCGCACGCGGCGAGCGAACGCGAGACCTCGTAGGTGAAGTCCACGTGCCCCGGCGTGTCGATGAGGTTCAGCTCGTAGTCGTGCCCGTCGCCTGCTTGGTACTCGAGCCGGACGGCGGTCATTTTGATGGTGATCCCCCGCTCGCGCTCGAGGTCCATGGTGTCGAGCATCTGCTCGCGCGCGGGCCCTCGCACGGCGCCGCACCGCTCGATGAGCCTGTCCGCGAGGGTGGACTTGCCGTGGTCGATGTGCGCGATGATGCAGAAGTTGCGGATGAAGCGGGGGTCCATGCGGGCCAGGGGAGTGTACCGGGGGAGCAGTTCTCAACCGGAAGGCGCCGCGTTCGGCCGACTTCACGGATGCGCTTCGAGCATTACGCGGACCTTACCGAGAAGCACAGGAAGTGAAGACACCGCGATGTCGAATACGCGACGATGATCCAGTGCAAAGTATCCGTGCGCGAGTAGGTTCCGAAATCCGACGATCTCGCGAGTGTCGGGAAGGTCCTTGGCAACCTCCGGAAACTGATTGCGAAGCTGCGTCACTGCTTCGCCAACGACAAAGAGTTTACGCTCGACCATGGCTCGCAGACCCTTGTCTGCAACGTAATTCTCTAGGCTCTTACCCTCGAGAAACTCTAGGGCATCGCTACCTTCGACCAGAATGTCCTCCAGCCACTTCCCGGCCTCACGCGGCATAGAGAGTCACCGAGTTTTCAACCGCGTTCCTGCGAAGCCTCGAGTTTTGAATCGCGTGTTCTTCAAGGAGATCGACCCTTCGTCCGAAGAGAATCTCCAAGTCCTCCAGCATCCCAAAGAACTGAGTTCCAAGCCTCATACCTTTGGGCGGCGGGCCGAACTCGACGAGGAAGTCAAGATCGCTGCGCTCCGGATCGAAGCCCTCACTCGCGGCGGAACCGAACAGCTTGAGCTGCCGAACGGCGTACTTGCCGCAAAGGGCCCTCAGCGCTTGGAGCTTCTCCTGACCGAGCGTAACCATCAAGCTATTCTAGCTTTTGCAGCGGTCGATGGCGCATACGGGCTCCGCGGCGCCATTCGATAGGACCGTCCGCGAGGGTGGACTTGCCGTGGCCGATGTGCGCGATGATGCAGAAGTTGCGGATGAAGCGGGGGTCCATGCGGGCCAGGGGAGTGTACCGGGCGCTTCCAAGGAACGTTGAAGCGTGCCTTAAGACAGATAGCGTAAACTTTCTAGCATGGCGCTGCCCGAGCCACGCATGGACAAGTCCGTGCTGGAGGTCGTCCCTGCCGACCGGCAGGACGATTCGGTGCGCTACTGGCGCTCCAGGCCGGTCGAAGAGCGCCTCGCAGCGATCGAGCTGCTTCGAAGAACCTTCTATGGACGTTCAGCTGCCGCCCGACTTCGCCGAGTTCTTGAGTTTGCTGAACAAGAATAAGGTTCGTTACCTGCTGATCGGCGGCTACGCGGTCGGAATTCATGGCTTTGTTAGGGCCACAAACGATATGGACGTCTAGATCGAGAACTCCGTGGAGAACGCCGTTCTGGCCGAGAAAGCGCTTAGGGAGTTCGGGTTCGATGTTCCCGAACTCAACGCTGAGATGTTGATTGCGCCGGGCAAGATCACGCGCATGGGGACGCCCCCTTTGCGGATCGAGATTCTCAACTTCGTCTCGGCACTGACTTTTGACGAGGCGTACGCCAACTGCCGGCGCATGGACCTCGGCGGCACGATCGTCCCCGTGATGAGCCTCCGCGATCTCATTCGCAACAAGCGCGCGTCAGGCCGAGGAAAGGACCTGCTCGATGCCGAGGAGCTCGAGCGCGGATCATAAGGGTTCGCGCAGCGCGTTCCACCATTCGATCAGCCTGTCCGCGAGGGTGGACTTGCCGTGGCCGATGTGCGCGATGATGCAGAAGTTGCGGATGAAGCGGGGGTCCATGCGGGCGAGGGAGTGTACCGGGCGCTTCGGATTTCGACGGCATCCGAACGGGTAGTCTCCTATGGATCGCGCTAGGGCGCGGGGCTCCGGATGCGTAACCGATCGCTTGTTACGCACGTTCGTCGCCGGGAATCGCGCTCACACGATCTTTGGGAGGTTCGGTGAGATGTTTAGTTGGAGAGGAGGAGGGTTTTCGCTCGCGTACGCTTTGCTTGGATTTACGGCGATTCTCGGCGTGGCCGCGCTCGTTCCGTCGCAGGTGAAGCTCAAGAAGAAGACCGTGCGGTTTTCGGCCGCAAACTTAGAGATTCGACAATTCGGCGGGGAGTTTGCCAAATGGACGAAGGAGGTCGTGATCGACGGCTCGATCGCCAAGTGGACTCTGCGATGGTCCACGCTCTCGCGTACCGCGAAGTCAGGCACTTGGGCTGTTGCCTCGGAGGCCCTGAACTCCTGGCCCGCGCCCGACGCCTCGAAGGTGCTCGCATCCGGGAAAACGGCCGTCCCAAAAGCGGGCAAGGTTTCGACCTTTAGCGTCGACTTGGGGCCGTTCCTGTCCCGAACCGCCCCGGAACAGCCGAAGACGTACTATGTCCGGGTCTTTCTGCAGGATGCCGCTAGGAAGTCCGCTGGGGCATCCAATGTCGTAAAAATCATTCACCAGAAGCCAGGTCCCGGTCCGAAACTGAACCTGGATCCCGAGCCGCCGAAGCCGAAAGTGATTCCGGCGGGCCATCCGAGAATCGTGTGCGTGCGGTTTGAGCCGCTCACGAGAACGACGCCCGGCAAGCTCGTGGTGAGGGCGTACAATCCCGCCTTCGGCGCAAATCCTGCCAACACGCAGCCCGCGACCGTCAAGATTCGCGACCTGAACCTCGTCGCCCGCCCGAAGGAGGGCGCCGGCAGCACGGCCCAGATCCCCTCGCTCATGGCGGGCCAGTCGGTCGACCGGACCTTCGTGATGGTGCCACAGCTGACCGTCGGGCAGCCGACCGTGGAAGGCAACTGGAAGAAGTGGGCCGAGCGCGCCGCGAAGGGGGTCCACCTCCTGGCGATGACTTCGCTCCAGGGGAGCCTTGCTGAGACGCCTCACCTGATTGTCCGGTGGCCCCTCACCAAGGTGTACGACCATGAGCCGATGCACGTGCGCGGCCCGGCGGAGCGCTCGCTGGATACGTCCGTCGCACCTCCGACGCCGGAAACCACGCTCCAGCTAAGCAGGCTGGCGTCGGACCTGCTGGTCGCGGTGAAGCAGCCTGGTGCGTCCCGTGCAGGAAGCGACGTGGCAGATTCGCCACTGAACCTCCCGTCGGCGACGATCCTCAAGAACACGTTCCTCGTGGACCCGGGGCTCGGCGGCCTGGACACGAACATCGCAGTCGGAACCCAGCATTTCCTGATCACGACCGGCACGAAGATCGGATTCTATACGAAAGCGGGCCAGAAGCTGAAAACCAAGGACGGGTCGAAGACCATAGACACGATGTCTATGAAGACCTTCTTCGACCCGGTGGTCGAGGATATCCGATGGCACCTGAACCTCTCCATGGCCGAGGTGAATAAGGGGTTCGACAACATGAGCTACTACGACGCCCGGTGCCTCTACGACTCTTATCGGAAGCGGTTCTGGGTCGTGGCGCTCGTAACGAACAAGTTCACGGTCGAGGACACGAAGGTGAGCTCGGACCTGGTGGCGCGGCGCAACAAGATCGCGTGCGCGGTTTCGAAGACGACCGACCCTCGCGACGGGTTCTGGATGTACTGGTGGGACGCGACCCCCTACGACGGCACTCCGAACAGCGATTGGAAGGCGGGGGACGCGGGCGACTACCCGTCGCTCGGAATATCGCAGAGGTTCTTCATGCAGACGAACCACGTGCGCCTCAAGACCGGCACCGATTCGACAGCCCGCTGGGCGATGGTCACGATGGTGAGCGCGGACGCGCTCGCCGGGGGCAGCGCGCAGTTCGGCTGGATGTTCCCGCGGCTGAAGGACCCGAAGGGCAAGCAGATCTTTCACGTGTCGATGCCCGCCACGCAGTTCGGCTCGTTCCCCAACGAGCGCGCCTATTTGACCAAGTCGCACAACGAGACGGGCGACCCGCGCGTGCTCGTGTACGGCTTCGACGCTTTCGGGAGCTTCCCCAGGCATCCGAGGCTGGTTTCGTTCTCGGTGCGTCCGTACACGAGCGTTCCGAACGCCCCGCAAAAGAGGTCCGCGGACGTGCCGGATCCGAGCCGCGTGAAGCTGTCGAACATCGGGGTCAGCCTCTTGCAGACCGTCGCGCGCGGCAATAGGCTTTGGACCGTTCACCAGGAGGGCGTGACCTGGTCGGGAGCATCGGAGTCCTACGCCGCGGTTCGCTATATCCGCGCGGACCTCTCCAGGTTCGCGCAAGGCTTAATACCGACCACCAAGTCGTCGGGCTTCGTTCAGCGAACGTTTGGCAAGCGCAACAAGTCCGAGTCCTCTGCGAGCATCTTCGGCTACGGGATGCCCGGAGTGATGGCGGATTCGAGCGGAAACGCGATCGTGGGTTACGTTCGCTCCGGCTTCACGATCTATGCGGAGGCCCGCTTTACCGTGCATTACGGCGGCGAATCCGACATTCGGCCGAGCTTGCGGATGCAGGCGGGCGAGGGCACCTATCCGGGAGACAGCGAACGCGGCGTAGGCCAGCTGGACTGTGTAGGCGCCGCGCTCGATCCCGACGGGAAAACGATCTGGATCGCGGTGCCCTATGCCTACCGCGCGGATTCGAGCAAGACCGAGGCCAAGTGGAGGGTCGCCGTCGGGCGGATCAGGCTTTAGCAGCGGTCGCGGCGTGACGATCAGTGGGGCATCTTTTGCGTCTTGTACAGCCGCTTCCGCTTGAGCACGGCAGCGCCCGCGGCGGACTTGTGGCGCCTGTCGGTTCGCCCTAAATAGTCGCCTATGTCGTACAGCGTGGACTTGTCGATGTTGAAAGTCCAACATATGTGGTCGACCGATTCGTCGGTCTCCGCGTAGAGCTGCCAGATCTCCTCCATGGTTTGCCGGCTGTACCGGGGCGGCCTTCGCTTAGCGAAAGGGCGCCTTCGGCTTCCTCGGACAGCGCCCGCGGCTCGGTCGACGGCCTCGTACAGCTGTGGTTCGGTGATGCCGTATTTGGCTCTCAGCTTCGGGATGGAAAGCTCGCCTTTCTGATACTCAGCGACGAGCCGCCTCTCCTCGTCGTCCGACAAGAGTCTCACGGGTCCCGTCCAACAGCCGCGTCCCCTTCGCCAGTATCCGTGCCCCAGACGCTTCCCGATGTCGTAGATCGTTCGCGGACAGACCTCGTATTTGGCGCAAATGTCCTTTAACCTCATGTCGGTCATCGAGTAATCGTGCCAAATGGATTCCCACAGTTCTGGGTTTACCGGACCATACGGATATCGATCGACGGAGGAGGCGCCTACGTCGGCCTCGGCCGGCTTTTCTCGCTTAACCTTCAGCGGCTTCTCCGGAATCGGCATCGCTATCCCCGCTGCTTACCAGGCTAGGATATACCACCCTTCGCGACTGGGCAAGGGAAGTCGCGCCAAGTGGTCCATCCTTATCGGTTCACGTACCGGGGAACTTCGACGGACTCGCAAACGAAGCCCTCTGCATGGGGTTACGAACCGATTCGCCGGACCAAGCGTCCCAACCAGTACCGCCGTGCTCACACTCTTGGCAGCGCTCGTTCTCCACCAAGATCCCGGTCCCGGAGCCGACGCGAACCTCGACGCGAGCCTGTCCGCGCTACGCAAGGACTTCAACGCAGCGGGTGGAAGGCCGCGCCTCCTGATCCTCACCTCCCCGACGTGTCCGCGATGCCTCGAGGGAATCGACGTCGTTCAGGGCGAGGTCTTGAAGAGGTCGAAGGGCAAGCCGCTGGCCGTGTTCGTGGTGTGGATGCGCGTGCTGGGCGGAGACCGGCCGGAAGAGGTGAGGTTCGCGAGGCAGCGCATCGCCGACAAGCGAGCGAAGCATTATTGGGATGACGCGGCGTGGGCCGGAAGGGCGTACAAGAAGGTCGTGTCGGTTCCCAAGGACCGCGACACCGCGATGGACTCCTTCCTCCTTTATTCGAGCAAGGCTCGCTGGGAGAAGTCCCCGCCGAGGCCCGCGTTCTGGATGCACCAATGGGCGAGGGACGGCCGCTGGCTGGACGGCCCGCGCATGCTAGCGCAGATCGAGAAGCTCCTTGCGCCGAGCCTGATCCGTCGTCCCCATAACGATGCCTCGAAAGAGCGCAATTGCCTCGGATTCCAGCCTCCGAAGTAGCGGCCCGCTCTCGGCAGCCCGCAGCGAACCGACGAAACACCGCGCGATCGTCGGCGACTCGCGCTGGATGCCCGAGCTGGCGGACGAGTCCGTGCACCTCGTCGCGACGTCCCCTCCCTATTGGCAGCTGAAGGACTACGGGCACGAGGGGCAGATCGGCTTCGACGACACGTACGAGGAGTACGTCAACAACCTGAACCTGGTCTGGGACGAATGCCGCCGCGTGCTCCATCCCGGCTGCCGGCTGTGCGTGAACGTCGGCGACCAGTTCGCGCGCTCCGTGTACTACGGCCGGTACAAGGTCATCCCGATTCGCACGGAGATCGTGAAGTTCTGCGAGGCGGCCGGCTTCGACTTCATGGGCTCGATCGTTTGGAGGAAGGTCACCACGACGAACACCACCGGCGGAGCGGTCGTGATGGGCTCCTATCCGTACCCTCGCAACGGGATCGTCAAGATCGACTACGAGCACATCCTGCTCTTCAAGAAGTACGGGGAGGCGCCCAAGCCCGCGCCGAAGCAGAAGGAGGCCTCGCGGCTGACGGACGAGGAGTGGAACGCGTACTTCGCGGGCCACTGGAGCTTCCCCGGCGAGCGGCAGGACGGCCACCTGGCGATGTTCCCCGAGGAGCTGCCCAGGAGACTGATCAAGATGTTCACGTTCGTCGGGGAGACGGTGCTGGACCCGTTTCTCGGCAGCGGCACGACCTCGCTGGCGGCGCTGCATCTCGGGCGGAGCTCCGTCGGCTACGAGATCAACCCGGAGTTCTTGCCTTTGATCAGGGAGAAGGTAGCGGGCGGGATGCGGGATACGGGATGTGGGATGTCGAATGAGGCATGTGGTTTCGAGGGCTCCGGACTGGGCGGCGTGGAGGTCGTCCGCCGGTCCGACCACCCTGACGACATCGAAGAGCGCCTCGCCCGGCTGCCCTACGTCTTTCGCGACCCGGTCCGAATAGACAAGCGGGTGGACCCGAGGGAGATGGGTTTCGGGTCGAAGGTTGCGGCGGAGCGCGACAAACCCGCAGGTGTGAGGTGACAACACATGATTACCAGCTTCTGACAACACATCCTTACCACCAAGGTGGAAAAGGATGCCGTTTCAGGAGTTGACGAGAATGCATTTAAGGAAGCAGATGGCGTT